>Ga0318549_10000386_pt1 | contig 9893 bp, 9 predicted proteins | sample GRESIP169b2f22_FD_203666 | JGI IMG/M metagenome (GOLD analysis project Ga0318549, IMG submission 203666) | Tropical soil microbial communities from Luquillo Experimental Forest, Puerto Rico - GRE.SIPMG.169b2f22 | ecosystem: Environmental > Terrestrial > Soil > Tropical forest > Bulk soil | place... | reverse complement strand
GGGATCATGCTAGTTTTAGCTTGGGGTGAGTGGCCGCGTAAGAGGTCTGGAATGTCAGACTTGCACGAGGCGCACGACCAGGAGCAAAACGACACTGCGGGTTGGCTATTGTGGGTCATCGGTGTCGCTATCATAGCCGTCGCTACGATGGCCGCTTACAAGGCCCACGACACGACGGTTGCATATGCCCCTGTGTCACAAGAAGTAGTAGCGCGTTAGGTTTAGGTAATGTGCTGCCTCCGGTAGCTCCGGCAGCTTGGCGATATTCGCCGCAATCCGCCGCGCCTCATCTTTGATTTCGCGCCTAGCAGGGCGATGATGTTTTATACATTACGTAGACATCCGTAATTGACAGCCAAGACGCACGATTAAAATCGCAGCTTCATCATGGCTGCCTTTATCTACCGATGCCCGGTGACCGGATACAACGTCCAAGCGTTTATCGCGGACGATCCAATCAGACGCAGCGAAGATGCTTTTCAATCAGTGACCTGCGCAGTCTGTGGGCAGGTTCACTTGGTCAATCCAAAAACCGGGAAAGTTGTCGGAGATCGAGGGCTGACTTGAGGGAGGGTATCTATGGATACGCAAACCAGACCTCAGGGTGGTTTTACCAGTAACCTCTGGCTGCAATTCGCAGCATTGGTGATCGTGGTAGGCGTCTTAATCGTACTCGCGGCGCTGTATATCTGGTAACCGCACGATAATCTATTTAGCGGTCGCCTTTTGGTTGTCGCAATAGCTCCGTCAGCTTGGCGATATTGGCCGCGGTCCGCTGCGCCCGACGATTATTTCATCGACGCCTCCGTACACGCGGCTGCGGAGCTTCGTTATTCGAGGTTGGCGCACTGGAATTAGCAATACAGATGCCGTGGTAATTTACGGCCTGTTCGCATTGCTCGCGCGTCATGTAATAGCAATGCACGATGCTATCTCCTTGGGCGCACCAGGGATATGACTGTGCTGTTGCAGATGTAGGTTGGCCCGCAACGACCGCGACGCCAAGAATTCCAAATGTTGCGGCCGGCAAACGGGCAAAAAACTTCGGCCCCAAACCGGGGCAGGTACGCTCACGCAACGACATACGGGCTTAATAGGAGGTGCCGCCCAAAGAGTCGAATCGGCGATTAGCTCTTACGCACCATCTCCGACAGCTTGGCGATATTCGCCGTGATCCACCGCGCCTCGTCCCGCTCCAACAGCTTCGCCGCGATCCGCCGCGCCTTGGCCGGATGTACGCCGGGGCGCGGCCTTCACTCTTAGCGTTCAGATTGCGACCGGATTTACACATTACTTACGCGTATTTCCGCAGACGCTTCTAAACTTTTTGAGTTCTATGCGGGACGTAACGTTGATGTGACGGTGTTCTTAGGATTGGCCCAATATTCACCCAAACGGAACCGGAGAATTGTGCCATGTCGAAGCGCGTTTTGAAGAAGAGCAAGCGTCGAAGTAAAGCCGTCCTGCCCGCGTTGGGAATCGCTGGCTTGTCCTTCTCAGTCCCAAGTGCAGCAACCGCGTCAACCGGTGACGCGATGGATATACCGTCGGCCTCACAGCCTCATCAGCTCTTTCTCGGCGAGGAGGAAATCTTCGACACCAGCTTGTCGACGTTTTACACGTTCGACAAGGAAAACGGCGAACAAACTTCGCTCGCCCAAGGCTTAAAATTGGCGCGCGGCGGCGGTGGTTGCGGCTGTGGCGGCCATGGGGGCTGCGGTGGACGTGGCGGCTGCGGCGGCGGCTGCGCTGTACATGCGGGCTGCGGTGGCTGCGCTCGTGCCGGTATCGGCTGCGCTCGTGCCGGTATCGGCTGCGCTCGTGCCGGTATCGGCTGCGCTCGTGCCGGTTTTGTCCGTGGCTTTGGCAGATGCGCGTTTCAGGTACACTGCCGATGCGCGTTTTTTAGACGCTGCTTCGGCTGCGGTTGCAGTGGCTGCGGAGGCTGCGGCGGTTGGGGCTGCGGAACTTGCTGGATATGGACACCCACCTGGGGTTGGATCAACACCTGCTGGTCCGAATCTACACCGGCTGGTGAAGAAACTCGCGTCGCGTCGGAGCAGATCACTCAAACAGGGATGGCCGAGGGAAAGAAGTAACGAGAGTCACTGCCAATCCTCCTCGACGTGACTGCGGGCGCGCCCATCACTTCTTACCCAGTACCTCCGGCAGCTTGGCGATATTCGCCGCGATCCGGCGCGCCTCATTGCACTCCGCAGCTTAGCCGGTGAGAACCGAGGAAAGACAAACAGCCAGACCGATGCCCGGCCGCTTGGCGACATCAAAATCGCGATGCTCTAAACGAGGCTCAGTAGCCCTTCGATTTCTTTTTCGGGCCCTTCTTCTTGGTCATGGCGCTACTCCTTGACGTTTGATGCGCCCTCACTCATCCCGCGTGGCCCTGGATTACGCCGGGTCGAGCGGTCCAGGGCCACTGACGCGGCCAGCTCTGAGGCAATAGGCACGCCGGCCGAGCCGTTAGGGCTTCTAAGCCGAGTGGCCACGGGGCTGTTGCACGGGGGGCGGGCCACTCAGCGTGGCCTAACGCGCACTACGTAATTAACACGGTTGGCAAATTCAATGCGCAGCGGCGTCACAGGATCGACCCGATTAAGGATTGTGCGTCGCAGCAGCTCCATCAGCGATAACCACACGACTGCAGCGATCACCAGCACGATGATTACGATCAAAATTGGGGTTTCGAGCATGGTGCGCTCTCCTAGAGCGAACCTCATCGAAATGGACATATAGGCCGGCAGCTCTCGGGCGCTATCCTTCGTCCCTCGACAGACCACGGCGGCGGGAAGCGCCGGGGCATCACTGCGGCATACCGGCCTGTCTGGCCTGGACCGACGGACATGGGACCGAGCCGTAAGAACAGAATACGCAGCAATCGCCAGGTTTTGGTTCATAGAAAATCTGGCAGACGTTCGATGGCATCCGTTCCATCGCAGCATGTCCGCAGTGCGGGCAAGTGATGATGGACATTAAGATCATGCAACTTGGGGCGGGTTAGCGCGGCGCTTTCGATACCTCACTTGGTAGACTTTGGAGCTTGAGGCCCGTCGAGCGGTCTTCCGCCTTCAAATGGTAATTCGACTGTGCCGGCCATTGCGTCGCACTGCTCTCTTGGCACGGCAACCATTCGCCCGTCAGGTTTTCGGCAATTGCCCGATCCCAATTGATAGCCGCTTTTGCACGGCTCACCCGTATACGGATAAAAGTCGGCGCTGCGATCCACACAGTACGCTTGAGGGTCGGACGGAGCTTGATCGTCCGTTTGAGCGGCGTTTGCCAGGACCGGGAGCAAACACATCGTAAGGCAGGCAAATAGGCGCACGGCGGCCTCGCGCAGCAGTGTGTGGCCCCGAACGGGGGTTTGGGGGCTAGGGGGGATCCGGAGCCACTGGCGCAGCCGGCTGTGTGCTGCCGAACATGCTGCCGGCCGGCCTTTTTGGAAAACGCGGTACGGCTGCGCCTGTTCCTTTACTTTGCGAGCCTGCGCCTGTTGCGGCGGACTCGCCTCGCGTAAACGCCCAATGCTTTCTTCGCTACACGGTGTTTCTTGCTACCTTTGAGAGTAGCCACTGTGGCCGCGACCTGTGCTTCAGTTAGGGCCGCTACTTTTTCAGTGATCATTCGCTGAATTTCGGCCTCGGCTTTTGCGCCGCCTTGGGCCATGCGCAAACCGCGAAGGAACATTACTGTTTGCGCCTCCCAGCACATACGCGCTGCCTGAGTCGATAATGCGAACCACGCATTCCAGGGGCCAAGAGGATTAGACATTAGGTCAGCTTATAGGTGGACCACCCGCACATGCCCGACAACATATAGCGTTGCTTGACTGGCCCGCCACCCTGCGGCCGAATCCAGCGATGGGCTTCAACAAGCGCAAGATGGAGGATCAGCGCCGCGACGCCGCGAACAAGGAAGCCGCGACCCGGCACGCGACCGATGCTCAAGTGCTTGAGGATGCCGAGCGCCTGATCGCCGCCTGGAACGAGCGCCAGGCTATCAGCACACCCATGATCTTTTCGCCAACGATCGGCGCCGCCATCAGGACGGGCTATTGGTTCCTGTGGGTGCGTTGTCCGGCTTGCCAAACGCTGCGTCATGCGCGCCGCGGACGACGAGGCCAAGAAAGCGGAAAACTAGGCGGGGCCGGCTCGTGCAAGCGGTGCCAGGGCGCAACACCTTAAAGTCCTTCAGCTGTTACAGTGGGCGCACTGGCTTGCAGTGCAAATCCCATTCTGTGGTCTGCACGTTGCCGCTCGGGTAAAGCTTGTTCTCCATAGCGGAGACTGCACCCGTCATGGGGTCAACTGAGCCGTAAATAGACTCGGCTATCGCGCTCTGTTTCCTCCTGGCCACAAAATAAATGCCGGTACGATAGCCTGCGTAATTGGCAACGCAGTCTGCGCGGCAGTCATTCCTGTAGTAGGAGTTTCAAACCAAAAACCGAATACGGCATGTCGGTCGAGGTCGACCACGACGGAATAGTCGGAGACGTTATCTTTGTCCGGATCAGGGACGACGCCGTCCTTGGGAACGTTCGATGTCGTTACCGTGCCCGTGCACCCCAACGATAGGGACGCAGCTTGCGCGTCTGATGACACGATCAGCACCGACACCAGCGCCGATAGCAGTCGCGACGTTTGTGATCCTGTTTCCAAGCTGCCCCTCGTTCACGCGCCAGGATATACCTCTTTCCTGTCCTCGCGCCTATGGCCTGGCCAACAGCAGGCCGAGTGTGGCCGCGGGGCAACGCTTTGCCTAAATCGTAGTCTAGTACCCCGAATTGTCACTACTCCCCAAGAAGTCAGGGTTTTCCCACCCCCCTCCACCTCCTTAATGTCGCTATCTCAGGCCAGCCGGTGGCCCGAGCGTGCACCTTCGCGGCAGCATTCATGGAATAAGCTGAGATTGTCTGCGTCATGTGGGGACCAGGACTTCGGACGTGTCTTCAGGGGCTCTTGGCAGGCTGCGCCTTCATCGCAACTGGCATCGCGACAGCGCGAGCCGATACGCTCGAATGGGCGCTCGTTCAGGCCTACCAAAATAATCCGTCGCTCAACGCTCAACGCGCGGCGCTGCGCGCGACCGATGAATCCGTGCCGCAAGCGCTGTCAGGTTATCGGCCCAAACTCAGTGTCACTGCAGCCGGCGGTTTCAATTACTTCGACCAGGTCACCAAAACGGTCAACCACCAAGTGTTTCCAAACCTGGTCATCTACGACAGCCTCGGCTCGGACCTGCCGACCCGGCAATTCGGCGCGACCGCGACGCAAACGCTTTATAATGGTTTTCAAACCGCCAATCGCACACGTCAAGCGGAAAGCGGGGTCGCGGGCGCGCGCGAGACATTGCGCCTCACCGAGCAGCAAGTCCTTCTCGACGCCGCTACCGCCTACATGAATTTGATACGCGATCAGGCAATCCTCGATCTCAATCGCCGCAACGTCGAAGTGCTCACCGAGCAGCTGAAACAAACGCGTGACCGCTTCAACGTCGGCGAAGTGACGCGCACCGACGTCGCCCAGGCGGAGTCCCGCCTGGCTGCAGGACGTTCGCAGCTTCTTCAGGCGCAATCGAATTACATCACCTCGCAGGCGAATTATCGGCGCGTGATCGGGGTCGATCCCGGCCGCCTCAGTCCCGGCACGCCGGTAGATCGGCTGTCGCCAGCGACGCTGGCGCGAGCGATTACCCAAGGCGAGACGGAAAGCCCGTCGGTACTGGCGGCGATGTACGGCGTCGACGTCGCCGAGCTCGCCGTGAAAATCAACGAGGCCGCGCTTTATCCCAACCTCGGGCTCACTGCCACCTATGCGCAGAATTACCAAACGATACAGCAAGAACTTCGGACGACCAACGTCTCCATTCTGGGACAACTTACCGTCCCGCTTTATCAAGGCGGCGCTGAATATTCCGCCATTCGCCAATCCAAGGAAACACTTGGCCAACAGCGCCTCAATGTTGATGTCAACCGCGATGAGGCGCGGGCTACGGTGGTGCAGAGCTGGGGTCAACTGGACGCCGCCAAGGCGCAGATCGAGGCAACCACCGCGCAGGTGAACGCCTCCGAAATTGCCCTCAACGGTGTCCGCGAGGAGGCGCGGGTCGGACAGCGAACCACGCTCGACGTGCTCAATGCGCAGCAGGAACTCGTGAATGCACGCGTGGCTCTGGTCACCGCGCAACATGATCGCGTCGTATCTTCCTACACGCTGCTGGCGGCAGTCGGCAGACTATCGATGCAGCGATTGGGACTGAATGTGATGATCTATGATCCGCAGGTGCACTATCAGCAGGTCCGTGACGCCTGGATCGGCGTGCGAACCCCGGACGGTAGATAGTAGGCCCCGTCGCGACTGGCTAAAAGTTGCGTAATAACTCCCGGCAGCTTGGCGATATTCGCCGCAATCCGCTGCGCCTCATCCTTTTGTGAGCGGCTTCGCCGTCCGATCGCCGGCCTGGCTCGTTCTTTGAGCTTACGTGCTGTCCAGAAAATCACTAGTATTTCATATCGGCGTCGGGACGACGACAGGAAGGTCGAACGTGGCAGAAAATCGTATTGCGCTGATCGGTCTAAGCATCCTGGGTGTAACGGCAACCATTACGATTGCGCCCGCGCAGAATACTAGTAATCCGCTGCGGAGCGGAAATACCACCAATCCGATCCTAAGCGGAAATACTGTGACCCAACTGCCTCCAGTTCCTGTTTCTCCGGCGCCTACTATCACGATACTGTCTACACCGTTGGGAAGAAATGCACACACTGGTCTACCCTGCACTGGGTCGGGCCCGATTGCGGTGACGGCCGGTGCGGGCACCCTTCCCGGCACGACCGCCGCTCCTGGCGCCGCTCAGGTACCTCAGAATGGAGCCCCGGTTACACCGACACCGACGAGCGTGTTCGGCTCATCGCCGTCGTGTTGAAGCCGCCGGGCTCCTCCTCGAAATAGACATACGCCCGTGATCTTTCACGACAAAGCAAGCATCCAACTTCTCGACAGACCACGGCGGCGGGAAACGGCGGTAGCCCATTTAGGAAATCCGTTAGCCCGGCGTTAGCCCGAGGTCCCTGCGCCTAGCGCGATCAAAACCTAAATCGTTGATTTCATTGGCGCGCTCGGAGAGATTCGAACTCCCGACCCTCAGATTCGAAGTCTGATGCTCTATCCAGCTGAGCTACGAGCGCGTGCGCGAGTGCGAAGAGTATATCGCACCGACTGCAAACGCAACCACCACCAAGTTACGTCGATACCATCGGCACTTCCATCACCTTGCTAGGCACCCTCTAGGTTCACGACACCCTCCGCCACCAACCGACAGGCACCGACTGCAATTCTCATTTGCGTGAGGGCTACGTGAGGGCTACACTGCTTTAAGGCGACCCTCAGTCACCCTGTCTTTCGTGCTCAAGGAGTTGAGGGCTAGCCCTCAACAGCCCTCAACGAGAGCATCAGATGGCGATAGCGAAGATCACAGTCAGAACCGTTGAACAGCTTGAGCCCGGTAGCCGCGTTTGGGACACCATTGTGCAGGGCTTCGGGGTGCGCCGTCAGACTGATGGGGCTTATTACTACCTTCGGTTCCGCAAGAATGGCGTGCAGCAGATGCGCAGCATTGGGCGGCATGGTTCGCCCTGGACATGCGAGAGAGCACGCAAGGAAGCTCAGCGCCTTCTCGGTGCGCTGGTTGGGGGGCGCGATCCCTTTGCCAAGCCAGTTCCAGCCGAAGCCTTTGGCGCTGAAGTGGAACGCTACCTCAGCAGGCAACAGGCCGCGCTAAAGCCCCGCACCTACGTTGAGCTAGAACGCCATCTGTGCCGAGACTGCGCCCCCCTCGCCCGCCTACGCCTGACTGAGATCGACCGGCGCACCATAGCCTTGCGCCTAGCTGAGGTGGAAACAGCCAGCGGCCCCACAGCACGGAACCGCGTTCGCTCTTCCCTCTCAGCGTTCTTCAACTGGGCCGTCCGCGAAGGACTACTCGACGCAAATCCGGTCGCTGGGACAGCCCGCGCCGATGAACGCGGATCACGAGATCGTGTGCTGACGCAAGCAGAGCTTGCTGAGCTTTGGGCTGCGCTACCACAGGGTGACTTCGGGGAGATAGTGCGCCTCTTGGCATTGACCGGCCAACGTCGCGAGGAGATTGGAGGCTTGCGTTGGTCCGAGGTTGACCTTGATCGCGGCTTGATCGTGTTACGACCTGAGCGCACGAAGAACTTGCGCCAGCATGAGGTGCTCCTATCACGTCAAGCTAAGGCTATCCTTGCGCGCCAGCCAAAGCGCAAAGGACGCGACTTCGTGTTCGGGATTGGCGAAGCTGGTTTCAGTGGATGGAGCAAGAGCAAAGAACGCCTTGACCAAGCTTTGCTCGACAAGCGTAAGGCGGCTGATCGTAGAGCGAAGCCCCTGCCCTCTTGGCACCTCCACGATCTGCGTAGGACGGCAGCAACTCAGATGGCCGAACTCGGGGTCCAACCCTGGATAATCGAAACGATCCTTAATCACGTCTCCGGTCATAAGGCTGGCGTGGCTGGCGTTTACAATCGAAGCAAGCACACCGATGCGATGCGTGAGGCATTGCAGAACTACGCAGATTGGCTTGAGCGGATCACTGCATGAGCAAGCGTAAGGCCGACCAGATCGCCGGTCACAACCTTTGCGACCTCGAAATCGAGGACTGGATCAACCATTGCGGCTTGCATCCAAACGACGCGCGCGCCTGGACAATCTTGCGTTGGAGCCAACCAACGCGAGAACGATCCTGCACGTCGTGGCGAATACAATCCAATAGAGCGTTTTGAGAAGGGGGGCTGGCAATGACCGAACTCCTTGCAACTCTGCCGACTGCTGAGCAAGCAAGTCGCATCATCGCTGCGGACATTAAAGCCTATCCGCAAGGAGGAGATAAACGAGAACAGCATCTTCGACTTTTTGGTGCCGTACTGTCTCGGGAGGTGATCAAGGGCGCATGGGCAGCACGCTACGCCGAACTGCGCAAGGACGCTGCTGCGCCGCAAAAGTTTGAGAGGCGTGAGTTCTCTGATAGACAAATAGCTCGTTGGCAAGCTGAGCGGGCTTCTTTTTTTAGCTCTGCTGCACAACCTGCCGCTGCGCCCGAGCCCGAAGACACGCCGGAGCCTGAAGCTGCGCAAGCCGAGCCAAAACCACGCGCTGCGCTTCCGGCTGTAATCCCGCCGCAACCACCGCCAGCGAGTTGGGACGATTTGCTCACGGTAATGAACAATCAACACGCCATCATCGACAACGTTGGTGGAAAGACAGTCATCGCAAGTTGGGAAGCGTCATCGCTCGATCCAACACGACAGATCATTGCGTTTCAGAACAAAGACAGCTTTGTGCTCCGCTATTCCAACCGGTATGCAACGATAGAGATCACCACCAAGCGCGGCGCAACTACGCAAGCAGACGTGCCGTTGAGCCAATGGTGGCTCACTCACTCCCTCACCGACCAAGAAGCCATCGGCGTGGTTGTCAAAAAGCACCGGACCTCAAGCGCCAATGGGTGGGAATTCCCTCTGCTTAGCGAATGCCGCGCAGCTTGGTCGAAACTCTACGGCCCAACCGAATGGGACACTGACATGGCCGATTGGGGCGAGGCCGTTGAGGTGGCGCAGCCGCGGTCAAAGCCTGAAAAGCCTGCTGAGGCGATGGCCGAGCCCGCGAACGCAAACGCAAAGCCCGCTGCTGCCGCAGGGTGGCGGCGGTTCTAAGGAGTGATGGAGAGTTGGAGTGGAGAGTGGAGGATGTGGAGGGCACTTTTTCTTTTGGGTTTCACAAAAAATGAAAATAAAAATTCAACGTTCCACACCCTCCACACTCTCCACACCTCCACTCTCTATTATAAGAGTAATAAAG
>Ga0318549_10000381_pt1 | contig 9925 bp, 7 predicted proteins | sample GRESIP169b2f22_FD_203666 | JGI IMG/M metagenome (GOLD analysis project Ga0318549, IMG submission 203666) | Tropical soil microbial communities from Luquillo Experimental Forest, Puerto Rico - GRE.SIPMG.169b2f22 | ecosystem: Environmental > Terrestrial > Soil > Tropical forest > Bulk soil | place... | reverse complement strand
GGTCGCGGAATGGCCACCGCGCGTCGGCGTTCCCGACCCTGATCCGATGGCCGTTGTGCACTTCACCAGCGCCGACCCGGCGCTGGCCTGCTGCGAACACGGCAGGAAACCGGTCGTGATCGCCCCTGAGCGGACCAGTCGTTCGTTCCAGCGCTGGATCGGGGGAGCCAAGCAGATCACGTCTCCGTCGGTTGCCGCGGCTCCGCTGGTCTCGGGCGAGACGACCACCGGCGTGCTCGGCTTCGTCAAGAACGGCGCCCGGAAGTGGAAGCAAGAAGAGATCAACACGCTGGAGGCCGTCGCCGCCCTATTCGCACAGCTGCAGGCCCGCATTGCCGCCGAGGAAAAGCTCCGCTACCTGGCCGAGCACGACGATCTGACCGGCCTCTGCAACCGTCGCGCGCTGGTCGCGCATCTGTCCGGACGGCTCGCCGCGGGCAGCCCCGGACCAGTCGCCCTCTTCTATCTCGACCTGGACCGGCTGAAGCCGATCAACGATTACCTCGGCCATGCCGCGGGCGACTGGTTCATCAGAGTCTTCGCGCAACGCCTTCGGGTGTGCGCGGGTCAGAGCATGATCGCGCGGCTGGGCGGCGACGAGTTCGTCGTCATTCCGGGCCAGTCGATGTCGACGGAAACCGCGGAGTCGTTCGCTCGTCGCCTGGGGGCGATGTTGCGCGAGCGCCTAGCCATGGGCGGCCACATGATCACGCGCACCGTGAGCATCGGGCTGGCGGTGGGCATGCCGGGGCGGGACGACAGCACGGATCTGTTGCGTCGTGCCGACCAGGCCGTGCTGACAGCTAAGCGGGAGGGCGGCAACCGGGTGGCGGTGTCCACCGACGACATGTCCTTGAAAAGCGCCTTCCGCAACGACATCGAGCTGCACCTCCGGGGTGACATCGACAGCGAAGCGCTGCTGCTGCACTACCTGCCCGAGGTCGACCTGCGCACCGGCGCCATCTTGGCGGCCGAGGCACTGGTCCGCTGGCGGCACCCGATATGGGGGCTGCTGCTGCCCGATTCGTTCGTCGGGGTAGCCGAATCGACCAACCTGGCCGGGGAACTGGGCCGGTGGGTGATGCGAAGCGCGTGCGCCGAATTCAGCCGGTGGCGATCCAACGGAGTGGGGCAGAGCGCCGTCCTGCGCATCAATGTGTCACCCGTCCAGCTGATCACGCGTGGTTTCGTTGATAGCGTTGCCGACACCATCGAGGAGTTCGGCATCGACGGCGGATCGGTCTGTCTGGAGATCACCGAGCGTGCCGTGGTACACGACATCGAAACCACTCGCAAAACCCTGGGGGAGCTGAAGGAGGTCGGGGTCCAGATCGCCATCGACGACTTCGGCACCGGCTATGCGGTGCTGTCGCATCTGAAGTCCCTCCCGGTCGACATGCTCAAGATCGACGCCGGATTCGTCCGTGACTTGGGCACCAACGCCGGCGACCTGGCCATTGTCCGCGCGATCATCGGACTCGCCGAGGCCTTCGGCCTGCAAGTGGTCGCTGAAGGGGTCGAGACACCCACCGCCGCACTGACTTTGATGCAACACGGATGTCATCGCGCGCAGGGGTTCTTGTTGTCGAGACCCGTCCCGGGCAACGCAATGGAAGCGTTACTGGCCGCGCGCTGGCTGCCGATGCCGTTTGTCGCCGACCACGAGGTTTTGTCGTTGGGCGCGATCTAGCCCCGGTGACGATGTTTCCTCCATTGAAAAAGGGCGCGCTGGCCGGTGTGGTCGTCACGTGCCTGGCGCTGGTGCTCAACGGCTGTGGTGGCCACACCGACCCGGGCCCGCTGTCCGCGATGGTCTTCCCGGCCATACCGCCCACCGTTCAAGAGATATCGAATCCGCTGCGGGGCCAGTACGAAGATCTGTTGAATCCGCTTTTCCCGCAGGCCAATCCGGCGCAGCAACGATATCCGTCGTGGCCCGCGTCTTACGACGCCAGTTTGCGAGTCTCGTGGCGGCAGTTGCAGCCCGTCGATCCGCGAACGCTGCCGCCCGACGCTCCTGACGATCGCAAGTTCGACTTCAGCGTGATCGATGACGCTCTGACGAAGCTGGCCAACCGCAACATGCGGCTGAGCCTTCGCGTGTACGCCTACAAGTCCTGTTGCAACGACTCCTATTCGGACAAAACGAATATCGCGATTCCCGACTGGATGCGCTCGGTCGCCACCAACTACCCCGCGCCGCCGAACAGCCCCACACCCGGGGTTACGCAGGTGGTGCCGAACTGGAACGAGCCCAATTACCTCGATGCATTCCGGCAGCTGCTTGCCGCGCTGGGCCGCCGCTACGATGGCGACGAGCGGCTCAGCGTTTTCGAATTCTCCGGATACGGGGATTTCAGCGAGAATCGCATCGCGTATTTGCCTGACGTGTTGAGCGCGCCGGGTGCGACGCCCGACAACAGCGCCGGGACTCTGGGTTATTACAGCCAGTTCCACGATCAGAGCATCACCGCCGCGTCCATCCGTCAGCTGGTCGCTGCGAACGTAAACGCCTTCCCCCATACACAATTGGTGGTCATCCCGCAAAATCCCGAGATCGTCCGCGAGCTGCTCGCCGACGACGTGACCAAGAAACTGTTCGCGCCCGTGGGCATCCGCTCGGATTGCCTCGGTGTGCGGGCGCCGTTGCCGGCATGGGCCGACTCCAACGACTCCCATTACGTGAAGGTCAACGATCCGGTCGTCAACGCGATCAAGCAGCGGCTGGTCTCGGCGCCGGTGATAACCGAATGGTGCCAGTTGCCCAAGGGAAGCGATCCGCGGTCCTACTACGAAAAGGGCCTGCACGACGTCGTCAGGTATCACGTGTCGATGACGTCGAGCATCAACTTCCCGGATCGCGACTCGACCTCGACGATGGATTCCAACTTGTATCCGCTGTGGGCCCAGGCCAACACCTCCGCCGGTTACCGGTATTCGGTCGAGGCGCGGCCGGGATCGCAATCACGACAGGGACAAGTGGCGACCATATCCGTCGCGTGGACCAACTACGGCTCGGCGGCGGCCACCGAGCAATGGGCACCCGGATACAAGCTGGTGGATTTCTCGGGAGCGGTGGTTCGGAGCCTGCCGGCGACGGTGAACCTCAGGACGCTGGTTCACGACGACTCCAGCCAGTCACGCGAGGAGGCGGTCCCGGCGTCGTCGACCGAGTCGGTTCACATCGACCTGACCGGCTTGGCGCCGGGGCACTACACGCTGCGCGCGTCCGTGGACTGGCAGCAGCACAAGCCGGGCACGTCGCACGTGGTGAACTATGCGCCCATGGCGCTGGCCCGCGACGGCCGCGACGGCGCGGGTCTGTATCCGATTGCCACGCTTGATCTACCACGCGGCTCGACGACGTCAGCAAGCGGTCAATGACCTGTCGCATCCAGGCGGACGCGCCAGACCGCCCACGCCCGCCGGAAGCCCAGGAATCGCGATATCACCCGCACTACGTACTGTGGGTATTCTTCGACCCCGTCATCTCGACTCGCGGTGTTCAAACGCCTAAGGTCGACGACTTGCTGCTAACCTCAGAAGCGGCCCCCAATGCACTGACGATCCGAGGTTTGTGCCCTGCCCGAGGAAAGCATCGTGAACGCGAAGGCGATTGATCCGGCCCACGGCGCCGGCCTCGGAAAGATGACGCGCGTTGCTCGCTTCGGGCCGCGATCGCCCCGCACCCCACAGCCGGACTCTCGGTTCCGATGACGGCGCACTCGACCGACGGACGCGCAGAAGCGACGCGGCGACAGATTTTGCGGGCCGCCTCACATCAGTTCGCTCGACGGGCCTATCACGATGTCGGCCTCGACGACATCCTCTCCGAAGCGGAGCTGACCAAGGGCGCAATGTATTTCCACTTCCATTCGAAGCACGCTTTGGCCGTTGCGATCATCGAAAGGCAGGCCGCTGCGGCCAACCTCGCGGTGGAAGAATTGCTCACTCGGGGACTCTCGGGGTTGGAGACTCTCATCGACTTGTCGTATCTGATCGCCGTTGGGGACATCGAGACGGATGGGGTCAGGGCGGGGTTGAACCTGCTCGAGTCGGTCGGACGGTCGGAAGGTCTGCAGAAGAGGCTGCTAGACGAGTGGGGCAAGGCCCTGGCGGTCGTTGTCGAGCAAGCCATCGCCGAGGGCGATATCGACCCGCAGTGCGATCCGCAGGATGTGGGACGTCTGATGGTGTCCCTGCATATGGGGCTGCGACAAACCAGCAATTTGGAAGAACCGGAGCGGTTCCTGCACGAACTAGAGAAGTGCTGGATTCTGCTGCTGAATGGCATCTTGGAAGCCGACCGAACAGAATACTTCCGCCAATTTTTGCGGCGGCGCGCGGCGCTCGCCGTCACCGCCGGCTCGTACGATGCGGATTCCGACTAGCGCGACCTACCGGTCGCACGACCCGGACCGGGTAGCGGCGGCTGTTAGGCTTGGTCCTCTGGCCGTTCGATTTGAAGGCGCCGAGATCCGGGGTCCAAGCACGTCGACGGAACTCCGGAGGTGCAGACGCGATGGCGCGCCAGGTTCGATCTGAAGCCACCCGCCGAAAAATTCTCAACGCGGCGATCGATGTGTTTGGCGAGGTCGGTTACGCGGCAGCCGGGTGGAACACGATCATCGAGCGGACCGGAATGACGAAGGGGGCCCTGTACCACCACTTCGACTCGAAGGAATCGCTGGCGTCGGCGATCATCGAGGAAGGTTCCGACGCAATACTTGTCGCCTTCCGCAACGTTTGCGGGTCGGCATCGCCGGCGCTGGAGAACATGATACATGGCACGTTCACGATCGCGAATGTGCTCGGTGCGGACAAGATGGCCCGCACCGCCGCGCAATTGACCGCTGGTTTAAGCGGATTCAACCAGGCGGCTGCGGACTTCTGCGCGAACCTGGTTGAGGAGATGGCGGCTCAGGCCCGGCGCGCAAGCGCTGAAGGAGATGTGCAAAAAGACCTCGACCCGGTAGTCGTCAGTGAGTCGATCATCGGCGCCATGTTCGGAACGCAATTGCTGCGCAACGCAATATCGGCGAAGGGCCCGGAGGGGCACCGTAAAGAGGGCAAGGTCAGAGGCATCAACGGGAATCCCGCCGACAGCACGAATCAGTTCTGGGAACTTCTGCTGCGCGGCATTGTGACGGACGAGTCGCTGCCCTACTTCCGCGAGTTTCTTGCGCGCGAGGCACTCCGCCACGCCCGGCACGTTGCGCCTTCTCCCGGTGACGCCATCGCAGTACCAAAGGTCGTCTAGGGTCTGCCGAGAGGCCATACCGCAAGCATCCAATTGCAACGGACTCATGGTTGGCGGTTTCAAATAATAGGAAGCTCTAGCGCTCGTCTTCCCACAACTGCTTCGTCAGATCCTGGAACACCGCGAGGGCAATTTGATCATCCGCGCGCATGGCTGCCGACTTGCTCATGAAAGCTCGCACGACCGAACCGTCCTTGTGGGCCAATTCGACCACCATGTCCGCCAGCGCATGAACGACCGATAGCAGGGACTCCGACTCCGGGACCCGGTGGAAGATCTCGTGGAACCGCAGCGACAAGACTTCCTCGGGCTCGAACCCCACCATCATGGCAAACGCGGTGTTGGTGAACAGGATGCTGCCGTCCTGCCCGATGGCGAGCACGGGAACCGGAACCCTCTCCAAGACGACCAAGGCGGGCAATTGCTCCAAGGTGGCCATCGGCGATTGGCTTTGCCGGTTACGTCGTCGCTCCACAGGCCGATTATTGCCTATGACTGCGGCAATTCGGACGCTTTGTCCGAGGGCGGTCAAGATCGCCGGGAGTAGACCCGCGGCGCATCTCGACTGCCGCTTATCCGACTTCGGAGGCGGGCGGCGGCTGGTACCGCGGGAACACACCGGTCGGTGGCGGCAGCAGCGTGCCGGGGGAGAGACGTGCGCCGACGGCGGTAAACGTGCGTGCGTCTTCGGGCTGCCCGAGCAAGTCCAGCAGCTTGGCGCCCGACTCGGGCATGGCGGGCTGAACCAGAAGCGCAGCGATGCGGACCACTTCGCAGGTGGTGTAGAGAACGGCACGAAATCTCGCCTGGTCCGCCTCGGACTCGCTCTTGCGCAACACCCACGGCTGCTGCGCGGAAAAGTACTTGTTCGCATCCCCGAGCATCAGCCAGATCGCCTCAAGCGCCAAATGCATTGCCTGCGCCTCAAAGTTGGCGCGCACCCGCCCCATCAGGCCGTCGGCCGTCGCCAGTAACTCCCTGTCGGCAGCGGTCAGCTCGCCGGGGTCGGGCACCACCCCGCCCAGGTTCTTGGCCACCATCGACAACGATCGTTGGGCCAGGTTGCCGAGCTCGTTGGCCAGGTCCGTGTTGATCCGGGTGATGATCGCCTCTTCGCTGTAGCTGCCGTCCTGGCCGAAAGGCACCTCGCGCAACAGGAAGTAGCGCACCTGGTCCACGCCGAAGGTGTCGACCAGGCCAACCGGGTCGACGATGTTGCCCACCGACTTGCTCATCTTCTCGCCGCGGTTGAGCAGAAACCCGTGCGCGAAAACCTTTCGCGGCAGCTCGATTCGCGCCGACATCAGAAATGCCGGCCAGTAGACGGCATGGAACCTGATGATGTCCTTGCCGATCATGTGCAGATCGGCGGGCCAGTACCGGCGGAACAACTCCGAATCGGTATCGGGATAGCCCACACCGGTCAGGTAGTTGGTCAGCGCGTCGACCCAGACATACATGACGTGATCGGGGTGGTCGGGTACCTTCACCCCCCAATCGAACGAGGTCCGCGAGATCGAGAGATCGCGCAGGCCGCCGGAGACGAAGCTGACCACTTCGTTGCGCCGCACCTCGGGCGCGATGAAGTCCGGGTTCGCCTCGTAGTGGGCCAGCAGCTTGTCGGCATACGCCGATAGCCGGAAGAAATAGGTCTGTTCCTCGGTCCAGGTCACCGGGGTTCCCGTTTCGACGGCGATCCGGGTGCCGTCCGCCTCCGCGGTCTCCGATTCGACGAAGAATCGCTCGTCGCGCACCGAGTACCAGCCCGAGTAGGCGTCCAGGTAGATGTCGCCGGCCGCCGACATCCGCCGCCAGATCTCCTTGGACGCCTCATGGTGGTCGGCGTCCGTGGTGCGGATGAACCGGTCGAAGGAGATGTTCAGCCTCTCCTGCAGGCGCTGGAACACGTCGGAGTTTCGGCGAGCCAGTTCGGCGGTGGGCAGCCCCTCGGCCGCGGCGGCCTGTGCGACCTTCAGGCCGTGCTCGTCGGTTCCGGTCAGGAACCGGACGTCGAAACCGTCGAGCCGCTTGAACCGCGCGATGGCGTCGGTGGCGATGTACTCATACGCGTGCCCGAGGTGCGGAGCGGCGTTGGGGTACGTGATCGCGGTGGTGACGTAGTAGGGCCTCATCGAGACTCACCCTATTGTGTGGCCGTGACCTCCAACCGCCCCGGTAAACGAGAAGCGCCGCCCGCGCCCGAGCCGTTGGCGCCCCTGATCGACGCCCATACCCACCTCGACGCGTGTGGGGCACGAGACGCCGAAGGGGTGGTCGCCATCGTTGAGCGTGCCGCGGCGGTCGGAGTGGGCGCGGTGGTCACCATCGCCGACGATCTGGATTCGGCGCGCTGGGTGACACTGGCCGCCGAATGGGATCCGCGCGTCTACGCCGCGGTGGCGTTGCACCCGACCCGCGCCGATGCGCTCGACGACGCCGCCCGCGCCGAGATCGAGCGACTGGCGACCCACCCCAGAGTTGTGGCCGTCGGTGAGACCGGAATGGATCTGTACTGGCCCGGGCGTTTAAAGGGCTGCGCGCACCCGGACGCCCAGCGGGAAGCCTTCGCATGGCATATCGATCTGGCCAAGCGCTGCGGGAAGCCGCTGATGATCCACAACCGCGAGGCCGATGCGGAGGTGCTCGACGTGCTGGCGGCCGAGGGCGCCCCCGACGCCGTGATCTTCCACTGCTTTTCGTCGGACGCTGCGATGGCCCGCCGCTGCGTCGACGCCGGGTGGTTGCTCAGCCTGGCCGGGACAGTCAGCTTCCGTAACGCGAGGGCCCTGCGCGAAGCCGTCCCGCTGATCCCGTTTGAGCAGCTTCTGGTGGAGACCGATGCGCCCTTTTTGACGCCGCATCCCTACCGGGGCTCAGCGAACGAGCCGTATTGCCTTCCTTATACTGTGCGGGCGATCGCTGAACTGGTAGATCGTCGTCCCGAAGAGTTGGCGCGAATTACCACCAGCAATGCGTGCCGGGTCTTTGGACTGGCGTCCGACTAGGCTTTGCCGACCGGTGATTCTGCTAACACAGTGGCCCTGGAGTTGCTGAACATTGGCCGGTTCGTTACCGTCTTGTGATCGATGAGCTGGGCCCGTGGGCCCGTTTGTCATTTTCCTGCTGAGTGGTTCGTTAAGTAGTTGTTGAGGTCGGGGTAGCAGCGCGTTGGGTGTATTGACAAAGCTTCATCAAACTTCATCACCGATGTTGCGGCTCGTAATCGCAGGGCTGCTTTTGGTACTGGGCTTCGCCGGTGGGTTCGCGGTTTCCGCATGCAAGACGGTGACGTTGACGGTCGATGGCATCGCGATGCGCGTGACGACCATGAAGTCGCGGGTGATCGACGTCGTGCAGGAGAACGGCTTCGCCGTCGGCGAGCGCGACGACCTGTACCCCTCAGGCGATGTGGCGGTTCGCGACGCCGGCAACATCGTGTTGCGACGCAGCCGGCCGTTGCAGATCTCGCTGGACGGCCGTGACCCCAAGCAGGTTTGGACGACGGCATCGACCGTCGACGAGGCGCTGGCCCAACTCGCCATGAACGACACCGCGCCCGCCGCGGCCTCTCGCGGCAGCCGTGTCCCGCTGGCCGGGATGGCGCTGCCGGTCGTCAGCGCCAAGACGGTCCAGATCAACGACGGCGGCGCGATGCGCACCGTGCACCTGGCGGCGCCGAACGTGGCGGGGCTGTTGAGCGCCTCCGGTGCGCCGCTTCTCGAGAGCGACCAGGCGGTGCCCGGCGCGGCATCGCCGATCGTCGAGGGGATGGAAATCCAGGTGACCCGTAACCGGATTCAGCGGGTCACCGAGCGAGTTCCGCTGCCCCCGAACTCGCGCCGGATCGAGGACCCGGGCATGAACATAAGCCGCCAGGTCGTCGAGGACCCGGGTACCCCGGGCACGCAGGACGTGACCTTCGCGGTGGCCACGGTCAACGGTGTCGAGACCGGCCGGATACCCGTCGCCAACACCGTGATCACGCCGGCCCGTGAGGCCGTGGTGCGCGTGGGCACCAAGCCCGGCACCGATGTGCCCCCGGTGACCAACGGATCGATCTGGGACGCCATTGCGAGCTGCGAGGCCGGCGGGAACTGGGCTATCAATACCGGCAACGGGTATTACGGTGGTGTGCAGTTCGACCAAGGCACCTGGGAGCGCAACGGCGGGCTACGGTTTGCCCCTCGCGCTGACATGGCCAGTCGCGAAGAGCAGATCACCGTTGCCGAGGTGACCCGGGAACGTCAGGGTTGGGGCGCGTGGCCGGTGTGCAGCGGAAGAGCTGGTGCAAGCTGACCATCCGGCTGCTCGGACGCACCGAGATCAGGCGGCTGGCCAAAGAACTCGAATTTCGGCCGCGAAAGGCCCTGGGACAGAATTTCGTCCACGACGCCAACACGGTGCGACGGGTGGTTTCGACCGCTGGGGTCAGCCGGTCCGATCACGTATTGGAGGTCGGTCCCGGTCTCGGATCACTCACACTGGCGCTGCTCGACCGCGGCGCCACCGTCACCGCCGTCGAAATCGACCCGGTGCTTGCCGGTCGGCTGCCGCAGACCGTCGCCGAGCACTCGCATAGCGAAATCCACCGGCTGACGGTGGTCAACCGCGACGTGTTGACCCTTCGCCATGACGAGCTGGCCACCGAGCCGACGGCCCCGACGG
>Ga0318549_10000371_pt1 | contig 9987 bp, 10 predicted proteins | sample GRESIP169b2f22_FD_203666 | JGI IMG/M metagenome (GOLD analysis project Ga0318549, IMG submission 203666) | Tropical soil microbial communities from Luquillo Experimental Forest, Puerto Rico - GRE.SIPMG.169b2f22 | ecosystem: Environmental > Terrestrial > Soil > Tropical forest > Bulk soil... | reverse complement strand
GTCGAAAGGAACATGCCCGGTCACAAAGTGCGCGAGCGTAACGTGACGGCGCAAATCGGCCTGGTTTTTCGCCGTGGCGTTACGCTCGCGAGGCCGGCGACGGCCGTGAGGGTGTCCTTGTCAGGGACTGACTGGCGACCCTTCGCCAGGAATTTGCGAGCCTTACGCGGCGCTCATGGTGGTCGTGTGCACCTCTACGGTGCCCCTGCAACGGTGCCAACCCTCAACCGCCCCACCAGAAAGTAGAACCGTGCCGACCAGCATCCGCAGCACCACAGCAGCGCCGGCGGACAGCCGGATGTCGACTTCCGTAATCGCAGGCCGCGCCGGATGCTTGCGCTTGTATCCGATTGCACTCGGCTTGGGCGGTCTGGGCGGAGCATGGCGCACGGCAATCGCGTTGGGGGCACCCACCTGGCCGGCGGCGAGCTTGTCGGCGCTGAGTCTCGGCGCGTGGATCGCCGTCACGGTGATGTATGTGCTTAAGGGTGGCGTGCGTCCGCGGGCATTCATCGAAGACTTGCGCCACCCGGAACAGGGCTTCGCCTTGGCTTACATTCCGCTGATTCCGCTGTTACTGATGGCGCATGCCCCGCGAACTCCGGGATTCCGCATCCTTGACCTGGGCCTGGCCGCGGTGTGGGCAGTGGCCACGGCGGCCCTTGTAGCACATTGGATTACAACTCCGCGCGATCGTCACGCGATCCATCCGGGATTCTCGCTGCCAGTCGTTGGCGGCCCGTTCATTGCGTCTATTTCATTGCAGGCCAATGGCTGGCATGCTCTGGCGCAGGGCCTGTTCACAGTCGGCGTCTATTTCGCGGTGACGTTCGGTTCCTTGATCGTTGGTCGGCTGATGACCGAACAACGGCTCACCGATGTTCGCTTTCCCACCCTGGCGGTACTGATGGTTCCTCCCGCAACGGCGAGCACCGCGTGGTTTGGCTTAAACGACAACCGGATCACCACTCTCGGCATCGGCCTGGCGGCCGTGCTGGCCATGATGGCGCTCATCCAGCTGTTCATCCTGCCCGACTATCTTCGCCGCCCATTCACGATCTCTTGGTGGTCATTCAGCTTCCCGTTGGCCTCGTCGGCGAACACGGTGGGTCATTGGGCGATTGCGGCGCCGGGCCCCGCGTGCCGGCTCTTGGCCTGGTCGACGTTAGTAACTGCCACCACAATCATTGGCTTGCTCGCGGCGCTGACCGTGCGGACGGTGTGGAGGACTTCTCGGTAGGCGCGGGCTTGGCTGCCTCCGAGAGCAACGGGAATTCAAAGCGGGGCTAGATATGACCGCGAAACCACTTTGGTGAAGCTTGTTGGATGCCCTGATGGCCACAAGATGTTCGTGCCGAATTAGGTTGCAGAACAGCACTATTCGATATAGATCCGGTGAACTTGTAGCGGGATCCAGGGGCCGCCTGGGCGACATCGAGAGCCGCAAGTCACTCGTTCATTAGACGGATGACGCGGGCGGATGCCTACAATGACGTGCACTGCATTGGCAGTCCAGCAAACGGGCGGGACCCGGCAGGTCACGCCATCACATATGTCCCGCCATCGGTACGGTCAACCAGGGAACGCTCGCTGGGGCCACCGCCACACCAATCGCCACCGCAAGCAGCAGCACCGATACGCCTGCCGTCGCCACCCTGCGCCACGGCAGCAACTTCTCGGCTGCGATCAGCCCGGAAACCACGAGCATCCAGGTGAGGCTCATCGCCCCTAGCGCGAACAGCGCCACCATCAGAGCCCAGCAGCACCCCAGGCACCAGGCGCCATGTCGGGTGCCCATAGTAAACGCGCCGCGCAGCCCGTCTCGCCACGAACCGAGGAGAAATCCCAACGGTGAGCGGCATTTCCGCAGGCATTTGGTCTTGATCGGGGTCATCTCGTACAGTGCTGCGGCGATCAGCGCACCCACCGTCATGGGTCGGCCGAAACGATCCCACGTGAAGATCCCCGCGGCTTGGCCCGCCTTAAGCGCCGCGTATGCCACCAGCCCGGATGCGGTCCAAACCACGAGGTAGCCAATGACGAATGCGCTCGTTGCGATGGCCGGCGTCGAACGAGCGTGCTTGAGCCTGCCGAACATCAGCACCATCGGCACAATCGACGGCAGCATCATTGCCGCCATCATCACAACCCATGCGGTTATGTAGAAGCCAAACGGACCGGGATCGGTCCACGGACCTGCGTCCATGCCCGCCATCCGCCGGTCGGTGATCAGCCAGGCCGTTGATGCGACCGCCAGCAGCACGACCACGATCGCTGCGGCCTGTCGTCGGCGCAGTGCAGCGGGTGCCGTCACCGGATCAGCCCGCCAAGGAGAAGTGCCCCCAGAGACCCACCTTGGGGCGGTATTCGATGCCGAACACGTCAAGATGGGAGCCAGTCTCCGCCTTACACATCGTTATCTGGCCGTCCGTGAGCCCGGCCGCGGTCGCTGGATTGAACTTCGCGGTCAGCCGCGCCGGCGGCCCGTTCTTCTCTCCGGTGGGGACCAACTCGGTGATCGCGACACGGCCCTTATTACCCACGGTCAGCACGCGGGTGCCGCTTTCGACGGAGTACTGCAACGGCACCCGCTCCATCCCGAGATTTTCGCTGACCAAGCCCGTGAGCGCCGCCACCGGCCCACCGAGCTCGCCGCTCAACAACGCTGTGAGCTTTGCCGCCTGCGCGTCGGAGGCGGCTGCGTCAATCAGCAGCCCTAATCGCCAGCCCCCCTCGAGGAAGTACTTCGGCGCGTCGAAGGCCACGGCCATTAACGTCCCTGCGATATCGACTCCTTCGATCTGGCCCGAGTCGATGCGGAATCCGTATACGGTGAGGCAGCGATCGTAATCGGCTCCCGCGAACGGGTATGCGCTACACGGGCAAATGAGGTCGCAGTTACAGGTCTCGAAGAGTTGACCCTCCATCGACCATGCCATGGCAATGTCCTTCCCTATCTGGTGCCTCATGTGGGTTTCAGGCGGGCCGCTTCCGGCAGTAGTGGCACGACCGCATGTCTGATCCAACTACGTACTGAAGAACGAATTAAGTGTGGGCCGATTGGACAAGGTCGTCAATCAGCCGTACGTCGACGGCCTGATCCACGTGCATTTGCCGAGCGTCGCGATGCTTGAACAACCATCGGAGTTGCTACCGCAAGGACTCGCTATGACGACCCCACTTGCGGCTGGCCGATCGCATCACCGCGCTCGCCGGCTCCGTGGATGTTTCTGGATTCGCGCCGTTCTTTTCGCCCTCTTGGCCAACACTGACTCTGATCGTTTCACTTGTTGCGATCTTGCTCATGGCGCTCGTCATTTTCGTATGGCGCCGAGACCCGATCAGCCTGGTGGGAATAGCGTGATCGCCGCACCCCACAACGCACCGGGGTTCACCCGGTTCGGGTGCAGTCGCAGCATCGCCTGGTAGAACGCCTCCGCCGAGTCCGACGACTGGAGGAGCCGCCGCGCATCGGTCAGGTATCGCCGCGTCGCGTGAATCTGCGAGGGACTGTCGAACGCGCCAGGTGCCTTGTGTCCCGCGATAACCGTTGCGGGGTTAAGGAGTTCGGCGGTGTCGAGCGCGGCGAGCCACTCGTCGATCCCGGTGACGCCACCGGATTCCGTCAGGTACAGATGCACGCCGTTGTACACGACATCACCCGCGACGAGGAGGCTCATTTCGGGTACATGCAGCATCGTCGTGGCATCGGTGTCGGTATGACCGACCTCGACGGGAAGCAGTGCGACACCATCGAGTTCGAAGCCGCTCTCGTCGACGACGTTCACGTCCACCTCACCGGCGGGAAGCTGTCCCGGGAACACTTGATCCCAAAAGTCAGCGCGAAACTTGGGATCATTCTGCACCTCCATCAGCTTGGCGGTTCCTTCCGTCGCCCGCACGGTCACGCCGGGGAACCTCTGCAGCAACGGAATTGCACCGAACCAGTGGTCCCCGTGCCCGTGGGTGATGTAGATCTGCCGCAGTTCGCGTCCCGAGGCCGCGATCCAATCACCGATTTCGGCCGCTTGCGCCGTCGTGAGCGGTGGATCGACCAGCACGGCGTCACGTCGTCCCATGATCAGCGTGGAGGTGATCGGCGACCACATCCGTGTGCTGCCATCGGGGAGCGGCCCGCGCCCGGATTGCGGGATCTGCTTTGTCACAAACACTTTGTGCCGCAGTGATCGCTTCATGATGCCACTCCTGCTGTCGCGTCGGCGAAGTCGAGGATCATCGCCGCGACGGCTCCGGGATGCTCGAAGTGCACCCAATGACCGCCTTTTTCAATGACTTTGACGTCGGCGTCGGCAAAGCGCGCACTGACCGCACCGACGACCTGCTCGTTCGAGAATGCGTCCGCGCCGCCGCCGACGATGAGCACCGGGCCTCCGAATGCGCTCGTCGCCGGCGGGTTGCTCACGCCGCCGTTCCAGACGTCGACGTAGTGGGAGACAACGCCGGCGGCCACGGGCGCGCCGATGTCGGTGAGCCGGTCGAGCTGTTCTTCGCCGAGGTTCGGCGCCAGTTCGCGTCGCAAACTGCGCTGGGCAATGCGGTCGCCGCCAAGGGCGCCGAACGGCGCGATTACCTCGGCGGGCAGCTGCGTGCCCCCCAGCGGGACGGGGGTGAGCAGGACCAGTCCGCGCACTCGGTGTTGGTGCCGCGCGGCGACCAGCTCGGCGACCTGGGTGCCGAGGCTCTGGCCCACCACGATCACCGGTCCGTCGATTCCCTCGACGATCTCGCCGGCCTCGGCGGCGAGGGATTCCAGCGTCGCGCCGCGCGCTTCTTCGACCGATCCGACGCGCGCGCCGAATCCGGGTAGGTCGTAGCGCACGGCGCCCACCTCACCTCCCAGGCGATCGACCAGACCCTCCCATATCGACGCGTCGTCGAGGAAGCCGTGGATGAGCAGAACCGTGGGGGCAGCGGCCGTGTTGGCCGGCGTGCGGGTGACGGGAAACCCGTTGAGCGACCGGATCATTTCGCTGCCGCCGTCGTGGTCGACCCCGACGGTGACCATTCGGCCGTGTCGATGGGCGAGTAGTCGCTGGCGCGCCCGTCAAGCCGGCTGGCCCGCTGGGAGCTGACTGTCTCGACGAGCTCTTCGGGGAGCGGGGTGGTGAAGATGTTGTCGACCAATGTGTACTCGGCGGCGAGCCGGCCGAACACGCCCAGCGCGCCGACGTCGATACGCCCGCGGGACAGGTACAGGTCGTCGCGCACATGGATGCGCTTGACGCGTCCCCACACCACGTGGTCGGGAAGGGGCGGCATCGGGATGATGCGGTCGACGACGCATTCGAAGGAGATCGGAGCACCGGCGATGCGAGGCGCCGAAATGGTCTCCGATTCCGCCCTTTCCAGCCCAAGCTCCTCGAACTCGTCGACATCGGCGCCGAATTCGAAGGCCGAGCGGTGCACGGCGTCCGCCTGCCCGATCGTAGCGATGTTCACCACGAACTCGTTGGTGTCGCGGATGTTGACGAACGTGTCCTTGAGGGTCACCCCGTCCGAGCGCGGCTGCAGGGTGATCGACAGCACCGGTGGGTACCGGCCGACGACGGTGAAGAACGATACCGGTGCGATATTGCCGACGCCGGCGGTAGAGGCCGTGCTGACCCAGGCGATTGCGCGCGGCAATACGCTGCCGATCAGAAGCTTGTAGCTCGAGGTGGGGTCAAGGTCTGCGGCGTCGATGATCATTTCTTCTCCTTGGGCCAAACATCGTTGAGTGAGTCGCTCGCTGTCGGCGCGGCCTGAATGCCGACGATCCGCCATCCGGCCGGGCCGCGTGCCACCTCGAAGTGAGCTGCAAGCCTCTCGATTTCGGTGCCGTCGCTGCGGCGGCGTGACCAGATCACCTCGACCGCCGCGCCGTTGTCGTGATAGACCGTCACTTTCTGGTCGGGCACCGAGGTGTATGCGTAATCCTCACCCTGCAATCGGGTTTGCAGCTGCTGCAGGAACGTCACCACGGCCGGAGCGTCCATGATCCACCGGCTGCCCTGGGCGTCTGACCAGTGCAGGGGCGCGGCCCAATAATCGAGGATGAAATCGGGCCCGCGCTCGATCGTGCCCGCGCCGACGCCGACCCAGGTTGGCAGGTAATCGTCGAGGAACCAGTGCGCCACCTCGGCATGGACCGACGATTCGTTGGTGTCGCCCGACAGCAGCGCCGTGGCGGTGTACCAGACCGGGCCCACGTTGAGCCGGTCGGGGTACAGGGCGATCATCTCGTCGAAATACTCTTGCGGGCTTGGCTTTTGGGCGAGCAGCCAGCGCGCGTTGAGCAGGTAGTCGCGAGTCTGGTCAAGGATCGCCGGGTCGTCGGGCAGGTCCTTGTTCTTGTGACCGGCCACGACGGCAGTGGGCCGCAACGCCGCGACCTTGTCCAGCGCGGCCAGCCATGCCTCGACCCCGCCGTGGGAACTTTCGAGCAAGTACTGGTGCACACCGTTGTATGCGACGTCGCCGGCAACGACCAGGCCGGTGGAGGGCACGTGCAGCACCGTGGTGTCGTCGGTGTCGGTGTGGCCGACTTCGACGGCCAGCAGTTCGTGGCCCTCCAGCTTGATCCCGTCGACGGGAATGGGTTGGTAGACCACGGGGCTGGGGGGAATCTGGCCGGGGAAGTCGACATCCCACATCTGGGCGCGGCCCTCGGTGGCCTGCTGGTGCATCATCGCGATCGTGCCCTCGGTCGCGTAGGCAACCGCACCGGGAAACCGTTGCAGCAGAGCGTCGGTGCCGAACCAGTGATCGCCGTGGCCGTGGGTGGCGTAGACGGCGGTCAGGTGTTTGCCGGAGTTTTCGATCCAGTCGGCAACGCGGTCCACCTGCTCGTAGGTGAACGGCGGGTCGACCAGTACCGCGTCGTGCTCGCCGTAGATCAGCGTGGAGGCGACGGGCGAGGAGATGATCGGGCTGCCGTCGGGGAGTGTCTGCTTACGGTGGCGACGCAGACCGTCGTGGACCAGGACTTCGTAGTGCAGTTCAGACATGATGCATTCCCTTCTAAATCAGTGTTTTTCGGGCTTGATGAGGTGCTCGGTGAACCACGCGATCGCGCCACCGCTGGCATCGGCAAAGCTGGCCAAGTACGGGTCGAAGTGATCGCCGTCGATGGTGACCAGCTGTTTGGGCTGCAAGGCCCGCTCATAGGCGCTGAGCGCCAGGTCCGCGACGGTGATGGTGTCGTGCAGGGCCACAACCATCAGCAACGGGGTGGGCGAGACGCGGGAGACCCACGTTCCGGGTTCGTACATCCGCGCGGCGCGCGAGGAGCGAAGCGTTACGGCGTTCTCCCAAACACCTTCGGGCACCGGCTGGTTGTAGAACGCAACGGCATCGGCCGAGCGGTAAGCGGCGGGCATGGCGGGGTCGGCGCTGACCACGGCCTGGGTGGCCGGGGGCGCACCCTGGAACCGTTGGCGCTCGTCGTCCGCGAACGCCGCCTCTAAGGCGGGCACCTGGTCGGGCGGGACGCGTCGCAGGCTCTGCTGGTATCCGCTGATCGTGGGCACCTGAGCGACCACCGCGCGCAGCCGCCGGTCGGTGGCTCCCAACACGATCGCGTGGCCGCCCGCATAGCTGGTGCCCCACAACCCGATTCGGTCGGCGTCCACGGCCGGGTGGTTTTCCAGGAAGGAAATCGCCCGGCGCCAGTCGGCGATCTGAACCCACGGGTCGATGTCGAAGCGCGGTGCGCCGTCACTGGCGCCAAAGCCGCGGTGGTCGTGCACGAGAACCACAAATCCGGCGTCGGTGAAAGCCCGCGCGAATCGCTCCAATCCGTGCTCCTTGACCCCGGCGAACCCGTGCGCCATCGTGATCGCCGGATGGGGCGCCGGGCCGTCGGGGACGAACAGCCAGCCCCGCAGCGTCACACCGCCCTCGGCGGGGAACTCGACATCCTGTCGCTGCACGATCACACCTCCTGTAATCAACGAGAACTTCCTGCATCCACCATGAAGCCGCCACGGACGGATCAGAAGGCTCCCGTGATCCTGGGACTGGCAGGGACAGGATTAGGCTCATCCCGTGGTGGTCAGGGCCAACGCGCTGGGCGATTACCTGCGCGCAAGGCGAGAGCAGATCCAGCCCGAGGAAGTCGGGCTGGTGCCAGGCGCACGCCGGCGGGTCGCAGGTTTGCGTCGCGAGGAGCTGGCGCTGCTGGCCGGCATCAGCTCCGATTACTACCTCCGACTCGAGCAGGGCCGCGACAAGAATCCGTCGGCTCAGGTTCTGGGCGCGCTCGCGCGGGCGCTGCGGCTCGACGTCAAGGCCACCGAGTATCTGCACCAGCTGGCCAGCCCGACCGGCGGGCGACGGGATGCCTCGGGTGCGGAGGTCGCCGCCGACGGCACCGAGGAGCTGATCGAGCAGTTCGCCATGCCGGCGATCGTGGCCAGCAGATGTCAGGATGTGCTGGCGGCAAACCGAATCGCCCGCGCGCTCTCCCCCGGCTTTGCTCCCGGTCGAAACTTCCTGTCCTGGCGCCTTTTGGATCCCGAAGCTCGCGAACTCTACGTGAATTGGGACGCGGCCACCGACGTCGCGGTGAGCGGGTTACGCGAAGCGGCCGGCAGTGATCCGAATGACCCGCGCGTGCGGTCGTTGATCGATGAATTGTCCGCCGCCAGTGAACGATTCCGCGAACTGTGGGCGCGGGCGGACGTCGGATATCGTGCGGATGTCGTCCACATGCGCCACCCTCGAGTCGGCGATCTGTATCTGCACCCAAACAGGTTCAACATCCCGCACTCCGGCGGTCAGCACATGCTGACTTATCGCGCAGAACCGGACAGCGACACCGCCAAAGCGCTAGATGCGCTGCGGTCGCTCAGCTGACCTGGAATACTCCGTCGCTTCATCTCCCATGGCCACGTCATGAGCGCCCAGACCGTGCCAACGATCACGATCTCTGCCAGTACGTAGAACGGCCAGGGGCCCAAAAGGTCCAGCAGTGAGGGGTTGAGGGGTTTCCGGTTGAGAAAGCCGTAGTCTGTTCCCCCGATTGTGTTGAAGGCCAACGTGAACGCTCCCCACGCCAGGGTGGTGATGACCGCGAATCGGTAGCTGCGCCAACTGGGCCGCATCCCACGTCCCCAGGTCAGATAGATGGCCGTCCATACGATGAGTAGGTGCAGCGCAAAGAATGTAACGAAGCCGTGGCTGGGGAAGTCTGGTCCGTCGAGATCCGGTGTGATCAACGCCTGCGAGCTCAGGGGTAGACCCCAGTAATAGGTAAGTGTGAAGGCCCAATTGCGCCGAGACCACAACGCGTAAGCCGCAGTGAGCTCGGCTAGGTCGCACAGTTGCAGCGGCACCGACGAGGCAATGCTTGGCTGGACCAGTTTGTACACCAGGGCCACGCCGAATATCGCCATGATGAGAGCCCCTAGCACGCGGCCGAGGCCCCGGGCCTGCGATTCGGTCTGCCGGCGTCCGATCCAGACCAGCGCGGCGGCCCCGATCGCAAAGAGCACGAGCACGGTCAAATGTGACGCGCCGAAGGCGGAGAACTGCCGCGTCGCAGCGATCGGCGCTGAGTCCGCCGCCATCGGTAGTTTGTTGATCATTTCAATGTCCTTTTCTGGTGGTTGGATTGGTCAAGCTGGCCTAATCCAGGGCCGGCTCGCGCCCCTGTGCCGCGTCGGCACCGATCCGCTGCCGGAAAGCCGGGACACTGTGGCCCATTACCACCGCGTCGGTGCGGGCGCGCACCGTTGCCGAGCGAGGCAGGCCGAATAGCGGGCCTATCTCGCCGAAGTAGTCGCCGGCCGCGGCGACTCGGAGCAGCTCCCGGCCGCGGACCAACTCGACCTCGCCTTCGGAAACCGTGTAGATCAGATCGGACAGCGCGCCCTGCTCGAACAGAACCGTTCCCGCCTTCAGCTGAATCGTTTCGTGCGCGCGGTTGACCAAGGTCGTCGTCGGCACCATCTCGACCACACGATCGGCCAGCGGCAGTAACCGGGG
>Ga0318549_10000368_pt1 | contig 10006 bp, 9 predicted proteins | sample GRESIP169b2f22_FD_203666 | JGI IMG/M metagenome (GOLD analysis project Ga0318549, IMG submission 203666) | Tropical soil microbial communities from Luquillo Experimental Forest, Puerto Rico - GRE.SIPMG.169b2f22 | ecosystem: Environmental > Terrestrial > Soil > Tropical forest > Bulk soil... | reverse complement strand
CCACGTCGTGGTGCTGGAGGCGCTGCTCGCGGCCAAGGGCATCGCGAGCGCGCCGGTACTGATCAACAACGGCAATCGCTACCGGCTTCCGGAAGCGGCCACCCCCGCCACCTTCAACCACGTGCTGAGCTACCTGCCGGAGTTCAACCTCTACGCCGATTCGACCGTCGGCGTGGCGCCGTTCGGGACATTGACGGCCAGCGAATACGGCAAGCCGGTCGCGGTCGCCGCCGAGCCCAGCGCTTTCCTTGACACGCTGCCGCTGGTCGTGACCGACGAAAATGAAGAAAAGTTGCAGACCACGGCGCAGCTGATGCCCGACGGCACCGTATCGGGCCAGTCAATAACGGTTGCCTCGGGACCGTTCGGGATCAGCCTTCGGCAACTGGCTGCCAGCGTCGAGGCACGCGGACAATCACAGTGGGCCGAAACATATTTCAAAAGTCGCGGCTGGCATGGCACAGCGAGTTTCCAGTTCGATCCGCCTCGCGATCGCCTCGCCCCCGTCTACGCATTCTCGGCATCCTTCGAGCTCGAAGCGCGGCCGGAATTTCTCGACGGCAAGGCATTTGGACCGCCCGAAGGGGTCCCGATGCTGGTTCGTCCGGGCGAGTTTCTCATTGGCTCCTGGACACTGCCGAAAGCGGCGCCGACCCCTTGTTTTTCTGGACACCAAATCGAGGTACTGTCGCTGACCCTCCCGCCGGGGCGGAGCGTCAACTCGCTGCCGACCGGCAAGACCGTCGAAAATCCCTATCTACACTACCAATCGGAGTGGAACCGCGAGAGCCAGACCATAACGGTGCGCCGCGAGATCACCGTCAGGCTGCCTGATGCGGTGTGCCGCGACGAGATCCGGGCGAAGCTCGCCGAGGCGATCGCCGAGATCCGCGGTGACTATAGCAGCACGATTGCGCTGGAGCCGCTCGTCCATTAATGACGCCCGCGGCTTCAACCCATCGCCGAGAATCCGCCGTCGACCGGGATCGCGGCGCCGGTGATGAAATCCGAAGCGGCGGAGGCGAGGAAGACCGCGATGCCGGCGAGATCCTCGGGGACGCCCCAGCGGCCGGCCGGCGTGCGCGCCAGCACCCGTTCGTGCAACCCTGCGACCTGCCGGCGCGCGTCGCGAGTTAGCTCAGTATCGATCCACCCCGGCAGGACGGCATTTACTTGGATGTTGTCTTCGGCCCAGGCGACCGCCAGCGATTTCGTCAACTGGACCAGCGCGCCTTTGCTGGCGGCGTAGGGCGCGGCATAGCCGGAGCCGAACAACGCGAACATCGAACCGATGTTGATCATCTTGCCGCCGCCGCTTCCTTTCATGATTGGGTGTGCGGCTTGCGAACAAAGAAACGCGCCGGTCAGATTGGTCTCGAGCACCGCATGCCATTCTGCCGCGGTATAGTTCTGCGGCGGCTTGCGGATCGAGGTTCCGGCATTATTGACGAGGACATCGAGCCGCCCGGACCGCTCCGCCACCCGCGCGATCATTTCCCGGCACGAGGCCTCGTCGGCGACATCGAGCGCGATGAAGACGCTCTTGCCGCCGAGCTCGGCAACCGCCGCCTCGGCCTTCTCGGCGTTGCGTGCCGCTACGACAACGCTTGCACCGGCTGCGGCGAGCCCCTTCGCCATGCCGAGCCCGATCCCGCCATTGCCGCCGGTGACGACAGCGACACGTCCGGTAAGATCGAACATGCTCATCAAACATCTCCGAAGAGGTCGTGGCGATCTGAACGCCATGATGGCCCTCCTCAAAGCGCTTTGGAAGCTGCGCCCGCCGGGAGAGCCGGAGCCGCCGGGCGCGCGCCTCGTCAGGCGATGGCGCGAAAAGCGTCTGCTCACGCGTCTCGAGCGAGACTGGCCCGGTGGCTTTGTCCTCCACCGCACCGGCGATCTGGTCAATGTGCCGGCGCCGCTCGATGCCCGCGGGCGACATGCGCTGCTGCACCCGCCGCGCGCCCACCCCGCAGCCCTCGGCTTTCTGCGTCCGGGTGCGGTTGCAGTCGACATCGGCGCCAGTCTCGGGGAGTGGACCGTGCCAATCGCCCGCGCGGTTGGTGCGACGGGGCGAGTGCTTGCCATCGAACCAGGGCCGCGGAGCGCGGCAGCCCTCGAAGCGACGCTGGCGGCCAATGGCCTCCGACAGGCCGAGGTGATCCGCTGCGCTATCGGCGACCACGATGGCGCAGTGGGGTTTGCCGTGCCAGTCGTGACCTCGGCGCGCACCGATACCGGTACCGCGCGGATCGGGTTCGCTTGCGCTGGTCAGGAGGCCCTTGAGGTTCCCTTGCGCAGCCTCGATTCACTGGCTGACGAGTGTCGCCTCGATCGGCTCGACCTCGTCAAGATCGATGTCGAGGGACACGAGCGCCGGGTGCTCGATGGCGCCGCCGCGCTCCTCGACCGTTATCGCCCCGTCCTGGTGCTCGAAACCGGTCATGAAGGTGAGGGAGACCCTGAAGCAATTCATCGCCGGTTACATGCGCTCGGCTATCGGATGCTCGGCATTCTTCTTGATCACGGCATGGCCGAGGCCAATTGGCAGGCTTATGCTGCAGTCGATCCGCCGTTTCGGGCAGGCGATGCCCACAACCTGCTGCTGGTGCCGGAGTAAATTTGCTCGACAGCGTGGTCGTGGATCCCTATTCGGCCAACAGTCTTCGCAGGAGAGCCTGGGCGGCGGCGGGCGTGCGAATCTTGGCGCCATTGATGAAATAGACAAAGCAATCCCGACCGCCCTGTGCCAGCAACCCGTGGAAGCGCTCCGCCCACCGATCGAGCGCGTCGGGCGCGTAACCGGTGGGCTCGCCTTCGGCACAGCGGCGCAGGCGGGCGTAGACGAAATCGGCGGTCACCTCGTCGAAAGCGGGATAGTCGTCGTCGTCGACGAAGGCGAGTGCAACCCCATGGCGGCGCAACAGCTCGGTAAACGCGGGCGCTCCGAAGCTGCGGTGACGGATTTCGACGACGTGGCGTATCGCGCGGCTGTCGAGGCGCTGCGGCAGCGATTGAAGAAACGCGTTGAAGCCGGGCTCATCGAAGGGCATCCATGGCGCGAATTGCCACAGGACGGGGCCGAGCTTCTCGCGCAGTTCGAGCACGCCGCTGGCGAAGAAGCGGTCGACCGAGGGGGCCGCGGTCGCGAGATCCCGGCGATGTGTTGCGTAGCGTGGTCCCTTGAGGGAGAAGACAAAGTCCTCGGGCGTCTCGCTGTACCACCGGCGGAAACTCGCCGGCCGTTGCGCACCGTAGAACGTACCGTTGATCTCGATCGCGGTGACCTGGCGGCTGGCAAAGCCGAGTTCGCGAGCCTGTGGCAGGCCCGCGGGGTAGAAGACGCCGCGCCACGGCGGGTAAACCCAACCGCCGATCCCGACGCGAATCGATGCGCTCAATAAACGTCCTTGAGCGGCGTGGTCTCGCGCTTCTCGACCGGAGCGGTTGCATCGCCGCTATTCTGGTAATCGAGGAGCTTCTTCGACAAGCTCTGGTCGGCGACCCGGGCGTTCGGATCGGGTGCTTGCCCACTCGGCGCACCGATATCCGGCAGCCCGTCCTCGGACCGGCGCAGGCGGAAATCGGGAGCCTGCTTACCCGGTTCGCCAGGTCCGGCGTCTTCGATGACCTGGCGGGCGAGCTTGTTTGAACTCTTCTCCTGCGGCCGCGATGCGCCGGGCTGCGGCGGGCGCAGGTCGAAATCGGGCGGCATCTCGAGCGGTGCACGAGATTCGACTGCGAACTCGTCGGGCGAACTCTTTTCGAGGCCGATCGCCTTTTTTAGATCGGTGCACCCCGAAATCAATAAAGCTCCCGCTGAACAAAGCGCGCTCGCTGCTAAAACAGCTCGGCGGCCGCTGCGCGACCGACAATGAAAAGACATGGCACTAACCCTTCCCCGGCCTCCATTTAATCCGCTTCGCGCACCACAAGCAAGCTCGTAGCCCAACTCTTCAATGCGCTTCGCGGCGCAGAACCAAGCCGTCGAGCAGCATTGCCGCGACGCCGATGCAAATCGCGCTGTCGGCCAAGTTGAAGGCCGGCCAATGCGAAGCGCCGAGATGGAAATCGAGGAAATCGACAACCGCGCCAAGGCGAACCCGATCGAGGACATTACCCACGGCCCCGCCGATGATGAGCCCGATCGCGACGGCAAGCAGTGGACTCGAAGCGCGGCTCAGCCAATAGACCAAGACCCCGACAATGGCGATCGCCACAACCGAAAAAACGAGAGCGTTGAGCCCGGCGCTGCCGTTGAACAGGCCAAAGCTGATCCCGCGATTGTAGGTCAGGGCGAGATTAAAGAACGAGGTGATCGTTGCGCGCCCGCTGACCCCGTCCCCCGCAAGGGAGGCGAGAATCGCGGCCTTGGTCAGCTGATCGAGAACGACAACGACAACCGCCGTTGCGAGGCCGCGCGCCAGCATCACCCGGCCACTACTGCGCAACGATGGCACAGGTCGGTGTGGCTCGGCACCTGGCCGACCTCCGGCAGCACCCTCCAGCAGCGCTCGCATCGATTCCCCGGTGCGGCCGACACCTGCACGCCGACATCAGGAACATCGGGAAGCGTGAAGGCACCTTCCGGCGCCGGCTCCGGCCGCACCGTTCCTGCCGAAGTGATGCAGAGCTCCGCAAGATCGACATCACGGAGCTGCTGGGCCAGCACCGCCGGGATGAAGAGCTCGACGGCGGCCTGCAGGCTCGACCCCAGACGCTTCGCCCCACGCTCGAGCTCGAGCGCGCCGGTCACGACGCGACGCAAATCGCGCAACCGCGCCCAGCGTTCGCCGAGCTCGTCGTCGCGCCACGTCGGTGGCACATCGGCGAAGAGCTCGAGATGGACGCTGCTTTTCGGCGCGTCACCATGATGGGCGAGCCAAGCCTCCTCGGCGGTGAAACAAATCACCGGGGCAAGCCAGCGGACGAGGCAGTCAAGGCAGTGGTCGAACACCGTCCGCACCGATCGCCTGCGGACGTCATCCGGTGCATCGCAATAGAGCCGGTCTTTGCGGATGTCGAAATAGAAAGCTGACAGATCCACTGCGCAGAAATTGTGCACTGCTGTGAACATGCCATGGAAATCGAATGCCTCGACCGAGCGGCGTACCAGTTGGTCGAGTTCGGCCAGGCGGTGCAAAACCCAGCGCTCCAATTCGGGCATGGCCTCGACCGCAACCGCCTCTGCCACCGAATAACCGTCGAGCGCGCCCAGCAGATAGCGCAGCGTATTGCGCAGGCGGCGGTAGACATCGGTGTGATGCTTGAGGATTTCCGAGCCGATGCGGATATCCTCGGTATAATCGGAGCCGACCGCCCATACGCGCAATATATCGGCGCCGCTTCGCTCTATGATCTCCTGCGGCGCAATGACGTTGCCGAGTGATTTCGACATCTTGCGCCCCTCTTCGTCCATAAAGAAGCCGTGGGTCAGCACGGCTTTGTAGGGGGCGCGCCCACGGGTGCCGCAGGCCTCGATCAACGAAGATTGAAACCAGCCTCGATGCTGGTCCGAGCCCTCGAGATAAAGATCGGCAGGCCATTCAAGCTCCGGCCGCTGCTCGAGCACAAAAGCATGGGTCGAGCCCGAATCGAACCACACCTCGATGATATCGGTAACCTTTTCCCACTCGGCGGGATCGTAGGCATTCCCGAGAAACTGGGCCGGCTCGGCACTGAACCAGATATCTGCGCCATCACGCTCGACCGCTGCGGCAACGCGCTCGACGACAGCAGGATCGCGCAGCGGCTCGCCGGTCTTGCGGTGCGCGAACACGGTGATCGGCACACCCCACGCACGCTGGCGCGAGACGCACCAGTCCGGCCGGCTCTCAACCATCGCCTCGATGCGGTTCCTGCCCTGCGGCGGTATCCAACGCGTCTCGGCAATCGCTGCCAAGGCCTTCTGCCGCAATCCATTCGCCTCGAGGCTGATGAACCATTGCGGCGTGGTGCGAAAGATCAGCGGTGCCTTCGAGCGCCAGGAGTGCGGATAAGAATGCACCAACGTGCCACGGGCGAGCAGCGCTCCGGCAGCATCGATCGCAGCGATCACGGCTGCGTCCGCATCGCCGGGCTTGCCATCCGGGCGGTAGATCGAACGGCCGGCGAAGAGCGGTACATCGGACAGATAGACGCCTTCCGGGGAAACCGTGTCCGAGACGGACAGCCCGTTTGCCTGGCCGAGCTCGAAGTCGTCGGCGCCATGTCCGGGGGCGATATGTACGAGCCCGGTCCCTTGGTCGGCTTCGACAAACCCGGCTGCCAGCAGCGGGACATCGAAATCGTAACCTCGCCCGCGCAGCGGATGCGCCGCCATCGTCCCCGCAAGTCGCTCGCCGGAGAAACGGTCAATAACCGAATAGGAATCGATCCCACCGCGCGCCGCGACCTCCGTCGCCAATGTTTCGGCCACCAGCAAAGTCTCGCCGGCCTGGGCGCGACTGCCCTCGGCCATTGCGTCGACGCGGATGACGACGTAATCGACACCCGCGCTGAAGGCGATCGCGCGATTGCCCGGCAAGGTCCAAGGGGTCGTCGTCCAAATCAGTGCCGCGGCGCCTCGCAGTGACGGCCGATCGGCGCGCAGGATCGGAAAACGCACCCATATGGTCGTCGATCTGTGGTCGTGATATTCGACTTCAGCCTCGGCGAGCGCGGTCTGCTCGACGACCGACCACAGGACGGGCTTCGAACCCTTATAGAGCGCCCCGCTAAGGAGGAATTTGCCGATTTCGCGCACGATCTGCGCCTCAGCCGCGTAGGCCATCGTCGTATAGGGGTTGTCCCAATCGCCGACGACCCCGAGCCGTTTGAAGCCGCGCCTTTGCACCTCGATCCAATGCGCCGCAAACTCGCGGCACTCGCGGCGGAATTGGTCGATCGGGACGCTGTCTTTCGAGCGGTTATTGGCTCGGTACTTTTCCTCGACTATCCACTCGATCGGCAGACCATGGCAGTCCCAGCCCGGCACAAAGGGCGCATCCTTGCCGAGCATCTGCTGCGCGCGGTTGACCACGTCCTTCAGGATCTTGTTGAGCGCGGTGCCGAGATGAATGTCGCCATTGGCATAGGGAGGGCCGTCGTGAAGGATGAACTTTTCGCGGCCCTTCGACGCCTCGCGCAGCCGACGATAGAGCCCGATTTCCTCCCAGCGCGCGAGGATCTGGGGCTCACGATTGGGCAAATCCCCGCGCATCGGGAAGCTGGTCTTGGGCAGGAAGACGGTCGGACGATAATCCGTCGGCATTGACACGGCACTTTCCGAAACGAGCGGCAAATATGGGGAAGGCCGTCAACCCCGTCAACGAAGGTGCCGCTGGTATCGGGCTGCCAATACAATCAAAAATTGAGATGATAATTAACGTTTGCTGCAATCTGCAGCGAATCTGGAGCAAAATCTACTTTAGATTGTACCGCCATCCTTGACAAGGCGAGAGTATGGCCCACAATTGTGGCGGTTTTAGGATCGTTGCGATTAGAGCAAGCATCGCTCTCCTGCCGCTAAATCGATCCCGGGGCGGTGGCGAGAATGGCGCGTGCGCGGGCGGCGTCGGCCGCGATTTGCGCCTTCAGTGCGTCGAGGCCAGCGAATTTCTGCTCGGGTCGGATGAAATCGATGAGCGCGACGCGCAGATGGCGCCCGTAGAGATCGACATCGACATCGAAAAGATGCGCCTCCAGCCGCGGCACAAGGCCGCCCACCGTCGGGCGCAAACCGATATTGGCGACGCCGCCCACTGTGCGGCCGGCGCAGATAATCGTCGAGACCAAGATTCGCGGTCGGAAACCCGATCGTCCGGCCGCGCCTGTCGCCAACCGCGACGCGGCCGTCGATTTCCCAGAACCGGCTGAGGAGCGCCGCCGCTTCGCGCGGCTTGCCGGCCTTCAACAGCTCGCGGATATGCGTCGAAGAATAGACGGTCTCATCCTCTCCGCGTATGGGCTCGACCACGGTCACGCCGAAACCGTCCTGTACGCCCGCGGCCCGCAGCAGCTCGGGGTTGCCGCGGCGGCGGTTGCCGAAAGTGGCGTCCCAGCCGACAACGACGTGCGAGGCGCCGACCGCTGCAACAATTACGTCGGCGATGAAGTCCTCGGCGCTCTTTGCCGAAAAGGCGATATCGAAGTGCTGCACGAACAGGAGGTCGATGCCGAGCCGCGCCAGCTCGCGCTCCTTGACGCGGAACGGCGTGAGGCGGAACGGCTCGGTGGCAGGGAAGAACACGCTGCGCGGGTGCGGCTCAAAAGTCAGCACCGCAGCTGGCCGGCCCTTTGCCCGCGCGAGATCGCGCGTGTGGCCGATCAGTACGGCATGTCCGCGATGCAGCCCGTCGAAATTGCCCATCGCGAGAACCGAGCCCGACGGATGGTGCGACCGGGGACCAGGATGGCGGATGACGCGGATCACGGCGGCAACGCGTTACAAAGGCTCATCATCAGCGAGTTGCCGCGAAAATAGCCCGAGTGGCGACCGGAAGATAGCCGATCGCATGCAACGGGTGGCCGTATACCGAAAGCGGCTATAGTGCGAGGCATGGAGCCACCTGCCCGAGCACGACCCGAAGACGCCGCCGCGCCGCTGCGTGAGGCTTGGTACTACGCCGTGCCGAGCCGCCGGCTGCGCCGCAGGTCAATGCTGCCAAAGGTGATGCTCGGCGAGCCTATCCTGATCGGCCGCGATGCGGCCGGTACGGCGTTTGCGCTGCGGGACCCGTGTCCGCATCGCGGCATGCCGCTCAGCGCCGGTCATTTCGACGGAAGCGAGATCGAGTGCTGCTACCACGGCTGGCGATTCGACACGAGCGGGCGCTGCACCACGATTCCGTCGCTGGTGCCGGGTCAAGCCTTCGCTCCTGCGCGCATCCGTACTCGCAGCTACCCTATACGTGAGATACAGGGGAATTTGTGGGTTTATTTGGGCAAGAACCCGGCCGGGGCTCCGGAGATCCCGGTGCTCGAAGGATTTGGTGAATGCCGACCAAACCTCGCCGAAACCGTCCGGTTCAGCGCCGCGATCGACCATGCCGTCGTCGGCCTGATGGATCCGGCGCACGGGCCGTTTGTCCATCGCGCATGGTGGTGGCGCTCACGCCGTTCGATCCACCACAAAGCGAAAGCATTCACCCCATCTCCCTTCGGCTTCACGATGTGCCGCCACACGCCGTCGCAGAACTCGCGCGCGTATCGGCTGCTGGGCGGCGCGCCGGAAACCGAGATCGTCTTCCGGCTGCCGAGCGTGCGCGTCGAGCACGTTCGCGCCGGCGGGAATCTGGTGTGCAATCTGACGGCGATCACGCCGGTGGACGATCGGGTGAGCGAGATTAATCACTGCGTCTATTGGACCGCGCCTTGGCTGGGCGCGTTGAAGCCGTTTCTGCGCCGCTATGTGCGCGCGTTTCTGCGCCAGGACCGCGACATCGTCGAGCGCCAGCAGCAGGGGCTGCGCTTCGATCCGCCGCTCACACTGATCGACGACGCCGATACGCAAGCCAAATGGTATTTTCGTCTCAAGCGCGAATACCGCCGGGCTCGCGCCGAGGAACGGCCCTTCGAGAATCCGGTCGAACCGCGCACGCTCGAGTGGCGCAGCTGAGGTCGGCTCGGCGGCCGGGCAGAAGGTAATGAAGCCAGACTTGCTTTGGTCGCCGCGCCTACCCTAATCCCGACCTGGGATAGAGACGACCGGCGGAAGGACACGGCAGGTGGAAGATCCGATCGAGATGGCGCTGGCCGAGATCCGGTTCGGTCCCGACGGTCTCGTGCCGGCTGTCGCGCAGCAACACGACACCGGCGAAATCCTGATGCTGGCATGGATGAACCGCGATGCGGTGCGCACGACCCTTGCCGAAGGCCGCGCCTGCTACTGGTCGCGATCCCGCAACAGACTGTGGCGGAAGGGCGAGACTTCGGGACAAGTCCAGTGGTTACGCGAATTGCGCCTCGATTGCGACGGCGACGCGGTGCTGCTGTTGGTCGAGCAGACCGGCGTCGCCTGCCACAC
>Ga0318549_10000365_pt1 | contig 10023 bp, 8 predicted proteins | sample GRESIP169b2f22_FD_203666 | JGI IMG/M metagenome (GOLD analysis project Ga0318549, IMG submission 203666) | Tropical soil microbial communities from Luquillo Experimental Forest, Puerto Rico - GRE.SIPMG.169b2f22 | ecosystem: Environmental > Terrestrial > Soil > Tropical forest > Bulk soil... | reverse complement strand
CGGCGAGATGATCGGCCATGAAGAAGGCGTCGAACTTGCCGCGTTCCAGCGTCTGCGCGAAGCGCTTGAGGTGCGCGAAGTTGAAATTGGCATCCGGGAAAGCGCCGGGATAGCGCCAGGCGCCGGTATGGATGGTGGCCGGCCGCATGAAGGCGCCGAGCCTGAGTTGACGCGATGCCGCCATAGACACCCTCTTGAACGAACGATGCTCGTATATAGGCGCGCGCCTATTTTAACGGAAACAGGCGCGATACGCGCCGGCTATTGCGCGCAGGCGCGATAGCGATCGGCTATCGTCCGCCTCTCTCCGGCGCGCGGCCCGTTCTGCTTGATGGCGCGCGCCGCTCGGCGATACCAATTTGTGATCCAAGCCAGCTAGCCGCTACCGCGCAAGGACGCCATATTTCACCGCGCCGCGTCCGCAACAGCTGGGAGAGCGTCCATGCCAACGGTCAAGACGACACGCCTCTGCGCCGGATTGCTCGTTCCCGCTGTGGGTTCTCGCCGTGTTTCTTTCCTCGCCAGCCAATGCCGAGCGGGTGAGCAAGAAGCAGGGCTCATATCATCCCCACCGACTCGCGGCGAAGCCCAGTGCCCAACGGGTCAAGGCAGGGGACCCCAGCGCCGTGTATTGGGGGTGCTGCACCAAGATGGGTGCCGACCCCGATCCGTTCATCCGCTCGCAGATTCTGCGCGATGCGAGCGGCTTCTTCGGGGGAATCGACTAGACGCGCCTTCACACAGCCGCGGGCTGCGGGCGTCAGAGGTCTTAGGATCGATGGGCCTTGGGTCGGTCAAAAGACCGGGGTGCATCGCACCATGGGGTATAAATGCTCGAAAAAGGGCGGCGGCCCGTGTCTGCCTGGTACGGTTCTAGAACGCGAAGGCGTTCAGGACCAGGGTGCAGGTCACTAACGCACCCAAGATGAGCCCGAGTAATTGGGTAATCCGACGTTCGCTCATATCCAGCCTCCCATCCTGAACCTTAGTCGCGCGAACGGTCGCTTCGGTTCAATGTCCTCGGCGCCAAGGCCGGGCAATAGCCGCCAACCAATTCAGGGGGTCAGCCTCGGTGACGCTGCCCCGATCTTGCCGGGCAGGCCGAAGAGGCGCACGCTGAGGGACCTTTGGCGCTTGCTTCACGACATCCAGCAACAATAGGGAGGCGTCCCGTGAAAGCTCTCTCGATCGGTTTAGTTGCTGGCACGGCGCTCTGCGGCGTCATGTCGGTGCCGGCATCGGCGACGCCCATGGACAATCTTGCTGCCGCGGCGAGCGCTCTCGCGCTGGGCCAAAGCGCGCGCTACGTGTGCAATCGGTCTCGATGCCGGTGGCGGCCGAATTACGCCTACCGCCCGTCGGGCTACTACGGCTATGGACCGAGCTATTACAGCTACTATGCACCGAGCTACTACGGCTACGGACCAGGGTGGTCCGGCGGCTTGTATGGTGGCGGTCTATACGGCCGATGGTGGTGGTGAGGCGCGCAACAGTTTGCTCGGGACTGCGCCTGTTGCCGAAGCGCGCGGCCGCACGTCAGGGTGCTGACGTTCCGGGCTATACAGCGCGGGTTTAGTCCTGAGATTTGGACGTGCCCGCCATTTGCGTCCCGTTGATCTGATAGAGCACGAACCTGTTGCCGGCGAAAACCGGGGTGAGCCGCGTCGGATCCGGATTGGTGTAGTCGCGGTCCGTGAACAAGATATAGAGGTAGTCATAATCCGTGGTCCACTGCGCCCAATAGGGCGGGTCGTCCCAATCCGTGAGTTCCGCCGACGACAGCAGCTGCCGGATCGACGGCGGCGTTCCGTCTTCGGTATCGACGCGGTCGCGATAATTGCGGCGCACATGCATGACTTGCTTGCCGAGCACGGTGAAGGCGGTCGTGACCAAGGCGGAGCGCTCGATGATCGCCAGACAGGCGGCATGCGTGAGCCAGAGTTCACGTGCGTTGTCGCCATTGTCGGGATCCGCATAGGCGACCAGCACCTTGGATCCGCGCTCGATTTGGCGGACCGAGTCGCGGAACGAGGTGGTCCCGCGCGAGAGCTCGCGCCACACGCCCTGCACCTCGAATGCGCGCACGGCCAGCAGCAGAACGAGCACCGTCGCGAAGCCGCGGCGCACGAACTCGTCGCGCAGATCGAGATGCGCGCAGGCAATGATCATGAACGCCAGCGCAATCGGCAAGCGCTGATCCGCCATGTAGGTGTCGAACAGGACGCGGGGCAGCGCCAAATAGGTCGCACCGCCCACCGCCAGCAGCACCCAGCCGAACGGATGGAATCGCAAGGCACGGTGGCGAATGGCGAAGAGCGCGGCGATCGCCACGATCGTCGCCAGGAAGAACGTCGCGGAGCGGGAATAGACCTCGATGACGAAGAGCAGACCGTTGAGCTTGCCGTTGAACTCCCAGGTGAAGTCCCAGCGCAGCGTCCAGGTCGGGCTCATCAGCAGCAGCGGCACCACCGGGAGGAACGGGATTCCGCTGGCGACGAAATCAACCCAGGTGGGCAACTGCCGCGGCGCCGGACGCTCGGACGGTAACTCGAGCGGCTTGCGCGCGCGTAAAGCCAGCAGCCGTTGCAGTTCGAATGCGAACAGGGCGAGCCCATAGACCCCGACGGCGAACAGATGACAGAAGAACAGCGCCAACACGAACAACGTCGATACGGCCAGACGCAACACTAGGGCGCGCTCGCGCAACGCCACCCAGGTCGCGAGCGCCCAGAGCGAGAGCCCGATGCCGAACAGATAGTTCATCGTGCCCACGAGAAAGACGTTGTTGTAGAGCAGGGGGAAGGCGATCAGCGGCAGCACCGACCAATGGCGATAGAGCTGACGGTTGAGCGCGAGCGTGCCCGACAGGATCAGCACGAAGCTCATGATGGTGTAGACCTGTCCGGCGAGATAGACGTTCATGACCCGCTGCAGGATCGGAACGATCAAATCCATCATCAGGTTTGGAATGACCTGCCACTCGACCTGGTAGAACAGCGCCAGATTGGGGTCGCTGCCGATGGTAGCGATCACGTGCATGCGCGCGAGGTGATTGATGTAGTCGGACAGCGGTGGCCAGGGATAAAGCAGGATCGGGATCGAGGCGATGGCTGCCAGCGTCATGAATAGCGCGGCGATCTGCCAGGCGCTGAAACGAACGGCGTGTTGAGGAATCGGCTCAGATTCGCCGGCGAAAATGCCGAGCTGGCCTGCCGCTGGCGACGATGGGCCCGCCCGCTTTCCCGCGCGCAGCCCGAGAAATTGACTGACATCAACCATTTCGGCTACGCGCTCAGGCGCTGCTTCACCAAAGCGATGGGGAGAACAGAGGTCCGTGCAAGTGGTCGCGTCGCCGGGCTGGCGGGCGTTCGATTGACCATGTCGACGTATCACGTCGACTTGCCAAAGTCCACCACCGCCATGCCGCGCCGCGGTATTGGGGCTGCACGCGGAATGGGTTGAGCCTTGAGAGCGTGAAGCCAGAGAGCAGCATGCGCGTCCCAGTGGCGGATGTCCCATCGCGCTTGGATGCTGTGCTGGCGGACAGCAGCGCTCAGCCCGGCTTCTCCTTTGCGTGACTATGCTGGCTCGGCGGATATTGGTAAAACCTTCGAACAGGCATCACATGACATCTCCCCGCCGCCAATTTCTGCGCTTGGCCGCCGGTGCCGCCGCGTTCGCGGCCGTTCCGCGGATCGGTAGGGCGCAAGCCTATCCCACACGACCGGTGCGCGTGATCGTTCCATTCGCGCCCGGCGGTCCGACCGATGTGTTCGCCCGCCTCATGGCTCAAAAGCTGTCCGAGCAAATGGGCGTTCAATTCTACGTCGAGAACATCGCCGGCGCGGGCGGCAATATCGGAGCGGGCCGCGCCGCGCAGTCGAGCCCCGACGGCTACACGCTCCTCGTCAACGGCGCCAACCACGTCGTCAATCCCGCGCTCTACCAGCGAGTGCCCTACGATCCCACCAAGGATTTCGACCCGGTCACGCTGGCGGTAACCGCACCTGCGGTGCTCGCGGTCAACCCGGCGCTGCCGGTGGACACGGTCCGTGACCTCGTTGCCCTCGTCAAAGCCCACCCCGGCAAATACAGCTACGCCTCGCCGGGGGTCGGTACGCCGCCGCATCTCGTGGGCGAGTTGTTCCGCCTGTCGCTCGGCCTCGACCTCGTGCACGTCCCATTCAACGGCGGCGGCCCCGCGATCGCCTCGGCGGTCGCGGGCCACACGCCGATTTCGTTCGGATCGACGGCGCCGGCCGTGCCGCTGGTCAAAGACGGGAAGCTGCGGGCGCTCGCGGTCTCGACCAAGACCCGCTCGCAGGCGCTGCCCGACGTCCCCACCATGACGGAGGCCGGTTACCCCGACGTTGCGGGCGAATCGTGGTTCGCCGTTATCGTGCCGGCCGGAACGCCGAAAGACATCATCGCGCTGCTGCAGCGCGAGATTGCACAAGCCATCGCGGGGCCGGACATGAAGGAACGCCTGGCCACCCTCGGCTACGAGCCGGTCGCCAGCACGCCCGAGGACTGCGCCGCCCGCTTCCGGACGGAAATAGCGAAATGGGGGAAAGTCATTGGCGAGGCGGGCATCAAGGCGCAATAGAGCTGCGCCGATATTCGTCCGTTGCGCGAGTCCACATCCCTCATTTGCACCCCGCAATTTGTCAGCCGGGCGCAGGGTCGCCAACGCAACGCCAACGGCCGACATTGCGGATTTGCGTCTCACGCACGAAGCAAACGAAAAAGCTGCAGAAATGAAATGATGGCGCCTGCGAGCGCGGCGAGGATCGCAACCGTCTTGATGAGCCAATTTCGCTCGAGTGCTGCAATGTGCCGCTGTGCCTGCTCCTTGAAGGTTGTCGTGCCAGGGAGCGCTCCCCTGAACGGCGGATCGCCCAGGAACGACGTGACTGCGTCGAAGAAAACCCGAGTAGCAGGTTCATTCGCGAGAAAGATGTGATTGCGGCTGTCCAGAGGAACGAATTTGGCGCCCGGAATTCCGGCGGCGATTTCCTGGCCCAGCGCGAACGGCACTCGCACGTCGCCCTTGCAGTGGGTGACCAAGGTCGGAGCCTTCACCTTCGGCAGGAAGTCGGCGACGTCGATGTTGGAGAGCTCGATCACGAATCTCTCCATCATGTCCGGCGTCGCAGAGGCCCGCTCCAGGTCGTTGAACCAGCGTGATTGCTCGGCCGTGCCTTCCGGGATGAACTGCGAGGTGAACCACTGCCGATAGGCGTCGTGCTCGCTGCCCCAGCCCTCGCGAACCAGAGCGCGATTGAGCTCGACGAACTGCCGTTGCTTGTCGGCTCGCCGCTCATTGCGGGAACGACAAACCCGAAATAGCGCCGCCATGGGGCGCGTCGGCGCCATGGCGGGGGCGAGCCGAAAAACCGATATGGACTCAACGCTTTGGGCGTATGGCGGGCCGGCAAAACGAATTCTCAATTGTTAAGGTGTAATACTAATTGTGCATTGCGACGCACCATGCTGCAGTGCACTAAGGACGATGATCTCAGCCGGTCGGTTCAACCGAGATGCCATTCCGGGAGGGAGCTGTGAAAAATCATTGCGCCTACTGCCATGGCAAGTTCGGCCTGGTACGGCATCGTCGAGCGTTCAAGAGCTTCTGTTCGCAGACCTGCGTCGATCGCTACCGAACCTGGCTTCGAGCCGAAGTCAGCAAGCGCAAGAGTTGGTCGGACTGTCTTTGGTCGGCCAGTTTGAACGTCGTCCCTTACCCCGGCGAAAGATCGTCGGCTTAGCAGAGCGAGAGAGAGCCTAGCTCCATCGACCGCGCAAACGTGGTGCGCGGGCGAAGGTCGGCGTCGAACGCGCCGCGCTGCTGCTTGGTTTCGATCAGCGAAGCTTTGAGCGCCGCGGTGGCCACGCCTTTGCTTCGCGCAATCACCAGCGAATGAGAACGCGTGGCCCCGGGGGCTTCCGGGACCACGCGCGTTTGTTCGCTAGCTTGTCCTTCGCTTGTGTGCGCGTCAGCGGCAGGAGCGGTGCGTCCTGATGATCACCCGACCGTCCGCCGTTACGATGCGCTCCCTGACGAGGGGACAGTCGGCGCCATAGGCATAGTATTCGTCACCGCGCCAACGATCGTAGCCATACCGCGGCCCGACGCCGAAGCCGAATGGACCGACCTGCACGCCAGCCCCTCCGGGGTCCGCACCCATATAGACTTGAGCGGAGGCCGGAACCGCCGCAACGAGCAAGGCGCCGGTTGTCACGGCCAATAACAGGTTCCTCATGACTTTCCTCCTTCTCATGACCCTCCCGCCCCCACGCATCAGGCGCGCAGGCGTTGCGCCTTGAGAAAAATTTTCAACCCGAGGGAACCGCGGCGTTTTTGTGCCGACTGCCATCGATGCCGCGTGGTGCGCGCTGCTCGCCGCGAACCGCCATGCCGCGTTCCTTGTGACGGAACCACGGTGGCGTGGCGATGCTGCGATGCGCTCAATCAGCAGCGCATGTGCTGCGCGACCGCCGCGCGATCACGATCGATGAAAGCTCTTGCTGAAACGGGCGCTCGACCGGTGAGCACAACAGTTTTGGCGGCCACCCCGCGTTACGATTTTCTTAACCGCGTCAATAGTTGGCGCGGCGCAGCGCTTCGCCTGCGTCAATCGCTAGCCTGAGCGCGGCGCAAGCACGCTATATCGGGGGCGCGAGAACAAAAGCAGGACTCCAAGAGGCGTGGAAAAATTGTTAGCTTAACGCAGTCGCATTTGTAGGAGTATTGCCGTGGCACCGCGTGCATATTGGAAGGGCTATCTCAAGCTTTCGCTCGTCTCTTGCCCCATCGCGCTCAGTCCCGCCGCGTCGTCGTCGGAGCGCATCTCGTTTCGGCAAATCAACAAGAAAACCGGCAACCGCTTGCGCCAGCAATTGGTCGATGACGAGACGCGCGAGCCAGTCGCGCCCGAGGACAAAGGCAGGGGCTACGAAGTCGACAAGGGCGTCTACATCGAGGTCGACGATGACGAGCTCGAGGCCATCCAGGTGGAGAGCAAGCACACCGTCGACATCGACAGCTTCGTGCCCGCGGCGCAAATCGACAAGCGTTTCTACGATAGCCCCTATTACATCGCGCCCACCGACAGCGTGGGGCAGGAAGCGTTCGCAGTCATCCGCGACGCCATGCGCGACAAGGGTATGGTCGCGCTCGGCCGCATCGTGCTCGCCAAACGCGAGCGCGTCATCGCCTTGGAGCCGTGCGGCAAGGGCATGCTGGGGACGACGCTGCGCTACGCTTACGAGGTGCGCAAGCCGGAGGAATACTTCAGCGACATCGAAGACATCAAAGTGCCGGGCGAAATGTTGAAGCTCGCCGAGCACATCGTGGATACCAAGGCCGGCGACTTCGACCCGACGGCGTTCGAGGACCACTACGAGACGGCGTTGGTGGAGCTGTTGCGCAAGAAGCAGGCCGGCTTCAAGCCGCCGAAAACCAAGGAGCACGTCGCCGCGCCTCGCAACGTCATCAATCTCATGGATGCGCTGCGGCGCAGCGTGCAGGCCGAGCGGGCGGCGCCGGCGCAGACGAAGAAGGGCCGTAAGCGCATCGAAGGGCAGCGGGAAATGCTGTTGCCGATCGAGGGCAAGCAGGCGCCGCAGCGAGCGGGTGCCAAGAAACCGGGCGCGCGCCGCAAAGCGGGCTGACTCGCGGCGCCCATGGCGCGGCGGAATTGCGCGATGTCATTACGCCGTGCGGATGGCCGGCGGCAGAAAGCTCATCTCGCAACCGCAATCACAATTCGCCGATACATGCGTCCGAGATATGCGGTGCTGGCCGCGTTGGTCGTCTGCGGGTTTTGCTACGAGGGCGCCGGCCCGGCCGCCGCGCAGAGCTGGCCGACCCGCCCGTTGACCATGGTGGTCCCGTTCGCGCCCGGCGGCGGCACCGACGTGCTCGGACGCATCGTCGGCCGGCGCCTCTCCGAGGTTCTGGGCCAGCAGGTGATCATCGAGAACGTCGGCGGCGCCGGCGGAATGGTGGGCTCGGCGCGCGTGGCGAAGGCGGCCCCGGACGGTTACCAATTCGTGCTCGGCAGCAGGGCCGACGCCATCAACCAGACGCTCTACAAAAATCCGCTCTACAATTTCGCTGCCGATCTGGCGCCGGTGGTGCTGATCGCCGATCAGCCCACGCTCTTGGTTGCGCGCAAGGATCTCCCCGCCGACAATCTGCAAGAGTTCATCGCTTATGCGAAGGCGAACCAGGCGACGATGCAAATGGCTTCGGCGGGAGCCGGCTCCACCGGCCATCTCGACTGCATGCTGCTCAACGCGGCGATCGGCATCAACGTCACCCACGTTCCCTACCGCGGAGGAGGCCCGGCGATGCAGGATTTGATCGCCGGCCGCATCGATTACTTCTGCACGCTGAGCGCGACCGCCAAGCAGCAGATCGAAGGCAAACTGGTCAAGGCCATCGCGATCCTCTCGCGCGACCGCTCGTCGATGCTGCCGGAGCTCGCCAGCGCGCAGGAGCAGGGGCTCGATTTCGAGGCCTCGACCTGGTTCGGCTTCTTTTTTCCCAGGGGCACGCCGGAGCCGATCATCCAGAAGCTCCATGACGCCACCGTCGCGGCGATAGACACGGCCTCGGTGCAGGAGCGGCTCAAGGAGGTCGGCGCGGTGACCGTCGCGCCCGAGCGCCGCTCGCCCGACTATCTGCAAAAATTCGTCGCGAGCGAGATCGCGAAAAACGCCGCGCCGATCAGGGCCGCCGGCCTCGCGATCGATTGACGCGCTTGGCCGCTGACCAAAGTAGGCGCACCGCTCGCCGCTCCCTTCGCGCGAATGGAGAGAAAGCCGATCCCCAGAACTTGGCGGAAGCTCCTTAGAGTCTGCCCAGAAGGACGAGGATGAGAACGATGATGACGACCAGCCCGAGGCTGCTCGACGGATAGTAGCCCCAGCCGGCGCTATAGGGCCAAGTCGGCAGCGAGCCGATGAGAATCAAGATCAAGATAATCAGCAGAATGGTTCCGAGCACGGTTATCTCCCTAGTTTCGTCTTGCCGGATTTTCTCTGCGGTCTCACATCCTTCTTCAGCGTGATGTGAATGATCCGCCTCCCCGACGGAATAACCGAAACGCCAAGCAGCAGCGTTGCTTCCTCCTCCGGTTGGGATTCCACAGCGAGAGAACGCTGTTAGCGCGGGGATGTTCCCGGCTCGACCTCATTCCCGTTGGCGCGGGTCAGCCGCGTTGCCGCAAGCCGAGAGGGCAGGCTCGAGGATGCATCCAACGTACACTCGGAATAGGCCGAACAACCCGTTCGCAGTCTCGTCGTCCAAGGAACCTAAATCTAGGTTTGCACGTTGCCCGTCGTCAGGACGACGCAAAGCTCGGTCCCACGCGTCCTGCACCAATGTGGAGTGTGCAATGATTGGTCGCTTTATCGACCAGCTTCGGCAGCGATTTCACGATTTGGTTTGCGCGTAGCAGACGTCCCATCATCGCCGAGCGGCGCCGAAACGATTCCATGTCGGTAACAGCAAGGCGGGTTCGTCCCGCTCCCGCGCCCGATCCGAAACAGCCGTGTCTCATCCGCGTGCTCGGCCCGGGGCTCATCACGGGAGCGTCCGACGATGACCCCAGCGGAATCGCGACCTATAGCCAGGCCGGCGCCCAGTTCGGCTTCGCGATCTCTTGGATCATGCTGTTCACCTACCCGCTGATCGCGTCGATCCAGCAGATCAGCGCCAGGATCGGCCGTACGACGGGGAAAGGGATCGCCGGCAATCTGCGCCAGCACTATCCCAACTGGTTGCTGCAAGGGATCGTTGCGCTTCTTTTCGTCGCCAACACGATCAACATCGGCGCCGACCTCGGCGCGATGGCCGGCGCGCTCGGATTGCTGATCGGCGGACCGCGATTGATCTACGTGATCGCGTTCGGGTCGTTGTGCGCAATCCTAGAGGTGTTCATGGCCTATGCCCGCTATGTCGCCGTGCTGAAATGGCTCACCCTCGCCCTGTTTGCGTATTTCGGCACGGTGATG
>Ga0318549_10000358_pt1 | contig 10072 bp, 6 predicted proteins | sample GRESIP169b2f22_FD_203666 | JGI IMG/M metagenome (GOLD analysis project Ga0318549, IMG submission 203666) | Tropical soil microbial communities from Luquillo Experimental Forest, Puerto Rico - GRE.SIPMG.169b2f22 | ecosystem: Environmental > Terrestrial > Soil > Tropical forest > Bulk soil... | reverse complement strand
GCTACGGGCGTCCACGTGCGGGTGCCCGTAAACGTGGGCAGCTGCGCCCGCGCCGGTAACTCGAGAACCATCAGCAATCCTATGACGAACAACCAGCGGCTGGTCATAGCATGGGAATGTTACGCATGTTGATGACCTGAAAGTACACTTCCTGCGTGCCGGTGCCGGGGACAGGCGTCGGCGCAGTGCTGGGCACCGGGGGCGGAGCCCACGTCCATTGGCAGGTAAAGCGGTGCGTTTCGCTCGGAATCCATACGCAGCTACCCGGTGACCCGCCACAGTCGGCGTCGGTAGCGCAGCCCTGTGTGGTGTTGCCGGCACAGTAGCCGCTCTGCACCACCACGTTCACGTCGCCTTGCAGCGTCAGGTATGTGGTGACGCTGGTGGGGGCAAACGATCCGGTGTCGTACAGCACGCTGTTGGTGGGCGTGTCGTGCACCTGGCAGCGCAACGTCCACGGCTGCACCTTTATGTTGTCCGGCGTAGTGTATTCCAGCATCAGGCGCACGTCGGAGCCTTCGTTCACCACAAACGCAATCGCCGGTGGCAACGGCAGGCTCGTGGTACCGGGCGCAGTGGGGTCACCGGGTGGGTCCCAGCGGCGGTCGCCGAAGACGACGACGGTAGGCGTTGGATGCGGATGCCCGTGGCGGCGGTGCCACCGGTGGTGATGCGGCGCAGGCGTGGGCACCGGGGTTGCGCCCACCAGCGCCGCCAGCGACGCGCACAGTATGAGTTGACGCAGCATGGTCTTCTCCCTTTAGGTTATTATGGTAGCACGGTTACGATCATGCGAGGCACGCCGGCTTGCAAGCGCATGCCGGGTGTGGCCACGCCGCGCAGCACCGCCGCAGGCGTACCGGCCACCAGAATCATCCGCGGCGTAGCGGCCACCACATGCAGCGTCAACGGCACCTGTGGCGTGGCCGTAGGCGTACCGAGCCCCGTGGCCGTGGGCGTACTGCGGGCCGTACTGGTGGCGGTAGCCGGGGGCGTGACCGTCGGCGTAGCGGTAGGCAGCGGCGTGTCGGTAGGCGTGGCCGTGATGGTGCCCGTCGGGGTGTCCGTCGGGGTGTCCGTTGGCGGTAACGTCGGCGTGACCGTCGGCGTCACGGTCGACGTGCCGGAAGCGGTCGGCGTCGCGGTCGGTGTGCTGGTCGGCGTTACGGTCGGTGGGATCGGCGTCGGTGTGGTGGTCGGCGTCGGCGAAGCCGCAACGAGGGTCGGCGTGGCGGTCGGTGTGTAGCTCGCGGTCGGTGTGGTGGTCGGCGTCGGCGCGCACGCCTCGACCCACATCACGGGATGCCAATTAGGGTTGGAGTTCTCCAACGTCGCGATTGATACCTGTGCGGTGTCACCACGGTTGGGATTCGGCTGCGGCATGAGCAGCGGCACGAACACGCGGATCGCCGTGTAGCCGTGGGTGTTGATGGCGTCGTCGGGATTGGAACTACCGCCAGCCGTCAGGTCGAGCGTGAAGCTGTACGTGCCCGATGTGGTCGGTGGCAGCAGCGCAAAGGACACCGGCCCAAAGGCAGTGTGGTCCTGCGCGCCGGTATAGTCGGTGGTCTGGAAACCGTCCTGTGCTACTGCGTTCATGAACGAGCCCTGCACGTAGCCAGGCCACTGATTGCTCGGAACCGTCTCGCTGGCGTTGCCGATGTTCAGGTCGAGCATGGCTTGCAAGATGGTGTAGTTGGCCAGCGGCGCGGTGTTGACGCGCATCCACGCCTCGCTGTTCTGCGTGTTGGTTTTGGTGGACGCCCAGCCCGGCGAGACGATCTCGGCACCGGAGCTGAGCGTCACGGTCCCCGAAACCGTTGGCGACCACGAACCGCCAGGATCGACCACGGAGGCCAGCACGTCCTCCGTCATCGCCCCGTTGTACCATTGGCAGGCGGGCGGCAACGTTGGCGTCGTCGTGATCGTGGGCGTTACGCTCGGCGTCTCGGTAATCGTTCCGGTGGCCGTATCGGTCGGCGTGGCGGTGGGCGTGATCGTCGGCGTGGTGGTCGGTGTGTCCGTGCCCGTGTTGGTCGGTGTGGCGGTGGCGGTCGCGGTACTCGTCGGCGTGGCAGTTGGCGTGAAGGTCACCGTCGGCGTCTGCGTCGGCGTGGCGGTTGCCGTGTTGGTCGGCGTGACAGTTGGCGTCTGAGACGGCCCTGGTGTGACGGTGGGCGTAATGGTCGGCGTCTGCGTCACCGTGCCGGTCGCGGTCACCGTCGGCGTCTGCGTCGCCGTGGGCGTCTGCGTCGGTGTGGCCGTTGGTGTGGCGGTCGGCGTGGCCGTTGGGGTGGCCGTGGGAGTGGCGGTCGGTGTGTAGGTGACAGTTGGCGTGGCTGTGGGCGTGGCTGTGGGCGTCTGAGTTGGCGTATTGGTCGGTGTCGCGGTAGGCGTGCTGGTCGGTGTCGCGGTGGGGGTCGCGGTCGGAGTGCTGGTGGCGGTCGGGGTCGCGGTCGGTGTGGCTGTCGCGGTAGCGGTGGCCGTCGGTGTCGCCGTGGGCGTCGCCGTGGGGGTCGCCGTCGGTGTGTTTGTCGGCGTGTTCGTAGGGGTTAATGTAGGAGTAGCAGTGTTCAATGGCGTCGATGTCGGGGTGAATGTGATGGTGCTAGTTGGTGTCACCGTTGGCGTTTGCGTAGGGGTCGCGGTCGCTTGGGCGACAGTCACGACGACGTTCGTCGACAGATCGCCAAAGAACGTCGACGTATTATAGTTCATCTGCCACTGGAAATTGTAGGTGCCAGGACTTGATGGCGCGTTGATATTAAGCGAGAATGTTTTAGATTGACCGGGAGCGATACTGTCAGACGTTCCCAAGAGGACTTGGTTGCTACCCCAAGACTGATTGAACGCGGGGTTCTGACTGATCATCGAGTAGTTCGTGGCCTTGGTCCACGTCGTGTTGCCGGTGTTCTTAAAGGTCACTGAGACAGACGCGACTTGACTAGGCAGCATGATGTCCGGGGGTGTGACCTGCGATATGAATTGTGCGTTGTCGATCGGGACTGTATTGGTTACCGTTGGCGTAGCGGTGCTCGTCGCTGTGGGCGTAGCCGTCGGCGTATCCGTCACTGTCCCTGTGTTTGTCACCGTGCCTGTAGCTGTGACGGTGGGTGTCGCCGTAGGCGTTGCCGCTGCTACCGTCACGACGACATTCGTGGACATGGCCCCGAAGAACACCGTCGCATCGTACATCTGCCATTGAAAATTGTATGTACCGATGCTGGGTGCGGTCACGTTGAAGGTGAATGTCTTGGATTGACCGGGGAGGATGTTCTCGCTGCCGCCGAGGTTGATCTGATTGAAGCCCCAGGTGGAATTGTACGCTGGGTTCTGACTGACCAGTGAGTAGGCCGGATAGGTCCAGGGCGTGTTGCCGGTGTTCTTCATCGTCACGGAGACGGAGTAGACGTTGACCGGCAGCATGACCGAGGGCACGGACTGAGAGATGAACTGCGCATCGTCGATCGCGACGGTGTTCGTGAAGGTTGCCGTGGGCGTTCGAGTTGGTGTGGACGTCGGAGTCACCGTGGGTGTGTTCGTAGGTGTGTTAGTTATGGTGTATGTAGGTGTAGCCGTCGGAGTTGCTGTTGGCGTGTTTGTTATTGTATATGTAGATGTTACTGTAGGAGTGCGTGTGGGCGTTGCCGTGATCGTGGGTGTCGGCGTCGGGAGGCAATATTCGATGGTTAACCATGGTATCTGATTGGATATGCCAACGGTAGACGTCGCGATATAGATGTAGGTGGTGCCGGTAGTAGGTGCAACGCCGCCCGGTCGAGAAGCCACGAGGCGTATGTCGGTGTTCCCACTACCCTTGACGATGCTGCCTAGATTTGATAAGGTGTAATTCTCCTCACCGGTTGCTACGCTAGATAGTGGCGCTGCAACATCGAATGCGACAACGCCGGCTGGTGCGGATACCCAGTCTGCGCTTCCAAGCGGTGTGCCGCCGGTGAAGTAGCGGGCGCTGAGAGTGGTGTCGGTGTTACTGGCGGCAGTGGCACCGACGAAGATATGCATCCATGCTGTCGCGATCGTTGCTGTTGATGGGATGGATGCGCCGGTTGGGAACCTGGCAACGTAGTTCTCTGAGGTGTACGTTGGAGCCGAACTAGACCAAGACGCCTGCACGTAGTTGGCATTGCCCGAGACGAAGGTGGTCGCACTGCCGGGCCAGGTATTGCTCTGCGACGTGGGGAAGCCGTCGCCGGCAGCTGGCGTGATCGTGACGAAGCTGCACGAGCCGTTCCAGGGCGTGGGTGTGGCGGTCTGTGCACTGGCCCGCTGGCCGCCCAGCAGCACGCCGAGCAGCACCAGGGCTGCAGCGACTCGGCGTGCCATGCGCGCCCGGCTCAGTGCATCCGCCAGTACATCGGCATGACGCCGACCAGGCCGAGGACGGCGAGGATGATGAGCACCGTCAGCAGCAGGAGGTAGCATTGCCTCTATCACTGCGCTACGGTCCAGTCGATGATGTAATACACCGCCCGTATTGCGTCGCCAGGGTCTGGCGCGGTACCCAGACGCAGCCGCTCTTCCAGCGTACCGTCGGTCAGCGTGGCGCGGTACAGCCAATACGCTCCGGGCGGAATAGCCGTGCCGGGGTCGAGTTCCGCGCCAGTGGCCGGATCCCGGTCGGGGGACTCGAACGGCAACAGCTCCACGCGGTTCCACAGCACGTACAGCAACGGCCCCGGCTGGCGCAGCACCAGGTCCTGGTTAGGGATGGCGTACTCCGTCAGCGCCGTGGGGTACGGCAGCTGCTCCGCAGGCTGAAGCGTCAAGTTCCCACGGAAGAAGCCCCCCAGCACGTTCTCCGCTGCACCGGCAGCTTGCAACCTGGTGTCCATGGCGCTGGCCGCAATAGGGGCTTGCCGGCTGTAGGGTCCCGTCAGCGTCAGGCGCTGGTTGGTGGGGCGTTGGCTCGTCATTGGCCGGTGCCCAGCAACGCCGTCAAGGTGGTGCTACACGCCGTCAGCGCTTTGCCCAGCGTCTCGCCGGGGTTGGGCGTGTTGTCAGCCATCACGCTGCCTGCCGTGGTGCTACTGCGAATCAGCAGGTCACCGGGAGTCACCGTGCCATCGCAGGGAACGCCACTGATGCTGCCCGTGGTCTGAATGTCGCCGATGTTCCCTGCCGTAATGCTCGCCACCGCTACCCCAAGCGCCAGGCGGGCAGTGCCGCTCGTCGAGCACGTACCCACTCCGGCCGCACCGTTAGCGCACACCACACGCCCACCCACGATAGTGGACCCGGTGGTGTTCGTCATCACCACCCAGCTGGGCGTATGTTGCTCGGTGCCGTCGATGTACGCCAGCAGCGTACCGGTTTGCAAAATCTCAGTGCCTTGCCAGAAGTTGGAAAAGACCACGTCGCTCGAAGAGTTTGATCCGGTCAGCGTCGTCAGGATGCCGTACTTACCAGTGCCCGCCCCAGTTGACTCCGCCCAGTTGTCGATGAGGAACAAGTTGATGAACGACGTAGCCGCACCACTCGTGAATGTGATCTGCCCGCACGTAGAGGACGCTTGGCACCCGTTGAGCGTGTTGTCGCGCACCGTAACATCTGTAACCAAGCCGCCTGCACTCGCAGAGAACACGATGGCAGCGTTCGGCACATTGCGGATGACGTTCCCGAAAACACCCTGCGTCGAAACCAAGCCGCCGTTGGTACTGAGCACGATGCCATACGCATTGCCGCTGGGGTTGACGCCGGGGATGATGTTATCGACCACCTGAGTGGTCTTGCCTTCGCTCAGCTCGATGCCCGCTGCCGTGCCGGTAATGGCGGGGCACCCCGTCAGACTGCCGATGTTGTTGTCCTGGATCACGCTGTTGCTGGCATTCTGCACGTACACACCGCGCGAGTTCGACAAGGCCGACCGTGACCCAAAGCACTCCAGGCGGTTGCCGGCAATCACCATAGCGTCGTGCATCTTGGCCGTAGTGAACCGAATGCCGTCGGAGCCGCTGAGCCGGATAAATCCGTTGGTGACGGTCACGTGGCCCATGTTTTCGGTAGTCGGGTTGGATGCCGGGTCGCCTACCGCACCCGTGGGCGTGCCCAGACTGTTGCTGCACTGGTTGGTGGTAAAGCCGTCTAGCGTGACCCACCCGCTGACGGGTGCCAGGCTGGTGGTGCCTCCGATCACGATGCAGCTACTGCCTGCCGTGTTGACGTCCACGTTCTGTAGCTGCGCGCCCGCTACCGCATGCACGCCGTAGATGCTCGCGTAGTACACTCGCAGGTTGCTCGCATAGATGGGTTGGCCAGGGTTGCCCGCGCCGCCCGTGTAACCTTGACCAACAAGGTACACGCCGTCGGCCTGGCTGCTGCCCGTAAATGCTGGCCGAGGCCCCCAGCCGCTGTTGGTGGGGTCGCCCACCTGAATGTCATCAACGATGCCTTGGGACTGCTGCACGTCCACACCACCGCCCAGCGGCCCGATGATCGTCAGGTGCTCCAGGCGCAAGTTATTCACGCGCCAGGCCACCACGCGCGCCACGCGCGGGTCGGTTTGCCCACCGGCAGAGGGTGCCCAGGAAATGCTACTCTGCGATCGGTTGTCAATGTAGCAGTTGCGCACCGTGATGTTGTTGATCGCCAAGGCATACGCACCGGGTGCAATGAAGTTGATCTTGATAGGTGCATCTGTGAACGTGCTGGCAGTTTGCAACTGGGCGTTCTGGCAGTCCAGTTCAGTGTTGGCGCGGCCGATCGTGATGGCCGTGGACTGTACCGCCGTTTTCGGCGGAATGGTCACGCGGCACCAGCTGCCGCTGCCCACTTGAGTGTTGCAGTCGGCCAGCGCGGCGTTCACCTGCGCGCCGATGTCTGCACCAGGGTACGCGCCCGCGTTGAGCGTGTAGTTGAGCACCTTGTTGTTATTGAGGACCACCATGTCGCCAGCGCCGGCTTTGTTGTTCAGCATGGTGACGAGATCGTTCGGCGGGCCACCCGCCAGGCAGCCGCTGCCCGTGCCCGCGCCGGTGCAGCAGGCATACGGTGCGCCCGTCCCCGTACATTCAGACACCACCGTGGACGTAAGGCCGAGCGCGTGCTGCATGGCAAACAGGGCGCTGTTCTGCGTGTTGTGCGCGCCGCTGGTTATGGTGTCCCCAGGGCCCACCACCGGCAGGTTGGTGGTGTTGTCGTATCCACCGGGAAAGTTGGTCTGCGCCTGACTCACCGCAGCCCACAGCACCACCAGCAGCAACAGCAGTTTGAGTTTCATCGGTCCTCCTTTTTACCCCGGTACGCACTCAGCGGGCAGCACGCGCACCGAGAACAGCATCTTATCGGTCTTGGCGGCAAAGCCGCGTATCTGTAGCTCCACCAGAATCGGCCCGCCCTGCGTTGGGTCCGGCGTGCCGAAGATCAGCCCAGGATTGGCGGCAAACGGATCAATGATCCAGATGGCCGTGTGGGTGTGCGTCTCGGGAAACGCCGTCTCGTACCCCACACGCAACGGGTCGGCGTCCGTCGGTGGTATGTACCCGTTCAGCGCCACAACCAGCTTGGTGTTATCAGCCCGATCCTTGGGCACAAAGTTGTTGTCTTTGATCGCCGACACCAGCCCATCCTGACCGTTGACTTCTAACGTGACCAGCAGCCGCTCGCCAGGGTACACGCACACCGCTGCCTTGGCGTCCGGCACTGGAATCCATGCCGTGCGGCTGTGCGCCTCGTACCCGTTGGGAGCCATCGACACGCCGTACACCGGGTGTGGGCGGGCGTCCACGGTGGCATGTAAGTCGGTGAACCCTGTGCCGATCCAGTGCAACGGCACCACCCCTTGCGGCGGAAAGTCGCGCACGGGGTCGTAAATCTGGATCATGCCTAGCTGCTCGTCGGCGTTGCTGGCCAACATGGCCAGCAGCAAGTCTTTGTCCTTATCGACGTTCACCGAACGAGTACCCTGCCGGCAGCGCGTGCCTACCCGCAGGGCGCGCACCGGTTGCGTGCTGGGCTCGAACAGGTACGTATCCACGTCCTTGACTTCGACAAACAGGTCATCGCCATCCAGCGTGGCGGAGATATCGCCGCCGTCGATCCAGATGGCGCGGCCCAGTACGTCGCCGGCCAACCAGCGCGCTGCCTCAGACAGCTGCTGGATTACCGTGTTAATCGCAACGGCGTCCAGCAGACTGCCATTCTGTATGGCCTCCGCAGCGGGTAAGTATTCGAGGCTCATTTCGTCTTCGATATGCCGCCGGTCACCGCAAACTGCGGCTGCGGCGCAACCAACCGTGCCCACACTTGGGGGAACCGCACATCCACTTTGTACTGCCGCGCCTGCCCCTGTGGAATCAAATAGGCGGGGCAGATGTCGTGTATGGCATTCACCAGGCTCTTGTACGCTGCCCGCAGGTACAGCGTCTGCTTCTGGGTGTTCTGTGCGTGGTCGGCAATGGCCTGCGTCTGCGCAACGTCCAACCCGTTGAACGCCTCGACGCCCGCTTCCTCGCTGAGGTTGGTGCTCAACGCGCTGTTGATGTAGTGGGCCAGGGACTTCTGCAGCGTGTAGTCCTGCGGGTTCTGTATGTTGTTACCGAACGGCACGTCGCCATGCTTTTCGTCGATAGCGTCTTCGTACGGCAGCATATACGTCACCGCAGTGCACACTTCAAACACTGCGCCCACGGGCGCGTACAGCCAGATGCGGTAGTCCCGCGCAATGGACCACCCATTGTCGATGTCCGCACTGTACTGCGGCGTGGTCAGGTACGTGACGTTCTTGTCCACGTACAGAATCTGGCCAGGGCGGCGGCGCAGGTCGATCAACCCGTTCCAGCCTGCGCCAGCTATCATCGCCGCCACGGGTACCGCCACGTTGGCCACGTCGGGCACTTCCATGTAGGTGGTCTTGCGTTGCAGGCTCGGTGCCGTGATGGGGTACGGCACGATGGTGCCCATACCGCGCTGGACTATGAATCCCAGGAAGGTGCCGATCACTGTTGGAGTAGCTGGAACGCCAGTCACAGTCTGCTGAGCCGAAACCGCCCGCAGGGCCACGCGGTCTTGTTGCAGCACTTCTTCCAGGCCCCACGCCTCCATCGGCTGCACTTGCGCGACATCTGGACTGATGGACATCAGCGCCGTCGCGCCGCCTTGCACCCACACCGGCCCGTACCGGTCAGCCAGCAGCGTACCGGGGCGGCTCTTGGCCCAGCGCACCAAGTTCCACTGCGCGTACGGGTCCACGGGGCTGATCACCGTGCCGGGCACCGGGCTGGTCGCGTCGGTGTACGTGTTCTGCAACCGCACCGGCGTATCGTCAACTGGCGTGCTCATCCCGTTACCAAACACGTAGCCGGCGTTGGCGGCGTGGCAGCAGCCACCGTGGACTGCACGGCATACGGCACCCATTCGGCACGCAGCGTGGCCCACACCACCTTGATGCCGTCGCTCTTATGGATAGGCCCTTCTGGGTCTTTCTTGAAACTGTACGTGTAGAACTCCGTACAGTAGATGCCATTGAAGTGGAAGATGCCTGGTGCAGCCTGCGACGCCTCATCAGGTTGCACCGCCGTGAACGCTTTAGGCAGGAACAGACACTCGAACGCCCAGGCGTTGCGCGAGATCTGCGGAAACGCCGCATGGTACACCGGGAAGCACGTGCCCGCGCGCCCGCCGTACCAGAAGTGCCCGGTGGCAAAGCTGTCTGCCGGGTCGCCACGGCTGAGGCTGTACTTGCAGGCGATGTCAGGGCGCGCAGGGTCCTTCTGATCGAAACTCCCCTCGAACTGCACCTGCCCCGTGAACCACACCGCCTGCCCTGGCACCAACCAGAACGACCCTATGTTGCACGGCACCAGCAGACCCTCTTCGCTGTCGTACTCTGGGGCAATCATTATCGGCGCGTCTATGTTCACGTATTGCGCAATGCGCGGCAGCCACGGCGGCGTAGGTCGGCAGTCCCGCACGGCAGTGATCGCACCACTCACCACGCGCACCCAGGCCAGCGGCACCGCAGATGACCAGTCCATAGTCGTGACGGCTGCCACCGTCTGCGCCGTTACCGCCACCCAATACGGGGTAGTAGGGTCGTACCGCGCATAGACAATGT
>Ga0318549_10000353_pt1 | contig 10107 bp, 9 predicted proteins | sample GRESIP169b2f22_FD_203666 | JGI IMG/M metagenome (GOLD analysis project Ga0318549, IMG submission 203666) | Tropical soil microbial communities from Luquillo Experimental Forest, Puerto Rico - GRE.SIPMG.169b2f22 | ecosystem: Environmental > Terrestrial > Soil > Tropical forest > Bulk soil... | reverse complement strand
GCCGCGCGCTGAAGGCGCGCGCCGGCGCTTCCGGCCACTGACCGCGGAGGTCCGTCTGATATAAGATTAAGGTTTGGCTTTCAACAGCTTGCATGACCGCCGCCGCAACGCCGCAACCCGAGCCACCCGAGGCTGAGCTGCAATTCGACGTCGGCTCCACGGACGATTCCCTGGAGCGGATGATCGAGCTGTTCGCGCGCCACGGGGATACCTATCGCGTGTACGTACCGTCGCGGCACTCCTGGACGTACGTGATTCACCACCCCGATGACGTGAAGCGCGTGCTGGTCTCGAACTACCGCAACTATACCAAGGGCACGGGCATCGATCGGATCAAGCTGCTGCTCGGCAAAGGCATCATGACGAGCGAGGGCGAGCTGTGGAAACGCCAGCGCGCCATGATGCAGCCGTGCTTTCACCGCCGCGTGATCACCCGCTTCGCCGACCTGATCGCGCAGGCGAACGAGCGCTTCATCGCGCGCTGGGAAGCGCTCGCGGCCCGCGGCGAGCTCGTCAACGTCACCGAGGAGATGAGCGACCTGACGCTCGAGATCGTCATGCGCTCGCTGATCGGCCGCGACCTCGAGCGCGTGACGCAGGAGCTCGGCGCCAATCCGTTCGAGGTGGTCGCCAGGGATTCGGCCCGCAACCTGCAGTTCGTCTACAAGTTCCGCTCGCTCACGGGCCTCGTGCAGAAGCTCATCGCGCGCCGCCGCGCGCAGCCCGACGAGGAGCACTTCGACTACCTCGCCATGCTGCTGAGCGCGCGCGACAAGGAGACCGGCCTGCCGATGAGCGATGGCGAGCTGATCGACGAGATCCTGACACTCATCGTCGCCGGTCACGAGACCACCGCCAGCGGGCTCAACTGGACCTGGTATCTGCTGTCGCAGCACCCCGAGGCCGAGGCACGGCTGCACGCCGAGCTCGACGCGGCAGCCGAGCTGCCGGCGCCCTCGCTGGTGCAGGTGGAGGCCCTGGCCTACACGCAACAGGTGATCAACGAGGCGCTGCGCCTGTATCCCCCCGGCTGGGTGCTGTCGCGCCGCACCATCGAGGCGGATGTGCTCGGGGGCTACCCGGTGCCGGCACGTACCAACGTGCTGCTGCCGCTGTACCTGGTGCATCGGCATCCGCGCTTCTGGAAAGACCCCGAGGTGTTCTGGCCGGAGCGTTTTGCTCCCGAGCACGAGGCCGAGCGTCCGCGCTTCGCCTACATGCCCTTCGCGGCTGGCCCGCGCCATTGCATCGGCGAGACCCTCGCCCTCTTCGAGATGTTCGTGCACCTCTACAAGGTGGCACGCCGTTACCGTCTGCGATACGTGGCCGACAAGCCGCTCGAGCTCGAGGCCGGGATCAATCTCCGCACCCGTCACCCGCTGCACATGAGGCTGGAAGCCCGGTGAACCCCAAAGCCACGACCCTCACGGAACTCATCGAGAACAACCGCGGCATCGCGCGCACCCTCTCTTACCTGGAGGGCGAGAACGACACGCGCGAGGTGTCCTTTGACGAGCTCTACGAGCGCGCGCTCGGCATCCTCTATCACCTGCAGCGCATCGGCGCGCGCCGCGGCGACAAGCTGATCCTGTTTCTCGGCAACAACGAGCAGTTCATCGACGTGTTCTGGGCGGCGATCCTGGGTGGGATCGTGCCCGTGCCGGTGGCGCTCGGCATCAGCGACGAGCACCGCCACAAGCTGCTGCGCATCGCGCGGCGCCTCGGCACGCCCTTTCTCTACACCGAGCGGCGCTCGCTCGAGCGCATCGGCGCCTTCGCCGCCCAGGCTGGCGAGCAGCAGCTGTTCGATGCCCTGCGCAAGCGCACTTTCCTGGTCGATGACCTCGATGACATCTCGCGCGCCGGCAGCGTGCAGCGCGTCAGCGCCGGTGACATCGCCTTCATCCAGTTCTCCTCCGGCTCGACGAGTGACCCGAAGGGGGTCGTGCTCAGCCACGGCAACATTCTCGCCAACATCCGCGGCAGCACCGAGGCGGCGGGCTTCAACGAGAACGACGTGAGTCTCTCGTGGATGCCGCTCACGCACGACATGGGGCTGATCGGCTTCCACCTCGTCATGTTCGCGAACCGTGTGCACGCGCACCTGATGCCGACCGAGCTCTTCATCCGCCGGCCGCTGCTATGGCTCACACTCGCGGCGCGCGTGCGCGCGACCATCCTCTGCTCGCCGAATTTCGGCTACAAGCACTACCTCAAGGTGCTGGGAGATCGCGAGGTTACGGGTCTCGACCTCTCCTCGGTGCGCTTCATCTTCAACGGCGCGGAGCCGATCTCGGTCGAGCTCTGTAACGAGTTCCTCACGCGCCTCGCACCCGCGAAGCTGGCGCGCACTGCGATGTTCCCGGTGTACGGGCTCGCGGAGGCCACCCTCGCCGTGAGCTTCCCCGAAGTGGGCGCGCCGCTTCGTACCCTGGCGCTCAATCGCCACCAGCTGAATCCCGGCACCGTGGTGCAACCAGTGAGTGCCACGGACCGCGATGCCGTGCAGCTCGTCTCCGAGGGGCGGCCCATCCCCTACTGCCGCGTGCGCATCGCGGACGATGAGGATCGCGAGCTCCCGACGGGCCGCATCGGCCACGTGCACATCAGCGGCGATAACGTCACGCGCGGCTACTACGAGGACAGCCAGGCAAATGCCGCCGCTTTCAGCGCCGATGGCTGGCTGCGCACTGGGGACCTCGGCCTCATGCACGAGGGTGAGCTCTACATCTCCGGCCGCGCCAAGGAGATCATCTTCGTCAACGGCCAGAACTACTACCCGCACGATCTCGAGGCCATCGCGCAGCGTGCACCGGGGCTGGAGCTCGGCAAGGTGGTCGCGGCCGGCGTACGCCCGCGCGGAGCCGAGGTCGAGCAGCTGGTGGTGTTCGTTCTGCACCGCGGCTCGCTCGAGGACTTCCTGCCGCTCGGGCGACAGGTAACGCGGCTCATCAACGAGCAGACCGGGCTCGAGGTGGCCGAGGTGGTACCGGTGAAGCGCATCCCCAAGACCACCAGCGGCAAGATCCAGCGGCACATGCTGGAAGAGAATTACGCCGCTGGGGAATTCGACGCGGAGCTGCGCGAGCTCGCGGCGCTGCGCGAAGCGCACCAGGGACCCGAGGTCGGCTCGCGCACCGCGATCGAGGATAAGCTGAAGACGATCTGTGATGCGGCCCTCGAAGGTAAGCGCGTCGACATTCACGACAATCTGTTCGAAGTCGGCGCGAGCTCGCTGAAGCTCATCGAGATCCACGAGCAGATCGACCGCGAGTATCCCGGCAAGGTGGACCTGACGGAGCTGTTCGATTTTCCGACCATCGCCGAGCTCGCGCAGCACCTGCAGAGCAAGCTCGCGGCATAAGCGGGCGCGGTACCCGGGCGGCCACCGCGGCTGCCCTCACGGCCCGCGCAGATAGCCCACGACGAGACGCGTCACTTCCTCGGCGAACACGCCGGACTTGTCGCTCAGAACCTCGGGGCGATTCACCACGGCCGCGTGCGTCAGTGCCTCGACCGTGGCGACGCACACGAATGAGGCGACGTCCAGGTCGGCAACGCGCAGCTCGTCGCGATGTGCCTCGAGATATGCGCGGATGAGCGTGTAGGCCTCCCGGTCGATCGCCCGGACATTCTCCAGGCGCCCGACGCGGGGCACCTGCTCCACCAGAACCCGGTGGAGCCTCGGATCGACGCGGTGAGCGTCGATCATCACCTTCACGAGCTCACGCGTCGCGGCCTCGACGGGCTGCTCCCTCACCCGGTCCACCGCAGCGCGCAGCAGCTCCAACATCTCCTGCATGTGGCGGTCAACGACCGCCGCCACCAGTGCTTCCTTGCTCGGGAAGTACTGGTAGAGCGAGCCGATGCTGACGCCGGCCGCCGCCGCGATTCTGTTGGTGCTCGCGCTTTCGTAGCCTTCCTTCACGAGAATGTGAGCGGTCGCTTTGAGGAGCGCCGCGACCGTCAGCTGCGAGCGTTGCTGCGACGGAGATTTCCGGGGTTTCGTGCGCACGCTCGTTGCTCTCAAAGGCGACTGCGGATGCGAGTAGACAATATGAGCGATCGCTCACATCATGTCCACGCGGAATGCCGAGCGGATCGCACGGCGCAGCGCGGCAGCGGCGACGGTGCCGCCGCTGAGGTCGCGGCTTAGTTTGACTTTATTTGCCTAGACAAATATAGTCTCAGCAAATGTCGCCGGAACAAATTATGGCCAAGCCCTACTACACCGTCGAGACCCTCGAGCCGGGCAACAGCATCGGTTACCTCGTGAAGCGCTGCGGTGGGCTCATGACGCAGCTTGCCGAGCGGCGTTTCGAATCGACCTCGGTTTCGTTCACTCAGTGGATGACGCTGATGCGCCTCGGCTTCCAGGAGGAGCCGATCTCAGCGACCCAGCTGAGCGAGGAGCTCTGCCACGACATGGGCGCGCTCACTCGCGTGGTGGACGAGCTCGAGCGGCGCGGACTGGTGCGCCGCGAGCGCAGTCGCCGCGATCGCCGCGCCGTGGAGCTCGCCATCACTGCAGCCGGCCGGCGCGAGGCGGAGACCGGCAAGCGCGCGATCGTGGAGCTCATGAACGAGCTGGCCGAGCACTTTTCGGCGACCGAGCTCGACGCGCTCGTCGGCCTCTTGCAACGCATGCTGGGGGTTCTGCAGAGCGCCGCTGAGGCGAACGCCTCGTCCCCCGTCCCTGCTGTCCGTGCCACGAGCCCGCGGCAACGCAAGGCGAAGTCGGGAGGCCTCTCATGACTGACATCAGCCAGCGGCGTGGCCTGACCTTTGCCACCCTTATCGCCCTCATCGCCCTCGCCACCCTCGCCGCCGCGCTTACCGGTTGCACGGTCGGCCCGGATTTTGTGCGGCCCAGGCCCCCGCCAGGGGGCTATGAGAATGCCGCGCCAGCCCCGAGCGCCACACGCATTCTCAACCCCGGCGCCGGCGTCGCCGATGACTGGTATCAGCTCTTTCACTCGCCGGCGCTCGATCAGCTCGTGCGCCGCGCCCTCGCCGCCAATCCGGATCTCGAGTCGGCCCGTCACGGACTGCTGGCAGCTCAATTCGAGCTCAAGGCAGTCGCCGGCACCGAGCTGCCGCAGGTCGATCTGACCGGCGGCGCTGGCCGCTCACATCTCAACGGCAGCTATTTCTATGGGCCGGTCGACGCCATCAACGTGACCGGCAACCGCTTCGCGCTCGGCCCCGAACTTGCCTACAACCTCGATCCCTTCGGCGGCCTCCGCCGTCAGGTCGAGTCGCAACGCGCGGCCACCGCGGTGGTACGCGCCCAGGTGCTCAACACCTACGTCACGCTCGTGGATCAGGTGGTGATCACCGCGTTCGACTATGCCGCCACCGGCGCGCAGATCGAGGTCACCGAAGCGCTCGTGCAGGAGTACCAGTCGCAGTACGAGCTCACGCGCACACTGGAAAACGCCGGCAAGATCACGCGCAGCGATACGCTGCTCGCGCAGACGCAGCTGGAGAACCTGCGCGCGACGTTGCCGTCGCTCGAGCAGCAGCGCGAGGTCTACCGCAATGCGCTGGCGCAGCTGTGCGGCCAGACTCCGGACGATTTCCGGGTGCCGCCGCTCTCGCTGCGAGACTTCGCCTTGCCGGCGCAGTTGCCGCTGTCCTTGCCGGCGGCGCTCGTGGAGCAGCGCCCCGACGTGCTGGCGGCGGAAGCGACGCTCCATCAGGCGAGCGCCACGATCGGCGTCGCCGAGGCGGCGCGACTTCCTGGCCTCAGCATCACCGCCCAGTACGCCCAGCAGACGAGCCAGCTCAGCGATTTCCTCACCCATGCAGGCGGCGTGTGGTCGCTCGGCCTCAACGCCAGCGCACCGCTCTTCCACGGTGGCACGCTCGCCGCGCGCCAGCATGAGGCGGAGGAGCGCTACCGGCAGTCGGCCGCCACCTACCGCTCGACCGTGATCGCGGCCTTCGTCGATGTGGCGAATGCGCTCCAGGCCCTGCAACACGACGCCGAGAACTACGCGGCGCACAGCCAGGCACTCGCCGCGGCACGCGCCAGTCTCGACCTCACACTCGAGCAGTACCGCGCCGGCAAGTACACCGAGCTCCAGGTGCTGACCGCTCAGCAGCAGTACGAGCAGGCGGCGCTGACGGAGGTGCAGGCCGACGCACAACGCTTTACCGACACCGCCACGCTGTTCCGGGCGCTCGGCGGCGGGTGGTGGAACGCTCCACAGGATCCGGCGGCGCTCGCTGCCGCCGTGGCGCCGAAACAGACTTCAGGAGAGCAACATGAGTGACTCAAAGGACACGCGACAGGCGGCGAGCCCGGCGCAGGCGCCGGACGCCGCGACGCCGGCACCGCGGAAGATCCCGGGCGGCAGCCGCCGCCCGCTCATCCTGCTCGGCATCGCGCTCCTCGCCATCCTCGGCGGGGGCATCTACTACCTGCGGTTCATGCGCGGTCATGTGTCCACCGACGATGCTTACGTCGACGGCAACCTGGTGCGACTCACCCCCCAGGTCGCCGGCACGGTGATTGCCATCGACACCGATGAGACGCAGTTCGTGCACCGCGGCCAGGTGCTGGTGCAGCTCGATCCACGCGACTCCGAAGTGGCGCTGGCGCAGGCCAAGGCGAACCTCGCGCAGACCGTGCGCGATGTGTCGCAGTTGTTTGCCCAGGAGCAGCGCGATGCGGCACTGGTTCAGACGCAGCAGGTGCAGCTCGCCCAGGCCAACCAGGATGTCGAGCGCGACCATCCGCTGATTGCCGTCCACGGGGTGTCACAGGAAACGTGGCAGCACGAGGAGAACACCGCGCGGAGCGCGCGTGCCGCCCTGCAGCAGGCGCAGGCGACACTCGCCAGCACCCGTGCGGAAATCGCCGGGACGACTCCCGCCACTCACCCGCGCGTATTGCAGTCGGAAGCCGCGCTGCGCGCGGCGTGGCTCGCCGCCGCGCGCACCCGCGTCGTGGCGCCGGTCTCCGGTTACGTCGTGCGCCGCTCGGTACAGCTCGGCCAGCAGGTGGCGTCCTCGACGGAGATGCTCGCCATCGTGCCCGTGGACTCCATGTGGATCGATGCGAACTTCAAGGAGAATCAGCTGAGCGGCGTGCGTATCGGCCAGCCGGTGAGCGTTTCGGCCGACATGTACGGCTCGCGCGTGCACTACCACGGCCGCGTGCTCGGGCTCACGCCCGGGACCGGCAGTGCGCTTGCGGTACTGCCGGCGCAGAACGCCTCCGGCAACTGGATCAAGATCGTGCAGCGCCTGCCGGTGCGCATCGGACTCGATCCACAGGAGCTCGAGGCGCATCCGCTGTTCCTCGGGCTCTCCACCAAAATCGACGTCGACGTTCACGATCAGAGTGGGCCGACGCTGTCGAAGCAACCGGCCTGGGCGCCGGCGCTCAACACCGACGTCTATGCCGCGCAGGAAGCCGGCGCGGATGCTGCGATCAGCGCGATCCTGGCGGCGAACCTGCCGCATGCCGAGGCGGTACGCAGCGCCAGCGCGCCGCGGGTGGCCCAGCGCCTGGCACGGGGCCGGCCATGAATGCGGTCGCGGCGCGTGCTGGCACGAGCGCGCCGATTCCCTGGCTGATCGCGCCGCTGGTCGCGCTCGCGGCCTTCATGGAGATCATGGATATCTCCATCGCCAATGTCGCCCTGCCGCACATCGCCGGCTCGCTGTCCGCGAGTCAGAACGAATCGACCTGGGTGCTCACCAGCTACCTGGTCACCAACGCGATCGTGATGCCGATCTCCGGCTGGCTCGCCAACCGGTTCGGCCGCAAGCGGCTGTTCATCACCTGTATCGCTGGCTTCACCCTCGCGTCGCTCGCCTGCGGCTTCGCCCCTGACCTGGCCTCGCTGATTGTCCTGCGCGCCCTCCAGGGGGCAGCCGGTGGCGGGCTGCAGCCGGTGGGACAGGCCATCCTCAACGACAGCTTCCCGCCGGAGAAACGCGGCATGGCCTCTGCCATCTACGGCATCGCGGCCGTCGTCGCCCCCACCGTGGGCCCGACACTCGGCGGCTGGCTCACCGACAGCTACGACTGGCGCTGGATATTTCTCATCAACGTGCCGGTCGGCGTGGTCCTCATCCTGCTGGTGCAGTCCATGATCCATGATCGCGGCCCGACGCGCGCCAGTCGGGGCCTGTCGGTGGACTGGCTCGGCTTCGGCTTCGTGGCGCTGAGCCTCGGATGCCTGCAGGTGGTCCTCGATCGCGGGCAGGATGCCGACTGGTTCGGATCGACGCTGATCACGACGCTGATGGTTATCTCCGCGAGCGCCTTCGTGCTGCTCGCGTGGCGCGAGCTGCGCCACGAGCACCCCATGGTGGACCTGCGCCTGAAGCGCGACCCCGGGTTTGCCGTGACCTTCCTGCTCATGCTGATGCTCGGCTTCATGCTCTTCGGCAGCACCTTCCTGATTCCCGCGTATGCGCAGCAGTTGATGGGCTACCGCGCCATCGATGCGGGTCTCGTGCTGACCCCGGGCGGCATCGCCACCATCCTGCTGATGCCGCTCGTCGGCCGCTCGCTCAACAAGGTGGACCTGCGCCTGCTCACCGCGGTAGGCCTCATCGTCGGCGGCGTAAGCCTGTGGCTCATGACCAACCTCTACCTCGACGCCTCCTTCCGCACGCTCATGTGGCTGCGCGTGTTGCAGTCGCTGTCGCTGCCGTTTCTCTTCCTGCCGATCAACGCCCTGGCGTTTCGCGACATCCCGCCCGACAAAACCAACGATGCGTCGGCACTGATCAACCTGGCGCGGAACTTCGGCGGCAGTATCGGCATCGCCTTCGCCTCGACGCTCCTCACCCGCCGTGCGCAGTTTCACCAGAGCCGCCTCGTCGAGCAGCTCCAGCCGCTGAATCCCGCTTATGCGGATTTCACCCATCAGCTGGGCAATGCGCTCGGCAGCGCCCCGGACTCCGCGACGACGCTGGCGAACATCTACTCTCAGGCGGTTCAGCAGTCTCAGCTGCTGTCGTACCTCGATGGCTTCAAGGCCCTCGCCCTGTTGTTCCTGGCGCTGCTCCCCCTGCTGCTGCTGGTCCGGCCCGGAAAAGGCGGCGAAGGACCCGTGCCGGCGCACTGAGTGCACCGTGGCGGCGTTCAGGCCGGGACCGGGCAGTCTGTCGGGCGGCGTCGGGCCCGGGTCAGCCACGCAGCCCGCCAGAGCTGGGCAATTGAACGGCGGCCATGCCTATAATCCGCGGCCATGGAACTCACCAGCCCGCCGGTTGCCACCGCCACCGGTAATGGAGCCGAGCGGCGCCTCGCCGAATGCGGCATACGATCCACCGCCCAGCGGGTACGTATTGCGACGCTGCTGCTCTCGGCGCCTCAGCACCTGTCCGCCGAGCAGATCCTCGCGCAGCTACGTTCGGCCGGTGCGCGCGTCTCGAAGGCCACCGTCTACAACACCCTGAACCTGTTCGCCGCGCACGGGCTCATCCGCCAGCTCTCGGTGGACGGCTCGCGGGCGTGGTTCGACTCGAACGTCGACCCGCACTACCACTTCCACGACCTCACGACCGGCGCCCTCATCGACCTCCCCGTGCCCGCCGTGGAATTCAGCCGTCTCCCCGCACCGCCGCCCGGCACGGAAGTGGCCGGCATCGACCTCGTGATCCGCCTGCGGAAAAAAATGTAGAATGCGCGGCCTTCCGTCGGGGCCGGGATAGCTCAGTTGGTAGAGCAGCGCATTCGTAATGCGCGGGTCGTAGGTTCGAGTCCTATTCCCGGCACCAGTTACTCCAAGTAGCTGAAAAACAAGATATTAATCACGGTATAAGGATAAGGGGATAAGGGATAATCGCCCTTATCCCGCCTGTTCCGGCGGGTTGGCAGTTAGGACTCGCACCCATGCCCGTCGCTCCCGCCGCGGCCGCACCTGTGCACTGCAAGCGCCATCCGACCGTCGAGAAGCACCGCAACGCTCAGGGCAACCGCGTCTGCCGCGATGAGATGCTTCGTCTGAGATGCTTCGTCTGAGATGCTTCGTCTGAGATGCTTCGTCTGAGATGCTTCGTCTGAGATGCTTCGTCTGAGATGCTTCGCCTAAGATGCTTCCCGAGTGACGCTTCCCAGTGGTGCAGCCTCGACGATGA
>Ga0318549_10000352_pt1 | contig 10110 bp, 10 predicted proteins | sample GRESIP169b2f22_FD_203666 | JGI IMG/M metagenome (GOLD analysis project Ga0318549, IMG submission 203666) | Tropical soil microbial communities from Luquillo Experimental Forest, Puerto Rico - GRE.SIPMG.169b2f22 | ecosystem: Environmental > Terrestrial > Soil > Tropical forest > Bulk soil... | reverse complement strand
TAATCAGCGGGTCGCAGGTTCGAGTCCTGCTGCACCCACCATAAAATCAAAGACTTAGATGACCTATTCGAAACCCCGCTTGGAAATTGTCCGCACAGTGTCAGCGAAAAGGCGGAGAGGGACCGAGCGGCGGCCGCATCTGCGGGTCACGCCTCTGGCAAGGCGGCGAGGCGTTGTTCGATCCACTCAGGCGTAACGCCCGGCAGGCTTTCGAGCTCGGCACTTGCTTCTGCTCTCGTCTGGGTGATGCAGGCGATCACTGCCGGTGTCTCGGCGTCTTCGGGCTGGCACGCAAATTCGAGGCGGATGCCGTTGGGATCATAGAAATAGATACCGAGTAGCCCCGGGAGCTGCGGGATCGGCCCGATATAGTCGACACCGCGCGACTTCAGCCACGCCTCGACCTCACGGAAGTGCTCGGCCGTGACGACGAAGGCGCAATGCTGCATCGCGCCGATCGGCGTTGCGGTTGCTGGCTGGTTGCTTGCCCTTCGGGATTTCGAAGAAGGCAAGAAGGCTCTCATTGCCCATGTCAAAGAAGTAATGGCGGATCCGCTCATAAGGCGGGTTGCCGCGATTGCCTGGGCCAGCACCGAGACCCGGCGGCACCCTCATCGCGTGCACGAGCGGCATGCCGAGCACGTCGACATAGAAGTCGATTGTCGCCTTAATGTCGTCGGTGCAGAGCGCGAGATGATGGATACCGCGCGGAGTCGGTGAAAGAAGCGGACACCGAGAACGTTGCTGCATGCTGTTGCCTTAGGCTTAGAGGTCCGAATTGTCTCTCGAGCATGCTTAAGGCATGTGAGATTTGATTCGATGTTTGATGGTTGCAGGCATCTCTTCTGACGCGCAAATGACAAACGGGACGTTTCGCCGAGCCTTCGGACGACATGCCCGACGCGGTAGAGGGCCTGCTCAGCGGTGATCGCGAAGGCTCAGGATATACGCGGTCACATCCGCAATCTCGTCCGGCGTGAGGATGAGGTTTGGCATCTTCGGGTGAGAGCTCGTCAGGAAGACCTGGATCGCCGTTGCCGTCATCCCGCGAATGTTCGCAATGTCGTGAAACGCTGGCCCAATTTCAAATATTCTCGGCGGCCGCGCTTCAGGGTCGACCATATGGCAGGCCTTGCAAGCTTCGCGTGCGAAGGCGTGCCCGGCCCAGATATCGCCGTCCTGCGCTTTCGCGCGGAAAGCCGATGCGGCCAACGCGGCTCCGAACATCACTCCATACACTACTTGGCTTATCGTCACACCTCCTTGGGCTGCATGTGATCGAGATTTTGTCCGGTGGCTTTACTGATTTAAGGGCCGTCCCAAGCCCCGTTTCTACGGGGATGCTCGTGAAGGCGCATCGGGACCACAGGAAAAGCGCTGCGAGCAGTATCTTTTGATGTAGCGGCCGGGCAGCTCCTGCCATTGCCAGCCGGCGGATGACCGGGAGCCTCTTGGCGCGCCGCTTTGATCACCCGGCGCGCGATCCCGCTGTGCGTTTGACGCTGGGCTCCAGTTCGGCACGCTTCCGCGTTCGGCGGCCGCGCTCGATAGCTCTCCGGATTGAAGCTGCCAACACATCGCGCCGATATGGTTTTTCGACCAGAATAAAACCGTCTTTCTCGCCTTGCGGCGCGTATTGACTGTAGCCGGTCGTCAACAGAACCGGGAGTCCGGGGTGATGTTCCCGCATCGCACGTGCTAGCTCTAAACCACTGATACCGCCTGGCATGACGATGTCTGACATCACCATCTCGATCGTCGGGTCACGCTCGAACTTTGCTAACGCAGCTTTACCGTCGCGCACCCACATTACTTGGAGGCCGATGTCCCGCAACAGCTCGGTGGTCGCTTGAGCGACTTCGGTGTCGTCCTCGACAAGCAGGAGGCGGGCCGGGGCTGCCGTCTTCGCGGCATCGTGCGTTGCCGAGGGGAGCGCGATGGGCGTTTTCACCGCCCGAGGTAAATATAACGTAATCGACGTGCTCCAGCCGATTTCACTCTCAATCAATGCGGCCCCGCCGCTCTGCCTCGCGAAACCGTAAACCTGTGAAAGGCCGAGTCCCGATCCAACACCGACCTCCTTAGTCGTGAAGTAGGGCTCAAACGCGCGCGCCTGTATCTCTGGTATCATACCGGTTCCAGTGTCTGACAATATTACCACGACGAAATCTCCGACCAGCCCCTCGCTCACAGCGTCGCTGCAGGGTAACGAGAGGTTGTGCGCTTCGACGCGGAATCGGCCGCCATTCGGCATCGCGTCCCGTGCATTGACACCGAGATTGAGCAGCGCGAGCTCGAATTCGGCGGGATCGACCGCCACCGGCCAGAGGTCTTTCGGAATTTCAACAGATACCTCGATATCCTCGCGCAGCACCCGTGACAGCATCTCAACGATTTCGCTGGTGCGTTCGCGCAAGTCGACGGGCTGTGGCCGGAGCATCTGGCGCCGGGAGAAGGCGAGCAGCTGCCGGGTCAGCCGTTCGCCTTGGTCGGCAGCGCGGCGGATGGCTGACGCACGCCGCGCGACGCGATCGTTCGCTGCCTCGTCGTGCAGCAACTCGGCGTTTCCGCTCACGACGGTAAGCAGATTGTTGAAATCGTGAGCGATGCCGCCGGTGAGCCGACCGATCGCTTCCATCCTCTGGGCCTGGTGCAGTGCAGCCTCGGCCCGTTCGCGTTCCTTCACCTCGAGCTGCAGGCGTCGGTTGGTCGCTTCAAGGTCCCGTGTTCGATCATCGACCACCCTCTCGACTCGGCGGGCATAGCCGGTACTGAGCAGTAGTAACGTACCCAGAAGGCCAGTGCTGACGATTCCCGCGACGAGGACAGCCCCGCTCTGCCATCTGCGATGGTGCTTGAGGTAGAACGCGGTCGGCTCGGTATCGACACGGTAAAGGCGGCCACCGAATGTGAACATTTCTTTGTACGACGCACCGCTGGGCGAGGGAGAGAAGCCGCTATAGAGCGCTTTGCCTTCTCCCAGGTCGATTACCCGGGCCCTGAGTACCGAATCTAAGGGGGCGAGAATTCCGCTTACGAAGGTGCCCATTCGCAGCGCGACGGAGACCACACCTGGCCCATTGGGGCCGTCGCGCACCGCAAAAAGCGCAAGAATGCCGGGCTGATCTCTGTTTTCCTGGACGAGGCGGATTGGCGGTGTTGTGGTGATTCTCCCGGTATTGGCAGTCTCCTCCACTGCGGTCTTGCGCCCCGCCTCGGATAGCAGGTCGAACCCCACAACATGCTCATTACCGCGAAGGGGCTCGACATAGGTCACGGGGTAGTATCGGTCTCTTTCTGCGGCACGACGCCGTTGCCCGGCAGGATCGAGCTCTCGTATTTCGAACCCGGGGAGGTCCGTCTGTTGTAACTCCTCGAAAGCCGCCCGCTGCGAGAGATCGACGCGCGGCGCCCATTTGACTGCCTGGATCGTCGAAAAGCGACGCAGCAAATTCTTGGCCAGATGTCGAAATTCGGCCCGGGAAACCGGCGCTGGCCGGGTAAAGGATCTCTCCAGTTGCTCGAGAAAGGCTTCCTGCTCGGCAAGGTCGGCATTTATCTTGCCGACGATCTCCCGGGAGAGGAGCCGGAATTCAAGCAGAGTCTGGTCGCGCTCCCAGGCGCTGACGCGTACGAAAATGGCGACGAACAGCGCAAAAAACAGAAGCATCGGCAGCGCCACCGGCTTGGCTCGGCTGCGCCAGAGGCTTCGCGGTTCGCCGGCGATGACGAGCATCAAGGGAGACACGACGAGAACGCCAAGGGTATCTCCGATCCACCACGAAACCCAACTTGTCGCGAGATCCGGCGGCTGCACCATCCCGAGGACCGATAGGCTGCCCAAGGACAATGTCGCGCTCGTCAGGCAAAAGACCGGCGACACGAACAAAAAACGGGATAGATCGCAGCCATTATCGAGAGGTGCCGGATAACCGACCGCGCGCCGCAGGACGGTTCCGCCGATCGCCGCCTGCAGCATCGACGCCGCCGCAATGACAACCGCCGCCACGCAGGTCTCGGCCGGCTCATGAATCGCCGAATAAGCGGTCCACAGATTGAGCAGGAATGAGCCGAGAAACGTCCAGGGTAGCGTCGCCCGGCCCCCGATCAGCATCCCCGCAACCGATATACCGGCGGGGGGAAAGATCGGTGACGCGTAGCCTGGAGGGACGGCGAGCAGCAGCGCCAGCTTGCCGCTGGCCACATACGCGACCGTCAACGACAAATGGGTGAGGAGAAATCTCTTGGTTAGGACTAGCCGAATAGCGTGTGGAAGCCGCAGCATATATCACCGAAGCGTCATGTAGAACCACTTAACACACCGGGTTGGCAAAGGCGGGGTGCGGGCAGAAACCCTTTGCACCCTGCTCGTGGTACTTCGCTCCTGGGCCGCACCGACCGCAAGCGAAACGCATTTTACGGAGATTTGAAGGACGCTTTTTTGACGATTACGGTGCGCCGCCGAAAGAGGCCGCGCCGCCGATATCGTGATGCCATGATCCTTTGGAGGGGTCGATCCGCGCCTCACGCCACAGGCGGTGCTCGAGCACGTCGGTGCCGCTCTGGTCGCGGCGCGAGACAAAGAGGGCGCGGGTGTTGGCAATGACCCTTACCGCCGCAACTGCATCGCGGCTGCAGGCGATATGCGCCGGGTCCGAGCGCGGCCCGACCACGATGAAATGGTTCCAGGCGATCTGCCGACGGTCAATACCGTTGCCTGCCGCGATGGAATTTGTGCTCGGCTCCCGGGTCATACACCGGAACCAGATCGGTATCGTCGTGCATGGTCGTCTGAAGCGCCTGCCCTGTTCCTCGGGCCAGAACATGCACGGTGATTCCGGTTTCCCTCGTGAAGGCCGGCAGGATTTGAGGGGCGAAACGGTTGGCGCCTATGACCGAGCGGCAATGGCTTTGATCATTCCGCCGTGGACTTCGGCCACGATCTCAAACGATCGTTTGCGTTTGGCGTGGTCGAAAATGTTCGCGGTCACCATCAGCTCGTCGGTGCCGGTCCTCCGGATGAAATCATCGAGGCCGCGCCGGACCGTTTCCGGCCCGCCGACGATCGCGCAAGCATACGAGTCGCGCAGTATTGCGCGTGCATAAGGATCGAGACTTGCCTCGAAATTTTCGACCGGCGGCGGTACCCGGCTCGGCCGGCCGATCCTGTTGTTCAGTGTCGATTGCTGCAACGACGAAAACAGAAGGCGCGCTTCCTCGTCCGATTGCGCGGCGACAACCGTGACCCCGAGCATGACATTGGGTGCGGCGATCTGTTCGGACGGTCGAAACCGCTCGCGGTAGATCGCTATCGCCGGCATCATCATCGCCGGCGCGAAATGCGAGGCGAACGCAAAGGGCAGCCCGAGATAGGCTGCGACTTGCGCGCCGTAGAGACTAGAGCCGAGGATCCAGATCGGCACTTTGAGCCCAGCGCCGGGAACCGCTTGCACCGCCTGGTCCGGCAGTGCGGGCTGGAAGTAGCTCATCAATTCGACGACTTCCTGCGGAAAGCTTTCCTCGGTCCCGAGCAAGGCTCGGCGCACGGCTCGCGCCGTGACTTGGTCCGATCCAGGGGCTCGGCCGAGCCCAAGTTCGACCCGACCGGGATGCAATGCAGCGAGGGTGCCAAACTGCTCCGCGACGAGAAGCGGGGCGTGGTTCGGCAGCATGATGCCGCCGGCGCCGATGCGGATCGCACTAGTGCCGGCTGCGACATGGGCGAGCGCCACCGCCGTCGCGGCGCTTGCTATTCCGGGCAGGTTGTGATGCTCGGCCATCCAGAAACGCCGGTAGCCGAGCGTCTCGACATGCAGTGCGAGGTCGAGCGAATTCTTAAGCGCCTGACCGGCGTCGCTGCCCTCGGTGATTGGCGAAAGGTCCAGAACGGAAAGGGGGACCATCGACGCGATTCAGCACTGCATCAGTTCAATGCTCACCCCATCGGGAGCGGCGACGTAGCATAAAAGGCTGCCGCTCACGCCTCTCTTCAGTTCGACGGGGAAGCTTACGCCCCTGCGGCGCAGTTCGACACAGAATGCTTCGAGATCGCCTTGGTACAGGAAGCCGAAATGGTCGGTGCCCCATGCATTATGGCTGGAAAAGTCGGCATATCGGTGAACGGGCCTGGCGGCAACGGGATCCTCGCCTAGCCGCTGGCCCCGGATGAGGATCGTCATCCCACCGAGTTCGACAAAGATCTGCGGGGCGCCGCGCGCCGTCGTACTGGCGGCGATCGTAGCGCCGAACATCTCGACATACCAATTGGCCGAGGCCTCCGGGTCCTTGCTGATGATGTGCACGTGATCGAACTTGAATGCGGGATTGCTCAACGCTCGCCTCTTGTCGCGCTGCCTGCGCCGGGATTGCGAGATGATACACTAAGGCATCAACGGAGAGCGCGCCCATGTTTCCCTCCAGCGCCCGGCTTTCGATCTGTATCGTCCATGTCGCCTATCGGCTGCACGAGCGGTTTTCGGCTCTCGACACCTGGATCGGCAGTTTCGCGGTGCGCGATTCCGCCACTTTGGAGCGCGAGCGCGTATGAGTCTTCCGACTTCGTTCGGTCTCTTGCTGCTTGGGTTGTTCGTGCTGCCGGTGCTGGTGAGCGGTTGCCTGCCCGATGGGCGTAATGGGGTGCCGTGGTACGAGGCGCGCCGCGACCCGACCGGCCTTGCGCCCGACCCGGCAACCACGCTGGAGGCCGTGGTCCAGGTCTACGCCGCTCGTGCGGTCTCATGGCGAGGGATCTTTTCGGTGCACACTTGGATCGCGGTCAAGCCGACCGGGGCGCAACGCTATGCGCGTTATGAGGTGCTCGGCTTTGGGATCGCCAATGGCGCCCCCGCGGTCCGCGTCGACCGCACGGGCCCCGACAATTATTGGTTCGGTGCCCGACCGCAGATCATACTCGACCGGCGCGGGCCAGGTATCGATGCGATCATCGACAAGATCCGTGCCGCAGTCGCCCGCTATCCCTATCCGCACGAGTATCGCGCCTGGCCCGGTCCCAACAGCAACACGTTTACTGCATATGTTGCCCGCCAAGTCCCCGAGCTTGGCCTCGATCTGCCGCCGAATGCGGTCGGCAAAGATTTCCTGCCCGGGGGCGCGCTGTTTGCCGCGGCACCCAGCGGCTCCGGGTTTCAAATTTCGCTGTACGGCCTTGCCGGCGTCCTCCTCGCTGTCGACGAGGGGTTCGAGGTGAACGTCCTGGGACTCAATATCGGCATCGACGCTGCCGTGCCGGCGCTCAAGCTCCCGGCGATCGGCCGAGTGGGGCTGGACCGCTGACAGCCTTGCGGGCTCACCGAGGGAGCGCCGCCGCTGCGGCCTGGGAACCTCGCCACTCGGCGTTGTCGTCGAGCGGGATGACCGGGCGCGGCAGCCGCGTCCATTCGAAGCGGTTCAGCATCGGCGAGGTGAGCCCCGGGAGGTCGACCTCAATTATCTGTTCCGGGCCGAAGAATTCGTCGAAGCCGCCGCGAAAATGGCCGCGCGATTTGACGACGACCAAGCGCGCGCGGCCGATGTCGAGCCCCATCATCTCGAAAAAGATCGGGTCGGCGCATTGCACGCGGTGCGAGATGACGACGACGGTGACGCCTCCGACCTGAAGAGCGGCGCACGGCCCGAGCTCGAGCCGCAGCCCAGCATAGATGCCGCGCCGTCCAACGCAATGGCCATCAGTTAGCGCCACCACCGTCGCGGGAGTGGTGTAGGGTTCGGAAAAACGCGTGGTCTCCGAGCGGTTGAAGCGCGCCTCAAAGCGCGCGCCGACGCCGCGCTGATGCGCTTCGGCCGCGAGCGGCAGGTCGTAAAAGACGCCGAGGAGCGCGCCCGATACACCCGCTTCATGAAGAGCCCGGAGCAGAAAAGTCGTGTTGCCGCGCCCGCCGCCGCCCGGGTTGTCGGCGACATCGGCAAAGACGAGGGCCGGCATTAGCCGATCGCGGCCGACCACAAGGGCCTTTGCGACAGCATCTTCGAGCGAAGTGAGGCTCGGATAAAAGCGCGCGCGATTGGCCCAGCCAAGCTCGGCGATTTCGCCGGCCAGCGTTTCGGCGGCGGCCTTGTCGCGCCGCGCGGTCACAACGATGGACAACCCGTTCTTCGCAGTATCGGCATAGGCGAACCCGCCCATGACCGACACGTTCATGATCTCCGGGGTCACGCGGCGCTCTCCAAGTTCGATCATTTCGGCGTAGGGACCAGCGGCCGTGAGAAGGGTCACGGTCGGCGGCACGATCGGCAGGCGCAGGAAGGCCCGCTGCGGCTTGACGCCACTCAACATCTCGCGAATGGCCGCGGCCGCCTCGGCGCCGCGCTCGCGCATGTCGAGGTGCGGGTTGGTCCGATAACCGATGAACACGTCGATCGAATTCACCATGCGCTCGGAAACATTGGCGTGCAGGTCCAACGTCGCCGCGATCGGCACGTCCGGCCCGACGATCGCGCGCACTATTTCGAACAGAGCGCCGTCGGGATCGTCGTCCTCGGTGGTCTGTGCCGCGCCGTGCGCGCAAATGTAAACCGCATCCACCGGCAATGCCGCCTTCAGCCGCCGGCCGATCGTATCGAGCAGCTCGACAAAAAAACCGTGCTCAACCGGCCCGTTGGGGTCGGTCATCGCCAGCGCGATGCCGACCGGCGCCCACGGACCGGAACCATCCATCGCCGCGACAAAACCCGGTGTTTCCGGCAGCATGCAGGGAGTCGGCGCGCGCGCATCTGCGAGAATGGCATCGCCTTCGAGATAGGTGCGTGCGAGGAAGTGCGCCTTCGTCGCAGGCGGCGCGAATTTGTTGCACTCGATCGAAAAGCCGAGCAGCGCGACACGGGGAGGCGAGCGATCCGGCATGGTGGTCATCCACGCGAAGTTTTCGCGATTTGCGATTTTAGGCTAATCTCCGGCCGATCGCCATGGTCGCCCACGGGAGCGCAGAGATCATGCCGAAAATCAATGGAGATCGCGTTATTGCGGATCTGAAACGGCTCGCCGAATTCGGCCGCTACAAGAGCGGCGTCCACCGGCCGACTTATTCGCCCGCCGATGTTGAGTCGCGACACTGGCTGGCCGAGAGATTTTGCGAGGCGGGGCTCGACACGGTAATCGATGGGATCGGCAACGTCATCGGCCGAAATCCGGGCGCGGGTCGGATGCTGTTGCTCGGCTCACACAGCGAGACCCAACCCTACGGCGGCTGGCTCGACGGCGCGCTTGGCGTCATCTACGCTCTGGAGCTTGCGCGCGCTTTTGCCGAGGATGCGGACTGTGCCGGGCTCGGTATCGATCCTGTCGCCTGGGCCGACGAGGAAGGCCATTACGGCAATTTTCTCGGTAGCCGCTCGTTCGCGGACATGCTCACCGAGGAAGAAATCGACCACACTCGCGGCCGTGACAACGGCATGCCATTACGGGAGGCGCTCGAGGGGGCGGGCTTCGCCGGACGGCTGCGCGAGCGCGTCGACCCGTCGCGCTATATCGGCTATCTGGAAGCCCATATTGAGCAAGGCGACACGCTCGACACCGGCGGGCTGCGCATCGGCATTGTCGAGACGATCGTCGGTATCTGGAATTACCGGGTGGTGTTGACCGGCGAGCAGAACCACGCCGGCACCACTCGCATGGTGCGGCGGCGCGATGCCGGCGTTGCGATGGTCCGGCTCGCCACCCGCATTCACGACCGCCTTCCCGAAATCGCCGGCCCGCGCACGGTATGGACGATCGGCCGGATGCTGCTCGAACCAAACGCGCCGTCAGTCATTCCGGGCCGGGCCGAGATGCTGGTGCAGTTCCGCGATGCCGAGCTCGACCAACTGGCTGCTCTCGAGCGTGCATTACGTGCCCTGGTCGACCAGGCCGATAGCGCGGGCCCATGCAGGGTCGAGATCGAGACGGTCGCACGTACCGAACCACGTCTGATGGACGGCGGCTTCCAGGAGCAGCTCGAAGCGGCGGCCGAGCGGCACGCGCCCGGCATGCACATGCGCCTGCCGAGCGCGGCTGGGCACGACGCCGCCGTGCTCTCCTACCGGATGCCCGCGGGGATGATGTTCATCCCGAGCCTCGGCGGTATCAGCCATCACTGGTCGGAGGACAGCAAGGAG
>Ga0318549_10000333_pt1 | contig 10274 bp, 12 predicted proteins | sample GRESIP169b2f22_FD_203666 | JGI IMG/M metagenome (GOLD analysis project Ga0318549, IMG submission 203666) | Tropical soil microbial communities from Luquillo Experimental Forest, Puerto Rico - GRE.SIPMG.169b2f22 | ecosystem: Environmental > Terrestrial > Soil > Tropical forest > Bulk soil... | reverse complement strand
TGGTCACCGACCTTGACCGAACTGAACTCACGCAGCGCCATTAGAAAATCCCTCTTCCCCATCCTCGCCCGCACGACCCGCCAGGGTCGTGTAGGTCTCCTGCACGACGTCACCGGCTTCGTTGGTGACGATGTTCTTGGTAACGATGATCTGGGTGCCGTGCGCCTCGCGCATCGATTCGACCCACACGTCGCAGTACAGCTTGTCGCCCGCCACGATCGGCTTGGAGAATTTCAGCACCTGGTCGACCTGGACGATCTGCTGGTCCGACACCGCGATGCCCGCGTGGTTGAAGAACGCCAACTGCGCCTGGTAGCCGAAAACACAGATGAACGTCAGCGGGGCCAGCAGCCCTTTGTAGCCGATTTCGGCCGCCGCGTCCTCGTCGAGGAAAAAGGTGTCATCGTTTTGAACGGCCACCGCGTACTCGCGGAGCTTTTCCCGCTCCACCTCGTAATAGTCGGGATAGCGGTAGTGCATCCCGACGATGTCTGTCGTCAACGGCACAGGTCTAGAACCTACCTAGTCAATCTGAATAAACACGCCCGGGTCCCCGAGGAGGCCAGCTAGCGTGTCTCGCGGTGCGCCTGGTGCTTGCCGCAATTCGGGCAGAACTTCTTGATCTCCAGCCGGTCGGGATCGTTGCGCCGGTTCTTCTTGGTGATGTAGTTGCGGTGCTTGCACACCTCGCATGCCAAGGTGATCTTCGGCCGCACATCGGTACTGGATGCCATCTCGGTTCTCTCTCAAATCTCTTTCGAAAATTGCGCTGTTGTGTTGTAGCGATGGCCGGACTCGAACCGGCGACCTAACGATTATGAGTCGTTCGCTCTAACCGACTGAGCTACATCGCCTCTGGGCCACCCCATTTTGGGTTCGGGGCCGCCCCCCTGCTCGGCGTCCGCCGAGCCCCCTAACGGAATCGAACCGTTGACCTTTTCCTTACCATGGAAACGCTCTACCGACTGAGCTAAGGGGGCCGTTCACCCCAGCGACCAGTCGCCGCGGGCCTAAAAGAGGGTACAGCCTGGCGCGCAACGTCACCAAACGAGGAAATCACCTGCTGTCGCCGCTGCGGCGAGGTTCCCATGCGCTGAGGTCGCTGAACTCGTCGTACTCGTCGTCGTGCTCGTCGTCGACGTTGTCGCCGACCAGCATCCGCAACGCGAGATGGACGGCCTCGCGCGCGTCAGCCACCTTAAAGCGACGTATCGCTTCCTGGACCAGATCGTCGTCAATCTCGATCTCGACCTTCTTCAGCATGGGCCAACAATACCCACTGCCCACAGCCGAAGCAGTGGTTGTGGGTGGTCCGGCAAGGCGCCGGGACACCACATAGTCTTGTCCCGTGTCAGATTCGGACCGGCTCTACTTCCGTCAACTGCTGTCGGGTCGCGATTTCGCCGCCGGCGACGTGTTCGCGACGCAAATGCGCAACTTTGCCTACCTGATCGGCGACCGTCAGACCGGGGACTGCGTGGTGGTCGACCCCGCCTACGCGGCCGACGATCTGCTGGACGCGCTCGAGGCCGACGGCATGCACCTGTCCGGGGTGCTGGTGACCCATCATCACCCCGACCACGTCGGCGGCGAGATGATGGGCTTTGCGCTGAAGGGCCTGGCCGAGCTGCTGGAGAGGGCGCCCGTGCCGGTGCACGTGAACACCCATGAGGCGTTGTGGGTTTCGCGGGTCACCGGGATTGGCCTCGGCGACCTGACCACCCATGAGAACCACGACATAGTCGGCGTTGGCGATATCGAAATCGAGCTGCTGCACACTCCGGGTCACACGCCCGGCAGCCAGTGCTTTCTGCTCGACGACCGCCTGGTCGCCGGTGACACGTTGTTCCTCGACGGCTGCGGACGCACCGACTTTCCCGGCGGCGACTCCGACGAGATATATCGCAGCCTGCAGCGGCTTGCGGAGCTTCCGGGTGACCCGACAGTCTTTCCGGGGCATTGGTATTCGGCCGAGCCGAGCGCATCGCTATCGGAGGTCAAGCGTTCCAACTACGTGTATCGCGTCGCGGATCTTGAGCAGTGGCGAATGCTGATGGGCGGCTAAGCGACACCGAAGCAACGCGGAAGCAAATCGGGGGCCATTTTGTGTGCTTTCGTCAATATGCTCCGAACGCCTCTACTATCGGGCCAGCGAAATTTCCGGTCGATGATGAAGATCACGTGATATGAGGGGAGGGTGGATTCAATGGGGTGGATCCAGAGCAGCCTGGACGGGGTCACCCATGTTGGGTCCGGCACCTGGTTGGCGTGGGGGGCGTGGGCGGCGACTTTGGTGGGCGTCTTCGCGCTGGCCTTCGCAAGCCGGCAGATCAGGCTCAACCGTCGGCTGACCGCGGAGCAGATCCGGCCCCACGTCGGGATGTTCATGGAACCGCATCCCACCGACTGGCACGTGATCGAAATCGTGGTCAGAAATTTCGGTCAGACCGCGGCACACGACATCCGATTTTCATTTCCGACTCCGCTGACGGTGGCCGAATACGAAAATGCCGCCGACGGCTACGCCGACGTCGTCGAACTGAAGCTGCCGAGCGAGTTGCCCGTACTTGCGCCCGGCCAGGAATGGCGCATGGTTTGGGATTCGGCGCTCGACCGCTCCGAAATCGGGGGTGGCATCGAGTCTCGCTTCGCGGGGACCGTGATCTACCACGACCGGCCCGACAAACCGCGCGGATGGCGGTTCTGGCAGCGCGGCCGACGTGAGCTGCAGACCGATGTGGTGCTGGACTGGGATGCCCTACCGCCGGTTCAGCGCATCGAATTGATGACGACGCACGACATGGCGAAGCGGGAAAAGCTGAAACTGGAGTTGCTGCGCGGCCTGCTGACCTACTTCCATTACGCCAGCAAGGAAACGCGTCCCGACGTGTTCCGCAGCGAGATCGATCGAATCAACGCCGCCGCCAAGGAAACTCAGGACCGGTGGCGCATCCGGCAGATCGATCAGCCCACCGATGTCACCCTGCGCTTCGGCAACGCCGAATCCGACCTGGGCAAACACCACAGCCAGCACGTGTGACGGCCGGCTGCTGCGGCCGCGCGGGGACGCTTCACGTAGATCTGATTCAATCGACGGGCTGTCCGTATCGAAGGAGCAACCCATGAGCGGCCCGGTTCTGTACAGCCACAAGGATTCCATCGCCGTCGTCAGGATGGACGACGGCAAAGTCAATGCGCTGGGCCCGACGATGCAGCAAGCCCTCAACGAGGCGATCGACCGGGCCGACCGTGACAACGTCGGAGCGCTGGTGATCACCGGCAACGAGCGGGTGTTCAGCGGCGGGTTCGACCTGAAGATCCTGACCTCCGGCGAGGTGCAGCCCGCGATCGACATGCTCAGGGGCGGCTTCGAGCTGGCGCATCGGCTGTTGTCCTATCCCAAGCCGGTGGTGATGGCCTGCACCGGACACGCCATCGCGATGGGCGCCTTCCTATTGTCGTCCGGCGACCACCGGGTGGCCGCCCACGCGTACAACATCCAGGCCAACGAGGTTGCGATCGGCATGACCATCCCCTACGCGGCGCTGGAAATCATGAAGCTGCGGCTGACGCAGTCGGCGTACCAGCAGGCCACCGGACTGGCCAAGACGTTCTTCGGCGAGACCGCGCTCGCCGCCGGCTTCGTCGACGAGATCGTGTTGCCCGAGATGGTGGTCAGCCGGGCGGAGGAAGCCGCGCGCGAATTCGCCGGCCTGCGCCAGCATGCCCACGTCGCAACCAAGTTGCGCGCCCGCGCCGACGCGCTGACGGCGATCCGCGCGGGGATCGACGGGATAGAGGCCGAGTTCGGGCTCTGAACCGGTTGATGAGCCGAACATGACGAACGCGGTGGCCGGTCTAAGACCTGGCCACCGCGTTCCCTTCGCCTCCTCGCCGTCAGTGTGCCACGTGTGCGACGTGCCGTCACTTCATCTCCGCTGCGCGCACGCCGCCGCGTGATGGATCACCGGAACCGCTCCAGGTACGCCGGCCAGTCCCACGTGGACAGGAACAGCTCAGCCGCGGCGTAGCCGTTGTCGTAGAGCTCCTCGAGGCGCCCCTTGGGGCTGTCGAAGTCGAGCACTCCCACATTGGCCGATTCGACCAGGATCGCGCGGGCAGCGACCCATGGCTTGCTGAGGTGGGTCTGGTCGTGGCCGGCCAGCATCGTGGTCAGCAGGCTTTCCAGCAATGCCGTCTGTTCGAACAAGCGCAGCGGTTTCAGCGCGGGCATCACCGCACCGATGCCCTCGCTGGGCCTCGGCAAGACCGTGATCCCAAAGGTGGGCCAGCGCGGCGGTTTGCCGTCGGGCCGGTCGAAGGTGTCGATCGGAAAATTCGAGAGCACGCCACCGTCAACCAGGGTGGACGTCGCGCCGCCGGCGCCGGTCAGCTTGACCGGGCGATAAAAGAACGGGATCGCCATCGAGGCCCGCACCGCGTCGGCGACGAGCTGTTCATCGGGGTCCAGCCCGTAGAGCCGCTGGTAGTCCCACGGCAGCCGCACCAGCTGCGCCGCGGTCAAGTCGGCGACGGTGACCACCAGCTTGTAGCGCGGTCCCGCCGGCAGGTGGTCGCCGTCGATGACCAGGTCACCGAAGGAGGTGACGCCCAGGTTCTTCAACTCGCTCCGAATCCAGTCGTAGGCCTCGTCCCCGCGGTACATGCTCGTTTCCCTGACCAGTCCCCACGCGGCACCGAGATAAGGGACGGGTCCCGAGTCGCGCCACTTGTGCAGCGGTACCGAGAACGCGAGCTCCTTGATTTCCTCGCCGGTCAGCTGGACGCCTTTGGACGCGGCCGCCAGAATCGCCGCGACCACCGAGCCGGCCGATACGCCTGACACTCGCTTGATCGAATATCCGGCATCCATCAGCGCGACGACGGCGCCGACCAGACCGATGAACTTGACGCCCCCACCGGAGAGCACGAGATCCATGGGTTTGGGCCGAGCCGCCTTGCGGGCCATCTACTGGTCCGCCGAAACCCATTGGTAGGGAAGGAATTTACTGTCAAATGTCACCGCGACGCGGTCGCCGGACGGGTGCGACTTCTTCTGCAGGTCGACGCTGAAGTTGATGGCGCTCATGATGCCGTCCCCAAACCGCTCGTGGATCAGTTCCTTGATGGCGCCGCCGTACACCTGAAGGGCTTCGTAGAAGCGGTAGATGGTCGGGTCGGTGGGCACTTCGGTGGGTAGTCCGCCACGCATGGGCGGGGCCGCCAGCAGGGGCACCGCCGACTCGTCCAGACCGAGCATCTCGACGAGGACCTCGGTGAGTTCGTTTCTCGTCATGGGTCCTAGCATGCCTCCCCTGTCTGGCGTCGCGTCCGGATGTACGCTGCGATGCGTCAGATCTTCAACCACGAGGATCGGGGTCGCTATGCGAATCGTTGTCGACCTGAACCGCTGCCTGGGGTACGCGCACTGCGTGCCGCTCGCGCCCGAGGTGCTCAAGCTCAGCGGAGAAGAGGCCCTCACCTACGACCCCAACCCGGATGACACCCAGCGGCTGCGGGTACTCCGGGCCGCGGCGGCCTGCCCGGTGCAGGCGATCATCGTGGACAAGCTCGACGCCGAGTAGCAGGTCCGCGTTGACCACGGCGATGAGCGGTTTCAAAGAAAAGGGTCGCATCGTCATTGTCGGTGCGTCGCTGGCCGGGCTTCGTGCCGCCGAAGCCCTGCGAGAAGAGGGTTTTCGGGGACAGCTGACCATCATCGGTGACGAGCCGGGTGAGCCGTATGACCGGCCCCCGCTCTCCAAGCAGGTGCTCAAGGGATGGGTGGCGGCCGATCGCACCAAGCTGCCGCGGCTGCGCGCGGTAGACGCGGAGTGGCGACTCGGGGTGGCCGCGACCGCACTTGACCGGGCTAACCAGGTGGTGCGGCTTGCCGACGGTAGCGAGGTGTTCGGCGATTACCTGCTGATCGCCACCGGCGTGCGGTCACGGCGATGGCCCAATCCGGAGGAAGCCGCGCTACAAGGCGTCTACACGGTGCGCACGGATGCCGACGCCGCGCGGCTGCAGGCCGCGTTGGCTGCCCGTCCGCGCCGGGTGCTGATCATCGGTTCCGGGTTCATCGGTTCGGAGGCGGCCTCGGTGTGCCGCGACCTCCGCCTGGAAGTCACCGTCACCGAGCGCGGTCCGGCACCGCTCGCCGGTCCGCTCGGCAGGGTTATCGGCGAAATCGCGGCCGAGATGCAGCGCGAGGCCGGGGTGGATCTTCGCACCGGTGTCTCGGTGCTGGCGCTGGACGGTGACGCGGGCGGACACGTGCGGCGCGCCCGGCTGTCCGACGGCAGCACGCTCGACGTCGATGTGGTGGTGACGTCATTGGGGTCGATCCGCAACGTCGAGTGGCTCGAGGGGGCCGGACTGGCGGCCGGGTTCTGGGGGGTGGGTTGCGACGCCGGCTGTCGCGCGTTCGATATCAACGGGGTGCTCACCAGCCGCATCTTCGTGGCCGGCGACATCGCCCGGGCCCCGCATGTGCTCTACGACTACCAGTTCCTGGCGATGGAACATTGGGATAACGCCGTGCTGGGTGCCCGCGTCGCGGCGCACAACATGGTCTGCGGCGAGGTCGATCGCTGGGCGCACCTGCTGATCCCGCAGTTCTGGTCGGCCCAGTTCGGGGTCAACATCAAGTCCGTCGGCGTGCCTTCGTTCGGCGACGAGATCGTCTTCACCCAGGGTTCGGTGAAGCAGCGCCGGTTTGCCGCAGCCTATGGCCGCCACGGCCGCATCGTCGGCGCGGTCACCTTCAACCACGCCAAGTGGATCGACTACTACCGAGACGAGATCGCGCGGTCGGGGCCGTTTCCGCCGCATCCGCCCGGCTTTGACTTTCCGGAGAACATGCGCGTGATGCCCGCCGACTTTCCCGCGCGCGGCGTGCCGACCGAAACCCCGGACGTGGTGTTGACGGGCCACGACCCCAGCGAACGGCGTGCCGAGTTCCGCGTACGGCAGCGATGACCAAGGAACTCACCATGACCCCCGAGGAAGCCTTCGACGCCGCGATGCGGCACGAAAACCGCGCCAATCCCTATCCGTTCTTCGATGAGTTGCGCAAGACGCCGGTCGCGCGGGTGACCAACGGGATCTACGCCGTCACGGGATACGAGGAGCTGATGGCGCTCGCCCACGACCCCCGGGTGAGTTCTGACCTTCGCAAGAGTCGCCCGCCGACGGCCGACGATCGGCGGGTCGCCGCCGAATCGGTGGTGGAGGCCCCCGAAATTGCCGGGGCCTACCGGCAGGAGCCGAGCTTCATCGCGCAGGACCCGCCCGAGCACGACCGGGCGCGCCGTCAGTGCATGCGTTTTTTCGGGCCACCGCATGAACCGGACCTGATCCCCGGCCAGGAGCCGCTGTGTCAGCAGATCGTCAACGAGCTGCTCGATAAAGCGACAGGCAAAACCCGGATCGACGTGGTCGACGAGTTCGCCTACCCGCTGCCGGTCAACGTGATCTGCCGGATCATGGGTATACCCATCCAGGACGAACCGCAGTTTCACGCCTGGGTCACCGACATCGCTTCCGGCATTTTCGATCTCGGCCCCGACATCCAGACCGAGGAGGGTCAGGCGCGTCGCGCCCAAGGTGAAGCCGCTAACTTGGAGCTCAACAAGTACATCGCCGGGCTGGTCGAGAAGGCCGCGAAATCGCCGGGCCCGGATATGATTTCGCAGTTGGTTCACGATGACGGTCCGGACGGGCGGATGTCGCGGAGCGCGATCGTCAGCAACACCATCCTGCTCTTCGTCGCCGGCCATGACTCGACGGTCAACCTGATCTCGCACTGCGTGCTCACCGTGCTGCGCAACCCCTGGTCGATCGAGCTGTTGCGCGCGCGGCCGGAGTTGATTCCCGGCGCCATCGAGGAAGTGCTACGGCTGCAGTCGTCGGTGCAGTTCTTCCCGACCCGATCGGCATTGGCGGACATCGAAATTGGCGGTGTCACGATTCCGCGAGGTGCCCCCATCTATCTCATGTACGGCGCCGCCAACCGGGATCCCCGGCGCTTCCCCGACCCCGACACATTCGATCCCCAACGCGCCGACAACGAGCACGTGGGCTGGGGCCGCGGCATTCACGTCTGCTTCGGCGGACCGTTGGCCAGGCTGGAAGTCAACACCGCCTTCGAGGCGTTCCTTCGCAGGGTGGAAAACCCGCAGCTGGTCGAGGACCCACCGCCCTACCGCATCAGCCAGGTGTTCCGCGGCCCCCGGCATCTGCTCGTCGATTGCGACGACGTCCGGCCCTGAACTCGGATCACCAACGCCCGTGACGGACGACCTCGGAGAAGGGCCGCCGATTCGGCTTGCGGATCGGGGTGAGCGGACGATCGGCGGGATATCCGATGCCGAGCAGGAAGGCCACCAGGTGGTCGTCGGGCACACCCAGGATGGCGCGCGCCTTCTCCTGGTCCCCCACCGACGAATGACCCGTTCCGATCCCCAGATCGGTGGCCGCGATCATCATCGCCATCGTGGCCTGACCGATGTCGTAGGTATCGGTTACCAGCCGGCGATCATCGGGGGGCACCGGCACAACCAGTGCGATCGCCGCCGGAGCCGAGGCGATGTGGCCCGCGCCGCGCCAAACGGTGGACAACTCCTGCAGCTGAGCGTGGTCGGTGACGACGACGAAGTCCCACGGCTGCCGGTTTTTCGCCGACGGTGCCCGCCAGCCGGCCTCGGCGATGCGGTTCAGGTCGTCATCCGGGACCGGATCTGGCTTGTATTGCCGCACATTGCGCCGGGCACAGATCGCGTCCCAAGCATCCATGCTCTCAGGCTAACCAGACGGGATTCGTCAACGCGACCATCGCACCTAGCCTGCCGCCCTGCGCCTCTCGAACCTCCAGTCGCGCGAAACGCGCCTTGGAAGACGCAGCGGCGTCGAGCTCCCACTGCAACCGGGCCCGCCCTGACGTCACCGTCGCCCGTCCCGCGCGGCCCGTCGCGGTGATCAGAGCGGCGTTGGTGCCGGCAGCGCCGCTGATCACGGCGGTGACCGTCACCGCGGTCCCGGGCAGCACCCGCAGTGTCTGCCCCGGACCGGCCATGTAGGCGGCGCCGCCGCTCGAGCAGGACGCGGTCAACTCGCACGCCACGTCCCGTGATCGGGCGATGTACGAGCGGCCGTGGCGCAGCCCGTCGACGATCGCGCATACCGAGAGTTCACCCGCGTGCACGGCCGTCTGCGGCGAGCCGACCCGCTGGTGTTTGCCGTGGGAATCGCTGCCGCCGACCGCCGCGACGCGCCGGCCCCGTCGCAGCAACCGTTGCCAAATCCGAAGGGACAGTTCGTCGTCGACGTTCCATCGACCGTTCCAGACCTCGAGCGCCTCCACGTCGGCAAAACCGAACTCCCACGCCGATCCCGGCAACGGCACGGCGGGATGGGCGGCGATCACCAAGCCGCCGGCTTCGCGGACTTCGGCGGCGAATCGCGGGAACACCCGGTCGCGCGGCCCATATCGCCAGTCGACCCAGGCGCGTGCCGACAGTCCGACGGCAAGCCAATGTCCGTGCCGGGTGGTGACCTCCTCGCCGGGAATCACCAGGAGCGATCCGGTGCGGCACATCGGCCACACCCGGTTGGCCGCGTTGGTGTTGTGTTCGGTCGAGACGATGAAATCCAGCCCACCGGCTTGGGAATCCGACACCAGTTCACCGGGATGGCGCTCGCCGTCGGAGTAAACGGTGTGCAGATGCAGATCCCCGCGGTACCAGCGCGCGCCACCAATCGACGCGGCCGGGCGCGCCGGGGCGCCGTGTGCGGCGGGCAGCTTGCCTTCCGGACCATCCCCGACAATGGGTTTCCCGCGCTCCAAGGTGACGCGCACCTGCCAAGCCATACCCCAAGGGCTCAGCACCACCGGGCCGAGGGCCACGGCCCATACGCCCGGCTCGATAGGTCCTGCCAGGTAGCCCGGGGTGGCATAGGCACTTGAGATCACAAAGCCGTCGCGCGCGCCGCCCGACCAGCCCCTGAACCCGGCTGCGTTGCCCAGGTCGTGACCGGCTGGGCCAAAGATGCCCAGATCCAACACGTTTCGCGCCACCCCGGCCACGGCGAACCGCTCGTGGGAGGTGGCGACCCGGATTTGCCGCACACCAGGCGGCACATCGAACGGCAGGTGGACCCACCGGTAGATGCCGAAGCCGAACCGCCCGGAAAACGTGACCTCGATCGTCTGGCCGTCGCGCTGCTCGGTGACGGCGGTGGGTGCGACCGTCGCGGTGCTCATGGCCCTAGCA
>Ga0318549_10000330_pt1 | contig 10312 bp, 9 predicted proteins | sample GRESIP169b2f22_FD_203666 | JGI IMG/M metagenome (GOLD analysis project Ga0318549, IMG submission 203666) | Tropical soil microbial communities from Luquillo Experimental Forest, Puerto Rico - GRE.SIPMG.169b2f22 | ecosystem: Environmental > Terrestrial > Soil > Tropical forest > Bulk soil... | reverse complement strand
GTTGGCCAGCGCCGCGGTCGCCGCGGCCCTTACCGTCACCGGCGAGGTCGCCGATGCGCGGCATCATCACCATTCCCGCGCGCATCACACGCACGCCGGACACGGTCACCGTCACGCTCGGCTCGAAGATTACTCGCCACCATTTTCCTCGATTGTCGTGGACGGCAATAGTGGCGCCGTGCTGCAAGCAGCCAGCGCGGACGGTTTGCGCCATCCCGCGTCGCTGACAAAGGTGATGACGCTATACATGCTGTTCGAACGTCTCGAATCCGGCAGGCTCAAGCTCGATAGCCCGCTGAAAGTCTCCGAGCATGCGTCCGAGCAGGCGCCGACCAAGCTCGAACTCAAGACGGGTCAGACGATCACGGTCGAGGATGCGATCAAAGGCATTGTGACAAAGTCGGCGAACGATGCCGCGGTCGCCGTCGCTGAGAACCTCGCCGGCGACGAGGGGACCTTCACTAAACTGATGACGCAGAAAGCGCATGCGCTTGGCATGGCCCATACAATCTACGTCAACGCCTCGGGTTTACCGGACGACGATCAGGTCACCACCGCGCGCGATCAGGCGCTTCTGGGGCGCGCGATCCAGGAGCGGTTTCCCCGTTATTTCAAATATTTCTCCACCGAATCCTTCGTCTATCACGGCGAAGCGATGCGCAATCACAACCATCTCTTGGGAGCCGTCGATGGCGTGGACGGCATCAAAACCGGCTTTACGCAGGCATCCGGATTCAATCTGCTGACCTCTTTGCATCGGGACGGCCGTTATCTCGTCGCTGTGGTGATGGGCGGTCCGTCGGCCTCCGAGCGTGACGAGCGCATGCGCGAACTTATCAGCGCCCATATCAAGGAAGCCGCCGTGCGGCGCAGCGCGCCGATGATCGCCGAGACGGCGGAACGCCGCGAGGAACTCGCGGCGAAAGCGCCAGCGGCCCGGATCGATCGTGCCGCAACGGCGAGCGCCGATTCACGGGCGCCCGCGGGATCCAGTGATCCGATCCGGCCACTCCTGGTGAAGACTATTTCCTACCGAACCGCTCCAATACAGACCGCTTCACTGGCGCCGATGCCGGCTTTAGTGCCGGTCCCCGCAATTGCGCCGACACCGGCGCAGCAATCGAGCGCGGCGCAGCCGGCTTCGCCCAGCCAAGCGGCGACGCCGCCGGGTCCGCCCAAGCGCGCCGAGATCGCATCGAGGACGCCTACTGTTGAAATGACAACGGCGCAGGCCGAGCCGGTCATGCCGACGCGGGTGGTCGCCGAGCCGGCACCGGTGAAATCCGCTGACGCGACCGCAGTGCAGCTGCAGCCGGCGCAGATTGAACCCGCAATGACCGAGGTCCACCCAGCAGCAGCAGCGACGGCACAACCTGTCTCCGTTTGGTCACCCCCATCGGCTCGCGTGCATGGTGGCTGGCTGATCCAGATCGGCGCTTTCGACGACGAGGCGGAGGCCAGACAGCACCTAACCGAGGCCCAGATCAAGGTTCACGCCGCCCTGGCCGCCAAAGATCCATTCACCGAACGGGTGCAGAAAGGCGACAAGGCGCTCTACCGCGCCCGCTTTGCCGGGTTCGACAAGTCGACCGCGGAAGCCGCCTGCCGGGCGCTCAAGCGCAGCGACTTCGAATGCATGGCCGTGAAAGATTAATGGCGCTGAAAGACTAACAAGAGCCCTGCCAAACGGGCCAGGTGGTTCCACAGATCACCATCCAAAAACGGGAAGCGCGACGGAGACAGCAAGGCCACGCGAGGTCCGCAACGAGTACCTCAGCGATGGTTTCGAAGCAGCACGTCCTTGGCCTCATTGATGCGGGCCGCCAGATACGTCGTCCCCCCTTGGTCGGGATGCACTTTCTTCATGAGCGCCCGGTGGGCGTGGCTGATCTCCTCGGCGCTCGCCCCGGGCTCAACGCCAAGGATCTGATAAGCCTCCTGTTCAGTCATTTTGCCGCCGGCCGCCGGCCTGGCGCCGGCGCGCGAATTCGCATCACGCTGCGCGTGCTTACGCCAGCCGGCATTCCTGCCGTCAAGATAACCGGCCAATAGGTTAAGCGGCCAAGGCAACGCCTCGCCCATGAGGTAGATGCCGAAAAGCACGAGCGCCGCGCCCAATCCCAAATCGCCGCGCACGAGCAGAACGACGCCAATCAGCAACGCTAGCGCACCACTCAGGCGCTGCTGGCTCGCTTTGAGGATTCCGCTATTGCGCGAGCGTTTTGCCGCCCAGAGCAAGAAGAGAAGGACGGCCACGCCGACGAGCACAGGCATCCGATACTTATAGCGATTTCAAAAGGGATGGCGACGACAGCCACAGGCGCGCCAGGTCACTCCGCGAGCAGGTCGTAAGTGTCGAGGGGTTTTCCGGCGACCGCGATCCATTCCGCCCGCGCGGCCGCGCGACGCTTGCCGCGTTCATCGATTGGCAGCCGCAGTGCCTCGATTAGAACCTTGACCTCGTCGCGCGCAGTCACGTGTGAACTGGTGGGTCGCAAACCGAGTGTATCCTCGTTGAGGTCGTCGAGTGCCGTCAGCCCGCGCGGGAAGAATTCGCGATACACCACCCGCTCGGCAAAGCCGTCAACGGTGCGGAAACCGAGCTGTTTAGCAAGCCCGTCGACCCCCTCCCCGACCAGGCGGCGGTTGCGCGAACCTAAAGTCGAGAGGCGATTGCGCACCACCACCCAGTCGGTTAGACCGCCATCGACCAGGCGGCGCTGGCGACGGGATTCACGCACCATCTCGGCGTAGTGGCTCACTCCCGCTACTTCGAAAGAGAGCGGATCAATGGTGCCAAGCACGTCGAAATCGACAAAACTGTCGTTCAATGGCGTGATCAAGGTGTCGGCCATCGAATGGGCAAGACGCATCATGTAGGAATCGGTGCCTGGCGTATCGATAACCACAAAGTCGTGGCTTTGCTCGACCGCGCTCACCGCCTGGGCGAAAGCGGCGAATTCTTGTGCCTCGATTTCATCGAGCCGGATACCGCAGCCGCGCGCAATGCAATAATGCACAGGGATTTCCAGCTTAATCCCGCTGCGCGCCGCCCATTCGCGGCGGTTGTCGATATAGTGGGTGAAACTCTTTTGCCGTGAATCGAGATCGATCGTGGCAACCCGCTGGCCGGCTTGCAGCAGTGCGACCGCGACATGCATTGCCGTGGTCGATTTCCCGGAGCCACCTTTTTCGTTCCCAAGGACGATGACATGCGCCGAGAACGGACGGCCGAGCTCCGCCTGCATCAGCATAGGACGCAACCCCTGCGTTGCGGCTACTTTCTGGATTTGCAACGCGAGCGGTCAAGATACAGCATCTGCCGAAATAAGTTAATCGTAAATGAAAGAGTGCACCGGCAAAACGTGGCCGCTGTGCTCACGCTGCAACGTCATCATGAAGATTCCCAAGCAAATTAAACATCGTCCGCGTGTCATCCGCACGATACCGGCGCTGCGCGCCGCGGTTGCGAATTTCCGCGCGCGAGGCGCTAAAACTGCTTTGATACCAACGATGGGCGCACTGCATGAAGGGCACATTACCTTGGTGCGCCGGGCTAACAGCCGTGCCGATCGCGTGATCGTCTCGATCTTTGTCAACCCGACCCAATTTGCTCCCGGCGAAGACCTCAACACATATCCGCGCACTTTTGCCGCCGACATCGCGGCGTTAACCGAACTCCAAGTTAATCTCGTCTGGGCGCCCTCAGTGCAAACGATGTATCCGGACGGCTTTGCCACACGGGTCGTGCCGGAGGGGCCCGCCAAAGCCGGCCTGGAAGACGCAATCCGTCCGCATTTTTTCGCCGGCGTCGCTACTGTCGTCGCTAAGCTGCTGATTCAGTGCGAGCCCGATATCGCGATCTTCGGCGAGAAAGACTACCAGCAGCTCAAAGTCGTCACTCAGCTCGCTCGCGATCTTGGCCTGAAAACCCGCATTGTCGGGGTGCCGATCGTGCGTGACCGCGACGGGCTGGCACTATCATCGCGCAACCGCTACCTCACCGCTGTCGAGCGGCAAACCGCGCCGATGCTCTATCGTGTGCTCAAGGAATCCGCCGTACGGATCGCAAACGGCACGCCGGTTGCCAGAGTGCTCGAGGACGGACGCCAGGCGATCACGCATGCCGGCTTGAAGCTCGATTATTTTGAAGCACGCAATGCCGAAACGCTGGCGCCGCTTACTGTATCGACGCGCGAGCGGATCCGGCTCCTTGCCGCAATACGGATTGGCACAACCCGTCTGATCGATAATGTCGCGGTGTAAATCGAGAGGATTTTATTTCGGCAACGCCACCTTCATCGGGTCTTTGACGCTTGGATAGGTCTCGAATTCCTCACTCCAGAGCTGGCCGTCGACTTTCACCACTTTGCGAATGTAAATATTGCTGACGATGTCGCGGGTGTCCGGATCGATCGAGACCGGCCCGCGCGGGCTTTCAAAAGCCATGCCCTTCATCGCCGCCATCAAGGCATCACCGTCGGAATTGCCGCCGGTCTTCCTGAGCGCCTCATAGATTAAGTGCAGGCCGTCATAGGCGCCAAGCGAGACGAAGTCCGGGCGGAAGCTGTTGGCCTTTTGCATCGCCACCGCGTAGGCCTTGTTAAGCGGGGAATCGTGCGCGGCCGAATACGGCCCGGCGGTGATCATGCCGAGCATCTGATCGCCCATATTGTTGAGATCATCGTCGTCGGTCAGATCGCCCGGCCCGATAATCTTGATGCCCGACTTGCCCAAACCCCGTTCGGCGAATTGCTTGGCGAAGATCGGCGCTTGCGTGCCGGGAAAGTAAATAAAGGCGGTATCCGGGTTCATGTCGCTGATGCGCTGCAAGAACGGCGCGAAGTCCGGATTGGCAAGCGGGATGCGGATCGCCTCGACGATCTCGCCACCCACCTGCTTAAATCGCGTCGTGAAAGCCGTTTCTGCTTCGACGCCCGGCGCCCAATCGTTGACCAGCGTGACCACGCGCTTGCTGCCGTTCTTGGCCGCCCATTCGGCGAGAATCCAGGACTGCGGCGACAAGATGAAACCCGCGCGCACGAAGTACGGAGACTTCGTCGTCGTGATCGAGGCCCCCGAACTCATCACCAGCGTGACTTTCTTCGCCTCTGTGGCGAGCGGTGCAATGGCGAGTGCGGTCGGAGTGATGCCGATGCCGAGAATGTCAACCTTTTGGTCGACGATCATCTCCTGAATGAGGCGACGCGCATTGTCGGCAACACCGCCGTCATCACGAATGATGAGCTGAATGTGTCGCCCAGCGACGGTGTCGCCCTGCTGCTGCATGTAAAGTTTCAACGCGGCTTGCAATTGCCGGCCCACGGCGTTGAAGCCAGCGCCGGTCAGCGGAATGCTGATGCCGATTTTGAGCGGCGTGTCGGCGACCGCGGCGCGGACCATGAATCCGCTGATGAATCCGCCTGCAGCGGTTCCCACCATACCCTTGAGCATTGTTCGGCGCAGCATGTCGTTCCTCCCCCCTTTTCGTCGTCATGCCCGCGCCCAATCGCAGACATCCGCGTTTTTCTTTTCTGGCGTGATAGCGATCAAAGAGGTTGATGGCCGGAGCAAGTCCGGCCATCACGCCTGAAAGATCATTCCGCCGCCTCGAGATGCGGAATCTGCGGCCGCGCGCCCTCCGCCTTGCCGGTGATCGGCGGCTTGGGCAAGCGGGCCTCGCCGGCCTCCATCACGAATGTATGTTCCAGTGAATACCACGGCGCTTTGACATCCGCCGCCCGTGGGCAAGACTCATCGTGGCGAATGTAATCGCCAATCAAATGGCGCGTGACGCCGAACTGAACATCGGTCTCGATGTTTTTGTCGTCGGGCGCGTAGAGCTGCGAGATCAGCGTCTTGAAGCCGGGCTTGTGGACCAAAAAATGCAGATGCGCCGGGCGCATATTGTGCCGGCCCTGCGCGCGCAGCAATTCGCCGACCGGCCCGTCAATCGGAATGGGATAGCCCGCCGGTTTGACGCTGCGGAAGCTGATACGGCCGTCGGCATCGGTCGTGAACTTGCCGCGCAGGTTCATGTCGGCCTGGACCGGATCCTGGTTTTCGTAAAAGCCTTCCGGCGAGGATTGCCAGATATCGACCTCGGCACCTGCGATCGGTTTGCGGTTCGCGTCGCGAAACCAGGCATCGACAAACAGTGCCGGACCGGGCGTCGGCGAGCGCACGATCGAGGCGCCATTTGCAGTGCGGGGAGAATTCATGCGCCAAAACGGACCGAGCAGATTGGCGTCGGTCTCGATCTCACCGTTCTTGCCGTTGTTGAGGAGGCAGATCAAAGTCGAAAACCCCAGCGAGCCGGACATCAGGACGGCTTCGTTGTGGGTCTCGTTCGTATGCTTGCCGAGCGCAACGATATAGCCAATCGCCGCCTGAAATTCCTGCTCAGTCAGTTTCACCTCGCGGGCAAAATCGTGCAGGTGACGCACAAATGCGGACAAGACCTCGCGCAAGCGCGGGTTTTTAGTACGTTCGAGCTCGCTCAATACCGCGTTGGTGACGTCCTTCTCATTTTCAATGATCATCATACGGCTCCGCAGCGGCCAGGCTTGAACCGTCCGCCGCTTTTGGCGCGGACTTTACGTGATCGCTTACGACTGCGCCATGCGGCAATTCGGGGGAATTGTCCCAGCGCCAAGATCACATCAGCCCGAGCTCCCGCAGCTCGCGCCGTAAACTCTCCGGCATCGCTGCTGCGCCTTTGACGGCTTTGTCGAGGTCGCGCGGGGCGTCTTTCGGAGCAAGGTAACGCCAGCCTTGAAACGCCCGATGAGGGCGGGGTTCGACCAGCACAACTTTGGGATCGAGCACCACGCCGCAGCGGCCGATGCCATCCTTATCGACAAACGGGCGGATGGCGCGTACGCGCTGGCGGCACATGATCTCACCGCGAATAACCCAATACAGCGATCCGCCCGCCACCAGTTCCGCCGCCCGCTTGGGCACCATGCGGGTGCGGTGAATGTGTTCCGCCTTCTCGCCATTCCGGCGTTTGGCCTTGAGCTTTTCCTTGATCCAATCCTCAAGATCGCGAACGGAATCGCAGCCGACGCAAAGCTTGATGAGGTGGACAGCCATGTCTCTCTCACTCTGAGGATGTCTCAAGAGGCTCTAGCACCAAAATTGGGGCGCCTTCCACGACCTGGGCGCCGGTACTCACAGGAACCTCTTTCACCACGCCGGCAAACGGCGCGCGCAGCCTGTGCTCCATCTTCATCGCTTCAATGACGGCGAGCCGCTGCCCCAAGGCGACGCGATCGCCGGCCTTTACCAGAAGCTCCAGCACGCGACCATGCATGGGTGCCTTGATCACACTATCGCCGCCGCGTGCGTCGGCAGTAGTCGTTGAAACGTCCTTGAGCCCGACACGGGTCTGACGGCCGCTACGCAATACATAAGCATGCGCGTCGGATTGGAAGACGCGTGCGTCCTTGGCCGGTTCAATGCCGCCAATAGTCAGCCACATGCCTTCTTTTCCATAGGCGACCAGCGCCAGCGCGTCTTCGCCGTCAACCGTGATCGGCAACGACAGTTCGCGCCTGCCGCCGAGCTGAAATCCGTCGTGTGCGGACCAAGGGGAGTATTCGTCCGATGTCTCAGTCTGTTCGCTTGCCGCCTCCTCCTTGGCGGTCGCGGCATTGAGCAATTGCATCGCGCCGGCCGCTGCGGCCGCTAGGTCGGGCTGGTGTAGCGCCGCGCCCAAAATGGCGAGGTTGCGATCGATAAAATCGGTATCGACCTTGCCGTCGCGAAAAGCCTCGGCCCGGCACAAATTGGCGAGAAACGGAACGTTGGTTCGCACACCTGCGATCAGCGTCGCATCGAGCGCCTTCGTAAGCCGCTCCAGTGCCGCTTCCCGCGTCGGCGCACGAGCGATGAGCTTGGCAATCATCGGATCATAGAATGATGACACTTCGCCGCCGGCTTCGATGCCGCTATCGACGCGGACCTTGTCCGGAAATTCCAGCGCTACGATTTTTCCGGTGGCTGGCAGGAAACCGTGTTCGGTATCTTCGGCATAGACGCGCGCCTCGATCGCGTGTCCGTCAAAGCGGACCTCGCCTTGTGTCAGCGGCAACTTCTCGCCGGCCGCAATCCGGAACTGCCATTCGACCAGATCGAGGCCGGTAATCTCTTCGGTCACAGGATGCTCGACCTGGAGCCGCGTGTTCATTTCGATAAACCAGAATGCCTCACGCCGCAGTCCGCGAGTCCCATCGGCGACGAACTCGACCGTCCCGGCGCCGCGGTAACCGACCGCTTTCCCCGCCGCGACTGCGGCATTGCCGATGTCCTTACGAAGCGCCGCCGTCATACCCGGCGCCGGGGCTTCCTCGATGACTTTCTGGTGGCGTCGCTGCAGCGAGCAATCGCGCTCGCCGAGATGAACCGCATCGCCATGAGCGTCGGCAAAGACCTGGACTTCGATATGCCGCGGCGAGGAAATGAACTTCTCGATGAGGACGCGGCCACTTCCGAATGCCGATTGGCTTTCGCGTACGGCGCCTTCAAGCGCAGCATCGAAGTCGGCGTGTTTGTCGACGCGCCGCAACCCGCGACCGCCGCCGCCCGCTGCTGGCTTGATCAGGACCGGATAACCAATTTGGTAGGCTTTTTCCCGAAGGAACTTCGCGTCCTGGCGTTCGCCGTGATAGCCGGGGACAACCGGCACACCCGCTTGTTCCATGAGCTTCTTGGCATGGTCCTTGAGTCCCATCGCCCGAATGGCGCTCGCCGGGGGACCAACAAAAACGAGGCCTGCGCGCGCACAGGCCTCGGCAAATTCGGCATTTTCCGACAAAAAGCCGTAGCCAGGATGGACGCTTTCGGCTCGAGCGCGCTTGGCTGCTGCAATCATATGGTCGATCGCAAGATAACTTGCGCGCGGCTCCGGCCCACCAATCAGGTAGGCCTCGTCGCAAAGCCGCGTGTGCAGCGCGCCGGTATCGGCTTCGGAATAGATTGCGATCGTGCGCAGGCCGAGGCGTTTGGCCGTGCGTGCGATGCGGCAGGCGATTTCGCCGCGATTAGCGATCAGGACTGAGCGCAACATCTCGCCGCATCTGAGCGGGTAACGGCCGGCCGTTCAACTCATTGCTCGCCGGCGCTCGCCTGCGGGTTTGGCGGGGAGGATTGCGGCTGAAGCGGTGTGGTTCCGGGCGCCCAGACCGGATCGGCCGGTGAGGACGGGGCCAAGGAAGCCCCGGACGCCCCGGGCGTGGAGGACAGAGATGAGGGCGGCGATGCTGGCTGCGCCGGCGCATTGCCAGTCTTGCGCCCCGACGAGCGTGCTGACGCGGTGCCCCGCATTTTGGCATCGGCTGCCACGCTTGCCGAAGCTTTTGGCTCCGGATTCATGATGCTGACCGCTGGAATTGATGCGGCGCTTGGAAAGTCTGCGTCGATCACGATTTTCTTCTGGCCTGGACCTGCCTGATTAGGACCTGCCAGTTGGCTCGCCGGCAGCGCCGCAGTGGTCGGCGGAGCGGCTTCCGCTAACGGAGTGTCAGGCGGCTGACCCCACGTCGGCATATAACGTTCGACATATCGATCAAGCGGTTGTGCGCTTAGATTAGCCCGCACCCGCTCCGCATCGCGTAAGAGCGCCAGTGTCGCGCAATGTCCGCTGGTGCAGCCGTCATGTAACGCCAGGACATGGGCGACAAAACCGAATCGATCCGCCTCAAGCGAATGGCGAAGCGGCAGCAAAACCAAATCCAAATTGCCGCCGGCTTTGGTGTAGGCAACGATATCGGACAGCAGCGCTAATCGCGCGGCGACATAGGAGGATGCCGCTGCCACGGTTGCCGGAGCGGCAAACAACGCCTTTTCGCATGTCGCTTCGACGTTTTCGCCGGCCATACCGTCCAGACAGCAAGTGGTGAACTGGCCAGCACCTGGGCCGTCAGCTGCGCCGCGCGGGTTTCGAGGTTACGGTGTTCGTCGCTTTGGTCACGGCCAGACGCGCCGGCCAGGAAAGCCCAAGCCAGTATCGCGCCAAATACCGCGCCGACACTAACCATCGCAAAGCGCGCGATAATATCGTGACCCCGATTCTCGAGAACGTTCCCGAACGCTAGGGTAACCCTAATTCCTAACCGAGAGATTACGGGCGCGCCTTCGGTGCGTCCCATTCTCCGCCAGGGCCCGAAGAAAGCTCCCGCGCTGCTGTCCGGCCGGTGTGCTCGTAGAGGTCTTCCGGATCACGCCGCTGTCCGAATTTCGGGCCTGCACGAATTCCGGCCTCCATCAAAGACAATTAAAGTCGGCAGCTAGAATGCGAACCATTTAAAGG
>Ga0318549_10000310_pt1 | contig 10463 bp, 7 predicted proteins | sample GRESIP169b2f22_FD_203666 | JGI IMG/M metagenome (GOLD analysis project Ga0318549, IMG submission 203666) | Tropical soil microbial communities from Luquillo Experimental Forest, Puerto Rico - GRE.SIPMG.169b2f22 | ecosystem: Environmental > Terrestrial > Soil > Tropical forest > Bulk soil... | reverse complement strand
CGCGCTCATGTTCCAGCGCGAAGTCGGCGAGAGCGGACCATGGCGGGATCATCCGGAGATCAAAGCGGCGCCGCGCGACGATCTGCCGTCGCCAGAAGCCTATTACGATCTGCTCAAGCCGGTCTGCAGCGCGATCGACATCTGGCACATTGTCTACAATCACGTGATGGCATCGCCGCAGGCAATAACCGAATGGTTCAAGGGTTCGTCGCTGCAGCCGTTTCTCTCCCCGCTCGACGCCGCGGCCCGAGAAAAATTTCTCGCCGCCTACACGGAGAAAATCGTCAGCGCCTATAAGCCGCGGTTCGACGGCAAAGTGTTGCTGCGGTTTCCACGGCTATTCATCATCGCCGTGCGCTAAGCTTAGCCGCCCTTCACCCAGACCTTAGTCGCGGATGGTCCGGTATCGCCGAAGTCCTCGACGTAATAAACTTCGTCACCGCGCCTTAATTGGTCAAAATCGCCTGATAGCATCGCGTTGCGATGAAAATAGAGGAGACTGCCCTCGTTGGTGATTAGAAAACCCTGGTTCTTTTCCGGCGTCAGCTCCGCCACCTGGCCAAGCGCCTGATTCTCGGAATCGTGGTGCTGCTCCTTGGTGCGGCGCTCGCGCTGCTCCTTGAGGTCGCGCAACTGTCGCTCGGCAATGCGAAAAGCCTCATGGATAGCGTTACGCAAATCAGGACGTTGAAATTTGCGCTCAAGATGTTCGGGCTCGTGACTGACGACCAACTCTTTCCGGCCGGGAATACCGAGCTCGATCCGCACAACCGGTGGAATCGTGTCAGAAGAGTTTTTGGCACGCTGATCGACGCGGACGCGACAGGATATCAGGCGGCCATAGATCTCTTCCAGTTCCACGACGCGCGTGCGAATGAGTTCCTGCGCCCATTTCTCGCTTTTGATATTGTGGAACGCGATTTCCAGGGGTACTTGCATAAATTTCTCCCGTCAATCGAGCAGGGCTCTTAAGATCAACGCGTGACCGCTCCAGTCGGTTCGCGCAGCGCGATGGGGTTGTGATGATCCAGGTGAGACTGGTTCTCCGCTGTAGCGCCGTGTTGGCGATACTGTGTGTGTTCCTGTGCGCGCGCGTTGCCGCCGCGGACACTGCGTTTGCGGCATGGCTGCAATCGCTGTGGCCGCAAGCGCAGGCGCTTGGTATTTCGCGAGCCACTTTCGAAGCGGCAACGCGCGGGCTCGAGCCCGATCTCTCACTGCCCGATCTGGTCATTCCCGGCCGTCCGGAACGGCCGTCCGCCGGACAGCCGGAATTCGTCACGACGCCTGCGGACTATCTCAAAGAGCCCGTGATCGAGCGGCTCGCTGGCGACGCTCGCAAATTCTACGATCGTTATCGGGCGCCGCTCGATGCGATCGAACGCCAGTTTGGCGTGCCGTCGACGATATTGTTGGCAATCTTCGGTCGCGAGACCGATTTCGGCCGCACCGCGGATACGCGCAACGCGATTCGAGTACTGGCGACGCAAGCTTATGTCGGTCGCCGCAAGGAGCAATTTGTTACAGAATTTCTGCTGGCGCTGAAAATTCTCGACCAGGGCAGCATCAAGCTCGCCGACATGCGCAGTTCCTGGGCCGGTGCAATGGGGCTGACACAATTCTTGCCGTCGGATTATCTGAAATACGCCGTCGACTTTGACGGCGACGGCCGCGCCGATATCTGGCATTCGGTGCCGGACGCGCTCGCTTCCGCGGCCAAGCAATTGCTTGGCGAAGGTTGGCAACCTGGTCTGCATTGGGCCTACGAAGTGCATCCGCCTGGCAATGTCGAGTGCACCATCGGCGTACCGAGCTACACGCTGACCATGGGCGAGTGGCTTAACCGCGGTTTCAAGCCGGCCTACGGCCGCGTTCTATCCGCGGCGGAACGCGCCGAGACTGCCTCGCTGCTCCAGCCCGCCGGCCTCTATGGCCCGTCGTTCCTTGCCACCAAAAATTATTTCGCCATCAAGGAATACAATTTTTCCGATCTCTATGTGCTGTTTGTCGGTCATTTGAGCGACCGCATCACCGATCCGCGGCCGTTTGAGACGCCGTGGAGTACCGTGGTCCAATTACCGACCGCCGATCTCGATCGCATGCAACAGGTGCTCACGGCGCGCGGCTATTATCATGACAAGATCGACGGCAAAGCCGGCATGCTGACGCGTGCCGCGCTCGGTGAATATCAGAAGCGCAACGGGCTCAAGGTCGATTGCTGGCCGAGCGCGGCGCTGCTGCGGCAGATGGAGGCGAGCGGGCGGTAACGCGCGATCCGCGAGCGACCGTTCCCCGGACGCGGTGCAGCACGGCAGCGTTGCACCGCTGATCCGGCGTTTTCACCATCTCGGCGCGCAGAAATTTTGGAGCGCGCAACGATCGCGGTTCGGCAGCGCACAAAACCCGCATCCACTTTTCGGGACCATGCTTTAATCATCTCCGGCAACCGCATTGGGCAGTCGATCGTCGTCTTGGGTGGCATTACGCCGATGCATCCGGCTTGCGATAGAACCGGTTACGCCAGGATCGGTGTAGCGTTCGCCGTAGCGTTGCACCGCAAAATGGCCGCCGGCGCGCGCGGCGGCGACTTCGCCGGATATTGCCGTCGGCTCGCAGATACGCCGGCCGCTCGTGCGCTGCATCAGATCGACGTGAATGTGATTGTAATGATAGACGTTGGCGCCGGGCGCGAGCACGGTCGAGAATTGATCGCAGGCCGACGATTGCACGTCGTGCAGGAAGCCTTGCTCCTCAGGCGTGCCGCGCCAACCATGTTGCACGTTGATCGCATGGCCGTCGGCGAGATCGAATTCGGCGATGTCGAGTGCGTTGCCGAAGGCGTGTTCGGAAATATGCGCGTTCGGATTGCCGTTCATGCCGCGGCAGGAATAGGCGGAAATCTGCTTGATCTCGACTACCGGCTGGCGAAACCAGCGCATCGCCGCTGGCTGCACCGCCGTGGCGATCCACTGATCGAGCGCGGCGACGATCGGGCAGGCAAGGATTGCCGCCGGGCTGACCTCCACCGGACCAGCCGAAGCCGTCACCAAAGGTCCGCGCGGCGGACCAAGCGGCGGTAGCGGCTCGGCGGCAGCAGGATTGCGCTCGGCGCCGGGCACGTACGGCGCCTGGGGACCGCCGTAATAAGGATGCGGGGGCCCGCCGGGAATGCCAATCTCTTCATCCTCGGGATCGGCCGCCGGGCCGCCGGGTGGAGTGAGCGACAACGGCCGCCCAGCCTGTCCCGGCACGGCGGCTTTTAGCGGCGGAGGCGCGGGGTAAGTGGCATAGGGATCGTATCGCGGTTCGGTCGTCTGTACCGGGGACAGCGCGCGCGATTGGATCGCGCCGGTCTGATTGGTGCTGCTTTGATAGGCGCTTGGACGAACCTTTCTCGATAAGGCATCCGGCCAACCTTGCGACACGACCTGCGGCACGTCTTGCGGTATTGAGCCGCCCGGGATAGCGGCGGGCGGACGTGGCGGCGTCTCGTCATAGGCAAGCGGCGAGTTGTCGCCGAGCGCAGCCACCCGGATCGGATAATCCATGCCGCAAATTCCCGGTCCGCTGATCGCCGAAATGCGCACACGCTGCGGCGTCTCTTTCACTGCGCCGGCATTGAGGCACGCAAGTTCGGCGTCATGCCGCCACGACTCGCGCTCGGCGAAAAGAAAGTGGCTGCAGCCGGCCAGCGTGAGCAGTGCGATGAGGACGAGGAAACAGGCTAGTGTCCAGATTCCGAAGTTCGTAACCCTTTGCGGTGCGCTCGTACGAACTTCGGAATCGACAGGAACACTAGCGAATCTATTGCCAGTGCCGCCTTTGAACCCGAAGTTCGCATCTGGAAGTTCCGAAAACTTGTGCGAGCTTCGGGTTTGCGGCACCTGCGACCACTGAACTCCACGCGTCATGCACGCGACAATGCGAGCAATTCCGTTAAAGAACTGCTCAAAATTAGGAGTACAGGAATGCGTTAACCATACGAATCAGAGGTCAGACGACAGATGACTGACGACGGATGTTCGACGTCGCATTTCTGTCGTTCTGTCGTCTAACCTCTTGGCCCCTTGATCCGCGCCCGCCTTTCAGGCCAGATCGATCGGGGGGAGGCCCGCCATGGAAGGCAAAGCCAAGTTTATCTTTCCAATTTTGGCGACGGGCATCGTCGTCTTTGTCGTCAGCTGCGTGGTTACTTTCAGCAATATCGGCCTGCGCGTCGATTTCGTTGGGCGCTGGCTCTCGGCTTTTTTCATCGGCTGGCCAGTCGCGTCGATCACTGGCTTGATTGCATTTCCTTACGTGCGCCGGGCGACGACCGGAATCGTCGCTCTGATCGAGCGCACCTGATGCTGTCCGCCCTCGATCTCGCCGCACGCCTCGAAGCCGGCGATCTCACACCGCGAGCGGTCGTCGAATTGTGCGCCGAGACGATCGCCGCACGCGAAAAGGATGTCAGCGCTTTCGTCACGCTCGACCTCGCCGGCGCGCGGCGCGCCGCCGACGATACACGGCTTGCGTCCCGGCCCCTGCGCGGGCTCGCGGTGGGATTTAAGGACATTTTCGATACCGCCGATTTGCCGACGCAATACGGCTCGCCCGTTTATGCCGGCCACCGGCCGGCCGCCGACGCGACGGCGGTGGTGCTCACGCGCCAAGCGGGCGGCGTTGTGCTTGGCAAAACGGTGACGACGCAATTCGCGTCGCTCGTGCCGTCGGCAACGCGCAATCCGCGCAAGCTCGCTCATACGCCGGGTGGCTCGTCGGCCGGATCGGCTGCGGCGGTGGCTGCCGGCATGCTGCCCATCGCCTTCGGCACGCAGACCGCGGGATCGGTCATCCGCCCGGCCGCGTTCTGCGGGGTTGCCGCTTTCAAACCCTCATACCGCCTGATCCCGATGGTTGGCGTGAAGGATGTGGCCTGGCACCTTGATACCGCCGGACTGTTCGGCGCCGGTGTTGCCGATGTCGCTTTCGCCGCCGCGGCCATTTTGCAGCGGGAGCTCCGGGTCGACGGCATAACCCCGGCCGCGCCGCGCATCGCTTTGGCTCACACGCATCTGTGGCCGCAAGCGAGCCCGGCCATGCAGCAAGCGGTTGAGACCGCGGCGCAGATCGCTGTGGGCGCAGGGGCAAAGGTGACCGAGCTGCAGCTGCCGCCGATCGTCGAAGACGCCTATGAAGCACAATTCACTATTCAAGATTACGAAAACATCCGTACGCTGGCGTTCGAATATGAACGACATCGCGACCGCATCGATCCGTTGCTATGCACCCAGCTCGAACGCGCCAGCGCGATTTCGGCCGACGAGTACGACGCTGCCCGCCGGCTTGCGAGCCGCGCCCGACAGCTCCTGGCGGACTACGACGTGATTCTCACACCCTCGGCGGCGGGAGCGGCGCCGCGTGGCTTTGCTACGACCGGCGATCCGATGTTCAACCGGTTATGGACCTTGATGGGCGCACCCTGCGTGAACGTGACTGGCTTGAACGACGAGAACGGTATGCCGCTCGGCGTTCAGATCGTCGGCCGCTTTGGCCGCGACCGCGCCGCGCTCGAGGCAGCTTTATTCGTCGAGCAGGCGATTGTGAAAAAGGTTGGTCGCTGACCGTTGTCATTCCGCCGCGGTCTGCGTCAGCGTTTCCGGATCATAATTGAGGATCGGCGCTAGCCATCGCTCGGTTTCGGCAAGCGTTTGCTTCTTGCGGCGCGCGTAATCGTCGACCTGATCGCGTTCGATTTTGCCGACGCCGAAATAATAGCTTTGCGGGTGACTGAAATAGAGGCCGCATACCGAAGCGCCCGGCCACATAGCAAAGCTCTCAGTAAGCGTGACGCCGATGGCGCGCTCGCCCCCAAGCAGCTCAAAAAGAATCCCTTTCTCGGTGTGATCGGGCTGCGCTGGATAGCCGGGCGCCGGACGGATACCGCGATAGCGTTCGGTGATCAGTTCATCATTGCTGAGCGCCTCGTCGGGATCATAGGCCCAGAACTCGCGCCGCACCCGCTGGTGCATGCGCTCGGCGAGCGCTTCGGCAAGCCGATCGGCGAGCGCCTTGGCCATGATCGCGGAATAATCGTCATTGGCGTGCTTGAAGCGCTCGACCACGCCATCCTCACCGATACCGGCAGTAACCGCAAAAGCGCCGATATAGTCGGCAAGCCCGCTCGCACGCGGCGCGACGAAATCCGACAGCGCGACATTGGCTCTGCCTTCGCGCCGGGCGAGCTGCTGGCGCAGCGTGTGTAGCGTCGCGATCGGCGTCTTCCGTGCTTCATCTGCGAACACGAGAATGTCGTCGCCCTCACTGTTCGCCGGCCAGAAGCCGATCATCGCGCGCATCGCCAGCCAGCCTTCAGCAATCATCCGCCGCAGCATGTCTTGCGCTTCGGCGTAGAGACTGCGCGCGGCCTCGCCAAGCGCCGGGTCGTTCAAGATCGCGGGATATTTGCCATTGAGCTCCCAGGTGGAGAAGAACGGCGACCAATCGATGTAATCGATCAATTCGGCAACCGGTATACCGGCAAGATTGCGGGTGCCGATAAAACTCGGCGCCGGCGGTATGTAAGCGCCGGACCAGTCGAGCTTGAGTGCATTGGCCCGCGCCGCGGCGAGCGAAAGCCGCCGTTTGTTTTCTTCGCCGCGGGCATGGGCGGCGGCGAGCCGCGCATATTCACTGCGAACGTCACCGACGTAACGCGCGCGCGCGTCGCGCGCCATCAACGCCGAGACGACGCCGACGGCACGGCTTGCGTCATTGACGTAGATCGCCTGGCCGCGCCTGTAGTTCGGGTGGATCTTCACCGCGGTGTGGACGCGGCTCGTGGTAGCGCCGCCGATCAAGAGCGGCACGTCGAAACCCTGTCGCTCCATTTCCGCCGCGACGTGGCACATTTCGTCGAGCGACGGCGTGATCAGGCCAGAGAGCCCGATGATGTCGGCGCCTTCGGTGGTCGCGGCTTGCAGGATTTTTTCCGCCGGAACCATCACGCCGAGGTCGACGACCTCGTAATTGTTGCATTGAAGCACGACGCCGACTATGTTCTTGCCGATGTCGTGGACGTCGCCCTTGACAGTGGCGAGCACGATTTTGCCATTGGTCGAGACGTGGGCTCGGCCGTCCCGCTCCTGCTCCATATATGGCATCAGATAGGCGACGGCCTGTTTCATGACTCGGGCCGATTTCACCACCTGCGGCAAAAACATCCGGCCAGACCCGAACAGGTCGCCGACGATATTCATGCCGTCCATCAGCGGACCTTCGATGACGGCGAGCGGGCGTGGCAGCTTGCGCCGGGCTTCTTCGACGTCGGTCTCGATGAAGTCGGTGATGCCGTGAACCAACGCATGCGCCAGCCGTTTTTCCACCGGCCATTGCCGCCATGACAAGTCGGCTTCCTTCTTTTCTTTGCCCTGGCCGCGATGGCTCTCGGCGAGCGCCAACAGCCGCTCCGCTGCATCCGCGCGCCGATTGAGCACGACATCCTCGCAGGCCTCGCGCAATTCGCGATCGAGATCGTCATAGACCGCGATCTGGCCGGCGTTGACGATGCCCATGTCCATGCCGGCGGCGATGGCGTGATAGAGGAACACCGAATGCATCGCCTCGCGGACCGATTCGTTGCCGCGAAACGAGAACGATAGATTGGACACGCCGCCGGACACATGCGCGAGCGCCAGGTTTTGTCGGATCCAGTGCGCAGCTTCGATGAAGGCAACGCCATATCCATTATGCTCCTCCATCCCGGTCGCGACAGCGAATATGTTGGGATCGAAGATGATGTCTTGCGGCGGAAAGCCGACTCGATTCACCAGAATGTCGTAAGCGCGCGCGGCGATCGCTTTTTTCTTTTCCGGCGTGTCGGCCTGGCCCGATTCGTCGAAAGCCATGACGACCACAGCAGCGCCGTGCCGCCGCACGAGTTCGGCGTGCCGGATAAACGCGTCCTCGCCCTCCTTAAGCGAAATCGAATTGACCACGGCCTTGCCCTGAACGCATTTCAAACCCGCCTCGATGACCGAAAATTTCGACGAGTCGATCATCAGCGGCAAACGGGCAATGTCGGGTTCGGCGGCGATCAAGTTGAGGAATGTCGTCATCGCCTTCTCGGAGTCGAGCAGGCCTTCGTCCATGTTGACGTCGATGATCTGCGCGCCGTTCTCGACCTGGTCGCGGGCGACGGCGAGCGCGGCCGAGTAGTCTCCGGCGGTGACGAGTTTGCGAAAGCGCGCCGAACCGGTGACGTTGGTGCGCTCGCCAACATTGACGAATGGAATTTCCGGCGTAAGCGTGAAAGCTTCGAGGCCGGAAAGCCGCAGCCGCGGTGTAATTTCGGGCATCGGGCGCGGCGGCTTGCCTTCGACCGCGCGGGCAATCGCGCGGATGTGCTCAGGCGTCGTGCCGCAACAGCCGCCGACAATGTTGACGAGGCCTGTTTCGGCGAATTCGCCGAGCGATGCCGCCATCTCCTCGGGGCCTTCGTCGTAGTGTCCGAATTCGTTCGGCAGGCCGGCATTCGGATAAGCGCAGATCAACGCGTCGGAGACGCGCGATAGTTCGGCGATGTGGGCACGCATCTGCCTCGCGCCGAGCGCGCAATTGAGCCCAATCGAAAGTGGCGCGGCATGCGCGATCGAGTTCCAGAACGCCTCCGGCGTCTGCCCGGAGAGAAAGCGCCCGGAGCGGTCGGTGATTGTGCCCGAGATCATCACCGGTACGCTGATCGCCCGCGCCGCGAGTTCTTCGGTAATGGCGTAAATCGCCGCCTTGGCATTGAGCGTGTCGAAAATCGTCTCGATCAACAGCGCGTCGACGCCGCCGGCAAGGAGGCCGCGCACCTGCTCGCCATAGGCGCGGCGCAATTCATCGAAGGTGATGGCGCGGAAGCCTGGATTAGAGACATCGGGCGAGATCGAAGCCGTGCGGTTGGTCGGCCCGATGGCGCCGGCGACGAATCGTTCGCGGCCGTCCTCTTCTTGCGCAAGCCTTGCGGCTTCGCGCGCCAGCCGGGCGCCCTCGGCATTGAGCTCGTAGGCGATTTCGGCCATGCCGTAATCGGTTTGGGCGATGCGCGTCGACGAAAACGTGTTGGTCGAGACGATGTCAGCGCCGGCGCGAAAGTAGGCGAGGTGAATGCTCCGCACCGCGTCCGGCCGGCTGAGATTAAGCAGATCGTTATTGCCGCGGACTTCGCGATTCCACGCGTCGAACCGCGCGCCGCGATAGCCTTGCTCGTCAAGCCCGAGCGCCTGGATCATGGTACCCATTGCGCCGTCGAGCACCAGAATGCGCTCGGCCGCCAATCGGCGCAGCGCCGCTTCGGCTTTGGACATGGCGAGACTACTACGCACTTACACGGCGCTCCTTTTGCGACGGCGATTGCGAGTTCTCGTGGACAATTTGGTCCGCCCGCAAGCCAAGCAAGTGGCAGATCGCGTAAACGAGATCGGCACGGTTCATTGTATAGAAATGAAATTCGGTGACTCCGTGATCAACGAGGTCGATGACCTGCTCGGCCGCGACCGCGGCGGCGATCAGCTTGCGGGTCGCCGGATCGTCATCGAGCCCCTCGAACCGTTCCGCGAGCCAGTCCGGGACCGACGCGCCGGTGCGCGCGGCGAAATTTTTCGTCTGCTTGAAGTTCTGCACCGGCAAAATGCCGGGGACGATCGGAATATGGATTCCGGCAGCGCGGGCGCGGTCGAGATAACGGAAATAAAGGCCGTTTTCGAAAAAGAATTGCGTCATCGCGCGGCTGGCGCCGGCATCGACCTTGGCTTTGAGCATATCGATGTCGGCTTGCATCGACGGGCTGTCCGGATGCTTTTCCGGATAGGCCGAGACCGACACTTCGATATCGGCAATCCGCTTGATGCCGGCGACGAGATCGGCGCCGTTGCGATAGCCGCCGGGATGCGGCGCATAGCGTTCGCCGATACCGCCGGGCGGATCGCCGCGCAACGCCACGATGTGGCGCACGCCTGCCTGTGCATAGGCTTCGATGACCGCGTCGATATCGCTGCGCGTCGCGGCGACGCAGGTTAGATGCGCCGCCGGTGTGAGCGCGGTATCCGCCAGGATGCGCTTGACGGTGGCGTGGGTACGCTCGCGCGTGGAGCCGCCGGCGCCATAAGTGACGGAAACGAAGTTCGGCTTAAGCGGCGCCAGCCGGCCGATACACTCCCATAGCGACTGCTCCATCTCCGGCGTTTTCGGCGGAAAGAATTCGAACGAGACGTGGAGGCGGCCGCGTGCGTCCCCGGCGGCGAAACGGCTGGCGCGGAGCGCGGTCATTGGACCCTGATCCGATTAACTTCAGTCACTATGCCTCTCCGACGCTTTTGTCTGCGCATGATCTTTTCGGAAAACCGGTTCCGACTTTTCCGGATCATGCAATGATTTTGTTTACGCATGATCTTTTCGGAAAGCCGGTTCCCACTTTTCCGGATCATGCGCTAAGCAAC
>Ga0318549_10000304_pt1 | contig 10508 bp, 11 predicted proteins | sample GRESIP169b2f22_FD_203666 | JGI IMG/M metagenome (GOLD analysis project Ga0318549, IMG submission 203666) | Tropical soil microbial communities from Luquillo Experimental Forest, Puerto Rico - GRE.SIPMG.169b2f22 | ecosystem: Environmental > Terrestrial > Soil > Tropical forest > Bulk soil... | reverse complement strand
CGCGAGCGTGTTCTTCGGCACGCCGCTCATCGCGCATCTCACCCAGCTCGGCGTGCAGACGCTGATCATCTGCGGCGAGAGCACGTCGGGCTGCGTGCGCGCGACCGCGGTCGACGCCTATTCCCATGGCTTTCACGTCGTGCTGGTGGAGGAGTGCTGCTTCGACCGCAGCATTCTGTCCCACAAGGTCAACCTGTTCGACATGCATCACAAATACGTGGATGTGATGCACATCGACGAGGTGGTGGCCCACCTCGACGGCCTGGCGGTCAGGAAGGCGAGCTGACTCGGAGCGCAAGGTAGAAGATGAAGCCCGCTCCTTACGGCCCGTTTCCATATTCACCGATCGTGCGGCGCCCGCGCCTGACCTGGCCCGACGGCGCCCATGTGGCGCTCTGGGTGATTCCCAATATCGAGTTCTTCTCGCTCATGGAGAAGGTGCCGGCCGGCTCCGGCGGTCCTGGTACGCCGGTGCCCGACATCCCGTCGTGGTCGGCGCGCGACTACGGCAACCGCGTGGGAGTGTTCCGCCTCATGCAGGTGCTCGACCGCCACGGCATCCGCGCCACCGTCGCGCTCAACAGCGATCTCTGCGCCCACCATCCCGAGATCATCGCCGAGGGTCGAAAGCGCGGCTGGGAGTGGATGGGTCATTGCGAAAGCAATACCCGCCGCCTCAACGAAGCGCCGCCGGGCGAGGAAAAGGCGATCATCGCGCGCGCGCTGGCGACGATCGCGGCTGCCACCGGCGCGCGGCCGGTCGGCTGGCTGGGCTCGGGCCTGCAGGAGACTTGGGATACTCTCGATCTGTTGGCGGCGGAAGGCTGCGAATACGTCTGCGACTGGACCAACGACGACCAGCCCTACGTCATGAGCCTCGACGGCGGCCGACGGCTCATCTCGGTGCCCTATAGCCACGAGATCAACGACAAGCCGGTGTTCGAGCGCCTGCACCGCACCGCCGACGAATTCCGCGACATGATCTGCCGGCAGTTCGACGTGCTCTATCGCGAGGGCGCGGACTCGGGCCGCGTCATGGCGATCGCGCTGCATCCCTATCTGACCGGCGTGCCCCATCGCATCGACGCCTTCGACGCCGCGCTCGGCTACATCTGCCGGCACGCGCGGGTGTGGAAGGCGACGGGCGCCGAGATCGCGCGACATTATCGCGCGCAGATTGGCAAGCAATAACGGGAGTAGATGATGGTCATGGGTCGATCGCTGAGACATGCACTCGCGGCGCTGTTCACGGGCGCGGCAATCGCCGTATCGCCGGCCAAGGCGGAGACGGTCACCGTCGGCTTGGTGGGCGCGGTCTCCTCCACGCACTGGCCGATCTATATCGGCCTCACCAAGGGATATTTCGCGGCCGAGGACGTGAAGCTCGACCTCGTCTTCATCCAGTCGAGCGCGGCGCTGGTCCAACAGCTCACTGCCGGCTCCATCGATCTCGCCTTGTCGACGGGGCTTGCGGATCCGATCCGCGCCATCGACAAGGGCGCACGCATCGCCATCGTGCGCATCGAGATGCAGGCGCCGCCCTATGCGTTGCTGGCCAAACCCGACATCAAGCGTTGGGCGGACCTCAAGGGCAAGACCATCTCCATCGGCGGCCCCAAGGATATTACGCGCATCTATCTCGAGCGCATGGCGGAGCCGAACGGGCTCAAGGCCGGCGACTATGACACCGTGTTCGCGGGCGCGACCTCGGCGCGGTTCTCGGCGCTGCAATCGGGCGCGGTCGACGCCGCGATCCTGCTTCCCCCGTTCAACTTCTACGCCGAGTCGGCGGGCTTCACCAATCTCGGCCTCACCATCGACTACGCCAAGGAGCTGCCGTTCACCGGCACGGTGGTTGGCCGCGCCTGGGCGTCGGCGCACAAGGCGACGCTCGACAAGGTGCTCTCGGTCAACGCCAAGAGCATGGCCTGGTTCTCCGACCCGGCAAACCGCGCCGAAGCCATCAAAATCATGGTCGAGGCAAGCAAGCTCAAGCAAGACGACGTCGCGAAGTCCTACGATTTCCTGCACAAGAACGGGTTCTTCGAAACCACGGGCAAGCTCTCGAAGACGAAGATGGGCGCGCTGCTCAACGCGCTCAAAGGCCTCGGTGACGTTGAAGGCTCGATCAACATCGAGCGCTTCCTGCTGCCGGGTGTGACCCAGCTGAGCGACTAACTCGAGTGGCGGCAAGAGGAGGACGGTGCGGCAGGGAGCGCAATCGCGCCTGGGCTCGGGGATCCGGTTGCCGCGCCTCTACCTGGCGGGCGCTGTTTCGGTCCTGGGCGGACTGCTGCTGTGGGAGCTGGTGAGCCGCTTTCTCGTCGCCAACGCGCTCTTTCTCGCCGCCCCCTCGCAGATCTTCGCAGCGATAGCGGCGCTCGCCAAAAGCGGCGAGCTGTGGCGGCACATGTCGATCAGCGCCATCGAGTTCGCGCTCGGCTACGCGATCGCAAGCGTATTGGGCGTGGTCATCGGCTTTACCATGGCCGAAAGCGCCACCATGAAGCGCGTGTTGCAGCCCTGGATCTCGGGCCTCTACGCCACGCCGACCATTGCGCTCGCCCCGTTGTTCATTCTCTGGCTCGGGATCGGCATCTGGTCGAAGGTGCTGGTGGTGATCTTCCTGGTGCTGTTTCCGGTGACCATCAACACCGAGGCCGGCCTGCGCACCACCAGCGAGCGGCTCATCGAAATGTTGCGCTCGTTCGCGGCGTCGCCGCGCCAGATCTTCTTCAAGGTATCGCTGCCGTCCGCCGTGCCTTTCATCCTCGCCGGGCTCAAGCTCGGGATCGGACGCGGCCTCATCGGGGTGGTGGTGGCGGAGCTGTTTGGCTCGCGCGCGGGCCTAGGGCGGTTGATCGCGCAGTCGGCGGACGCCTTCAACATGCCGGAGCTGTTTGCCGGCGTGATCGTGCTCGCAGCCGCCGGGATCGCGCTCACGGCGGGCTTCGGGTGGCTCGAAAATCGGCTCGTGCCCTGGACCAAGGACTAGAGCCACGATGGCGCGCAAGCTCCAAATCTCCCATCTCGGCAAGACGTTCGGCGAATTGCAGGCGCTGCAGGACATCAACCTCGCGGTCGAGCGCGGCGAGTTCATTGCGGTCGTCGGCCCTTCGGGCTGCGGCAAGACCACCTTTCTGCGCATCGTCGCGGGCCTCGAACCCGCCAGCTCGGGCGAGGTGGCGCTCGAGGGACGCGCCGTGCGCGGCCCGGGCGGCGACCGCGGCTTCGTGTTCCAGAGCGACAATCTTTTGCCTTGGCGCACGGTGTTCGCCAACGCGATCATCGGGCGCGAGATCGCGGGCCGGGTCGGGCCGGCCGAACGGCGGCGCACGATGGAGCTCTTGAAGCTCGTCGGCCTCGAGGGCTTCGAGCACTACCATCCGCGCCAGCTCTCGGGCGGCATGCGCCAGCGCGTCAATCTCGCCCGCGCGCTCGCCATCGATCCGCAAATCCTGCTGATGGACGAGCCGTTCTCTTCGCTCGACGCGCAGACCCGCGAGATCATGCAGACGGAGCTGATGCGCATCTGGGAGGATGGGCGCAAGACCGTCTTGTTCGTGACCCACCAGATCGACGAGGCGGTGTTCCTGGCCGACCGCGTGCTCGTGTTCGCGCGCCGGCCGGGCCGGCTGCGGGAGAATGTCGCGATCGCGCTGCCGCGTCCGCGCGCGCTCGCGATCAAGCGCACGGCCGAATTCGTGCGCTATGTGGATCACATCTGGCGGCTGATCGAGGACGATGTGCGCGCCAGCGTGATCGAGGAGAAGGTGTGAAGTTTCGTCGCAGTCGCGGGCAAACGTTCGGCAGGCACGGGTGTTGCATGGAGCGCAGCGGCGTGCTTCACCGCAACGCTGAATCTGGATGCGCGCTCCGGCGGCGCAGCGAATTGGAAAGGCCCATATGACCGAGAACCGCATCACGCGACGGCAGTTTTCGACGATGCTCGCGGCTTCGGCCGCAGCCGCCGGGATGTTTCCGATACCCGCGCGCGCACAGCAGAATTATCCCAACCGTCCGGTTCGGTTCGTGCTGCCCTTCGCCGCCGCCGGCGTCGCCGACATCACCGCCCGTCTCGCGGCGGAGAAGCTCGGCGACAAGCTCGGGCAACGCTTCGTGGTGGAAAATCAACCCGGACCGGGCGGCATCGCGGCGGCGCGCGCGGTGCTCTCGCAAGCGCCCGACGGCTATACGATCGGCCTCGTCACCAACGGCACCTCGATCAGCGCCGCCATCTACAAGGCGCTGCCGTTCGATCCGGTCAAGGAATTCGCGACCATCTCGACCATCGGCGCGTTCGATCTCGTATTCGCCACCAACATGGAGTCCGAGCTCAAGACGCTCGACGACTTCATCAAGGGCGCACGCGCGCAGCCCGGCACGCTCAATGTCGGCACCATCAATGTCGGCGGCACGCAGAACCTTGCGGCCGAGCTGCTCAAAGCCTCGGCCGCCCTCAACTTTCAGATCATTCCCTACCGCGGCACGCCCGACGTCATCGTCGCCGTCATGCGCAACGACGTGCAGCTCATGGTCGATTTCTACGCCCCGATGAAGGCGACCCTGCTGGACAAGAAGATCCGCGCCGTTGCCACCACCGGCAAGGAGCGCTCGCCGTTCTTTGCCGACGTGCCGACGGTCGCGGAGGCGGGCGTTCCCGGATACGAGGTGGTGTCCTGGAACGGAGTGTTTGCTCCGCGCGGGACGCCTGCCGACGTCATCGAGCTCTTGAACAAGACGATCCGCGAGATCGTGGCGACGCCCGAGGTGAAGCAGCGCTACGCCGAACTCGGCATCGAAGCCAGGGCGAGCACGCCCGAGGAACTGAAGGCGCGCCTTGCCGGGGACATCGGCAAATGGGCGGCGGTGATCGAGCGCGCCGGCATCCCCAAGCAGTAGCGCCGCGCTGACGGCCCGACACGTTGGGGTTGCAGCGTTCCCTGTAAATAACAGGCCGGAAACAGGGAAGCCGAGCCGGCGACCGTTTCCTACAGCCGCAGGTTGGTGCTTCAGCCATTGGCTTCGTTCGGCCAAATGGGCCGCGCCCTCATGCTCCGAGAGGTGCGCACGCGCCTGCGTCCTTTGCGGCACCGCTGCAGCACGCGCGCGCTCCTCAGGATGAGGACAGGTAAGCGCGCGCAGACTTGCGGCTCCTCGCTGAACCGGCTGCCGTCGTCCTATCTCACGATGTCAAACAGCCCACGTCGACGCATTTCGAATCCCCTCTAGCACATCCACGTCATGTAGTCAATAGGCGCAGCCAAAATGTAGTCACCGGGAGCGCGGAATCGTGGGCAAATGCGGGTCAGGGCAGGAGATTCGCCCTTTCCAAAATGCGCACTTCTGTGATCGCCGTCACATCCAGGGCGGCCCGCGCCATCGCTATTTTCGCACCATGGAGGGAGGGCAGTCATAGATGGAGGCTATTATGGCCCATCTTGTCAGTAAGCGATTTGTCGAGCGCGCGAACACCGCGCTGCTGTTGGGCATTCTCTGGAGCGGACTTGCGATTTGCGTCCTCGGCGCGCTGTCCTATGACGTCGCCCATTGGTTCGGCAGCGGGTGATATCGCTGAGCGCCGCAAAAGCACGACACCCGCCCGCGGGCCATCATTGCAACGGCTGGCCCCAAGACCTTCGGGCGGCACCCCTAGACGCCCGATAGCCCCGCCACGGGATTTTCACGTGATCACCGATTGTCCGCCGCGAGCGGCGCGTTCTTGTCGAGCCGGCGCAGCACCTCGTCGCGGCTCGCATCGGGCACTTCGAGCAGCACGCGCGCGATTCCCGCCTCGCGATAGGGCGCAAGCGCCGCACGATCGGCCGGCGCGTTGAACACCGTGATCGAGAGCGTCGCGGGATCGCGTCCGGCGGCGATGGCTGCCTCGCGCAGCCGCGCCGCCGCCGCCTTGGGCTCCCAGCCGCCGCGGGGACGCGGGAACCAGCCGTCGCAGAATTCGACTACCCGGCGCACGGTGTGGTCGCTCTCGCCGCCGAGGAAGATGGGCGGATGCGGCGTCTGCTTCGGCTTGGGATAGAGCCAGACCGGCTCGAAGTTGACGAACCGGCCGTGAAACTCGGCCTGCTCCTGCGTCCACAGCGCCTTCATCGCCAGCACGCGTTCGCGCAGGAGCTTGAAACGGGTCTCGTAGCGGGCGCCGTGGTTCTCCATTTCCTCGGCGTTCCACCCTCCGCCGATCGCGAAAATGAAGCGGCCACCCGAAAGCTGGTCGAGGCTCGCCACCGCCTTGGCGGTGATGATGGGATCGCGCTGCGGAATAAGCGCGATGCCGGTGCCGAGCCTGAGCGTGCGCGTCGCCGCCGCGGCGAACGACAGCGCGACGAAGGGATCGTGGGTATGCGAATAGCGCTTGGGCAGCTCGCCGCCGCTGGGATAGGGCGAGCGCCGGCTCACGGGGATATGCGTGTGCTCGCACACGAACAGCGAGTCGAAGCCGCGCTCCTCGAGCGCGCGCGCCAATTCGTCGATCGCGATGCCGTAATCGGTCGGAAAATGAAAGGCACCAACCAGCATTCCCCACCCATTCAGCGCGTCATGCCCGCGGCGCCGCGGTCGGCCAGTGCGATCGCAGGCGGATGCGGAACGTATAGCATGCGTCCTCGTTCGATGTCGTGCCGGACGCCCGATGGAACGAGAGCGGGTTCCGACGAGATCGATGCAAGCGCAGCGCGGGACTCCGTGCAATATCCGCTCGTCCCCGCGAGGGGCACCCCGCGACGCTCGCGTCGCGGGGACCCCGTTGCGGGGACCCAGGGCCATTGGCCGAAGACTCGACGCGCGCTGCCCTGGATTCCCAGCAAAAGCGCGTTACGCGCGTCCATCGCCCGTCGAAGACGGGCGTGAACGCCCTTATGACGCGCGACGCGCGGGAATGAGCGGAAGAGGGGTGCGTCGTTTCGAATGGGATCCGCGCTAGCCTGCCGCTCCCACGGAGAGGTCGCCCCAGCTTTTCGTCCGTTCGATGCGAACGGCGATGACGGGATATTCGGCAATCTGCATGGCGCCGAGCTGCGGATAACGGGAGCGCAGCAGCGCTTGCGCGTCCCGGTGTTCTCTCCCTTCGCGCAGAATTTCCGCGTGCCCGCGCAGCATCACCCAGCCGAGCCGCGCCCAGTCCTCGTCATAGCGATCGACGATGACGGCGACCGCGGGATTTTCGGCGATGTTCCGCAGCCGCTTGAGCGCCGCGGGAGGCCGTCGTTTCGGCTTTTCATCGATGGTGATGTAGAGCGTGCGCTTTAAGACCGCGAAGCAGACCGGCACCACATGGGGAACCGCGCGCCCATCGGCGGTGGCGAGATGCGCGATGCGCTGATGCGCCAAGAACCGCCGCTCGCCATCCGACAACATGGGTCGCCCTCGGCTGCCGTTGCTCCGGTGGGGTGCGCGCAGGGCGCGAGACCCGATCGGCCGCCGCCCGGAAATGCGCAAAAACGTGACGGCCATCACAGCCCACCGGGCGGCGATGTGGAACGATCACCATCAAGGCGATCCGGACGGCCTCAACCATCAGCCCGAAGGCAGTCCGGAATACGCCGAATGACATGAGTCTAACCCCGCTTCGGCGGGGTTTTTCTTTTTCCCGCGGCCGACCAACGGTTTACACCCACGGGGCGGAGAACCCCTCGTGGGTGGGGCGTCCTGGTGCAAAGAGCACTTCTGCCCGATGGATTTGATCCGATGGGGTCAAATGATCATTGCGAGCAGTTCGATCACTGCGATTCCAATCACCAGCACCGCGACCGCTATCGGATCGTAATCGAGCCAATGCCGCTTTTGTACATACATGACACGCCGCCTTGTTCTTCGAATTCAGGGACATGCGCACACACGGGTCGGATCGTGTCGCTGCGCCTCGCTATTTCTGCGTTTCAAGTTGTTCGGCGAGCGCAGCGATATGCGGGGGGACGGGAGGCGCGAGAGCGTCGTACTGGACCCTGAGGTAGTGCCCAATTGACAGCCAAGCGCTTCTATCGGGAGCGGGAATCAACGTGTTTTGAGGAGCACCATTTGCGCTCGATCGGCGAGCGGCATGGGGTGTAGACCAGAGGTCAATTGGAGAAAAATCGGTTACGTGGATATGCCGACGGATCCAGTAGTCGATCCGGTCGGCTGTTTGAGCCACCGACATGCGGGCGCCTCCCTTCGAGTTGAGGGCCGCCCCAGACAAGCCGATCACCGACTACCACTCGAACTGAATTGCCCAAGCGAGACGTTAAATGCTCTCGCTGCAGCAACGTGACGACGACGGCAAGGGGCGAGCCACTCCCGTCCCTCCTCCCGGTCCGCGCCAATCACCTAACGCGCAGACGTAAGTCGGGTTCCGGACTCAAGTGATTTAAGTCACCGGGGACATGCCCAGGCCGAAGGCCGGACGCCCACACTCGGGCAAGTGGATGAGTAAAGATGATCCCCTCGGCATCGCCCGATGGCCCCCGAAGGACATTTTCCAGACGGGGGCCTGGGCAACTGCCGATACATTCGTCACAAGCCTTCCGCACTGCAGCGAGCAAGTTGCGGATGCACGATGTTTCTTAAGGGGATGTGTGAGCTACTTCATGCTCAGGCTTAGGATGTGATAATAATGCGCTAAGACATCCGCACGGGGCCGGAGGTCGCACGATGACGGCCAAAGTCTTCATCAGCTATCGCCGCGATGACAGCGCAGGATATGCCGGCCGTGTTAGGGATCGGCTAGAGCGCGAACTTGGGCGCAATCTTCTGTTCATGGACGTCGATGGTATCCCCCTTGGCACGAATTTCTCTAAGTCTTGCACGAGGAGGTCGCCAAGTGCGGCGTGCTGCTCGCGATGATCGGACCAAACTGGCCGGATGCGCGTGATGAACAGGGGAACCGTCGCTTGGATGATCCAAACGACTTTGTGCGCATCGAAGTCGGGGCAGCACTTCAGCGCAACATCCCAGTGATCCCGATCTTGCTCGAAGGCGCAAGAATACCAAAGGCAACCCAGCTACCCGAAGACCTTAAGGAGCTTGCATTACGTAACGGAATGGAAATTCGTCATGCCTCATTTCAGGATGATATGAACAGACTAATTCGTGGTCTCAAAGGGCAGTCGGATCAAGCTGGGGCAGCCGATGGTGTTCGCCTCGCCGGAGAAGGTGCATCTGAGTTCCCTACGAACCAAGTCGCCCAAAGCCAGCGAGGCCCAAGTGGGTTGTGGGGGTTCTTGCGTGACAAGCGCAATCAGCAGGTTCTGAGCTGGCTCGGAGGCGGGCTCGTCGTCGCGGCAACGGGACTTTGGGCCGCCTTTGTCTATTTCTCTCCTGCCCCGAAATCTCCAGAGACGAAATCTCCCGAGCCGACGCCTCCCAGCGTCCAGGCAGAGTGTGGTGGCGTTGCCATTATCGGCCCTGTGACTGGTGCGACAATCACCGGCGGAACCATTACCGCCTCGGACTGTGCACCCAAATCGAGATGAGACCGTCATGAAGCAGCACATGCGCTTCATTGCAACATTGGGCGTGTGCTTCCTCGCGTTGAATACGACTACCCATGCCCAGCAGGTCAAAGTGGACACAGGTGGGATCGGCATCGTTGGCCCCGTTACTAGCTCGACGATCATCACGGGCGTCCCCCTGGAGAAGGTGGACGAGCTTGTTCGCGACGCAAAACGCCCACTGGAGGAGCTGACCGCCCAACAGCGAGAGAACATCGCTTTACTGAAGGAAAAGCTGGACCTCAACGAACGCCAGGTGCGTGCCGCGCTTGGTATTCTTGATGAGAACGACATTCCCCCGGAGCGGTTGACTGCCAAGCTTGTCGAAATTGCCGAGAGCTTCAAAGCGCTTCGCGAAACGGCATCCGCTCAGCCCGGCGACAGTCCGAGAATAGTCTCGCTGAGAGCCGAAGCTCAGAAAGCCGTCGAAGCGGGCGAACTGGCCAAGGCGTCGGAGTTGCTCGCAAATGTCGTGGCGGAACAGACGCGCAGTCTCGACCGGCTCGCTGTCAACGCGGCCGATACTTATGCCCGATTAGGTGGCATTGCACTCACCCGATTGCGGTATGCCGAGGCCGCCACGCATTTTGCTAATGCGGCGGGTGTGTTTCCCCCCAACAGCGCTCACGAGGACAAGCGGATCAGCTACCTACAAAAAGAGGCAGGCGCTCTCTTCCTGCAGGGAGACGAATTTGGTGACAACGGCGCCCTGCTCTCGGCGATTGAGCGATACAAGCGGCTAGTCGATCTGGTGCATCGCGAGCGCGCGCCATCGCCCCGCGTCGACGCTGTGCAGCCCGGCAGCGCCGCGGAGGCAGCCGGCTTTCAGCCGGGCGACCTGGTTCTCACCATCGACGGGCGGCCGGTCGAGAGTTTCCCAGACCTGCAGCAGATCGCCAGAACCAGCGCGGGCGAGACGCTGGTGTTCGAGGTCGACCGAGGCGGCGTAAAGGTCACGCTCAAGGCAATTCCCACGCTCAGAGAGTCCAAGGACCGCTTCGACAACGTGCATCGCATCGGTGT
>Ga0318549_10000297_pt1 | contig 10607 bp, 9 predicted proteins | sample GRESIP169b2f22_FD_203666 | JGI IMG/M metagenome (GOLD analysis project Ga0318549, IMG submission 203666) | Tropical soil microbial communities from Luquillo Experimental Forest, Puerto Rico - GRE.SIPMG.169b2f22 | ecosystem: Environmental > Terrestrial > Soil > Tropical forest > Bulk soil... | reverse complement strand
CGGTTTACCCGACGCTGGAACCGTGACGATCGACGGCGATACGACCCCGGCGCGCGGGCTGCTTCGCGCGATGATCTGCCAACTGGCCGTGCTGCACCCCCCGGACCAGTTGCTCATTGTCGGCGCGATCAGCGACCGCAACCACACCCATTGGGATTGGCTGAAATGGTTGCCGCACAATCAGCATCCCGCCGCCGTCGACGAGCTGGGGTCCGCCCGCATGGTGTATCAAAGCCTGGCTGAGGCGCAGCATGCGCTCGCCGGTGCGGGACTGCCGCGCGCGGTGGTGGTCGCCGACTTGGACGAGCGCGTAGCCGAGATCACGGGTGTGGCCGTTCTCGAAATTGGAACCGGATGCCACGGAATGCCGTTGACGATCAGGCGGGCAGGTGAAGCTCAAGCGTTGGCGTGTCCTGACCAAATGGATCCCATGGACGCGCTGACATGTGCCCGACGCTTGGCGATGTACCGTGTCGGCGCGCCCTCCTCACCGATCACGCTATGGCGCGGCGAAGACCACCGCTACCGACTCCGTGTTCCCATCGGAAACACGGTCGACGGCGTGCCGCTCGAGCTGGATATCAAAGAGCCCGCGGAAAACGGCATGGGTCCACACGGGCTATGCGTGGGCGCCACCGGGTCGGGCAAGTCGGAGCTGCTGCGCACCATCGCGCTGGGCATGGTCGCGCGGAACTCTCCGGGAGTGCTCAATCTGCTCCTCATCGACTTCAAGGGGGGCGCAACGTTTCTCGATTTCGCTCGGACCCCGCACGTGGCCGCGGTCATCACCAACCTCTCGGAGGAAGCGCCGCTGGTGGCCCGGATGCGGGACGCGCTGGCCGGTGAGATAAACCGTCGGCAACAGCTGCTGCGAACGGCGGGATGCGCCAGCGTCGCGGTGTACGAGCGCGCGCGCCGGGCCGGCGGCCAGTTGACCGCCCTGCCAACGTTGTTCATCATCGTCGACGAGTTCTCCGAATTGTTGAGCCAGCAACCCGATTTCGCCGACATGTTCGTGGCGATCGGGCGGCTCGGGCGATCGCTGGGGATGCACCTGTTGCTGGCCAGCCAGCGACTCGACGAGGCGCGGCTGCGGGGACTGGAAGCCCACCTCTCCTACCGGATATGCCTGAAAACCCTGTCCGCCGCCGAATCACGAACGGTTCTGGGAACACCGGACGCATACCAATTGCCAAATACGCCCGGCGCCGGCATCCTGCGCGCGGCCGGCGGCGAGCTCATTCGCTTTCAGGCTGCATTCGTCTCGGGACCGCTGCACGCGGACGCGCCGGCTGGTCTGCCCACAGCGGCTCCAGTGCGGGTGTTCAGCGCACGGGCGGTTGGCCCGGTCACCCGCGCCGGCCAGGCGGAGGGTTCGCCCTCTCGTACCGTCCTGCACACGGTCCTCGACCGGCTGTCCGGGCACGGACCGCCCGCGCATCAAGTCTGGCTGCCGCCGCTCGACGCCGCGCCGCCACTGGACACCCTGCTCCGCGATGCCGCATGCGCACGCGCCCGTCTCTCCGTACCCATCGGGGTCATCGACCGCCCATTAGAGCAGCGCCGGACGCCGCTGACGGTCGACTTGTCCGGGGCCGCAGGCAATGTGGCGGTCGTCGGCGCCCCGCAGTCGGGCAAGTCGACGGCGTTGCGCACGCTCATCACGGCGCTGGCGGCGACTCACGATGCGGATCGGGTGCAGTTTTACTGTTTGGACTTCGGCGGTGGGGAGCTGGCGTCGCTGCGCGACTTGCCACATGTGGGCGCCGTCGCCGGCCGGGCCGAGCCGGAGCTGATCCGGCGCATGGTCGCCGAAATGGAGTCCATCGTCCGATTGCGGGAGGCCCATCGAGCCGATCCAGTTCGCGACTGTGACCCGTTGGGTGACGTGTTCCTCGTCGTCGACGGCTGGGCGAGCCTGCGTCGTGACTTCGAGGCGCTCGAGGCGTCGATCACCGCCATAGCGGGCCAAGGACTTTCGTTCGGGGTGCATGTGATGCTGTCAGCAGCGCGCTGGGCCGATATCCGGCCGTCGCTGAAGGATCAGATCGGCACTCGCATCGAGTTGCGGCTGGGCGATCCCGCAGACTCCGAATTCGACCGCAAGCGCGCGCGTCAGGTACCTCACGACCGACCGGGCCGCGGTCTTTCCCACGACGGGATGCACATGTTGATCGCTCTGCCCATCGACGTGGTCTCCGATGGCGAATCGGTCGCGCCACCGATACCGCTACTGCCCACGCACGTGGATTACGACGACGTCGTCCACCGAGCCGGCGTCGAACTCGGTTCCCGGATCCTGCTCGGTCTCGAGGAGCGCCGGTTACGTCCGGTGACAGTCGATTTCGAGCAACGTTCGCATCTGCTGGTCCTCGGAGACAACGAGTGCGGAAAGACCGCGACGTTACGAACCCTGTGCCGTGAAATCGTTCGGACCAAGACGGCAGCGCAGGCCCAACTGCTGATAGTCGACTTTCGCCGCTCCCTGCTCGGCGTCGTCGAGTCGGAACACCTCGGCGGCTATGCCATGTCCCCTTCCGCGCTGGATGCGTTGCTGCCGGACCTCCTCGAAGTCTTGCGGCGGCGAATGCCTCCGTCGGACGTGAGCCAAGCGCAGCTGCGAGCCAGGTCCTGGTGGTCCGGACCGGACGTCTACGTCCTGGTCGATGACTACGACCTGGTCTCCACTTCGGCGGGTAATCCGCTAGCGATGATCATCGAATACTTGCCCCACGCAAGGGATCTCGGTCTGCACCTGGTCGTGGCGCGGCGCAGCGGTGGCGTCGAGCGTGCCATGTTCGAACCACTGCTCACGGGGCTACGTGACCTCGGCTGCCTGGCACTGATGATGAGCGGACGGCCTGACGAGGCCGCGCTGTTCGGTTTGGGCTGCCCGGCGCGGTTGCCACCGGGCCGTGGCGTCCTGATCAGTCGTGCGGGTGACGAACAGCTTGTGCAGGTGGCCTGGAGCCCGCCGCCGTGAAGGCACACCGCGCGATCGTCGAGGCGGGTCCCGGCACTGTCCGTCGATTGTGTTGCGGCACAGTGACGGTCGCTGACGGCGAGACGTCGGAAGTTGTGAGCGCTGCGCTGGACGCGGTGGACGATCAGGTGGCGCTGGTGGGCGGGCGCCCGGTAACCGTCAGCTCGTTGTGGAGCGCCGCACTGCGGTCAGTCACCTGTGCGCCCTCTGACGGCACGGTCATCGTGCATCCGTCGTGGTGGTCGTCGTCGCGCGTCGCCGTCATCACCGCGGCCGCAGCGACCGTGGCCGACGGCGTATTGACGCGTCCGCGGTCGTGGCTGCTGACGCAGGCAACAGATGCCGAACGCGAAGAGACTGCGGTGGTGGAAATCACCGAGCGGTTGGTGGTGATCACGGCCGCCGAGGTCGTCGCGGTACCCCGTGGCGACGAACCGCGTCCCGTTGCCGAGGAGGTGGCGCGCGCGATCGCACGCATCGCGGCGGTGGCCGTTGTGCTGGTCGACGCGCCCAGCACGGTTACGGGGGCGCCCACGCTCGCGGCGTTGATCGCCGACGCCGTTGGTAGTAGCGGCCAGGCGGTCGTGCAAATCGATGATGCTCGGCTGAAGCGCCTCGCCCAGTCGGCCATGTCGGTCCCGGGCGAGCCGTTAGAGCCCCACTCCGCTGCCAGTCCCGGTGGAGTGCGATCCCGCACGCGGGTGGTGACCGGGCTTGCCGGTGCCGCCGTCGTCCTGACGGTGCTGGTACCGGCGATTTCAGCCGTGGTCACCGTGGACCGTCATCGCGCGCCACCCCCGATCCCGGTGCAGTCGGTGCCGGCGACATTTCTGGTGGAAGGCCGGGTTGCGCTGACGGTGCCCGCCAACTGGACCGCGCAGCGAGTGGTCACCGGGCCCGGTTCGGCGCGAGTACAGGTCACGTCGCCGTCGGATCCCGAAGTGGCGTTGCACGTCACGCAATCGCCGGTTGCCGGCGAGACGATGAGTGGCACCGCTGAGCGCTTGAAGCGCGCGATCGACGCGGAGCCCGCCGGGGTATTCGTCGACTTCAATCCGTCCGGAATCAGCGTCGGCCGGCCCGCGGTGACGTACCGCGAGGTGCGCGCCGGCCATCACGTGCGGTGGACGGTGCTGCTGGACGGGCCGGTCCGGATCAGCGTCGGATGCCAGAGCCGGCCCGAAAATGAAGAGGCCGTCCGCGACGCATGCGAGCGGGCGGTGCGATCCGCCCACGCCATCGGGTGAGGCGGCAAAGTTGGACGGAACCAAACCGACGTCGGTGCGGTCGAACTAAGTATGGCTACACCCAACAGTCTCAGCACCGACCTCGACCTCATGCGCTCGGTCGCGGACACGACGGACGCCCGCAACGAAGAGATCCGGGCGCTGCTGCAGGCATTCATCGGCCGCATGAGCAGCGTGCCGCCCTCGGTGTGGGGAGGGCTCGCAGCCGCGCGGTTCAAAGATGTCGTGGATCGCTGGAATGCCGAGTCGATGAGGCTCTACCACGTCCTGCACGCGATCGCCGAGACCATTCGGCACAACGAGGCCACGCTGCAGGAGGCCGGCCAGAACCATGCTCACCGGATCGCTGCGGCGGGCGGAAACCTGTGAGCGGTGGACGAGTGGACCCGGTGCTGTCCTATAACTTCGGCGAAATCGAAAACTCCGTTCGCCAGGAGATCCACACCACCTCGGCTCGTTTCAACGCGGCGCTGGACGAGCTCAGGTCGCAGATTGCGCCGCTGCGGGAACTGTGGACTCGTGAGGCGGCAACGGCGTACCAGGTTGAGCAGCTGAAATGGCACCAAGCGGCGACCGCGCTCAACGAGATACTGGTCGATCTCGGGAACGCGGTGCGTGACGGCGCGGAAGAGGTGGCGAGCGCCGACCGCCGGGCGGCCGGTGTCTGGGCACGGTAGCCGCACCCAAAAGACTCTGTGTGGTCCCGACGGGGGAGAGCCGGAGGGACCACACAGTCATTTTGACCTGCGGGGACGCTCATCGGTAAGCTGCTCGGTTGGCGTGCGGTACGCCGGGGGCTCGGGTCAATGTCGGTCGCCGAGACAAACCCCACCGCGGACGCCGGACCGGCACCCGGCTCGACCCGGGATCCACCTCGAGAAGAAGAAGGTAAGCGGTGCCCACATATGCGCCCAAGGCGGGTGACACCACGCGGTCGTGGTACGTCATCGACGCCACGGACGTGGTGCTTGGCCGCCTTGCCGTCGCGGCAGCCAACCTGCTGCGCGGCAAGCACAAGCCGACGTTCGCCCCCAATGTCGACGGCGGTGACTTCGTCATCGTGATCAACGCCGACAAGGTCGCCATCAGCGGCGACAAGCTGGACCACAAGATCGCTTACTCCCACTCGGGGTATCCCGGCGGCCTGCACAAGCGCACGATCGGCGAGCTGATGGAAAAGCACCCGGACCGCGTCGTGGAGAAGGCGATCGTCGGCATGCTGCCCAAGAACAAGCTCAGCCGCCAGATCCAGCGCAAGCTTCGCGTCTACGCCGGCCCGGAGCATCCCCACACCGCTCAGCAGCCGGTTCCGTACGAGATCAAGCAGGTGGCCCAGTGACCGAAACAACCGAGGCATTAGAGACCCCGGAGACCCCGGAGACCCCCGAGGCCTCGGAAGCCCCGGAAGCCCCGGCCGAAACTCCGGAAACCCCGGCCGAGGCTCCGGCTCCCAAGCGCAGCGAGTCGTTCGTCTTCGAGCGGCCCATCCAGACCGTCGGCCGCCGCAAGGAGGCCGTGGTGCGGGTGCGGATCGTGCCCGGCACCGGCAAGTTCGACCTCAACGGCCGCAGCCTGGAGGCCTACTTCCCGAACAAGGTGCACCAGCAGCTCATCAAGGCCCCGCTGGTCACTGTCGATCGGGTGGAAAGCTTCGACATCTTCGCCCTGCTCAACGGCGGCGGTCCGTCGGGCCAGGCCGGTGCGCTGCGGCTGGGCATCGCCCGGGCGTTGATCCTGGCCTCGCCGGAGGACCGGCCCGCCTTGAAGAAGGCCGGCTTCCTCACCCGTGACCCGCGGGCCATCGAGCGCAAGAAGTACGGCCTGAAGAAGGCGCGCAAGGCGCCGCAGTACAGCAAGCGCTGATCAGCCGTCACTTTCTGGCCGCAACAGTGCATCTTCTGCACGGTCAGCGGCGTGTCTGCGCCCAAACACGCCTTGTTTGGGTCACAAAAGAACGGGCACGTTAGGTGAACGGCCGCAACTGTGAGAGGTTTGTCCGCATGGGTCGACTATTCGGCACCGACGGTGTTCGCGGGGTCGCCAATCGGGAGTTGACCGCCGAACTCGCGCTGGCGCTTGGCGCCGCCGCGGCGCGGCACCCGGCGACTTCCGGGCCGGGCCGGCGGGTCGCCGTCGTCGGTCGCGATCCCCGGGCCAGCGGCGAGATGCTGGAGGCCGCGGTGATCGCCGGGCTGACCAGTGAGGGTGTCGACGCGCTGCAGGTCGGGGTGCTGCCAACCCCTGCGGTGGCGTACCTGACCGGCGCCTATGACGCCGGCTTCGGCGTGATGATCTCGGCGTCGCACAACCCGATGCCCGACAACGGCATCAAGATCTTCGGTCCCGGCGGCCACAAACTGGACGACGACACCGAGGATCAGATCGAGGAACTGGTCGCGGCCGGACCCGGGTTGCGTCCGGTCGGGGCCGGGATCGGCCGCCGCATCAACGCCGGGGATGCCGACGATCGCTACCTGCGCCACCTCAGCAAGGTCAGCCCGTTGCCGCTCGACGACCTGACCGTGGTGGTCGACTGCGCCCACGGTGCGGCGTCGTCGGTGGCGCCGCGCTCCTTCCGTGCGGCCGGTGCTCGGGTGATCCCGATCAACGCCGAGCCCAACGGGCTCAACATCAACGACGGCTGCGGCTCTACGCACCTGGATTCGGTGCAGTCGGCGGTCGTCGCCCACCGCGCCGATCTGGGCCTGGCGGTCGACGGCGACGCCGACCGCTGCCTGGCCATCGATGCTGACGGGCAACTCGTCGACGGCGACGCGATCATGGTCGTGCTCGCGCTCGCGATGAAACAGGCCGGAGAGTTGGCTTCCAACACGCTGGTGACCACCGTGATGAGCAACCTCGGGCTGCATCTGGCGATGCGCTCCGCCGGCATCACCGTGCGCACGACCGGCGTCGGTGACCGCTATGTCTTGGAGGAGTTGCGGGCCGGCGCGTACAGCCTCGGCGGCGAGCAATCCGGCCACATCGTGATGCCCGCGGTGGGATCCACCGGCGACGGCATCGTCACCGGGCTGCGACTGATGACGCGCATGGTGCAGACCCGGTCGTCGCTGGCCACGCTCGCCTCGGCTATGCGGTCCTTGCCGCAGGTGCTGATCAACGTCAAGGTCGCCGACAAGGCCACCGCGGCCGCGGCGCCTTCGGTGCAATCCGCGGTCGAGGAGGCCGAGGCCGAACTTGGTGACACCGGTCGAATCCTCTTGCGCCCCTCGGGAACTGAACCGATGATCCGCGTCATGGTGGAGGCACCCGAAGAGGGCGTCGCGCAGGAGGTCGCCAATCGGGTCGCCGACGCGGTGAGCGACGCGCGCTGACGGTTTAGCGCGGGAACCCCGACGCGGCGTCGGGCGTCGGATTAGGCATGAGATTCGATAGCTCCGGGGTGCACAGGGTCGCCGACCAATTGAACGCGGCCGCCGAACTCATCGACGGCGCCGTTGGAAATCACCTGGCGGGGTTGACTTTCGGCGGGGCCGGCGCAGGCCGGGCGCACACCGCGCGCGGCGATGCGCTGCGCGTCCAGCTCGAGCGACTGACGGCCGAGGTGTCGCAGTGGTCGCGGGCGGCCGTCGAGGTCGCCGCCGCGCTGCGGGCCGGCGCCGACCGCTACGCCGACGCCGAAATGTATGCCGCGGCGCGGATCGCCTGATCGTGGCCGACCGTTTAGACGTCGCCGAGCGCCTCGCTGAGGGGCGGCCCGCCGTCGAGCACACCCAGAGTTATGTGCGGGCCTGCCATGCGCTCGGCTACCGGCATCCGGATCTGACGTCGCACCCCACCCAGCTCCGCGACTGGTACGACAGCGAAGAGGGCCTCGACCTGCACGCGCTTGATCGCGACTGCGCGGAACTGCGGGCGGCGGGCGGGGCGGTCATGGAAGCGTTGCGGGTCCAGCGCGCCCAGGTCGCCGAGCTGGCCGCGGCGTGGACGGGGCCGGGCGGGGACTCCGCGGTTGGGTTCCTGCAGCGGCATTGCGACGCCGGATACACGGTGGCTGCCGAGGTGCGCGCCGCCGCTCAGCGGTGTGAGTCACTGCGCGACAACCTCTGGTATCTGGTCGATTCGAAGGTCGCGACCGCCATCGCCATCGACGATCGCACGCTGGCTCAGCGGCCGGCGTGGTTGGCCGCCGCCGCCGCAGTCACCACCGGGGCCGGGGATCGCACGACCGCGGAAGAGGTGGTCAACGAAATTCGCGACGACTGGCTGACCACGATGCGCTCTACGGCGGCCGGGGTGGCGACGTCCTACGACATGGTCACCGACAGGATGGCCGCGGCGCCGGCCGCGCGCTTCGAGTTCCCCGGCGATCTCGGGCCGGGGTATCAACCTTTCCCGCCGGCTCCGCCGAGCGCCCCGACATCCGCCGCGGCCGTCACGCCCGCCACGTTCCCCAGCCTGCCGGCCGATCCGGCGCCGCCGCCGGCGCAGGTGCTACCCGACCTGGGAACCGCGCTCGGTGATGCTTCGGCCATGCCCGCGGGCGATCTGGTCGGCGGACTGAGTGGTCTTGGCGGGCTGGCCAGCCGGATTGTCGACGCGATGAGCTCGCTGCTGGGTTCGGCGGCTGACTCGCTGGGCGATCGGTCGGCGATGGATGGCATCGACGGCGAGGATCCGTTCCACGCCGACGACGTCGAGGACAAGCCCGACAAGCCTGACGACCCGAAAGCGGCCAAAGAGGTCGAAAAGACCCCGGACACTGGGGTGGCCAAGCCCGCCGAAGGGGCTCGACCGGTTGACGCGCCGCCGCCGGTCGACGGGCCGCCAACGGAGACGCCGCCGGCGCCGGTTAACGCGCCCGCGCCGGTTGCGGCGCCGCCGAACGGCGGACCGGTGCCTCCGGTAGATCGGGCATCCACACCGTGCGAAATCGCCGCGGATCAGCTTCCACAGGCCGGCTAGAGACGGGCTTCAGGCGGGCCGCATCTCGAGTACGTCCTCGACAAAGCGCATGGATTCGCCCGGGTCGGTCGCCAGGGGGCTCACCAACAGCGTCGTCACACCGGCCTCGGCGAAGGCGGCCAACCGTTCGGCGATGTACCCGCGCGGGCCGACCAACGACATCCCGCGCACCAATTCGTCGGGCACCAACGGGATGGCCTCACCCTTGCGGCCCGACAGGTACAGCTCCTGGATCCGGTCCGCGATGGCGCCATACCCGTAGCGCGTCGCCAGGTTGTGGTAGAAGTTGCGGCCCTTGGCGCCCATCCCGCCGATGTAGAGGGCCAGGTTCGGCTTGACCCAGGCCCGCCGTTCTTCGACGTTGTCGCCGATGGCCAGCGACACATGCACCATGACGTCCAACGGCCCCAGCGCGGGATCGCGTTTGGCGGTGCCGGCGGCCAGCGCCTCACCCCACACCAGATGAGCTTTCTCCGGAAGGTAGAAGACGGGCTGCCAACCCTCGGCGATCTCGGCGGTGAGCTCGACGTTTTTCGGGCCCAGCGCTGCGATCGTGATCGGAATGCGTTCGCGCACAGGGTGATTGATCAGCTGGAGGGACTTGCCCAAACCCGTTCCGCGATCCTTGGGCAATGGGATTTGGTAGTGCTTGCCGGCGTACTGCACCCGCTCCCGGCGCCACACCTGCCGGCAGATATCCACGATCTCGCGGGTGCGGCCTATCGGGGCGTCGAACTCGACGCCGTGAAACCCCTCGATCACCTGAGGTCCGGAAGTGCCGATCCCGAGACGGAACCGGCCGTCGGACACGAAGTCCAGGCCCGCCGCGGTCATCGCGAGTAGCGACGGCGTGCGGATGTAGATGGGAAACACGCCAGAGGCCAATTCGACGGTGTTGGTCTTGGCCGCCAGGTACCCGAGCTGGCTGACCGCGTCGTAGGAATACGCCTCGGCCACGACTGCGACGTCGATGCCGGCCTTCTCGAGTTCGATGACGCGGTCGACGGCTTCGTGAAAGCCGCCCGAGTAATCCAGAGCGATCCCGATTCGCATCAACGACAGATACCACGACGGCGGTGGCTATGGACGGGGGTCTCCCATCCGGATCGCATTCATCTTTGAGAGCAGGTTCACTACCGAGCGCAGTTCGGGCACTGGCGTTTGATCCAGCAGGGTCGCCGTGCGCTGGTTGATCTCTTCGTAGAAGGCGTGCACCTTCTTGAGCTTCGCGGGCTTCAAACGCACCAGAACGCTGCGGCGGTCGCGCGGGTTCGGCTCCCGCTTTAGGTAGCCGCCCTTCTCTAGTCGGTCGAGCATCACCGTGACGCCGCCCGTGGTCAGCCCGGTGCAGCGGGCCAGCTCACCGGGCGTCGACGGCCCCATCAGCTCGAGCACATTGATGCACTGCACATCGGTGAGGAGCAAGCCCACACGGTCGGCCACCTGCTGGT
>Ga0318549_10000293_pt1 | contig 10641 bp, 11 predicted proteins | sample GRESIP169b2f22_FD_203666 | JGI IMG/M metagenome (GOLD analysis project Ga0318549, IMG submission 203666) | Tropical soil microbial communities from Luquillo Experimental Forest, Puerto Rico - GRE.SIPMG.169b2f22 | ecosystem: Environmental > Terrestrial > Soil > Tropical forest > Bulk soil... | reverse complement strand
CCCGGCACGGAGCCGGACCCGGCCACCGGAAATCTCCTGAACCTCGGCGATGATCCCGTACCCATGCTGGCTGCCATCGGCCAGCGCGGTGAGGATCAGGAACGTCGTCTCCTGCATCGCCCGTTCGGTCATACTGACTTTATATACAGTCTGACTAGTGGTAGTAAACCCCACCTGAGCCCGCGTGGTAACCAGCCGACTGGCTACGGACTCCCAGAAGGCCGACCCTGAGCAGCACCGAGCACGCCACGCCGAGATGCCCGGCATGCTCGGCGCTCGAGGCTCAGAAATGCGGAACGACAGTCACCATGATTGTGAATGTCACCGGATCATTGACCGAGGTGCCCGGCGGCGGCGTTTCGCCAGGCTCAAGGTAGTCCCCAAGAACACCGGTCTCCGACCCGGTACAGCTGATCGTCGACTGGTTGTGGTTGGCCTTCCCGCCGCCCTTGGCCTGCTCGAACGTGAACAGCGTCTGGTCAATTGCATTGTCGACGAGCGAGCCGCTGAACGCTGTTGGGACTCCGTGACCCGTGGGATAAATGCCGGGAACGGCCCGGATCCCGTTCACGCCGACACCACGATTATGACGGTTTGCCCGATCTTGATCTTGTCGCCCTTCTTCAGACGCTGCGCGGCGTGGAAGCGACGCCCGTTGAGCCACGTGCCGTTGGTCGAGCCGAGGTCCTCGACAAGCCACAGGCCGTGGGCCACGCGGAACCGGCAGTGGTGGCCGGAGGCGAACTCGTCGCTGATGGGCAAGTTGCCCTGGCGGCCCGCGGTGAAGTCGGCCTGGAAGGTGTGGCGCTTGTCTCCTGACTGGATGACCAAGGACCGGGCGGGGGGTGCCTTCTCGATGAGAGTGGTCCCGGTCTGCGCGGCGACGGCGGACACGGCGGCCCTCCAGGCTTGCTGCTCCTGCTCGGGGGTCTCCTCCCACGGCGGCAGGTCCGCCGGGTGCGCGCCACGGTGGGCTTCATAGGCTGTTCGTGCGAGGTGTTCGAGGCTGGAACTGGTCACGCATCGATGATGCCAGGGCGGATGCGGTGTTGCTGGCCGCCTGATCCGCTGATGGCGCCCCCGGGTCAGTGGGCCAGAATCTGTAGCCGCCTCATGCTCACGCAAATGACGCCCATGCGTTAGCCCTCGGGGCCGTCAGCCAGCCGGGCATGGATGCCGTCGATGGCGGCCTCGATGCCGTTGAGGGATTTGAGCATGGGTTTCCCCTCCCAGCGTGGAGAGATCCTCTTAAGGGAGAGGAGTTCTCCGATGGGAGAGACGCGCAGGAAGTTCGACAAAGACTTCCGAGAGGGCGCGGTGCGGCTGGTCCGGGAGACCGGCAAGCCGATCGCGCAGGTGGCCCGGGACCTGGGGGTCAACGAGGGGACGCTGGGCAACTGGGTCAACACTGACCGGCGCCGCCGGGACGGCGGAAACGGGGAGCTGACCGAGGATGAGCGGGCCGAGCTGGCCCGGCTGCGTAAAGAGAACGCCGAGCTCGCGATGAGGTGCGACGTGCTCAAGCGCAGCGTGGCCCTCTGGGTCCAGGACGCGATGGGCGGCAGGTAGCCGTGGCCGTGTTCATCGCCGCCCAGAGGGCAGCCCACGGCATCCCGCAGGCGACCTCCTGCCGGGCGCTGGGCGTGTCCCAGTCCTGGTTCTATAAGTGGAAGGACGGTGACCGCTCGCCGCGGCACCGGCGGCGGGAGCGGCTCAAAGCCGAGATCGGCGCTCTGTTCGCGCGGCGCAATGGCAAGGATGGCTCCCCGCGGATCACTGCCGCGCTGCGGGATGCCGGGTGGACGGTCAGCGAAAACACCGTCGCGGCGCTGATGCGCGAGATGGGCCTGGCAGCCCGGCGGGTGAAGAACCGCAGGGCCACGACGCGGCAGGGCAAGGGCCGGTGGCGGGCGCCGGACCTGATCGGGCGCCAGTTCCCGGCCGGCGGGCTGAACCGCAAATGGTACGGCGACGGCACCGAGATCGTGACCGATGAGGGCAAGCTCTACCTGGACAGCGTCATGGACATGGCCTCGCGCAGGATCGTAGGGCATGCCCTCGGCGAGCACCACGACAGCGAGCTGGCCTATGGCGCGCTGGCCATGGCGGTGGCGGTGCGCGGCGGGAGCGTGCCCGGCGTGATCTTCCACACCGACCAGGGCAGCGAGTACACGGCCGGGTCGTTCCGGCAGGCCTGCGAGCGGCTGGGCGTCGCCCAGTCCATGGGCCGGCCGGGCTCGGCGCTGGATAACGCGGTCATCGAGTCCTGGCACTCCACCCTGGAGTTCGAGCTGCGGTCGCTGCGCAAGTTCGCCACGAAGGCCGAAGCGCGGGCCGCGGTCGCCGCCTGGATCGAGGACTACAACCACGACCGCCGCCACTCCGCGCTAGGCATGCGGTCCCCGGTGGATTACGAGCGGTCGCTGGCGGGAAGGGACGCCGCGTGACCGCGGCGGGCCCGCTGCGCGGGCCGGGCAAAGGTGGCGGCTTCGCCGCCGCTGGGCTTATCGCGCCCGCTAAGGGTACGGGGCCGCCACCCCAGCCTCAAGGGTGCTCCGCATCGCCCTGCGGGCGACGGCCCTGCGGGCCGCCCTTGACCCCGGGGACCCCTGCGGCCCCTGGGAGCAGGAAAAGCGGGCAGGCCCGAGCCTGCCCCAGGCCTGGCGCGGGCGCGGCAAGCCCAGCCCGCCCTGGCCGTGATCACCACAACCGAAGTCTCCACGGTTTGAGGGGAATCCCGGGGTGACCGTGGCGTTGCAGGTGGCGGCGTTGATGACTGAGACGTCGTTGGTGACTTGGTTGGCGGTGTAGAGGGTTTGGGTGCTGCTGTTGACGGCGACCGATTCGGGATCCTCCCCGGTGTGAATGGTCGGTGGTTGCAGCGTCGCGCAGGCCGGCAGGTGACTGCCGTTGCAGACGTCGGTGTTGACCGCCGACAGGGTGTCGTCCTTTTGGTTCACCACGAACACCGTGTGCAGTGGCGCGTCCACCACCAGCGAGAGCGTGACCTCGAAGAACTCGGGCGGGGCGACGGTCACCGTGCCAGGCTTCTGGGTGGCGCAGCCGCCCAGGTCATTGGCGTCGCACGTGCGCCCGTCGAACACGGCTATCGAGTTGGTGAAGTCGGCCGCGTAGATCGTGTTGTTCGCGGTGTCCACTCTCACCGCGGGCACGAAGGGCGCGTGCGGAACAGTGAGCTTGCCGATGCGGCTGCAACCGGAGAGCACCCGCGCGTTGCATGTCCTGGCGTCGAAGGCGTCCACGCCCCCGACGCTGGAGCCATTCCCGAATCCGACATACACGGTATGGGTGGCCGGGGCCACGTCGACACCGCTCGGATTGAGCCCTACATCCACAGTCGGTGGCTTCTGCAGGGCGCAGCCCCCAAGATGGGAACCGTGGCAGGTCAGCGTGTTGATCATCGACACGGTGTCGCCCGGGCTAGTCAGGCCGCCATTACTGACGTACACGGTGTGGTTGGCGTCGTCGGCCACAATCCCGAACGGCCCGGAGCCCACCCGAACATGGGCGGGCGGCTGGTGGCATCCCCAGGTCACTTGGCTGTTGCAAGTCGCCCCGTTGAACACCGCTACCTTGTTGCTGGGCAGAATCGTCACATACACGGTGTCGGTGGCCTGGTCCACGGTGATGCTCGACGGCAGGTTGCCGACCTTCACCGTCGGCCAAGGCCCCTTGCACCGGGACACGTCCCGCGCCTGACAGCGGCGCCCGTCGATCACCGAGACAGTGTCGCCGCCAGGGCTCGTCGGGCCGTTGATGTTGAGGCCGTTGGCGACATAGATCGTGTCCGTGGCCCGGTCGACCGCCACCGCCGAAGGGCCCGGCTGAACCGGCGCCGAACCGACCAGGGCGGAGCCGAACGACCCAGGGCCAGGCGGTGCTGCGGGCATGCTGTCCCAGTTTACCGTGGTGAGCGGGCCGGAGCCGGGTGCGCTGGCAGGGGCTGAACGGGCGGGTTGCAATAGCCGGCCGGCCGAAGCTGAGGCAACCGGTGCCTGGCCGATGATGGCGGCCAGCACGATGGCCAGCAGCGCCGGTGAAGACTGCCGGAGTCGAGCGGACACGTTAACCCCCCTTTTGATTCGCCGAGATGGCCGAGATTCTCCTTTCCGGACCTCGCAAAAATCTGGCAAGCGGCGCACACCGTCCCGGGAACCGGCCCCTACAAGATCGTCGCCCTGGACAGCACGCAGATCCGTTTCGCCCGCAACCCGTTCTTCCGGGAGTGGTCACACGCCGCCCAGCCGGACGGCAACCCGGACGCGATCGTGTGGCGGTCGGTGCCATCCGCCCAGGCCGCTGTCGCCGCGATCGAGCACGGGCGGGCTGACTTCATGGCTGGCCTGATCCCGGCAGCGCAATACCGCCAGCTCAGCCTGCAGGCACCAGCCCAGCTGCACTCCAGCCCGGTGTTCAGCGTCGACTTCGCAGCGATCAACACCCACCTCGCCCCATTCAACGACCGTCGCGTCCGGCAGGCGCTCAACTACGCAATCAACCGGCGCACGATCGTCCAGCTGTACGGCGGGCCCAGCTTCGCCAGCCCCACCTGCCAGCCGATCGCACCTGGCCTGCCTGGCTACCGCCGCTTCTGCCCCTACACGCTGCACCCACACCCGAGCGGCGCCTGGAGCGCTCCCAACCTGGCCCGGGCGCGGCAACTGATCCGCGAATCGGGCACCCGTGGCGAAAGGATCGACGTCTGGGGCGACAGCGACAACCCCTTCAGCCCCCCCGCGGTACCGGCGCACTTCGCCAAGGTGCTGCGGTCCCTCGGCTACCGCGCCCATCTCCACCTCGCGCCCGGCGCCACGATCACTGAGAGCATGCGCAGGCATTTCCAGCTGTCCGTCGACGGCGCCTGGGTAGCCGACTACCCCGACCCCGCCGCCTACCTCCCGCAATTCTTCAGCTGCGGCGGCGGCGACAGCAACGGATACTACTGCTCGCCACGGCTCGACCGCGAAATGCACCAAGCCGAGGTGCTCGAGCTCAACCAGCCCGCCAAGGCAAACGCTCTCTGGACCACCATTGACCACCAGCTCACCGACAACGCAGCGTGGGTGCCAACGGTAGACGAGCCCCAAATCGACCTCGTCTCCAAACGCCTGCACAACTACGAATACAACCCTGTTTGGGGATTCCTCGCCGACCAAGCCTGGCTCGGCTAAACCCAAACCGCGGCCACCACCCAGTGCCGCGCCAGATCGGCCCAATCTGGGCGCCTCAGCTGACAGCCTTCGATGTGACCTCCAGCAACGCAGATCGGCGGCGATGCGCGCGTTGCCGCGTTGCACGGTGGCGGTTGGCCTCCGCCTGGCCGAACCGCACCGGCCAGGCGGCGGCCCTACAGGGTGGCATCTGTCACCAGGCGGCACCGGCGAGGTAGGCGGCGACGATGTAGGTGGCGTGCCGGTCCAGGCTGGCACGGGCACGGTCATACCTCATCGTGGTGCGGGGATCGGCGTGCGAGGCGGCTTCCTGGACGTCGCGGAGCGGCACCCCAGCATCGAGCGCGGCGGTAATGAATGCGTGCCGGAGTGTGTGTGGCCCGACGGGCTTGCCGATGCCGGCGCGGCGGGCGACCCTTCGGACGATCCGGGCCGCGCCGTGCCGGTCCAGTCGCCGCCCGTCGGGCGCCAGAAAGACCGGCCCTTCGGGCCGTTCACCGATCGCCAGGTCGATGGCCCGGGCGGTGCGCGGCGCGAGCGGGATGGTGACGGGCTTGCCGCCTTTGCGGGTGATGGTCAGCGTCCGGTGGCCGCGTTCCAGGCCGATGGCCTCGATGTTGGCACCGGCCGCCTCGGACACCCGCAGGCCGTTGAGGGCCAGCAGCGAGATCAGCGCGTGTTCGGCCGCGGTGCCAAGCCCGGCGGCGACCAGCAGTGCGCCGAGTTCGTTGCGGTCCAGCCCGATGGCATGCGACTCATAATCCAGCCGCGGGCGGCGAACATGAGCAGCCGGAGAATGCTCAAGCAGGTCTTCCTCCACCGCGTACTTGTAGAACCCCGCGATCGTGCACCATCGCCGGGTCACCGTCGCGCGGGCCCGGCCTTTAGCTTCCATGTCGCGGGCAAAGCACTCGATAACCGCCCTGCGGGCATGGAACAAGTGCAAGCGGTGCTGCTGGCACCAGGCCGCGTACTGGCACAGATCCAGCGTGTACGCCTCGCGGGTCAAGCCCGTGTAGCCGGCCAAGTAGCCAGCCAGGGCCAGGCGTTCCGGTTCGGTAAACACCAGTTCGACACTGGCTACGGCGGTGGATGTGGACGTGGTGGCCATGGGGCACCTCCCGGGTCAGGCTGAGGCCCGGGAAGCTGGGCCCGCCGTGGCCCCAGCGACACTGCTTCACACCACCGGTAAACCCAATCAGCTGATCACACAAGGTCACCGTCGCGATCCTGGGCGTCGCTCCTCCCTGCCGAATATTTGCTCTATGTCTGTGATCGCGTTCGTCAGGGAGAGACGCACCGAACCGCCAGTTCGGGTGATTTCGCCAGCGGAGGTGGCGTGGTATTGATCAGTGCGTCGCGGAGCGGCTCCCGCGGGGCACCGATATCGAAGCTCCGGCTCGCTGCGGCCACATGCACCGAGCGACAGCCAGCCGGTCCGGACTTACCCTGCCGCAGGCCGGGCATACAGACGCCGTCGGTGCCCGTACGGCGCGGGTCTGGCGGGACGTGGGGTGCCGGGCCGGTCAGGGAACCGTCAGGGCAGTCGTGGCCTGCTTGGCTGCCCTGGTGTGGCCACCGGCAGCCCGGCGGCTCGCCAGGCCTGGAATCCGCCGATCACATCTGTCGCGCTGGACAGTCCCAGGGCCTGCAGGGACGCGGCGGCAAGCGAGGAGGAGTATCCCTGGTCGCAGCAGATGATCCACCTCACCTGGTGGCAGGTCGCCTCCGGGATCCGGGACGGGCTGGCTGGGTCGCAGCGCCATTCCAGGTGGTTGCGTTCGATGATGATGGCGCCGGGTATCTCGCCGTCTGCCCGCCGCTGGAACCCGGGCCGGGTGTCGATGAGGATCGCGCCCTCCTCGACCGCGGACTGTGCTAGCGCCGGGTCCAGCCGGGCCAGGCCGGATCTGGCCTGGATGAGCAGGTCGTCGATGGTGGGCGGGATCGCGCCATAGCACCGGGCATGGGCATGCGGTTGCATGTTCATCGCTTCTCACGCCCTACGCGCGTGCCGTGATCTTGGGCTTGAGGTTCTGGCGTGGCCAGCCACCGAGCCCGCCGCTGTCGTTATGCCTGTGGTGTCGAGCGCCACGCGAGCCTGGGTAACCCACCACGCGAGGTCGGCTCGCTCGCGTTCGGCGATCTTCGGGTTCTCCGCGATATCGAGGGCTTTGTTCCAGCCGAGCTCGACAAGCCCGGCGAGCATGGCGAGCCGCAGGGTGGGCTCGTGGTGAAGGCCGCCGCAGAGGTCGCGGAAGTCGTCGATGATCTGCTCACGGGTGGCGTGGACACTGGACGCGTTGCCGGCAAGGAACGACGCGAGTTCGACCGCGGCTGGTGCCTCGGTTGCGAGGCCCCAGTCGAGGAGCACGACACCGCGGGGCGGCAGCGCGACGTTGACCAGCCACAGGTCCCCGTGGATCAGCGTCGATCCGCCCCGGCGCAGCTCGTTGGCGAGCGGCTCAGGATCGTCGAACACCGCGAACACCTCGGCGACGATGTCGGGTGGGGCGATCTCGGCGAAGTACTCCCAGCCGCGGGCGACGAGGGCAGCAAGCTGGTTGTCACCCCCGGCAGCCGCTATGCCGCGGGGCGAGAAGAGGGTCAGCCTCCGTTCCAGCGGGCAGAGCCGCGCCACGTGCTGACCGGCGAAGCGGCGGTGAACCGCGGCGGCGGCCCCGAGGATGCGGCGGCAGCGGCTGCGGGTGATCGGGCCGCGCCGGCCCACCACGGCATCGCCGAGGTCGCGCATGACGGTGATGATGGTGCCGTCGCCGGTCTCCCATCCGTCGACGATGGCGTGCCCGGCGCCGGGCGGAAGCCGGCCGAGGATGCCGGTAGACCACAGCCACAGCTCGCGGCCGGGATCGCCAGTGGCGGCTCCAGGAAGGTCGGTTCCCGGGGCCGCGGTCTTCACGACCAGTCTGGTGCCGTCGTCGAGGACGACCCGTTCCAGAACGGCGCCGGATCGGCCGTCGTGGCCCTTGAGCCCTTCGCGTTGCACAGCACGATCGAGGATGGAGCCGGGCATGGCTGTCATCGCCACACCATGGGAGCTTCGGCCGCGTGCCGGGCGATGGTCGGCCCGTCCCAGATGCCGGTGCAGTAGATGGTGTCCTCGGCGATGCCGTCGTTGCCGCCGCGAAGGAGGTGGACCTCGCGCCACATCCGCTCCTCGCCGCCGCAGCCGGAGCAGACCTCGACCTCGACCGCGACCGCGGATGCAGCCCGGGTCACGCGACTGGAGGTCACTCGCGGGCGCCCGATCCCGGCAAGCTCGGCTGTGATCGCCTCGAAGACTGCTTCGGGGCCCTGGAGCTGGTAGCGCCATTGAGGGACGTTGACGTCGAGGACCAGGTCGGCGCGGCACAGGGCGCGGAGCGCGGCGAGGTCGTAGCGCCGGAGTGCGTCGGCTGCCTGCTCCAGGACGGTGTCGGGTGCGTACACCGGGCCTTCGGAGGGCACGCCGCCCAGGACGATCACTTCCAGCGCCCCGGCGCGCGCGCCTTGCTGGCGGTGCACGTCGTCCGGGGGCGGTCCCCAGTGGATGATGTCGCCCGCCGCAAGCTCGCGTTCTCCGGCCAGCCGTGCCCGCCCAGATCCGATCGGCCGCCAGCGTTCGCAAACCTGGTGGCCCTCGACGATCACGGCGACACCCCAGGTGCCGTGGCCGTGGATCGTGGTCGGCGCCCCAGGGGCGAACCAGCGGACTCCCAGCGCTGGGCCGCCTGGACGGTGCGCGATCACGACGGAACGCCCTGAGCTGATGCTCGCCTGGCGGGCCGCGGCGAGGTCCAAGGTGGCCGTGCCGCGGGCCAGGCGATCACCGATCCGTGCGAGCACGCCGGTTGCCAGGTCTTGCCCGGTGAGTGCGGCGATGATCTGGTCGAGGAGCGCGCTGCTGCCGTCGACGCGGACGTGGTCGCGGGTGGGCGCGCTCATGCTTGCCCCGCCTCGAGGACGTTCTTGGTGACCACTTCCATGGTCGCGCGGAACTGGTCGCGCGGACTGAACTCGACGATTTCGGTCCCCGCGCTGAAGACGGGTAGATGGCCGGGTGGGGCGTAGTAGGCCTCGCCGGCCTGGATGACGTCCTGGCTGCCGTCGGCATGGTTGTAGACCAGCGTGCCCGTGAGGACAACTCCCCAGTGGGGGCACTGGCAGCGGTCGCCGGGCAAACCGCGGAACAAGGGTGCCGGGTCGGCGTCTTGCGTGTAAGCCTCGAACCCGATGGTGTAACCGTCGAGGTCCTCGTATCGGCCCTCGAAGCCATCCATCGTCTCCACGTGCGTGGCGTGCTGCCTGGCGATCTTCGGCATGTCCTCCTCCTTGACGATTGGTCTCATGGAAGAGGGCGTCAGATCGCCCGGCACAATGTCAGATCAGGCCCTACCGGAACGTCACATCCCAGTGCACCGGCGGGTCCGGGTCGTAGACGCAGAACGCCCCCGTGCGCACCGCACGGGACAGATGGCGGCCGAGTTCGGGATGGGCGGCTTCAAGTCGGCCGATCGCATCCCTGATCCGGCCGGTCACCGCGGTGCGGGCGCGCTCGGCGGACCCGCCGGCGCGCCGGGCCCGGCCGCCGATCCCATAGGCGGCCGACAGCTGCTCGATGAGCGCGTCGCGCTCGGCCTGCATGCGGGCCGAACGCCCGATATCCCCGGCCGTGTCGGCGGCATCGAGCTCGCTTTCGAGTTCGGCCAAGCGGGCCCGGTAGGCGGCCCGGGCCTGCGCGTCGACCACCTCGCCCAGGCTGCCCTCGCGGGGTGATCCCGCCGGAGCGGCCAGATCCAGCGCGGCGACCGGCCGGCCAGGCTGAGCCAGGAGCCGGGCCAGGTCACGCATCCCCTTGGAGTCGCGGATCTGGGTTCGGCGCCCCGCGAAAGCGACCGCCCACACATCGCCATTGCGGTGCAGCACGTTGCCATCCGCCCCGCCAATGACGCCGGGCGCCGCGGAACTGCTCGCCTCGAGGCGGCGTTCGATCTCGGCGACGCGGTGCCCGACGCCCAAGGCGCGGTAGGCGTCGAGGGCGGCGTGCAAGGCGCCAAGCTCACCCAGCGCGATACCGCGGTCGAACAGCGTGCGGGCCGCCAGCAAATCCACACCTGCGCGTCTGGCGGCGGCCAAGGCCGCGCCGAAGTGGTCAGAAGCGTCAGCGGTGTGCCCCTGCAGCGCGGCGAGTAGTCCCAGATGCCGGTGGACCGGCCCATGGAGGTAGGCGCCAATGCCCTCCACCGCCCATCGGTGCCCGAACGGGGCAAGGGCCTCGTAGGCCCAGGAAACCAGCTCGTGACCTCCGATCCGGAAGCAGGCGTCGGCCAGGTCCGCCACCATCGGCAGCCACTCCGAGTCGCGGTGGGCCAACCGGATGTCGCCGGCGGCGCGGTCGAGCGTGGCGCGCGCCTCCTCTGGCCGGCCAGTGGTGGCACGATGCGTGACC
>Ga0318549_10000289_pt1 | contig 10668 bp, 10 predicted proteins | sample GRESIP169b2f22_FD_203666 | JGI IMG/M metagenome (GOLD analysis project Ga0318549, IMG submission 203666) | Tropical soil microbial communities from Luquillo Experimental Forest, Puerto Rico - GRE.SIPMG.169b2f22 | ecosystem: Environmental > Terrestrial > Soil > Tropical forest > Bulk soil... | reverse complement strand
GCAATAACGGAGTTGAAGAAATGGCGGAAGACTTCACGGGAAAAGTCGCCCTCGTCACCGGCGGCGGCAACGGCATCGGCGCCGCGACCTGCCGCGCCTTCGCCGCCGCTGGCGCGCAGGTTGCGGTTCTCGATCGCGATGCGGCGGCGGCCGAGGCGGTCGCGGCCGAGATTACCGGCCGTAACTGCCACGCCGCGGCACACGCGCTCGATGTTGCCGATCGCGACGCTTTTGTCAGATTGGCCGAGGGCATAACCGAGGCCTGGGGCGGAATCGACATCCTCGTCAACGGGGCGGGGACGACGGTGCGGCGAATGATCGCCGAGATGGGTGCGCAGGATTGGGACCGTGTCATCGCGGTCAATCTGACCGGCGCCTTCAACGGCATCCGGGCGGTGCTGCCCCACATGCGGGCGCGCGGCGGCGGCGCCATCGTCAACGTCGCCTCGATTGCCGGGCAGCGCATCTCGTTTGGCGGGACCGCAAATTATACGGCGTCGAAGGCCGGTCTCCTCGGCCTGACGCGTCACGCTGCCTACGAGCTCGCCCCGGACGGGATCCGGGTCAACGCCGTCTGCCCCGGCCCGACCGCGACGGGGTTTAGCGGCGCGAACCCGACCGAGGAGACAAAAGCGGTGCGGGCGCGCAAAATCCCGCTGGGCCGCATGTGCGAGCCCGAGGACATCGCCGACCCCATCCTGTTTCTGGCGGGTCACGCCGCGCGCATGATCACCGGGGTGGCGTTGACCGTCGATGGCGGCGTGCTGGTCAAGAACGACGTTCCGTATGAGGAATATTTCCGCCGTCGATAGGCGCTTCCGCGGGCGATCGGACGCAATCGCCTGGCTGAAGACTCCGTCAGGCGCCGTCGCCGCCCTGACATTGGCGACATTGCTGGCCAGGCTGGTATTTGCCGCCTCTCTCGGGCTCGGCATCGACGAGAGCTATATGGTCGCAGCCGGCCGCAAATTGCAGCTCAGCTATTTCGACCATCCGCCGATCGCCTGGTGGATGAGCTGGGGGATCATGCATCTGACCGGCAGCGAGAGCGCATTCGTCGTGCGGCTGCCGTTTATCGCGCTGTTCGCGCTGACGACATTGCTGATGTACCGGGTGACCGCGGCCCTGTTCGACCCGGAAGCCGGGCTGTGGGCGGCGGTCGTGCTGACTATGGCTCCGGCACTCGGAATCACCGCGGGCAGCTGGGTCTTACCCGACGGCCCGCTGTTCGCTGCCTTGCTCGGCTCGGTGTATTGCCTGATCCGGGCGCTGCGTTCGCAAGGCCGCGCGGCTTGGGGCTGGTGGGCGGCGAGCGGCGGGTGCGCCGGTCTGGCGCTGTGCTCCAAGTATTCTGCCGTTCTGACCCTGGCTGGTGCCGTCGCGTTCCTGGCGAGCGAACCGCAGAGCCGCCGGTGGCTGGCGCGACCCCATCCCTACTTCGCTGGTCTGATTGCGCTCGTCGTCTTCCTGCCTGTGCTGATCTGGAACGCCGCGCACGGCTGGGTCTCGTTGCTGTTCCAGGGAAGCCGGGCCGGCGGTTCGCTCCACCCGTTAGGGCCATTGCTGGCGCTCGCCGGGCAAGCCGCGTTTCTGCTCCCCTGGATCTGGGCGCCATTGCTGTGGTGCGGCTTGGTTGCGTTGCGCCGCGGGCCCGCCGACCGGGAGCGCTGGTTGCTCGCCTGCCTCGCGGCCCCGCCAATCGTTCTGTTCACCCTAGCGGCGCTGTGGGGCAACCCCCTCTTTCACTGGGCGGCACCGGGTTATCTGATGTTGTTGCCGCTGCTCGGCGAGGTGATTGCTCGGCGCCGGCATACCAGCCGGCCGGTGCGGATCTGGCTCGGGGCCACCGTTACGTTCGTTCTCCTTGGCGTTGGCTTCGTCGCGAGCGAGGTCCGTTACGGCTGGTTGCCCGACGCTTTTGGCAAGGATCCGAGCATCGATCTTGTGGATTGGACCTCGCTGCGAACAGAGCTCGAAAGCAGGAGCCTCCTCGGCAGACCCGGGTTGGTGGTAGCGACCTTGAAATGGCACGAAGCCGGCAAGATCGATTACGCGCTCGGTGGTCGGATTCCGGTAATCTGCCTCGGACCCGATGCGCGGCAATACGGCCTCACAGAAAACCTCGACGACTACGCCGGTGCGGATGTCCTTATCGTCGCGGCGCGGCGCTTGCTCCCCCAAATCGAAAGCCAATTCAAAGGCCGCTTCGACTCGATCGAGCCTATTGCACCCGCAACGGTAATGCATGCCGGGCGTCCGGCAATGGTATTACCTCTGCTCATCGGTCACCGACTGCACAAATCGGCGGCGCGAGACGCTAGCGGCGATCCCACGAGTAACCCTTGAAGTCGCGCGCGAGGTAGAGCGTGTAGGTGCGCGACGCGCCGGGGCCGACCGGAATGACGACCGGCTGGAGACGGTCGATCGTTGCAAAGCTCGGGCTCATCTCGGGGATCAACTCGTGCTCCGACACCAGCAGAAAATTCCCGCCGATGTGTTGCGGCAGGCCGTTGGTCAATTCCCACTGGTCCTTGGGAAGACCGCTCTTCAGCTTCCATTTGACCGCATCGAAGGGGTGCGGGCGCACGTAGTAGATCAGCGCAGCGAGCGTCTCGCGATCGTCGGCAAACAATGTCAACCCCGGATGCTGCGCGAGTGCGGTACCGACGACGGCGCCGAGTTCGCGCCAGCCGCGCAACCGGCCTAGCGCGTCGTATTTCGCTGGCAACATGACGCCGAAAGCTGCGAGCGCATCGCGGCCGGTGAACAGAACGGCGACGGCGGCGAGATGGAGCGCGATCGAAAAGATGACGAGCTTGCGCCAACCGCAACTCAATGCCCAGGCAACGACCAGCACCGTGGCCGAGACAAAGGCGGGTGCCGCCCAGTTGGCATTGGCGCGCGACAACAAACTGATCGCCAGCATCATCGCCAATGTCGGCAATGCAAACGTCGCGAGTAAGCATGCGCGTGGTTCGGCGAGGGTACGTGGTGATGCCGCCAGCCATATAAGGCCAGCAAAGAACAACGGACCAAACACAGCGAATTGCGAGCCGAAGAATTCGATGAAGGCGTCGGGATGGATCAACGGTTCGTCCAGCCCCGCATTGTCCTTCACGTGGAGATAGCTGACGAACCCGTTGTTCCAATTCCACCAGAAATTCGGCGAATACAGCAGCAGGGCGATGCCGATCGCAGTGAGCAGCGGACCCAGGTGGCGACGCTCGGCCCGCGACACGAGGACATAGCCGAGCGCCGAGAAGATCCAATAGGCCATCGCGTATTTCGCGAGCAGGCCGAGCCCGCAGGCGATCCCGACCGCGAGCCACCAACCCCACCTGCCGTCTTCGCGTGCTCTGATGAACGCGTATAGCGCCGCCGCCCAGAACAGCAGCAATGGCGCATCGGTCGAGATGATGAAAGCAGAGACGGACGCTCCAGGCAGGCTGGCATAGGCGAGAGCAGACCACAGCCCGACACGGCTGTCGTAGAGCCGGTCGCCGATCGCATAGACGAAAACGGCGGCGCCGACATGCAGCAGCGGTGCCGATAGCCGTATTGCAAACTCGCTCTCGCCGAAAAGCCCAGTCGTCAGCGCTATCAGCCAGGCGAGGAGCGGCGGCTTCGAATAGTAGCCGAAAGCGGGGTGCTGCGCCCAAAACCAGTATTGCGCTTCGTCCGGGTAGAGGTCGGCGGGCTGGAAGACGAGCCACAGCAGCCGCAACCCAGTGATCGCGAGCACTCCAGTGAGCATCAAAGCCGCGGGTGAGCGCAGCAGTGCCGGTCGAAAGAAGCCCTCTACGGCGCCAGGTTCAAACGCGACGCGATGGCGGAGCGGCAGGTCCCTCGGCGGGCGGGGGTTGCCCGCGGCAGGACTGCTCATTGGTGCTCGGGAAAGCCGACGCGCGCTCAGGCAGCCCAAGCGAACGGGGCGAAGTGCCCATTGTTGCCCTTGCCGGCTATGTCCAAATCGAGGCCAAAGCCGTGGATATGAGTTTCTCTCGACCGGGCAAGCGCCAAGCGCCGGTTTGCCGGGTGCGCCGTGTTATCGAGATACATGGGCTGATCTGGTCGGTTGCGCGGGGTGACCCCCTCGATCTCGAAGGATAGGACATGCGGGATCACTGTCGAGCGCTTGAGCCCGTCCAGGTTGAACTCGATCGGCCTGAACGCGACCCCGCGAAAATCGCTGACCAGATGCTCGCGGATGAATCCTGGCGGACCGCCGGCTTCGCCACTGACGATCGCAGCCAGGGCCGGACGCTGCGCATCGTCGGCCCGCTCGTCGACTATGCCGGCAAAGATCCAGTTGCCGTCGGCCATCACCTTGCCCGAGCGGATAACCAGCGCAAACTTTAGCCCGTCGAGCGTCATATCGCCGTATCTGCCGCCATCAATCCGGAACACCAATGCCGCGGTGCAGTGGTCGTAGGTCACCGGGCCCTGCGGGTTCGTATAGACGCACGGGCAGAGATAGTCGCAGTTGCAACTCTCCATGTATTCGCCGAGCATCGTCCACTGCTGCTCTGCCATGGCATGGCCCTCTTCTATCCAGCCGTCGGTTGCTGTTTCTTGTCGAGGATGCGCTGGTGCAGGTTGCGCACGATCATGCCGGTCAGCCTTTCGTCGTGGATGAAGAGGCGTTGGCCGATCGGGTAGGGGTCCTGCTTGGTGACCTCGAGTGGGTCTTTCAGGATCTCGTCGGGGGTAAGGCCGCGATCGACGAAGCGCTCGATATAGCCGACCCAATTCTCGACGATCTGCCCTTGTTCCTTCAGATAGGCCTTGGTGCAGGGATCGCCGTGCCCGGGGATGATGGTCTCGACGTCGAGCGCTTCGATGCTTTTGAGCGCCTCAAGCCATTCCCAGGGGTCGCACTCCTGCAGCCATGACCGGCATTTATAGAAGACGTTGTCGCCGGTGAACACGACCCCTTCCTGCGGCACGTGGACCGAGGTCTGCGGTGCGGTGTGGCCGGGCATGTGGACGATGTTGAAGGTATGGTTGCCGACTTGGAGGGTCAGCGTGTCGGTAAATGTCAGCTTGGGCGGGTTCGAGGCCGGGTAATCTGGGTGCCCGACGAGCCAGACGCTGTCGGGATCGGTCTCCTTAAAGCGTTCGCGTTTCTCTTCGAGGGTGCCGAACGCATAGAGATAGCGCTCGAAGCATTCCTGGAGCTTGACCTGCCCGACGACGGTCACATTCGGAAAATAGGCATTGCCCGAGATGTGGTCGCCATGCGGCTCGGTATTGATCAGGTAGCGGATCGGCGCCTTGTCCTCCATGCGCTCGCGCCAGCGCACGGCGTCGATCGGCTGCTGCGGCGAATCGATCATGACATAGCCGTCGCTGGTCTCGACAAAGCTCGGATTGCAGCCGGCGAAATAGATTTCGGTGAACGAATTCTTCCCTACCCTGCGCATCGCCCTCTCCTGTCTCGATTCTCCTCATCGGACGCGGGTTATTCCGCGGCGACCGGCAGCGACGCGCGACGGAACCCGGCGCGCGCGCCACCGGCGCATAACAGGCTTAATAGCAACAGAACGGCGACGACCACCAGCACGAGTTCAGGCCGACCAGCATCGATGATCATGCCGTAGGGCACCGGCATGATCGCACCGCCAAGCGACATGCCGGAACTGACAAACCCGAACACCTTGCCGATCTGCCCCGGTGGTGCCGCGTCCTTGACCATCACGTCGCGCGGCGTGTTTCTCGCCCCGGTCATCAGACCACCGGCAAACAACGCGCCGATCGTCGCCGGCTCGGGCAGCGAGACGACGCCGACCAGCAGCAACACCGCCGCGGCGCCGATCGTTAGAACCACGACGAAGGGGAGGTGGCGACTGGTGCGGTCGGCCACCCAACCACCGACCAGCACGCCGCCGATCTGGCCGACCATGTACCCGGTCAGCGCCGAGGAGGCCGCGGCGAGCGTCACGCCGTGCACCTGGTGCAAGATCGTGATTAGCCAGGACTGGATGCCGGCGCCGGCCATTGCCGTCATCATGAAGAACGCGAAAAACATCAACACCGATCGGCTCAGCAGCAGCCCGACCCCGCCCTCCGACGGGCGGCTCTGCGGGCGGCGTGCCTGGTCGATCAGGATTCGGCTCTGCCACACGATCGCAGCCACTGCCGGGAGACCAAGCAGCCCGACGAAGATCAAGGCACCCCGCCAACCGAACAGCAGCATTAGCGCAGCCGTTGCCGGAGGTGCGGCGGCAAACCCGATATTGCCGGCGAAGGTGTGAAAGGCAAAGGACCGGCCGAGCCGCGCCGGGTCGATCGAACCGCTCAAAATCGCATAATCCGCCGGGTGGAAGACCGAGTTGCCGACACCTGAGAGCAACGCCAGAACGACGATCTGCCAATAGGCGGTGGCAAATCCCATCGCGGCAATGGATGAGGTCATCACCAGGGTCCCGCCGATGAGGAACGGGCGGGCGCCGAAGCGGTCGACGAGAAACCCCATGGGGGTTTGCAGCAGCGCTGCGGTGGCCGACATGAGCGCCATGACTAGGCCGAGCTGGGCAAAGGAGACGTCGAAGGCCTGCTGCCAGGCGATGAATAGCGGCGGCAGGCAGAGCTGATAGAAATGCGACAGGAAGTGGCCAGAGCCGAGCAGCAGATTGACCCGGGCGTCGCGGCCGAGACCGAACGATCCTAGCATCGCGGCATGTTGCTATAAAAAGCGGCATCGGGTCGAGCGCAGAAGCCGCGGGCGGGCGCGACGCTGTGTTGCCGAAACCGCAGACCGCCGTCGCCGAGCCGACGGCGGGATATCCTGTTCCGATACGCAAATAGGGTCTACACTACTGCGCTAGAGGCAAAAGCGGAGGAGGTCTTTAGATGGCGGAGTACAAGCTGATCTCGGCGGATTCCCACATCGTCGAACCGCCGGACATGTATACCGGGCGCATTGATCCCAAGTTCCGCGACCGTGCGCCCAAGATGGAGCGCCGCAAGACTCCCGCCGGCAGACAATACGACGCCTGGGTCATCGACGGCATGCAGGTCGGCACCTTGGGTGCGGTGATGCAGGCCGGGCAGCGGTTCGAGGATCCCTCGCAGATCGATTTTCTCGGCGTCTGGGAGGATGTCCGCAAGGGCGGCTACGACGCCCATGCGATGATCACCGAGAACGAGGCGGACGGTGTCTGGGGCTCGGTATTGCAACCTAGCCAGGGCCTGTTCTGGTATCGCCTCCCCGACAGCGCGCTGCTGTCCAGCATCTGCCATGCCTATAACGACTGGATCGCCGATTTCTGCAAGCCCTATCCCGAGCGGCTGAAGGGTATAGCGACGCTCAATGTCGACGATGTCGACGAAGCCTGCCAAGAACTCGAGCGGATCGCCAAGATGGGGCTGGTCGGGGCCTTTATCCCGGTTGCACCGTTGCCCGAAAGGCCTTATCGCGACCCGGTTTATGATCGGCTGTGGGCAACCGCGCAGGATCTAAACCAGCCTCTGCTGCTCCACATCGGGACACCGCGCGGTGGCGTTCCGGGGTGCGAGTTCACCGCGGACATCACCGAGCTGACCGGCGCCGGCCGCGCGACCAGCGATTATTGGGTGCGGTACTCGCTGGGCGCGATGGTCTTCGCCGGCGTCTTCGACCGCTATCCACGGTTGAAGGTCGGCTCGGTCGAACACGAGACCGCGTGGATTCCCCATTGGCTAAAGCAGATGGACTTCACCTATGTCGAGCGTCCCGTATTCACCAAGGGATGGAAGTCAAAGGAAGGAATGCTTCCCAGCGATTACTGGCGACGTAACATGTTCGTCGAGTTTATGGAGGACGATCTCGGGGTCCGGATGCGAGATTTGATCGGCGTCGACAACATGCTGTGGGGTAGCGACTTTCCACATGCCGAATCGACGTGGCCGAAGTCCCAGGATTTCTTGGGACGGATCTTTGCCGGTGTCCCGGAGGAAGACCGGCGCAAGATCACGTCCGACAACGCGGCGAAATTGTTCGGCTTCAGGCCGAACTGACGGAAAGCTTCTCTCTTTTCCATCTTCTCGCGATGCGGGGAGAGGGAAAAGTTTTCGGTTAATTATTATGTCCGATGGGTTCGTCGCCGTCGCCAAGGCGGCGGAATTGCCGCCGGGCGAGATGCGATGGGCCGCGGTGGATGGCGAACGCCTTGTCTTGGCCAATGTCGAGGGGACCTTTTTCGCGCTGAGGGACGTTTGCGGTCATCGCAACGCACCGCTTTCGCGTGGTAAACTCCTGGGACATCTGATCGAGTGCCCGCTCCATTTTGCCCAGTTCGACGTGCGCACCGGCGAATTGGTCAGCGGGCCGGTATCGACGCCGGTGCCGACCTATCAGGTCCGGGTAGCAGGCGACACGGTCTACGTCAAACGGTAGTCACGCTCAGCCCGAGTCTTGCGGGCGATGGCGTTTGACGGCTTCCGGGTTGGTCGAGTCGGCGCCCATATAGATCCCGCGCTCCCAGCTCCGCTTCAGCGGATCGACGACCCTCAGTGACATCCGTCCGATGCGCTCGATCTCGATTTCCACGGTCTCGCCGTCCTGCAATGCGCCCAACCCCTCGTGATTGGTGCCGCAGGCGATAAGATCGCCGGTATTTAAGGTCATGATCGTCGAGGCGAACTCGACGAGTTCCGGCACCCGGTGCTCCATGTCGTCGGTGTTGTAATTGTGGCGCAGCTGGCCATCGTTCCAAAACCGCACGACCAGATCATTGGGCTCGGGAACCTCGTCGGCGGTGGCGATGCACGGACCGATCGGGGCGAAGGTTTCAAACGACTTGCCGAGCCAGCTGCCGGCCTTCCAGGTCCGCCTTCCCTCGCCGCGCGCCGAAACGTCGATCAGGCAGGTGTAGCCGAACACAGCGCTCTGCCAATTCGCTTGAGTGACTTTCTTCGCGGGGCCCTTGATGACGAGCGCTAGCTCGGCCTCGTGCATGAAGATCCACGGCTCGGTGAACTCCGGCAGCGTAATCGTGTCGCCGGGCCCGACCACCGCCTCCGGATTTTTCAAGAACATGTTGAGCGGCCGCGCCTCGCGCTGCGCGTGCTCCCAGTAATTGGCGATGCAGCACAGGATCTTGCCGGGCCGTGGCAACGGCGCGCGCAATCGGACCGAGGCAAGTGGCAGGGCTTCACCCTGTGCGGCCAGCTTCCCCAGCGCCGGACGCATCCGGTCGAACCCGTCGATCAGCCCCTGCATCGTCAGCTGCGGCGTGTGACCTCGCTCGGCGGTGCCGGCGAGGCTGACAACCCCGCGCTCGGTGAGCAAACCGGGTGTGGGCTCACCCCGTTCGGAAGTTTGGAAGAGCACCAATTTCATGATCGCCTCCATCGTCCCGTGTCGCCGATCGAGCAAATTAGCGGGTTCGGCGCATGGCAACCATTGCGATTCTCGGCGGTGACTTTGTTCCGACCCGAAGTCTATCGGCCGCCGATGTATTTTATGAAATTCTCCATGTCGTTGGGGACCATCACCGCCTTTAGTGTAAAGACATCGTGCGACGTATGGGCTATCCCGGAACAACACCCGCGACCGGCTCTGTATCCCGCCAGCTTCACCGCCGCAGCGGCCTTGGCGTTATAAGATCCATACGGATAGGCAAATTCTTCTACCGGAGCCTCAAGTTGAGTTTCAAGAATTGTTTTGCTGTTGTATATCTGGTCCCACAACTCCGCTGGATCTTTAATTTTGTTGAGGCGCGGGTGTGATCGCGAATGGCTGCCTATTATCATGCCGTCGGTTTGGAGTGTTTGTAACTGGGGCCATGAAATGAAACCCGGGCGACCAATGTAATTCGTTACTACAAAGAACGTTGCAGTGTAATGGTATTTCTCAAGACTTGGTAGTGCGTATTCGAATTGAGTTTCCCACCCATCGTCAAATGAGATGATCACCGGCAATGTTGGCAATTCTCGGTCCTTTTCGAAATAGTCTGCGAGGTCAGAGAACGTGATTACATGGTATCCCTTGTCTTGAAGATACTGCATCTGCTGGTCGAAAATTTCGGCGGTTACGGTTAGCCGACGAAGACCAGGTGAACCTTCGGAAACCGATTGACTAAAACGGTGATATACCAAAATCGGTACTTTTGCCGTCCGTTTTTCAGGCAGAGTTGGCTGGTGGGAATCTGTAGCAGGCGCGACGAGTGGTTTCGCTTCTTCGGCGATTGGGGTGATCTGCTGAGCCGGCGAGGGCCGACAGGGATCGAGGAATAGGGCGACCAGAACGACCAGGCCAGCGGCCGAAAGCCGGCCGCTGATTGACAATCTGTTGTCCCTCATTGCTTTTCCTTCTCCGTCGATTTTTCGCTGTAATCCGGCGCGTAGGGTCGACGGGTTTGCCGAGTTCGGCCGCATAGAACTCCTTTCGCCAATACATCGAACGCTCCTATGCGCGCGCCGCCCACTCAACACGCCAGGTATCACCGGATCTGCAGGACTACCGGGGCGGAGGCGCAAATTTGCCGAGATGCCGCGCGACAGCGGCAAGATCACTGGGCGCAGCCTCCACTCGGCAGTTTTCCTCTACCAGGATCCTCACCGTGTCGCGGATCTGTTCCTCGGTATGCGCTGCCGTCAGAAAGAACCGCAAACGGGCGGCTCGCTCGGGCACCGCCGGGTATAGGATCGGTTGAACGTTGACCCCTCGCCGGAACATTGCTTGCG
>Ga0318549_10000283_pt1 | contig 10746 bp, 9 predicted proteins | sample GRESIP169b2f22_FD_203666 | JGI IMG/M metagenome (GOLD analysis project Ga0318549, IMG submission 203666) | Tropical soil microbial communities from Luquillo Experimental Forest, Puerto Rico - GRE.SIPMG.169b2f22 | ecosystem: Environmental > Terrestrial > Soil > Tropical forest > Bulk soil... | reverse complement strand
CGACTCGCCCCGAATGGGCCAGCGCTTGTTATACAGGTTGAAGATCGGATGCACGGACACCAGGTCCATGTGCGCGTCGTAGAACGCGTCCAGCGTCCCAACGTCACGCCAATAGCCCCGGTCCCGGTCGGTGGCTCCGGGCACCTCGTTGTCGGAGAAGTCGTAAACCGCGGCCATCCCGTCGTCCACCAATCGCGGGATGATGTCGCCGCCCATGTCGTGATCCGAGTGGTCGTCGTCGGCGTCGGCGCGAATCGCGTCGATGAGCACCTTGGTGGTGAAGATGTAGTTGCCCATCGAAACGAAGGTCGACTCCGGGTCGTCAGGGGTTCCCGGCGGTTCCAGCGGCTTCTCGACGAAACGGCGGATGTGGCTGGACTCGTCGGAGTCGATGCAACCGAACGCGCTCGCTTCGGCGCGCGGTACCCGGATGCCGGCCACGGTCGCGCCGGCCCCGGTGTCGATGTGGAACCGGACCATCTGCTCGGGATCCATTCGGTACACGTGGTCGGCCCCGAAAACCACAAGGTAGTCCGGGTCTTCGTCGTAAATGAGATTGAGTGATTGATAGATCGCGTCGGCGGAGCCGGTGTACCAGCGCGGGCCGAGGCGTTGCTGTGCGGGCACCGGCGTGATGTACTCACCGGCCAGGCCGGACAACCGCCAGTTCTGCGAAATGTGACGGTCGAGTGAATGCGACTTGTATTGGGTGAGAACGCAGATCCTCAAGTAGCGAGCATTGACGAGATTTGAGAGCACGAAATCGATCAGGCGATAGGCCCCACCGAAGGGAACTGCGGGCTTGGCCCGGTCCGCGGTCAGCGGATACAGCCGCTTGCCCTCACCGCCGGCCAGGACGATGCCCAGCACGTGTGGTGCTTCCCTCATGGCTACAAACTATCGGCCACCGGGAGCCGCTGCCAGGGGGATCGTCCTATTGGCGCGGTCTGACAGATTGTCCGTCAATGTATTTGGCGTGTAGTCCGGCCCGATCCCGGCAACCAATCACCCACCCGCCGTGCGGGCGCATCGTCGCCGAACTCAAGCTCAATTGTCCGACTCCTCCCACCCGCCGTGCGGGCGCATCGTCGCCGAACTCAAGCTCAATTGTCCGACTCCTCCCACCCGCCGTGCGGGCGGATCGTCGCCGAACTCAAGCTCAATTGTCCGACTCCTCCCACCCGCCGTGCGGGCGGATCGTCGCCGAACTACGGTGCGGTGTATGCGGGTGGCGATGATGACTCGGGAGTACCCACCAGACGTCTATGGCGGAGCCGGGGTACACGTCACCGAACTGGTCGCCCAACTGCGCCGACTATGCGCCGTCGACGTGCATTGCATGGGCGCACCCCGTCCGGACGCCTTCGCCCACCAGCCCGACCCACGGATCCACGGTGCCAATCCGGCGCTGGCCACCTTGTCGACGGACCTCATGATGGCCAATGCCGCGTCGGCGGCGACCGTCGTGCACTCACACACCTGGTACACCGGCCTGGCCGGGCACCTGACCGCGTTGCTCTACGACATCCCCCACGTTCTGACCGCGCATTCGCTCGAACCGTTGCGGCCGTGGAAGGCGGAACAGCTCGGCGGCGGCTACCGCGTGTCGACGTGGGTGGAGCGAACCGCGGTGCTGGCCGCCGACGCCATCATCGCGGTCAGTTCCGCGATGCGCGAAGACGTGCTGCGGGTCTACCCCACACTGGATCCCAGCCTGGTGCACGTCATCCGCAACGGGGTCGACACCAATGTCTGGCATCCCGCGGGGCCGGTGCAAAGCGGGTCGGTGCTGGCCGAACTCGGGGTCGATCCGAGCCGGCCGGTCGTGGCGTTCGTCGGGCGGATCACGCGGCAGAAGGGTCTCGCCCACCTGCTGGCGGCCGCCCACCGATTCAGCCCCGACGTCCAATTGGTGCTGTGCGCCGGTGCTCCCGACACCGCGGAGCTAGCCGAGGAGGTTCGGGCCGCGGTCGCCGAGCTGGCCCGCAGCCGGGCGGGGGTGTTCTGGATCCGAGAAATGCTCCCCATCGGCGAGCTACGCGAAATACTTTCGGCTGCAACGGTTTTCGTATGCCCGTCGGTGTACGAGCCGTTGGGCATTGTGAACCTCGAGGCGATGGCCTGCGCGACCCCGGTGGTGGCATCCGACGTCGGCGGGATACCGGAGGTGGTCGTCGACGGGATCACCGGGTCGCTGGTGCACTACGACGCCGACGACCCAACCGGTTTCCAGGCCGGGTTGGCCAAAGCGGTCAATGAGCTCGTCACCGACCCCGACAAAGCGAAACGTTACGGCGAGTCGGGACGCCAGCGCTGCATCGAGGAATTTTCCTGGGCACACGTCGCCGAGCAGACGCTGGACATCTATCGGAAGGTCGGTGCCTGAGCCGACCTAGCTGGTAACGCCCTTGAGTTCGTCACCGAGGGCGGCGGCTTCGTCGGGCGTCAGCTCGACGACCAGTCGACCGCCTCCCTCGAGTGGTACCCGCATAACGATGCCGCGCCCCTCCTTGGTTGCTTCCAGAGGACCGTCTCCGGTCCGGGGCTTCATCGCCGCCATCGAGTGCTCCCTCCAGATTCGAGCTGGCCCGCCATCGCGGACTTGGTCGGCGCCGAGCATGCCCCGCCCGTCAACTTCCAGCCGTACCCGACATTGAACTGCCAAATCACCCCTCCATTGTTCCCTATTTGGATCGGCAGTTACACAAAGACCCGCTTCTGACACCTCGGTGGGCCTTCAGTGGGCCGCGGTGGGCACCCAGCAATCGCGAATGTGGTCGTCAACCATGCCGGTCGCCTGCATCAGCGCATAGGCGGTGGTCGGCCCGACGAAGCGGAAGCCACGCCGCTTCAGTTCGGCCGCCATAGCCTTGGATTCGGCAGTGGCCGAGGGGATTTCGGATCCGTCGGCTGGCCGGGGCCGCGGTGGCGGCGCGAACGACCACAGCAGCTTGCACAGGTCCTCGGAAGTTCCCAGGTCGGCGGCGGCGCGCGCGTTGGCGATCGTCGCGTCGATCTTGGCCCGGTTGCGGACGATTCCCTCGTCGGTCATCAGCCGCTGCACGTCGGCGTCGGTATAGCGGGCGATCGTCTCGATGTCGAACCCGGAGAAGGCGCGCCGGAAATTCTCCCGTTTGCGCAGGATGATCAGCCAGGACAGGCCGCTCTGGAAGGCCTCCAGGCTCATCCGCTCGAACAGTGCCACGCCGTCGCGCACCGTGCGGCCCCACTCCTGGTCGTGGTAGTCGCGATACAGCCCGAAGTCCGGTCCCGGCCGAACGACCGCCCAACCACACCGCACCAGCCCGTCGTCGCTCATATTGTTTCCTGACGATCCCCGCCCTCGTCAGGTTCCGTAGGCTCACCCTCGGTTTTCTGGGCGGCAGCCAGCGGGGCGGCCACCGCGCCCAGCTGCCCCCGCAGCGCCTCGAGCTCCCGGGCGAGCCGGTCCAGCACCCAGTCCACCTCGCTGGTCTTGTACCCACGCAGCACTTGGGTGAACTTGACGGCGTCGACGTCGGCGCCGGTGACGCCATAGGCGGGCAGCACCGTCGCCGTCGTCCCCCGCGGCAGGGGCGGCAACTGCTCGCCACGACCGAACAGCAGGCTGGCGGCGCCGAAAAGCACGATCGCCACCAGCACCAAGACCACCAGATACAGCAAGACCAACGCCACGCGATTGATATTGCCCTATGCCGCCGACACCGAGCCGATCAGCGTCGCCCTACCTTGGTTTAAGCCCGTTCATCGGCGGCCGGTCCACCAGCGACACCGGCGAGGTGTGCGCGGTGTAGCCCTGAACACCGGAGCCGTCGGGGCCGTCGGCGAAGAACTGGGTCAGCCCGACGCCGGAGTCGGGGATCCCGCAGCGGGAGAGCAGCGTCGCGATGACCTGGCGGCTCATCGCGCCCAGCTCGGACAGCGGCCGGTTGCGGTGCGCCCGCACGCCGAGGTTGACCTGGGCGATAGCGTCCAGGCCCAAGCGGTCGAAGGTGTCCACCAGCAGGCCGATCTCCACGCCGTAGCCCGGTGCGAACGGCAGGGATGTCAGCAGCTCCCGGCTGGCCGCGTACTCACCGCCGAGCGGCTGCAGCATGCAGCCCAACTCCGGCCGCAGCGCCGCCAACAGCGGCCGGGCGACCAGCTCGGTCACCCGCCCGCCACCGGTGGTACCCGCCGCGACACCCACATCGCCGACACCGAGCGGCCGTCGATAGAAGCTTTTGACCAGGTGAATGCCATCGCAGGTGAGCAGCGGGGCGAGCAGCCACGGCACGAACATCGGGTGCGGGTCGATCAGGTCGGAGTCGACGAACACCACGATGTCGCCGCTGGTGGCCGCGAGCGAGCGCCACAGCGCCTCGCCCTTGCCGGACCGCACGGGCACCTCGGGCAACGCCTGTTCGCGGCTGACGACGCGGGCACCGGCGGCGATGGCACGGATCTCGGTGTCGTCCGTTGAGCCGGAGTCCAGCACGATCAGCTCGTCGACCAGGCCGTCAACCAGCGGCGAGATGCTGTCGATCACGGATTCGATGGTCTCTTCCTCGTTGAGTGCCGGCAGCACCACCGAGACGGTCCGCCCCGCCTTCGCCCGTTCCAGTTCACCGACCGTCCAGCCGGGACGGTTCTGGCCACGGTTGGACAGCCAGATGTCCCCGGGCCGGGAGGCGAGGGCCCGGTCATCGGTGAGATAACCGGCCACCAGCTGCGATGCGGTCATGCGAGCCCCCTCACCGTGCGCGTCGGCGGGCGTATGCCCTGGATCGAGGACACCATCTCCAGCACCCGGCGAGTGGCCGCGACCTCGTGCGCACGGAACATCCGAACCCCCGCGGCGGCCGCCAGCGCGGTCGCCGCCAGTGTCCCCTCGAGCCGTTCGGTCAGTTGCACACCCAAAGTCTCCCCGACGAAGTCCTTATTACTCAAAGCCAGCAGCACCGGCCATCCCGTCTTAACGAGATCGCCCACGTGACGCAACAAAAGCAGCCCGTGGAAGGTGTTCTTGCCGAAATCGTGGGCCGGGTCGATCAGCACCCGGTCGCGGGCCACTCCGCACGCGACCGCCCGCTCGGCGGCGGCGGTGACCTGACGAACGACGTCGTCCACCACGCCGCGCGGGGTGGTTCCATAACTGACCCGGAAGGGACGGGTGCGCGGCACCGCGCCGCCGGTGTGCGAACACACCAGGCCCGCCCCGAACTCGGCGGCCACCTGTGGCAGGGCGGGGTCGATGCCGCCCCAGGTGTCGTTGATCAGGTCGGCGCCGGCCGCGCAGGCCACCCTCGCCACGCCCGAGCGCCAGGTGTCGACGCTGATCAGCTGGTCCGGATAGGCGCCACGCAGCCATTCGATGAACGGCACCAACCGCGCGATCTCGGTCTCCTCATCGACGGCCTCCCCGGGCCCGGCTTTCACGCCGCCGACATCGATGACATCGGCGCCCTCAGCGACGGCCCGGTGCGCGGCCTCCCTGGCCGCCTCGTCGCCAAAGGTCGCGCCCCGGTCGTAGAACGAATCCGGGGTGCGGTTCACGATCGCCATGATCAGCTGGCGGTCCCCCGCGACCGGTCGGCCGCACAGAGTCGAATGGCCGGCTGACGCCGGCGGTGTCGAACGCACGCATCCATGGTGCCTGGTCACTCTCACCCGCGAGTGTGCGGCCAGCCGCGCACTCGGCGCCGAACGTGCGGCGGGCCGCACATTCGGTGTATCCAACCCACTCAGCCTTGCGGTCGCTTACCCGCCGCCACCTCGTCGGGGTATTCGTCGTAGTACGGCACGTAGCCTTCGTCGCGGCCGGCCAGCACATACAGCGGGTCCTCCACGTCGGGACCGTAGGCCTGCTCGCGCAACTCCACCCTGCGGCTCTTGAACGTCGTGGTGTGCTCCAGCGACTTGACCACCCGCACGAAGAGCGGCAGCGCATAGGCGGGCAGTTGGCCGTACACCGCGCGGGCCAGGGATGCGCCGTCGAACTCGGCGCCGTCGCGCAGCTTGACCGCGGCCATCCCGGCGCGGCCGCCGGTGTCGGGCACCTCGACGCCGAAGACCGTGCACTCCTCGACGGACTCATCGGACGTCAGCGCCGCCTCGACCTGTGTGGTGGCGACGTTTTCGCCCTTCCAGCGGAAGGTGTCGCCCAGCCGGTCGACGAACACGGCGTGGCCCATGCCCTGCGGGCTCATCACGTCGCCCGAATTGAACCAGCAGTCGCCCTCACGAAAAGCGTTGCGCACCAATTTCTTTTCGCTCGACGCCGGGTCGGTGTAGCCGTCGAACGGCTGCAGGCGGTTGACCGGGCTGAGCAGCAACCCGGGCTCTCCGGCGGGCACCCGGCGTACCCGCCCGTTTTCGTCACGCAGCGGTGCGCCGGTGTCAGGGTCGTATTCCACGTAGGCCAACGGCGTCGGCGAGATACCGGTGGTCTGAGGCACATTGAAGATGTTGATGAAGGCGGCATTGCCCTCGCTGGAGGCGTAGAACTCGCAGACGCGCGCGATCCCGAATCGCTTCGTGAACTCGTCCCAGATCTCCGGGCGCAGGCCGTTGCCGGCGATCACCCTCACCTTGTGCGCGCGGTCGGTCGGCTTGGGCGGTTGGTTGAGCAGGTACCGGCAGATCTCGCCGATGTAGATGAACGCCGTGGCCTCGGCGGCAATCACCTCGTCCCAGAACTTCGACGCCGAAAACGACTTGCCCAGCGCCAGCGTCGCCCCGGAAGTAATCGCCGACGACAACGCCACCGTAAGCGCGTTGTTGTGGTACAGCGGCAGGCAGCAGTACAGCGTGTCGGAGCCCTTCAGCCGCAGCCCAAGGCCACCGAACGCGGCCAAGGCGGCCAGCCACCGTCGGTGCGTCATCACGCTGGCCTTGGGGAACCCCGTGGTGCCCGAGGTGAAGATGTAGAACGCGGTGTCTTTGGCCTGCACCGCCGACGCCGACGCCGGATTGGTGGCCGGAGCGTTCACGGCGAACCGCTCCAGATCCTCGACGGTCAGCGTCTCGGTGGCCCCCGCGCCGCCGCACTCGGCGACGGCGCTGACCAGGTCCGTCTCGGCGATCAGCACCTTGGCGTCCAGCAGGCCCAGGCTGTGCGCCAGCACCTCGCCGCGCTGGTGGTAGTTGAGCATGCCCGCGACGGCGCCACACTTGACCGCGGCCAGCATCGCCAGCACCGTGTTGGGCGAGTTGCGCAGCATGATCGCGACGACGTCGCCATGGCCGACGCCGCGCGCGGCCAACACGGCGGCATAGCGGTTGGCGGCCGCGTTGGCGTCGCGGTACGTCAGTCGCTGATCGCCGAAGCTCAGGAAGACCCGGTCGCCGTAGCGAGCGGCCCGTTCCTGGAAGACCGTGCCGATCGATTTCCGGGTGCTCGGGCGCGCCAGCAGCCCGGTCAGCGCCCCGCGCACGATCACCGGCATGTCGGCCAGGAGGCCCGGAGCCCGGCTTGCTATGTCGGTCAGTCTGACCGCCGTGCGCGTTGCGCCGTCGTGATCGGACACGTCATCCCTCGATTCCCCTGGGCGCCTTCCGCCGACCTGAGCCCGCCGGCTCTCAGGCGGGTGCGCACGCCTCGATTGCGGCACCCACCTTATCGACCAGCACCAACCGGTCCATCGCGGCTTGCGAGATGTACCCGCTGTCAAGCAACCCGCACAACCACAGCCACAGGGCTTCGTAGTGCCCGAACGGGTCCAGCATCACGATGGGTTTGCGGTGCACGCCGAGGTAGCCGCTGGTCCATGCGTCGAACAACTCGTCCAGGGTGCCGACGCCGCCCGGCAGCACGATGAACGCATCGGCGCGGTCTTCCATCACCTGCTTGCGCTCGTGCATGGTGGCACTGACGATCAGCTCGTCGGCTTCGATGTCGGCAACCTCGCGGCGCATCAAGTTTTCGGGAATGACGCCGACGGTCCGGCCACCGCGGGCGCGGGCCGCGCTTGCCACTGCACCCATCGCCGAAACCCGGCCGCCGCCCCACACCAGGGTCCAGCCGCGCTCGGCGATCGCCTCGCCGAGTTCGGAAGCGAGCGTGAGCAATTCGGGATGCACCGGGCCCGAGGCGCAATACACGCACACCGCCCATGCGCTTGATGAATCGCGTTCCGGGCCCATACATCGAAAGGTAGACCACGCCCGGTGCGGCGTGCACAGCGCGCGCAATAAAATCCGGCAGTGCCGATTCGATGGAACGTCCCCCAACACGCGGCGGCCTTGGAGCGGCTCAACGCCGCCCTGGATGCATCGCCTCCGGGCGGGGCGGTCGTACTCGGACCCGACGGGGTGGGCAAATCCACGCTGGCCCGATTGGCCGCCGAAGACTACAGCGGCCGGCACCCGAACACGCTCACCCGCTGGGTCACCGGCACCCCGACCGAGCGCGTCGTTCCGTTCGGGGCCTTCGGTCATCTGATCGAGATCGACGACATCGGCAAGCCCGCAGCGCTCTTGCGGGCGGCCCGGGCATCACTGAGCCGGGGGCAGGGCGATCTGCTGCTCGTGGTCGACGATGCCCACGACCTCGATGTCCTGTCGGCCACGTTGGTTTACCAATTGGCATTGGCCGGCACCGCCCGGATGATCGTCACCGCCCGCGCAGACGCGGCGCCCGAGGCCATCGCGGCGCTGTGGACCGACGGTCTGCTGGCTCGGATCGACGTCGAGCCGCCCGCCGGGGCGACCACGCCGAAGGAGGTCGACACGTTCATCGCGGAGCTACCCGCCGCGGCGCGTTCGGTGCTCGACTATCTCGCCGTAGAGGAACCGCTGTCGCTCGCCGATCTGACCACCCTGGCCGGCGACGGCGCGGTGCGGGAGGCGCAGGACTGGGGAGCGGCGGAAACCCGGGTGCGCGGCGGGCGATCGGACGATCCCGTGGTGTACACGGCGCACCCGCTGTTCGCCGATCGAGCGCTCGCCGCGCTCGGTGCCGACGGTGCGCGGGGACGACGCGCCGAGCTCGTCAAGCTGCTGTCGCAGCAAGCGTCGGATCACCTCACCGACCGGCTGCGCCTGGCGTCGCTGGCGAGGGACAGCGACGCCCCCCAGCCGGTCGCCGAGGTCGTCGCCGCCGCGCAGCAGGCGTTGCGGCTGGGCGACCTGGCGCTGGGCGAACGACTGGCCTCCTCTGCGCTGGAGCGGTCCGGCGGATTGGCGGCGCGGCTGGCGCTGGCGCATGCCCTGGGGTTCCAGGGCCGTGGTCGGGAAGCCGACGCGGTGCTGGCCGCGGTCGACTCCTCCGCGCTGACCGAATCGGCGCTCATGGATTGGACGCTGCTGCAAGCGGCCAACCAGTTCTGGATGCTCAGCGAGCCGGAGCGGGCCACCGCGTTCCTGCGGACCATCCGCAATCGGGTCACGGATGCGGGCCCGCGCCTTACCCTCGACGCGCTCAGCGCCACCTTCGCGATGAATGCGGGCAATGTCGGGCACGCCGTCAAGGTCGCCCGCGAGGTGCTGTCCTCGCCGTCGGCCGATGACCAGGCGGTGGCCTGGGCGGCCAGCGCGGCGGCGCTGTGTGCGGCGCGGCAGGGCCGGTTCGACGACGTCGAACCGCTGGCCCAGCGCGCCCTGGCCGCCGAGCATCCCGGGCTGCTGCGCTTCACGATCGGTCTGGGCCAAACCACCGCGCTGTTGATGGCGGGCCGGCTCGACGCGGCCCGCGAGCTCGCTCAGCAGTTCACCGACTTCGCCGAGCTGCAGCAGCCGGGCCGCGCGATCGGCGAGGTGCTGCTGGCGCACGTGCTGATCGCCGAGGGCGAATTCGCCCGAGCGGCGGCGCTGCTCGGGCCGGCGGCCGCAACGCTGGAACGCACCGGCTACTCGTGGGGCCCGCTCTCGCTGACGCTGCTGGCCACCGCGCTGGCCGGGCAGGGCGACATACCCGGATCGGCAAAAGCGTTGCGGCGCGCCGAGACCCGGCATGGAACCAAGTCCGCGTTGTTCGCGCCCGAGCTCGGGCTGGCTCGCGCCTGGACCAAAGCGACCGCCCGGGAAACGACGGACGCGATTACGGCGGCCCGGGAAGCGGCCCGAACGGCGGAGCGCTCCGGGCAGTCGGCCGTGGCGATACGCGCCTGGCACGTGGTAGTCCGGCTCGGGGATGTCCGTGCGGTGGACCCGCTGGCCCGGTTGTGTGGCGAGATCGACTGCGCGGTGGGCACAATCGCCCTCGCCCACGCCCGGGCCTTGGCGGCCGGCGACGAAGCGGCGCTGCGCGCGGTGTCGGACGACCTGACGGCGGTCGGCATGCGCGCGGCCGCAGCCGATGCCGCCGCCCAGGCGCGCCGCATTGTGCGCGAACCGTGACGCGGCCGTGTTAGCGCAGTGACTATCACGCATCACTGTTTCCAGAGTGATTTCGCTAGCCGCAGTTCAGCCGGGGGGTTGGAGGCACGATGCGTATCCGCCCTCACCGAGTGGCCAACCTGGTCGCGGCCAGCCTGCTGATCGCCGCCCTGACGACTGACGCGTCGTCGGTTGTCGCCCCACCGGCCGCGTTGGCGGCGGCCGCAGGGCCGACGCTGCCGCTCGGCCACGTCGGCCGTTGGATGACCGACAGCGTCGGCCGCGTGGTGGTGCTACACGGGTTCAACCAGGTTTACAAGGTGCCGCCGTACGAGCCGTCCGCCGACGGGTTCGGCGACGACGACGCGGCTTTCCTTGCGGCCAACGGTTTCAACGCGATGCGGGTGGGTGTCATCTGGGCGGCCGTGGAACCGCAGCCACTGAGCTACG
>Ga0318549_10000282_pt1 | contig 10747 bp, 10 predicted proteins | sample GRESIP169b2f22_FD_203666 | JGI IMG/M metagenome (GOLD analysis project Ga0318549, IMG submission 203666) | Tropical soil microbial communities from Luquillo Experimental Forest, Puerto Rico - GRE.SIPMG.169b2f22 | ecosystem: Environmental > Terrestrial > Soil > Tropical forest > Bulk soil... | reverse complement strand
TGCTTGCCCATGCACGCGCCTTCGGTCGTCCGGTGACCGTCAATGCAGCCGCCGGGAGCGAACCATTCTGGCGCTCCCTTGGATTTGTCCTAGATGCCCGCAATGGCCATACTCACGTCTTCGAGCAAGCCGAACGTTTGCGATTGCAGGACCATAAAATAGCCCAATTGGTACGGTACACTCCTCGATGAATGGGCTAGCGGTTACAACCTGAGAGAGAATTTGCTGCAGATTCGCTGCAGATTGCACAACGCATCGTAATCGACACAACCGGGAGTGGCCGTGGCACATCAGCATGATCACCATTCCGAAGGCCGGGCGTCAGCTCGCAACCACGATTGCGGCGGCCTCTTTGGTTGCGGCGACGAGAAGGGCACCGGCGTCATCCGCGAGGACATCAAGGATGGGGCATTCGACACCCGCGCCGCGGATCGTCTGTTGCATATGGACGAAGTCGATCAGGAGCGCTTCGACGGGTTTCTGACCGCCCGCGGCCGGGCCCGGCGTCAACTGCTGCGGGCGAGCAGCTTCATGGGTGCGCTGGCCGCTGTCGGTCCATGGTTTGGCAAGCTCGCACAGGCGGCCGACAGCGACAGGGCCCTGGCCGCCCGCCGGAGCGGTGGGGCAGGCCGCGTCCATGTGGTCGCGTCGAGCAAGGAGACGGTGCGGCTCGGCATCTTCGACGAAACCTTGCCGCCTATCCTCACGGTGGATTCCGGCGACTCGGTCAGCTTTCCGAACACCTGGTCGCATTTTATGAACGAGCTGCAGCCCGGGGTTCCGATCGGCCGTCTGGCGGAGCTGCGCACCAGCAACCCGGGGCGGGGGCCGCATTCGATCATCGGTCCCATCGCCGTCAAAGACGCCGAGCCGGGCGACGTCGTCGAAATCCGCTACAAGCGTCTCACGCCCGTAAACTGGGGCGCAGTGTTCAACAACCCGGCGTCTTTGGGCACCGGGCTGTTGCCGCAGGATTTTCAGCAGGGACAGATCAAATACGTCGATCTCGACCTGAAAACGATGCGGGGCAAGTTTGCGCCCCACATCAACATTCCGCTGACGCCATTTCAGGGGACGATGGGCTTAGCGCCGCCCAATGGTTTCTTTACTCCGCTCGCCCCCGGAGTGACGAGCTCGGTGCCGCCCGGGCCGCATGGCGGTAATCTCGATTTGCGTGAGCTGGCGGAAGGCTCAGTCCTGTACCTGCCGGTGTGGAAACCGGGCGCACTGATCTACACCGGCGACTCGCATGCCGTGCAGGGCGATGGCGAGATCAGCCTGACGGCACTGGAAACCCGCATGCAGGAGGTGCTGATCCAGGTCGTCCTGCACAAGCAGAAGAATTTCCAGTGGCCCGTCGCCGAGACTGCGACGCACTGGATCATCATGGGCCTCGACAAGGACCTCAATACGGCGATGGCGCTTGCGGCGCGCAATGCGATCGATTTTCTGTCGACTCGCGCCAAGCTGACCCCGCATGACGCTTACGCGCTGTGCAGCATCGCGGTCAGCTTTCGCGTGACGCAGGTCGTCGATATCGTGCGCGGGGTGCATGCGATGATCCCGAAGAACCTGTTCACCGGTGAGTTGCGGCAGCAGATCGCCGTCGTTTAGCGCGAGTCGTTATTTCGGGAGGAGCCCAATGAGACTGGAGAACAAGGTCGCGCTGATCACCGGGGCGGCGTCCGGCATGGGCGCCAGCATGGCGCGCATCTTTGCGCGCGAGGGCGCCAAAGTCGCGATCGCCGATGTGCTCGATCAGGAGGGCGAAGCAATCGTGGCCGAGATCACGCAGGCCAATGGCGCGGCAATATTCCACCATCTCGACGTCAGCAGCGAAGCGGAATGGAAGGCGGCGGTCGACGCGACCATCGCCGAGTTCGGCAAGCTCGACATCCTCGTCAACGACGCGGGCTTGAGCGGCAGCGCGGTCGACGATCTGTTCGAGACCGCGGCCTGGGACCGGCTGATGGCGGTCAACGCGCGCGGCGTCTTTCTGGGCATGAAATTCGCGATCCCGTACATGAAGGCGGCCGGCGGTGGGTCGATCGTCAACATCTCCTCGATCTCCGGCATCACCGGCCAGCATCATGTCCACGTCGGCTACAACGCCTCGAAAGGCGCGGTGCGGACGCTGACCAAGGCGGCGGCGGTGCAGCACGGGGCCGACAACATTCGGGTCAATTCCGTCCATCCCGGGCTGATGCCGCCGATGCGTTCGTCGGGCCGCACTGCCGACCCGAACATTCGCGCCCAAATGCTGCGGCAGGTCCCGATGGGCCGTGCCGGCCGCATCGAGGAGGTCGCCAACGCCGTGCTGTTCCTTGCCTCCGACGAGGCCTCCTACATCACCGGCGCCGAGCTCTGGGTCGACGGCGGGTATCTCGCGACTTAGCCGTTCTCAGCTGAGGCTCATTTCGGGCAGGGTTACGATCTTCACTCCGGCAGCTTCGAGGCCCTGGCGGACGGCCCGCGCGGCGATGACGGCCGAAGGTTCGTCGCCGTGCAGGCACAGAGTGTCGAGCCGGACCTTCAGTCTGCCGCCGGTGCGCGAGACGATCTCGTCGTTCACCACCATGTTGACGACGCGCTCTTTGATCACCTCGGGATCGTGCAGCACCGCCCCCGGCACCTTGCGCGAGGTCAAATTGCCATCGTCATCGTAGAGCCGGTCGCAAAACCCCTCGCGAGCCACCCGCAGCCCGAGTTCCCTGCCGGCCTTCTCCATTTGCGAGCCGGCAAGCGCGACATAGATGATGTCGCGGTCGACCGTCTTGATCGCCCGCCCGATCGCCAGCGCCAATTCGATGTCCTCGGCCGCCATGTTGTTGAGCGCACCGTGCGGCTTCAGATGCGTCACCGTGGCACCGGCATAACACGCCATCGCCTGCAACGCGCCGATCTGATAAGCGGTTATGTATTCGAGTTCGCGCGGGTTCATGTCGATGCGCCGCCGTCCGAAGCCCCACAGATCGTTGAAGCCCGGATGCGCGCCGATGCTGACCCCCCGCGCTGCCGCCTCGGTGACGAGCCGCTGCATGACGACCGGGTCGCCGGCATGGAACCCGCAGGCGATGCTTGCGGAACGGATGACCTTGAGCAAACCCGCGTCGTCGCCGATGTCGTATGCGCCGAAACCCTCGCCCATATCGGCGTTGAGATTGATTTCTTTGGCCATGCCGTCTCCTTCCCTCGATCGGCCCAGGCTGGGATGCTCCAAGTCTAACAGGGAAACCGATGAACGTGCGCTTCCTCTCCGCCGGCGACCGCGCCCTCGTCGTTGAATTCGGTGACCGCGCCGACCGGGCACTGAGCGAGCGCGTCCTCCGCCTCGACGCGGTCATCCGCGCCAATGCGCCAAACGGACTCGTCGAGACGGTTCCGACCTTCCGCTCGCTGATGGTTTATTACGATCCGCTGGTAACTGGCCACACCGAGCTCGAACAGGCGATTACAAGTCTGCTCGATCGCGGGGACAACCCAGGGGCCCACACAACGCTTTGGCGCGTGCCGGCCTGCTATGAGGGCAAATACGCGCCCGATCTGGCGGAGGTCGCACAACTTACGCGGTTGACGCCCGCCGAGGTCGTGACGCTGCATAGCAGCACCCGGTTCCACGTCTACATGCTGGGGTTTCTCCCCGGCTTTCCGTATATGGGCGATCTGCCAGAACCCTTAGCGCTGCCGCGGCGCGCCAACCCGCGGGTGCGGGTTCCCGCCGGATCGGTATCGATCGCCACCTCGCTGACCGCGATTTATCCCTATGAGAGCCCCGGCGGATGGCATCTGATCGGTGCTACCCCGATCCGGCTGTTCGACCCTGAGCGGGCGAGACCGGCGCTGTTCGCGCCCGGCGACGCGGTCGTCTTCGATCCGATCGATTCCGCGTCTTTCGCATCGATCGAGCGCGCGGTCGAGAACCGCAATTACGTGGTGGAGAGCACGCCGGTTGCGGCATGATCGCCGGGCTTAAAGTGCTGACGCCGGGCCTGCAAACAACGGTTCAGGACCTGGGGAGGATCGGCCATCAGGGAATCGGGGTCCCGGTCTCGGGCGCGCTCGACGGTTTCAGCCTGAGGCTGGCCAATGCACTGGCCGGCAATCCTCAAGGGGCGGCGGCGCTCGAAATCCTGCTCAGCGGCCCGACCTTTGAAATCGTGGCCGACAGCGCGCGGGTGGCGCTCGTCGGCACCGGAGCCAATCTTTCGATTCGCGATATGCAGCCACGGATGATACCCGCCGGCCAAAGCACGATGCTGCGGCGCGGTGAGGTCTTTGAGGTCGGGGTCGGTGCCCAATCCGCGTGTTGCTATCTCGCGGTCGAGGGCGGCATCGCGGTGCCGCTCGTCCTCGGCAGCGCGTCGACATATGTGCGTGCGCGACTGGGCGGGCTGCACGGGCGCCCTTTGCAGAAGGAGGACGTCGTGCCGTTGGCGATGGCGCGGGCGTCCGAACGGCGCGAGACGCGAATGCCGGTGCCGCTGCCTGCGACACGCGAGCAGCCGATCCGGGTCGTTCTCGGCCCCCAGCAGGAATATTTCATGCCAGAGGCGGTGACGGCGTTGCTGAGCGCCGAATTCCTGGTCTCGCGAGAAGCGGATCGCATGGGTATCCGGCTGGAGGGACCGCCACTGCGGCATTGCGGCGGCTGGGACATCATCTCGGACGCGATTGCCACCGGCTCGATCCAGGTACCCGGCTCGGGGCAGCCGATCGTGCTGCTCGCCGACCATCAGACGACCGGCGGATATCCCAAAATTGCCACGGTGGTCTCCGCCGACCTTCCGGCCATCGCCAGATGCCGGCCCGGCGATAAGCTCCGCTTTGTTGCGGTAGCCGCCGAAGCGGCTGAAAATTTGTGCCGACAGGCAGAGCATCGCTTCGCCGAGCTTGTCGCTGCGATCGAACCGCTGGCGGAACCCAGCGCGATCAAGCACGCCCTGCTTTTCGACGAGAACCTGATCAGCGGCGTCGTCAGCGGCCTCGAATGAGTTGGAAGGAAGGCCCCAGCGGGAGGTGACGGAGGACCACGAGGTCTCGTTCAATGCGGTATCGCGACTTGAGGGACAGTCGCGCACGATGGCCCTGGGGCGCGCGCGCCTGTCTGCCGATTCGTCCTCCGGCGCCCCATCGTAGCCGTCGCCGCACTGCCGAGCCCGCGTGCGGCTGGCGTCTCTAATGCAGGAATTAATTGCTATGCCGTGCGTTTCTACCGTCACAGAATGGCTTTATCCTAGCCGATCGGAACCGGCGGCTGCCCGGAGGCTTTGAGAAGGAATGGAAAGATGAGGCGATTACTTGCTCCCGGCCTAGTGGCCGCGGGGCTTGTGGTGGTGTTGGCGGGCTGCACAAACCCGTATGATCCCGGCCAACGCGCGGTCGGCGGCGGTCTGCTCGGCGCCGGCGCCGGCGCAGCGATCGGCGGCGCGGTTGCCGGCGGACACGGCGCCGCACTTGGCGCGGCGATCGGCGGAGCTACCGGCGCGGTAACCGGCGCCGCCACGACCCCACCGCCGCCTCCTCCGCCCGGCTATGGCCCGGGTTACGGGTATCCACCGCAGGGCTATGGCTACCCGCCGCAAGGCTACGGCTATCCGCCGCCGCCACCCGGTTATCGTTCATACTAGGCCACTTCCCGGTGGGCTTATTCCTCCGGCATGCCGGCCTTGCGCAAGCCGGCAAAATATGTGGCTTCGAACAAGGAACGAGGGTTCGGCATACCGAAATATAGTGTGGCCCTCAATCGGGCAATGCTCGAGTAACGATCGTCGCTGACCAGCCTGCGCGCTTCGGCGAGTTCCGCGGCGGCGCGATCGGTCCAGCCGTTAAGCGCATAGGCGGAGGCGAGATAGGCGTGAGGACCCGAGCGCGCCGGATTGGCGCGGATCGCCTTCTCGTACCAGCGGATCGCCTCATCAATGCGCGATTGCACCAGATGCACGCGCCCAATCCGGCCGTACATATTGCCGATGTACGGGTCGCGGGGGCTGAGGCGGATGGCTTGCTCCTGGAGCGGGATTACCTCCTCTATCGCCCCGGTGTATAACTTGCAGTCGGCAAGGCTAGATATTGCGGTCACCCAGTTGGGATCGAGTGCGATCGCCGTCTCGTATTCGGGGAGGGCCTCCTCGAATCGGCCCTGTGCACGCAAGACTTGGCCTGTCGCGAAGTGCGGAAGCGGGCTGCGCGGCGATGCCGCCAGGGCTTGCCCAGCCAGCCCTTCTGCGCGTCCGATATCGGCAGCGCGCGAGTCGGTCATTCCTTCGAGCACGCGGCTCGCGAGCGCGCTAGCCAGCAAGCTCTGCGCCTCGACAGAACCGGGGTCGAGCGCCAATGCGCGCTCGTACACGCCGATCGCCGCCGCATGGCTATCACGTGTCAGCGGTTTCATCATTGCGGCGCGCCCGCGTAGAATGTATTCCAGTGCATCCGGATTGTCAGTTGGGCGCGCCGCTTCCGCGGCAATCAGCTCAACATCAAGCGCGATGGCGATCCGGCTCGTGACCTCGTTCTGAAGCGCAAACAGATCGCCCGTGTCGCCGTCGAACCGCTCTGCCCACAGATGCGCGGCAGTCTCGGTGTCGATGAGCTGGGCGTTGACCCGCACATGGTTCCTGGCTCGCCGGACGCTCCCCTCCAGAACATAGCTGACACCCAGCTCGCGGCCGATCTGCTTCGTCTCGACGCGCCTGTTCCGGTAGGTGAATGCAGTATTGCGCGAGATCACGAACATTCCCGGAATGCGCGACAGATCGGTCGTCAGATCCTCGGCGATGCCGTCGGCAAAATATTGCTGCTCGCGGTCGTCACTGAGATTGGTGAACGGCAATACGACGATCGACAGCCGCGGTCGTGCCGCCTTTTCGGGCGCCACCAGAATTGCGCAGTGAGGGTCGCGTTCGGGCTGCTTTAGCGGCCCGACAAAGCGGTAGCCGCGCCCGGCTATCGTCTGGATGCAGCTGCCCCGCGTCGGGTTCCGATCGAGGATGCGGCGCAGCGCGGAAATCTGGACCGTCAGGTTGCCTTCCCCGACAACTATTCCAGGCCAGACGGCATCCATGATCTGGTCTTTCGAGACCAGCTCGCCATTGTGCCGCACCAGAAACGAGAGCAGATCGAATGCACGCGGGCCGATCGCGACTGGCGCGGCGGCGCCAGCCTCGTCCACCCGGAATAGACCGTGCCGATCTAGGCGAAAGCCCTCGAACGAACTGAGCCCATCCATGCGCCGGTTCTCCGGCCCAAACTGCCGGAGTAACCTTGATTAATTTAACCTACTTTCGGGCAAAACGCTAGTGTGCAAATAGGTTAACGAAGTTACGAGCGGCCGGGCAGCGAGCGCGGGGCTCTGCCCTTTTCGCTGTTTTCGCTGTTTTTCCTGGAAATTATCAGCGGGGCTCGCCTCGTTCCCCGCGGAAATCCTGGCCTACCGGACGATCGGCGGCGGAAATAACAGCGAGCCGACCCGCTGCTTTTCGCTGTTGCCCGCTGTTTTTCTCATCATTAACTGTTCCAAATTTGCGTAACTAGCACGACCTGAAGACTATTGCTGAGGCACAATCGTCATGACCACGCTCGATCGGGTTCAACCCAGGCTATACAGCTCATGGGGTTTTAGAGCATCTATGCTACCCTCCTCACCCTGGCGTTTCATGATGCGAAAGTTTCTATATAATGAAAATCACTCTTTGTCAATTTAATAAATGCGTTCTCAGCTTAAATCCCGCGGCGATCGGGCTTGGGTGTTTGGAGCTGTTTGGAAGTGTTTGGAAGAATTTGGACCGGCCTTATAGCGGCCCCGAGACAGACCAGCGCAAATTGACCAGATCTTTCGGGGGCAGAGATGCAAACTCACCCGGTCAATGGCGTCGTCTCTCTGGCGGACATGCGTTCTCCAGTATCGGACCAGATGAAGATGTGGGTGGCGATTGCGAGCCCGGTGCATCTGCTGCGCGAGAGCTTGGCCGCAAGCTTGCGGGGGCGTCCGGGCTTGGCGCTGGTCGATGCAGTCGATCTGGACCCTCGAGGACTGGCGAAAATCGCGGAGACAAAGCCCGACATCGTGCTCGTCGATCTGGGCCAGACCACTCCCGCTACGGCGGCGCGACTGATCAAGGAGGCCAGTCCCGGCAGTAAGCTCGTGGCCTTTGCGCTGGACGAAACCGGCGACCAGGTCCTTGCCTGCGCCGCTGCCGGATTTTGCGGCTATGTCCCGCGGCATAGCAGCGCCGAAGATCTCCACAGCGCATTGTTCGACGCGATGGCGGGCCGCATGCATTGCGCGCCGCATATTGCCGCTGCAATGTTCAGCCGCCTCGCCGGGTTGCTGCGCGAGCCCGAGCCAGCGGCCTCGCTGCCGCCGCTGTCGTCACGCGAAAACGAAATCCTCGCGCTCGTCGCTGAGGGCCGCGCCAATAAAGAAATCGCGCGCCGCCACCGTCAAGAACCACATGCACAACATCCTGCAGAAGCTGCAAGTCAGCCGCCGCGGCGAGGCCATTGCTCGGCTGCGCCTGTCGCATGCCGTCTGAGCCCGCTTCGCGGATCGGGGGACCATGAGCCATTCGGTCCAGTCCGTATGGGCTACCCACAGCATCAATGGCGCAGGTCATCGCTTATCCCATTTGATCCATGGTGCGCCGTCACGGCCGCGTCGATACTGCGCCGTGGCTGACTGAGGAGAGATCGATGTCCATCTTATTTGCTTCGCGGCTCTGTGGGCTTGCCGTCGCTGCGATTTGGGCAATGACCAGCATTGAGAGTTCACTCGCGCAGGCGGTTGCGACGCAGTTCGACCTGGATGGTGACGGCAAGAACGAAACTATCGCCAGCTCAACGATAATCCAAGCGGGGAAGCTGCAAAACGATTTCTATGACACCGTAAGCGTCCTCAATCCGCACGCATTTACGGGATTGACATTCGACTGGGAGCTACCTGGCGCCCAAAGGTTCAAGGGCGGATTGCCGGTAGGGGCGAAATGGTCAGATACCAACCATTACGATTCCTATATCACTCCGTTCGTGTTCAACTACAGTATCAATCTCACCCCAACGGGATGCCCGGTGGGGGTAGGATGCCCTGCGGTCACCAAGACCGCCGAGGCCTGGAGCCCCGTGAACCTGTACAATACGCTGAAATCTATCAGGGACCTCTTCAGTGTCGGTGAGAGCGGCACCGTAGAGGGCGATATCGATCTCGGCACTGGTTCACCCCAGCTCGAAGTGTGGGCGACGATGACCGCCGAGGGCGACGACCTGACATTGTTCCAGTACTACGCGGAGAATCTCACTGGTTCTTCCGTGAGCCTCGATTGGCAATTCTACGCGCAGAACATCGATGATCCGTTCCGTTCGCTGGGCGCGATGATCGCTCCAGGGGCCACCATGTTACTAAGCTCAGTGCTTTCAACTGGCGACCCCTATGAGACAGCTGGAGAAGTTTACGCCACTATTGGCGGCCAGCAGATTGCCTTCATCGCACCTTCGCTCTCGCCACTCCCGGAGCCCTGCACAATAGGGCTACTCGGAGCGGGGCTCATCGCCCTTGGTCTCATAAGAGGCCGTCGCCGTATCTGAGGGTACAGCACACGACATTACTGCGACATCGAACGGGGGAGTAAGGAGAGTTGTGAGGTGGCTGGCCCTCTACCAAGCTTTCGTTCGATCCGGAGGCCGGTGCCGGCCGCTGGATAACTGCCGGTCAGCTCGGCGGGGCGGTTTTGATCAGCTGCGCGAGGTGGTGGACCTGCGCGGCGGGCGGCAGGTTCTTGACGGCGGCGGAGGCCTCGATGATGCGGGTTTGCGGCAGGCCCCTGCCGCGGGTCTCGATCAGCTGGGGCGTATCGGGCCGCGGGGCTGGGGCCGGCTGCAGCACCGGGGGTTGCCCGGTTGTCGCTGACATGCCGGTTCCGCAATCGCCTGACCGAGTGATCTTGACTTGCGGCGACGCGCCGGTGCCGGGGTTGTAATACGAGAAGCTCTCGCTACAGCTGAAAGTGGGGAAGCCGCCCGAGGTGACGATGACACCAGAGACGCCGTCGCCCGTCTGCGGGAGCGCGGTCTTGATCACCCGGCCCGGGCCGACCAGCCAGATCGGCCCGTTCGACAGCGCCTCCGCCGAGGCGATAAGGCGCGCCATCGCGGCCGCTTCGTCGGCCAGCCGGTAAAGGTCGGCCTGCTGCGGCAGCACCACGTCAAACCCTTGAGCCTCCCACAGCGCCGGATCGCTCGCGACGACACCGGCACCCGGCAGAAAGACCAGAACCGCGGCAGGCGTCACAACGGCAGACGAGTAAATCCGCGGAGCCGCCGACGTGTAATAATAGGGGGCGTCAGCGGCAACCGGGGCCGGCGTCACCGCCGCTGCTTGCGGCGCCGTGTAATTGCCCGCGCAACCTAGGAGCGGCAGCGCCGCCAGGCAGAGGACCGAGGCAGGTGCTTTCCACATGAAAGTTCTCCTCCAATGGGCTTTCCGACAGAGAGATTGCCGCCGATTTCGGCAATTTCTTGATCCCCATCGGGCGCCAATACGGCCGAGCTGCGCCCTGTTTATGTGCCCTTCACACGCCGAGATCGGCGATTCTGGGCAGCACCTCCCGACTGAAGAGCGTCAGATTGGCGACGGTGTCTTCGTGACTAAGCAAGCCGCCCTGGCCCATCATCAGCAGGTGCCCGAAGCCGCCGACATGGTCGTAGAACGCGCATAGCTGGGCGAACACGTCGTCCGGCGTGCCGGCGAAGACAAGAC
>Ga0318549_10000275_pt1 | contig 10813 bp, 10 predicted proteins | sample GRESIP169b2f22_FD_203666 | JGI IMG/M metagenome (GOLD analysis project Ga0318549, IMG submission 203666) | Tropical soil microbial communities from Luquillo Experimental Forest, Puerto Rico - GRE.SIPMG.169b2f22 | ecosystem: Environmental > Terrestrial > Soil > Tropical forest > Bulk soil... | reverse complement strand
ATAGGCGGCGTAGGACTCCGCGCGGGCGATCGCGAGCGTTTTGGGCACATTGACGTTGAACTCATGCGGCGGCGAAAATTGGCAGTCGACGTAACAGGCGCCGCAGGCGTGGCAGAGATTGGCGAGATAGTTGAGGTCGCCGTCGGAGAAGGCACGCCGCATTTCCATCGCGGGAAACACCGCGCACAGCCCCTCGCAATAGCGACAGGAATTGCAGACCGTCATCAGACGGTCGGCCTCGTCGAGTATCTGGCTTCCGTGCATGGGCGCTCAAGGTTTCTTCACAAGGCCCTTGCCCTCCAGCCAATTCTGGATCAGCGCGGCGACCTCGAGATTGTTCTTGTCCATCATCATCATGTGCGAATTGCCATGGATCCCGGCATTGGGCAGATCGACGACGTCGACGCTGCCGCCGGCGGCCTTCATGCTGTCGGCAAAGGCAATCCCGGTTGCACGGATCTTCGGCCAGCGCGAATCGCGCTCGATGTAATCGCCATAGATGAACAGCGTCGGGATGCCTTTCAGCACGTCCACCTTGGCGGGATCGCCGACGCCGGCCGGCTCGACCGCAATCAATGCCCTGACCTTGTCAGGCCGCGCCTGCGCAGCCTTGAAGCCGAAGGTGCCGGCCTGGCTGTGGAACAGGATGATGCAGGGGCCGATACGGTCGATCTCGGCGATATAAGCGGCGATCGTCGCGTCGTCATTGGTGGTCCAGCGCGGCACGCTCTGCTTGACGAAATTGTCGTAGCCCTCGTTCGGAAACTGGCTCCCGGGCATCAGCTTGCGTTTGCCCGGATCGGGATCGTAGGAGTTCGGGCCGTCGCCGATGCGAAAACGCTCGAACGGATTGGAGGTGGTGAGAAAGATCGGCTCGCTCTTGAAGATGTCGGGATATTGTGCCCACCCCGCACGCCCGCGCTCCACCGCGTCGGAGTTGTAGACGCTAAAGCCCTTGCGCAGAAAATAATTGAGCCAGCCTTCGCGGCCGTCGGGCGTGGTTTCATAGGTGACGCCGGTCAGCCCGCCGCCGTGCCAGAGCAAAAGCGGATAAGCGCCGCGTTCGTTCGCCGGCAGGAAATACTGCACGTACATCTGCTCGACCTGATAGGTCCCGTTCGGGTCGATCTTGGCGGGCACGCCGCCCGGCGTGAACGTGACCTCGTGCACGGGCTTGCCGGAAATCTCGACCAGCCGTCCGCCGACATGGAACGAGCCCATGTCACGCAGCGCGATCGGCTCTTCCGCGCGCGCGGGCAGGGCCGCCATCAAGGTCGCGGCGACCGATACGACAACGAGTCGTGACATGGCTCCTCCCGACAAATGGTGCCCCTCAATTTTTCGCATTTTTCGCTGCCTCCCGTCCGGCGATCCGGCCGAACACGCTGCCGATGGTCATGCCGATGCCGGCCGCATAACCCTTGCCCAACACATTGCCGGCCATGATCTCGCCGGCGGCGAACATGTTGGCCGACGGCTTGCCGTCTTTCATCAGTATGCGTGCCTCTCTGTTCACCCGCGTGCCGAGATAGGTGAAGGTAATGCCGGGCCGCACCGGATAGGCGAGGTAAGGCGGCGTCTCGATCCTGCGCGCCCAATGGGTCTTCGCGGGCGTCAGGCCTTCGGTGCGGCAATCGTCGAGGATGGTGTGGTCGAAAGTGCCGAGGCGCACCGCGGCGTTGAAGTCGGCAACGGTCTTTTCCAATGCAGCCGGATCAAGCTGCAGCTTGCTGGCAAGCTCGCCGACCGTGCCGCCCGCGATCGGCGGGAACAGCGTCGGCATGAAGCTCGTCACCACGCTCGAATCGAAGATGATGTAGGCGATCTGGTCGGGTTGCGCCGCCACCAGCCGGCCCCAGATCGCGTAGCGTTTCGGCCAGATGTCCTCGCCTTCATCGTAAAATCGCTGGGCGTGCTTGTTGACGACAATGCCGAACACGACCGAATCGTGCCGTGTGATGATGCCGCCGTCGAATTTCGGCGCGCGCGCGTCGATCGCGACCGCATGGCACTGGGTGGGATCGCCGATCTCCTGCACGCCCTTCGCGAGCAGCATCTTCAGGATCGAGCCGCGGTTATAGGGCGTGCCGCGGATCAGGAAATTGTCGGCAGCCTCGCCCCAATATTGCTTCAGCCATTCGATATTGGCCTCAAAGCCTCCGGCGGCGGCAACGAGCGTCGCAGCGCGTGCCGTCAGATGTTCGCCGTCGTGCTTCAGACTTGCCGACAGAAACATGCCGTCGACGATGTCGAGATCCCTGACCTCCGCGTCGTAGAGGATGTCGACGCCAAGTTCCTCGGCCGTGAGGTAGAGCGCGTTCAGCATTGCGCGCCCGCCGCCGAGAAAGAAGGAGTTGGTGCGGCCGAGGCTGAGCGTCCCGCCGAGCGAAGGCTGCCAGCGCACGCCCTGTTCGACGATCCAGTTCAGAATGTCCTTGGACTCCCTGATCATCAACCGCGCGAGTTCCTCGTCGGTCTCGCCGCCGGTGACGCGCAGGAGGTCTTCCCAGAACTCCTGTTCGGGATAGGGTCCGGTCAGGATGTCGGTCGCCGCGTCATGGGCGCAGCGCATGTTGCGGGTGTGGCGGGTATTGCCGCCGCGATAGAATTTCGGGGCACCCTCCAGGACCAGGACGGATGCGCCGGTTCGCCTGGCGCTGATCGCCGCACACAAGGCGGCATTGCCGCCGCCGATCACCAGCACGTCGTATTTGCGGTTAAAGTCGACCATGCAGGCTTGTTATCTTATCGGCATGGAATGCGAAACCGGCCGGGCGGGCGCCCGGCCGGCGATCCGGGAAGCATCAGGCGGTAACGGCCTCGCGCGCCTCGATCGTTCTGCCGCCGCGATAGACGGTAAGCGCCGCGATGATGCCGAGCGACGCGCCGAACATCAGCCAGTAGCAGGGAGAGGCCTTGTCGCCGGTCTTGTCGATCAGCCAGGTCGCAGCGAACGGCGTAAAAGTGCCGAACAAGGCTGCCGCCAGCGCAAAAGCGAGCGAGAAGCAGGTGGTACGCACATGCTTCGGCACGATCTCGACGAGTGCGCCCAGCATGGTGCCGCTATAGGTGCCGAAGTAGAACGAGAACATCATCTGCACGGCGAGCAGCTTGCCAAAACTCGGGGCGGATACGAGCCAGTGCAGCGCAGGATAGGCGGTGACAAAGGAGAGTCCGGCGATGGTCAGGAGCACCGGCTTGCGGCCAATCCGGTCGGATACCGCGCCGCCGACCGGATTCCAGATGAAATTCGTGACCGCCACCAGAAGAGTAACAATCAGGGCGTCGGCCGTGGAGAGCTTCAGTACGGTCTTGCCGAAGGTCGGCGTGTACACGGTGATGAAATAGAAGGTCGTGGTAGTCAGGACCGCGATCATCATGCCGAGGATGACGATGCGCCAGTTGGCAAGGGCCGAGGCAAACACCTCACCCGCGGTGGGATGTTTTTTCATCGCCAGAAATTCCGGCGTTTCCTCCAGTGTCCGCCTCAGGAGGAAGATCAGCGGGATGATCAGGCAGCCGATAAAGAATGGAATGCGCCAGCCCCAGGCGGTAACCGTTTCCGCCGGCATCGACTCGCTCAGGATGTAGCCGATGATGGCCGCGACGAAGATCGCAACCTGCTGGCTCGACGACTGGAACGAGGTGTAGAAGCCGCGATTGCCGGGCGTCGCGATCTCGGACAGATAGACTGAAACGCCGCCGAGCTCGACGCCGGCGGAAAAGCCCTGCAGCAGCCGGCCGACCAGAACGATGATTGGCGCCGCAATTCCGATCGTGGCGTAGCTCGGACAGAATGCGATGACGACGGTGCCGACGGCCATGATGGCGAGCGTCACGATCAGACCCTGGCGCCGCCCGATCTTGTCGATATAGGCACCGAGCACGATCGCGCCCACCGGGCGCATCAGGGCGCCCAGCCAGAACACGCCAAAGGTGTTGAGGAGGGACGCGGTCTCGTTGCTGGACGGGAAGAATGCTTTGGCGATCGCGCTCGCATAAAAGCCGAACAGGAAGAAATCGAACTGCTCGAGGAAATTGCCGCTGGTGGCGCGCAGCATGGCGCCGATGCGCGACTTGACGGTCGGTGGTTGCGCGGTTGCGGTCTGCGACATTGCGGTTTCTCCCCCGGTTTGCGATTTGGCCGGTTGAGGAAACTCGCCAGCCGACAGTTGTTTGGTCAACTTTGCCACGGCCTTGCACCGCCACCAACCGGAAAACCGTCGATCATTGGGCTAATGCGTGCGGGACGGATGGTTTTTCAGGATTTGTTCTTCGCGGATGCGAGCAGCCATTCCCGGAATGCCTTGAGCTTGGGCGGGTCGGCCGTTTCCGGCGAAACCAGATAGAACCCGGCATCCGCCGGCAGCGTGATCTTGAAGGGAACCACAAGGCGGCCCTTGGCGACGTCGTCCTGGACATAGGAGGTGCGGCCGACTGCGACCCCGATGCCGTCGATGGCGGCCTGCACGGTCATCAGGCTCAGGTCGAAGGTGATGCCCGGCTGCTTCGAAATGTCGGTGGGCAGCCCGGCCGCCGTCAACCACAGCCGCCAATCGTCGTTGTTGCCGCCGGTGGTGTGCAGCAGCACATGATCTTTCAGGTCTTCCGGCGTCCGCAGCGGCCGCTTGCCATTCAAGAGCTGGGGGCTGCAGACGGGAAACAGCTCGTCTGCCATCAGCCAGTCGGCGCGCAGGCCCGGCCAATGGCCGCGGCCGTAGCGGATCGCGGCATCGACATCGCCGCTTTTGAAATCCACGAGATTGGCGGAGGTCGTGATGCGGACGTCGATCTTGGGGTGCGCCTCCTGAAAGGTCGACAGCCGCGGCAGCAGCCATTTGACCGCGAGCGAGGCGAGCGTCGAGACGGTCAGGACATGGTCGTCGTCCTTGCGCAACAACCTATCGGTCGCAAGCCTCAGATCGTTGAAGGCGGCACGCACGCCCGGGAGGTAGTCGCGCGCCTTCGGCGTCAGAGCCAGCGCCCGGTTCTTCCGGATGAACAGTCGGACGCCAAGCTCCTCCTCCAGCCGCCGGATCTGATGGCTGATCGCCGTCTGGGTCACGTTCAACTCGGAGGCGGCCTGGGTGAAGCTCAAATGCCGCGCGGCGGCTTCGAACGCGCGCAGACCGTTGAGGGAGGGCAGCCTGGCGGTCACGATGCGGTGATCCAATTCATGAGCTTATTTCATGCGAAGCGGTACAAAGTGTCGTTTGCGGAACGGTCCAATAGCTCAGATATTGGCTGCGAAAGATTAGCTTTAGGAGCCGAAAATGTCTACCTACACGCACCAAACGATGACAAATCATCATGGTCTGGGCATTTTGGCCCATTTGAGCGAGACCATTCATACGTGGCGGCAGCGTTACGAGACCCGCCGCGAGCTCACCCAATGGACCGACCGGGACCTGCACGATGTCGGGCTGTCGTGGAGCGACGTCGCTCGCGAAGCCGAGAAGCCCTTCTGGCGGGCTTGATGAGCCGCCAATGCCGGCGCCGCCTCGACAGGGGGCGCCGGCCATTTCTTTCCTGAAGAGCGGGAGTTTGCCATGACCAGGCTTCGGTTCGACGACCTCAAACAATATTCCGACGTCCTGCGCTCGCGCCGCGGCGACCCGATCACGGTACGTTTTGTCGAGCCGCGCGATGCCGAAGAGCTGCAGAACTATTTTCGCTCGCTGTCGTCCCGCTCCCGCTACAACCGTTTTCTGGGCGCGATGAGCGAGCTGCCGAAGCCGGTACTCGACAATTTCACCCATGTCAGCGAGCGCGACGGCTTTACCGTGATCGCGACGGTCCAGGTCGACGGGTTCGAGACCATCGTCGGCGAGGCCCGCTACATCTTTAATCCCGCGGACGGCAGTTTCGAATTTGGCCTGTCGATCGAGGATCGTTGGCAAGGGTCTGGCATCGGCTCGGCGCTTCTGAAGAATCTGGAATGTCGCGCCGCTGCATTCGGCGCGGAGCGGTTGTTCGGCGACACGCTGCGCTCCAATCAGAGCATGATTGCGTTGGCGCGCAAGTCGGGCTTTGCCTTCACCAAGAATCCGGACGATTGGAAGCTGGTGCGCTTCACCAAGGAGATCGCCGTTGCGCCTGAAGAGATTCCATGCGCGAGCTGGCGGATCGCGGCGCAGAACGCGGCGTTGACCCCGGTGGTCGCAGGCTAGCGAAACAGCGGTTGCCCGCTTCGATGAGCGCGGCATCGTTCCCTCAACGTCAGAACTTCTCCACCCACGGTCGCAGCTCGATTTCCCAGGTCCAGGCGCTGCGCGGCTGTTGCAATACGTTCCAGTAACTCAGGGCGATTGCGTCCGGATCGAGCCATGAATCCGGCCGATCGGGCGGGTCCTGGCGTGCGGCGCTGCGGATACCGCCGTCGATGACGAAATGTCCGATGTGGATGCCCTGCGGCGACAATTCGCGCGCCAAAGACTGCGCAAGTCCCCGCAATGCGAACTTGCCCATCGCAAAGGGCGAGGATTGCGCATAGCCCTTGACGCTTGCTGAGGCGCCGGTGAAGAGGATCGCGCCGTGCTTGTTCGGCAGCATGCGCCGCGCCGCCTGCTGGGCCACAAGAAAGCCGCCGAACGCGCTGATCAGCAGGGCCTGCTCAACCTCCGCCGGAACTAGATCGACAAACGCGCCGCGCGCGCGGGCGCCGGCATTGTAGACCACAAGGTCGGGCGCGCCGATCTCCCGCTCCACAAGGCCAAACAGGCGTTCGACCTGGTCGGCATCAGCCGCATCGCAGGCATAGGCACGTGCGCCGGTCTCGCGGCAAAGCGCGCCGAGCTTTTCGATCTTGCGCGCAGCGAGCGCGACATTGATCTTCTCGCGGGCGAACAGCCGCGTCAGCGATGCGCTCAGGCCTTCGCCCACGCCGACGATGAGAGCAGTCTTGTAGATTGGCGTTTCCATGTGACTTCCTTTCCTCTCCGTCGAGAGTATCTAGGTCCGCAATCCGTCCAGACAACCCGCCTCTCGCAGCACCGGTTCGAGCACGGCCTTGTCCGGCACCTCTGCATATTTTGCGCGCAGCATCGCAAGCGCGCGCGCATGATATTTCTGCGGCTTCTGCGTCCAGGTCTCGCCACCAAGCTGCACGGTGAATTCATCCTTGCCCTCGGCAAGACATTTCTCGTTTGCCAGCGTCCAGGGCATGAATTTTCCGCCGACCTGAGCTTTGAGGATCGGCGCGAGCGTCGACTGCAACGTGGCGCAGCCTTCGAAGGGGCCGTCGGCGCGGGGGAAAAGCATGCGATGGATCCAGTCGAGCACATGCGGCGCGTCGCCTTCGATCAGCGCGCCGGCCGTCGGATCTCTCCACATCTGATAAAACTGTCCCCACAGCCCGAAGTCGCCGTAAGCGGGGCGCGCGCCGAACAGATAGGGTCGGCTGGCGAGGTGCTCTTCGAGCAAAGCGAGCATCTGGGCAAAGCCGGCTTCGATCAGCGGCGCGGTTTCGGCGTTCGAGCCGACGAACCAGACCCGGCCCGTCATGCGCGTGCGGATTTTGTCGGTAAGGCCGGCATGGTCCTGCTCGCCCGCGTGAGGGGCTTGCATACGCGCGATCCGCCCGGCGGACGAGATCTGGTCGACGTCGCGGTTCCAGCGGTAGTGAAACATCCATTTGTTGCCCCACTCGTCGCCGAACTCCTCGATCAGCACGGAGACGAAACGCGCAACGTTATCCTCGGGATGGATCGAAGGCTCCGGATAGAGCTTCTCCATCTGGTCGATGATCGGGGTGGAATCCTGGATGCCAATGCCTTGCGGCGTCACCACCAGCGGGATGATGGGCACCTTGGCGTGCTTTTCGTAGTCGGCCCGGCTTGCCGCGTTACGCAAAATCCATTGATGCGGAATGGCTTTGTAGCGAAAATACGAGCGCACCTTGACCGAATAGGGCGACATCTCGGCACCGAAGATGCGATAGAGGTCAGCCATAGGATCATGCCTCCCTGAGCTTGTGACGGCTTCACGCGCCGCGCGTCTCGTGGAACACGATCTACATCATCCAAAGCCGGCAAGACAGGGCGGAACCGACCAGGGAGATTCGAAAATGCACCAGCCGCTCAAGCACGACGTGGCGGGCAAGTCGCATGAATCCGGGTTGCTCGCGCCCGACACATCGGGCATGAATTTTTACCTCGCCGATCCCGCGCTGACCGACCTGCTTCACATCCATCTGAACGATGCGCTGTTTCGCCATATCGAGCCGCATCTCGACAGGCTCGGCGCGCTGGCCGGCGGTCACCTTGACGAATGCGCGCGGCTTGCCGACCGTCACACGCCGATCCTGCATCAGCGCGACCGGTTCGGCCGCGACGTGCAGTGGATCGAATATCATCCGGCCTATCGCGAGCTCGAGCGCGCCGCCTTCGGCGAGTTCGGTATTCACGCGATGTCGATCCGCAAGGGCATTCTGGGCTGGCCGGACAAGTATCCGGTCGTCGCCAAGCACGCCTTCACTTTCCTGTTCAACCAGGCCGAGTTCGGCCTCGGCTGTCCCATCAACGTCATGGCCTCCGGCGAGATCAAGCTCGAAGGCGCGATCGCCTATGCGGTCGGCCGGCTCGACCGCGGTTTCGTGCAGATGGCCGAAATGGTCAACTCGTCTCGGCTCTCCAACGGCGTCAAATCGACGGCGCTGATGCGCCGCGCGCATCACGACGCCATGACGGTTGCGAAAAACCGCGTGGTGTTCGGCAGCCGTATCGTTGACCTGCCGCTCGGACGGCGCCAATTGCTGAAGATCGGGCTTGCCACCGAGCAGGCGCTGTCGATGAGCTTTCTGACCGCCGACGCGCTGGACCGAGCCGAGACGGGCAGCCAGGACGCCGCGGCGCTGCTGCGGATTCTCACGCCGACCCTGAAATTCCGTGCCACGCGCGATGCGCGCAAGGTCTGCGGCGATGCCATGGAGATGCGCGGCGGCATCGGCTACATCGAGGAGTTCGCGACTGCGCGCTTGCTGCGCGACGCGCATCTCGGCTCGATCTGGGAGGGCACCGGCAACATCGTGGCGCTGGATGCGCTGAAGCGGGCGATCGGCCGTCATGGCGCCGAGTCGGCGCTGGCGGCGGATTTGCACGCCCGTCTCGACGACAGCGGCGAAGTGCCGGCAGGTTGGCGCGATCGCCTGCACGGGCTGACCGATCGTGCGGTCTCCTTTGCGCGCGAGGTGGCCGCGCGCGCCGACAACGAGGCGGAAGCCCGGCGCGCCACCAGCCTGCTTTATCACGTCGCAAGCGCGGTAACGCTCGCCTGGGAAGCTGGCCGAATCCATGCGCGGCGCGGTGACGCGCGCCGGCTCTTGCTGTCGCGGCTTGTCGTCGATCATCGGCTCGCCTCAGGCGATCCGTTCCGGCTCGCGGAAAATAAGGTGCAAGACGCGATCGCGGGTCTCCTCCTTGGCGAGCGCGATGCCGGCATGGCCCAGGTTGGCGAATTGGTTCTGGCGGCGTAGGTTCTTCGCCACGCGCGTTCCGACCAAACAAGAATCGAGGGAGAAACCGATGAAGGCTGCCGTCCTGATGGAAGTCAACAAGCCGCTCGTTATCGAGGACGTCAGCCTGTCGACTCCCGGCCCGCGCGAGGTCCTGATCCGCACCTCAGTTGCCGGCCTCTGCCATTCCGACCTGCATTTCATGGAAGGGCTTTATCCGCATCCGCTGCCGGCAGTGCTTGGCCACGAGTCCGCAGGTATCGTCGAGAAGGTCGGCTCCGACGTCAATTATGTGAAGCCGGGCGATCACGTCGTCACCTGCCTCTCGGTCTTCTGCGGCACCTGCGAGAATTGCACCACGGGACGGACGGTGCTGTGCACCGACACCACGGTGAAGATGCTGCCGGGCGCCTCCAACCGCCTGCAATGGTCGCGGCCGGAGAAACTCAATCAGTTCCTCAATCTCTCGTCATTCGCCGAGCAGATGCTCGTGCACGAAAACGCCATCGTGAAGATCCGCAACGACATGCCGCTCGACCTGGCGGCCCTGATCGGCTGCGGCGTCGTCACCGGCTATGGAGCCGTGGTGAACACGGCGAAGGTTCAGCCCGGCGAGAGCGTGGTTATCATCGGTTGCGGCGGCGTCGGCATGGCCGCGATCAATGGCGCCGAGATCGCGGGTGCGGGGCGCATCATCGCGGTCGACACCAATCCGGCAAAACTGCAGCTCGCGACGAAACTCGGTGCAACCGACATCGTCGATCCCCGGAACGGCGACGTCGTGCAGCAGGTGCGCGACCTGACTAAAGGCGGCGTGCATCATGCTTTCGAGGTGCTCGGACGCAAGGAGACCGCCGAGCAGGCCTTTGCGATGCTCGCGCCAGGGGGGACTGCGACCATCGTCGGCATGATCCCGTTCGGACAGAAGATTGAGCTTCACGGTTTCGATTTCCTGCGCGAGCGCAAGATCCAGGGTTCGTCGATGGGTTCGAACCATTTCCGCGTCGACATGCCGCGGCTCGTCGAATTCTACATGCGTGGCCGGCTGCATCTGGAAGACTGGATTTCGGCCAAGCTGAAATTGTCCGAGATCAACGAGGGTTTTGCCGCCATGAAGGCCGGCAAGACCGTGCGTAGCGTCATCATGTTCGATGCGTGAGACGTTTTGCTCGAAGATGCTCTCCCGCGCCTTTGCCGGCAGTGACAATTGGGTCACCGCGCGACATGGGCTGAAACGGCCAGCCACTTCCCGTTCTGCTTGGCCCAGCAGTCGGTATAGCGCCCGTAGGCCTGCTGGCCATCAGGGTTGATGTAGCTGGTCTGGCCGTGGATGATCGCGAAGTCGCCGAAGATGCGAATCTT
>Ga0318549_10000272_pt1 | contig 10856 bp, 8 predicted proteins | sample GRESIP169b2f22_FD_203666 | JGI IMG/M metagenome (GOLD analysis project Ga0318549, IMG submission 203666) | Tropical soil microbial communities from Luquillo Experimental Forest, Puerto Rico - GRE.SIPMG.169b2f22 | ecosystem: Environmental > Terrestrial > Soil > Tropical forest > Bulk soil... | reverse complement strand
AGGGCGAAGCGCAGGCTGACGTAGCGCGATCTTTCAATGTCTCGCAGGCGACGATATCGCGGCTTGCGGCAGCCTGATTCACGCTTAACCGCGATTTTCGTCACCCAAGCAGCTAACTTGTAGGCGGAAACATCCTCCGCCCATCAATCCTTATGCTCTAGCGTAAGTCCTTGAGCCCTATCGCGAATTACCTCAAGGCGCGCGATGAACGCGTCATTTGCCTCAATCGCTGCTTGGATCGAAACGTCATCGGGCTCACGAAAGGCAACTGACTGCAGCAGCTTGCGCCCAATATCCTGCATTGAGCTAGCCTGACTGAAATCGATTTCGCCGCTGCGGAAATCGTGTTGCTCGGCGATGTTGAGTATTTTGGCTTTACCGAGGATTGCAGAAACAGCGGCAGAATGGGCTTTATCTGCTCTTGCCTCACGCAGGACTTCATTGAGTTCGCGTGTCATTTTTTCTGCGCTTTCGACGGCTTGTTCGGCTGCGATGGCCTGGAGTTCTTTGATACGCTCTGCGATGCCGTTAGCAAAGGTTAGCAACCTAGAAGCGCAAGCTTTTGCACTATTCCCGTTGGTTACATGATAACCGGCGCGACGATAAGCTTCGGCTTGTGAATGTGCGCCGCCTTTAGCGTTAGTAATGCCGCTGAAGATAGCTTGGGCGAAGGCTTCATGGCGTGGGTTTTTGAGTGCGGGCATGGATTGTCTCTGACATTCCAGAGTGGCCTTTCACTCTTATAGCAGATTTTCTAAGCGCCTGTGCTGCTGGCCGGCCATGGTCATGATCCCGGGGATTTGCCCCTCAGCGGCAAATTGCAACCGGATTTAATTCAATTGGAGCATCGGACTCCTGGTGTCGGTGTCGAAAACGGAATTACGCCGTGTCGATTAAGCGCCTGTTCGATGCTGTCGAGCGTAGAGGCGACATTGGTCGGCGGGTTGCTGCCCTTGTTCTCCCAATATCGAACCGACCGAGGGTGACATCCAGCTGCGCGGGCAAGATCGGCTTGGGTGAGCCCAGCGAGCATGCGAGCGGCCCGAATTTGGCGTCCCGAGACAATGTTGCTCATAACCCAATCTATATACGATTCTGGAAATGCGGCCGCCGGTCATCCCGCTTTGTCGAAAGCAGGCCCGGACATCATGTTTGTATCATGGTGATGGTGCTGGGTGTGGCGCTGAGGCTGAGCTGCGTTACCTACTGCCACATCCGTATCAAGCTTGCAGCGACGTCGACGATCGATGAGCCCGCCTTCCTCGCCACCTTGATCGAGCTGTCTGTCTGTCCCCGCCAATTCCGGGTGTCAAACGAACCTAAAATGGTGTCCGGGACAAAGCGGCTTCTGGACGCATAGACATGTCGATCACCGAGCTTGGCCTGCTGATGCGTGAAGAACCGGTGCGGCACGACGAGGTCCAGCTCGGTCTTCGCTCGGGTCATCGCCACGTACAGAAGCCGACGCTCTTCCTCGATCTCCTCCGGCGTGCTGGTGGCGCGGTCTGAAGGGATGCACCCGTCGACCACGTTCAAGATTCGTACAATCCGCCACTCTTGGCCCTTGGCCGAATGGATTGTCGAGAGAATTGTGTAGTCCTCGTCTTTCAAGCCAGCGCCGGCCCGGCCACTCGTCGCATCGGGTGGATCGAGGGTCAGCTCGGTGAGAAACCGCTCGCGGGATCCATAGCCCGCCGCGATCTGAGCTAATTGCGCAACGTCTGCCGCCCGCAATTGGGCGTCATCGTAAATCCGCTCAAGGTGTGGGGCATACCACTCTTGAATCAGCTCGAATTCTGCTGGCCACATCGTCTTGCCTTGGCGCATCTGCTCGAACAGTTTGGCAAGGGATGGCCAATCTTCGGCTGTGGCCCTTGGCACTTTGATGTCGTACAGCACATGGCTGGCATGGGGCTCGGCTTCTACCTGATCCAGAATTTTTGCCGCGGTGCTGGGCCCAATGCCAGGCATTAACTGGAGCACCCGGAACCCTGCGACCCTGTCACGTGGGTTCTCGCACCACCGCAGGACGCTCAGCACATCTTTGACGTGGGCCGCTTCCAGGAATTTCAGGCCGCCATACTTCACGAATGGGATGTTGCACCGGGTCAGTTCAATCTCGAGCTGGGCACTATGGTGAGAGGCTCGGAACAAGACAGCTTGGGCTTTCAACGCCACGCCGGCTTCCCGAGATTCTAAAATCTGCTGCGCAACGAACTTGGCCTGGGCGGCTTCGTCGCTCACGGTCGTCAGAAATGGCTTTTGCTTCGACCGCTGGTCTGACCGTAAGTTCTTCGTGTACCGTTCCTTGGCAAACCTGATGACTAGGTTGCAGGCATGGAGGATCGGTTGGGTCGATCGGTAGTTTTGCTCAAGGGTGATGATGTCAGCCCTGGGCCGGAACTGTTTCGGAAAATCAAGTATGTTGCGGACCGTCGCCGCCCGAAAAGAATAAATCGACTGGGCATCATCTCCAACCACCATCAAGCCGCGGCCCTCAGGCTTTAAGCTCAACAGGATCTTCGATTGCAGCTGGTTTGTATCTTGGTATTCGTCGACGAGGATGTGATCGAACCGACCACCAATTTCAGCGGCCAAATCGGCATCCCGCAACATTTCCGCCCAGTACAGCAGCAAGTCGTCGTAATCGAGAACATTTTGGCGCTGCTTAGCTACTGTATATGACTGGAACAGGCGGCGCAGATCGTCCTCCCATTCCCCACACCAAGGGAAATTTTTTGCAAGGACCTGCTCCAGCGACTTCCCCGAATTGATGACGAACGAATAGATGCTCAAACAGGTGTCCTTCTTGGGGAACCGGGACGCCTTCCTGGATTGCCCCAAGTCATGGCGAACCAGGTCCATCAAGTCGGCGGCGTCGGATCGGTCAAGAATCGTAAACGATGGCTTGAGACCGATGTGCGTCGCGTATTCGCGTAGCAAACGAGCGCCAATAGCGTGAAACGTTCCGGACCACGGCAGATCGACCTGCTGGCTGCCGAGGGCCGTCGTGGTGATCCGCTTGACTCGCCGGATCATCTCCTCGGCGGCTCGGCGGGTAAACGTCAACAGCAGGATCCGGTACGGATCAACTCCATTGACGACAAGATGTGCAACCCGATGGGCAAGGGTCTTCGTCTTCCCCGAGCCGGCGCCAGCAATCACCAGCAGCGGAGGGGCCGTCGTGCCGTATTCGGCGTCTATACCGTGCTTGACGGCGCGGCGTTGTTCCTTGTTCAAATCGGTCAAATACTCGTGCGACATGACGGCCTGTCCTTCCAATCCGTTTGCAAACCATTACTGATTCGGCCGCCGGCGTCATGAGCGGCGACGTTTTCAGTATGTCGACTTCAGGCATTAGAACGGAGACCGGCTTATCCCTTAATAACTATTGTGACCACGCAGAACCTTAACGCGACGGACTGTGCGTCGCTGCCTCCAGCGGCTTGTCCGCCTGGACCGCGAGCCGCGTAAACCAGAAAACTAACAGCGTTCATGTGATCAGGGGTCCGCGTGGCGCGCGACCCAGTGACTGCAGTCGGCGAGCAGTGCCACCCCGTCACCCGTAGGAGTGCGCGGTGTGCGTGGTCCCGTGGGATGAGCCGCTGAGATTACCCTAAGGCTGCCGGCAAACACAGAACCAGCCCGACCCAGAGCCTGGAAGGCGAACCGCACTGGGCATGCGCAGAAGTCTCCTTACAAACTGCTTGCTTGAACATTTCGGTGTCAGCCCTACCTGGCAAGGAATGTTGTTATTTTTTCCGCCTCCTGCCGGATTTGTGTGAGCGCATTGAGATGTCCGTTTGGTCCTATCAGCGCCGCGGTCTCGACTGATGCTCCCGCGTCTGAAATCTTTTGGATCGTTTCCCGGACGATTGGCTCGTAGAAGATGAGATCATTGGGCGCGTAGAGCGCGAGCACGGGCACCTTGATCTTCGCGGGGTTAACAGCAGCGAGTTGAACGGCCTTGCAGAGATAAAGAAAATGATTGGCGTCAGCGAGGGCGGCGCGTGCTACTGCTGCTTGATCAAGGAATGCATCAATCTTGAATTCATTTGGTAGTGCCTTCGCGGGATCCTTGCCTTCCTCCGCTGGTGCTGTTCCAAAGGTCTTTTGCGCCCATTCCCAGCCATTAGATTGCAGAGTTACGATCTTGAGCGCAGCCTTGAGGCCATCGAGCGGTGGCTCTTTGCCATAATAGTCGCCATTGTTCCATTTTGGGTCGAGCCGGATAGGCTGTGCCCAAACATCCATCCAGGCGATGAGGAACGGTTCAGCGCTCGCGGCGGCGACCACGGAAACGATTCGATCGACGCTGTCTGGGTAGCTTTGCGCCCATTCGTAGGCTTGTAGCCCACCCATCGAGAGGCCCATCACGGATTTGAGCTTCTTGATGCCCAGGCTGTCAATCAATGCCTTCTGGACCCTGACGAAGTCCTTGATGCTGACGACCGGAAAGCTCATGGCGTAGGGCTTGCCGGTGTCAGGATTGATGCTCGCAGGTCCGGTCGTCACGACATGGGACTGCTTGGCATTGAGATTCACAAGAGTATCGGAGGAGAGCACATAGTATTTGTTGGTGTCGATGGCCTTACCGGGCCCGATGATCGCATCCCAGTAGCCAGCGATCTTATCATCGGGCGCATACTTACCGAACGCATGGCTCGTGCCCGAAAAGTAATGGGTGACGAGGATTGCGTTCGACTTATCGGCATTGAGCGTGCCCGCAGCTTCCCAGCCGATCTTCACGGACTTGATGATCTCACCCGCCACCGTGGTGTAGCTTGGCAATTCGAAAGTCTTCTTCTCGAGGATGACATCGCCGGACTGGGCACGCGACCCAACGGAGACCAAGACCAAAGATATTGCAGTCAGAACGACGACGAGATGACGGCTCATTCAGTTCCTCCCTCGCCTTCTTATAGATTGCGTCGTCTCAATCAAGGCGTGGTCACGCTCTTCTCAGAGGTCGTTGTTAGCCCCGTGGGTGGTCCATCGATCGCCGTCCACCCGCCATCTATCAGGAGCGCAGTGCCGGTTACGTAGCTCGCGGCGTCGGAGGCGAGAAAGGCGACGGCTGCCGCCACTTCGCTCGGATAGGCCCACCGATTGAATACAGTGTGTGACGCCAAAGCATTCCATATCTCCGGCCTGGCCTTCAGCGGAGCGACGAGTGGAGTCTCCACAATACTCGGAACAACGGCATTGACCCGCACCCCAGAGGGACCAATTTCGGAGGCAAGGCCGCGTACCATTTGGATGATCCCTGCCTTGGTTGCGCCGTAGATAGCCAAACCCGGTTCAAGCGTCATCGCGCGAACCGACGAACTCGCGATCAAGCTCCCGCCCCTTTGGCGCACCATCATGCGACCGAAGGCGCGCAAGAAAAAGAAGGTTCCTCGCAGATTGAGGTCGGCGACGCGGTCATATTCATCATCTGTGTAGTCGCACATCAGCTTCCTGACGTGGACCGCGGGCGTGGTCACGGCGACGTCGAGCCTCTGGTGTTTTGTCTCGATCGCTGCGGCGAGCGCGTTCACCGATTCCGCGCTATTGGCGTCCACGACATGGGCTTCGGCACAGCCCCCGTAAGCTGATGTCCGCCGCGGTGGCCTCCACGCCCTCTTTGTTCTTGTCGCCACAAATGACGGTCGCACCGAGGGCCGCCAACGCCTCGGCGGAAGCCTTGCCGATGCCGGAGGCGGCTCCCAGAACGAGTGCCGTCTTCCCATCGAGCCGAAACATCGCCCGATAAGCGTCAAGCCGTTCATCGATCGGGCCTTTCGGTGCAACCATCGCGCTTCACTTCGAGGCCGGACACAAGCAAGTGGTCACGGTCGGGCGTTTCGGCCCTGCTCAACCAGCTCGCGGAACTTCTTCACGTTGGCTTCGCCCGCGTAAGTGGCAATGCGGGCGTAGGCAGGCTCCATCTTGGCACGGAACGGTGCCAGGTCGGGTCGCGTCACCTGCATGCCCGCCGCTTCGAGCTTCTTGATCTGCTCGGCCTCGTCATCAGCGATGAGCTTGCGCATGAGATTGCCGGCAGCGGCGCTCTCCTCGCGGAAGATCGCCTGCTGGGGGGGCGTGAGCTTCTTCCAGGTTGCCGCGCTCACTGTGTGGATCATGTTGTTGTAGACGTGCCGCGTGATCGCCAGATGCTTCTGCACCTCGTAGAACTTGTTAAAGTAGATCACTGCGATCGGGTTCTCCTCGCCGTCGACGACCTTCTGCGACAGCGCCAGGTAGAGTTCCGGGAAGGCGATGGCCTGCACCACCGCGCCCAGCGCCTCCATCGAGGCTTGGATCTGCAGCTCGGGTGGCGTGCGCAGCTTCAAGCCCTTGACGTCATCGGGCGTATGGATCGGTCGGACGCTGTTGGTCACGTTGCGAAACCCGTATTCCCAATTGTGCAAAAGGATAAAGCCCTGCTTTTCGGCGAGCGGCGCGAGCCACGTCATGGCCGACCCATCCAGCACGCGGAAAACATGCTCAGGGCTATCGAAGACGAATGGCAACATCACCGCGGCGAACGCGGTGTCGTACTTGTCCAGTTGTCCCTGGGTCGGCAGGCCCATGTCGATGGTGCCTAGTTTGATCTGCTGCGCCTGCTCGGGGGGGCCCCCCAGCACGTTGTTCGGAAAGATGTTGATCTTGATCTCGCCAGCGGTGCGGGCTTCGACGCGCGCCGCAAACTGCTTGGCTGCCGTGTTCGCCGGATGATCCTCCTGCGCAAAATGCGCCCAACGCAGGGTCAGCGGAGCAGCATTGAGTGCCACGAACGGCGCCGACAAAGTCAGTGCTGCGCCACCGGCGCTGGCTTTGAGAAACATCCTGCGGTCCATGGTGTTCTCCCTTTGATATTATCCGCATGACAGCGGCACGACGTTACAGGCGGAAGCCGAAATACCTCGGCAGCCCAAGCGCGAACCACGGCACGAACGCCACGACGATGAGCCCGACGAGCACCATGATCAAATATGGAAGCATGGCCCGCGAGGCTTGCTCGATGTCGCAGCGCATGATGGCACAACATACATAAAAACCCACCCCCGCGAGGGGCATGAAGCCGCCGATGCCCATGGCGATAATCAGGACGAGCGCATAGTGCAGCTCGCTTAAGCCGAGCTTGCCGGCAATCGGTATGAGCAGCGGCGCGAGCACATTGAGCGATGGTAGCCCCTCGAGGAGCACGCCGACGACCACGAGCAACGCGATCGAGCCCAGCATGAAGATTTCGGTACTATTGCCGATCGCATGCAGGAGCGCGACGAGGCGCTGCGGCAAATACGCCACCGTCAATGTCCATGAAAACCCCGAGGCCGCGGCAAAGATAAAGAGCAGCACCCCGGTGAGCGCGGCCGTGTCTGCGACCGTGCGCATGAACTCTCCGAAGTTCATGGCGCGATAAACGATGACCGCGAGTGCCAGCCCGTAGACCACCGCGAAAGCTGCGACCTCAGTCGGGGTGGCGACCCCGAATAGAATCCCGCCGAGTAACATAGCGGGCATTAGCAGCGGCAGCACCGCATCGAGTCCGGCTCGGAACATGGCGGCAAAAGACGCGCGCGGCACGCGGGGCGTACCGGCGCGGCGGGCGCGCACATAAATGAGCACCATCAGGCAGAACGCCATCACGGCTGCGGGAATGAGCCCGCCGATGAACAGTGCCGCAAGCGATACGCTGGTGATCGACCCAACGATGAGCATGGCGATGCTGGGCGGAACTGTTTCGCCCATGATTGCGGAAGCGGCCAGGACGGCCGCGCCCTCGGCGGCACCATGGCGCTCGCGCAGCTGATCGCGCATGACCGTGCCGACCGCCGCCACGTCCGCCGGTTTGGAACCAGATAAGCCGGAAACGACATACATGCTCGCAACGGTGACTTGGAGGAGCCCGCCGCGCCAGTGGCCGACCAGCGTGTAAATGAACCGGACGAGCCGCACGCTGATGCCACCGCGCTCCATGACCAGCCCGGCGAGAATGAAGAATGGGACGGCCAGAAGAATGAAATTGCCGGTGCCGTTGACCATGGTCTGCGGCAGCACAACGAACGAGGCGGCGTCCGCCGCCCAGAGATAGGTCGCTGTCGCGAGAAGCAGAACGAATCCCACCGGCACGCCGGCGAAGATCGCGACGAAGAACAGTGCAAGCGCCACGATGATGGCAGCATCTCCACCAAGCCAGGGCAACCAAAGATCGCGCGCAACGGCGGCCGCAGCCAATACGACGGTAAACCCGGCACCGACACCCCAGATTACCCGCCGGTTTTCGCGGTAAAGATTGTTGACGGCATAGAGCGCAAGCAGCGCCATGCCGACAGGCAACGGAAGTGCGATCAGCGCCGCCGGGATCTGGAAGATCGGCGTGCGCTCGCCCCAGCTCGAGCCGATGAATTCGGCAGATGCGATGCCGGTCAGACCGACGACAAACAGGACAATGACATCGGAAAGCACGAGGCAGGCACGCTCGACCGGTCGCGGGACGAGATTGAGCACGACGCGAACGAAGGCGTGGTCGCGACGGCGATAGGCGACCGCGCCGCCAATAAATGCCAGGATCGACAGTGACAGCCGAGCGACCTCGTCTGCCCAAAGAAACGAGTGGTGGAAATAAGCGCGTGCAAAAACATTGCCGAGCACCAGACCCAACTCGCCGAGCAGCGCAGCGATGACTAGGGTCTCTGCGAGCGCATCGATGACTCGCATCGCGATGGCTTGCGAGAGCGATGATGGTTCGCTTTGCGAAGCTTCTACCGCCGGATGTGCCACGGCAGCTGCGACCGCGGAAGCAAGCGGATCGATGGAGCTTTGCCCTGGCATTGTCTCCAATACTCAGTATCGGGAAATGCGCTATTTGGATCGATCAAGTCGCGACCTTAGCAAGGAAACGCTCGCGATGACATGCGTAGCGTTGTGCACGTTTTAAATTGTTCCTAGCACACGAGCGCATTTAACGACGCCATTGGGGATCCCGCCTGTTTCGATCAATCTATTAGGTCAGAAGGTCGACAAAACTGATTCGCGAGTTGCCTGGTTACGGGACAGGGCAAAGCGTCGGACGTCACGTCGTCGCTGAGGCCACGTCCGCTTTTCCCCGAAAGCGGACAAACAGTAGACATCGCGGTATGGTCCGCTTTGTGCCAATGGACTGAACCCAGCGCAGCAAAAAAAATCGCTACTCAATCAATCGGCGCGGGCGAGCAGCGTCGGCGACACGTCAAGAGGGATTCGCGGAATGACGCGTTATGGAACCGCGGTCAAGCTGAAGCGTCTCGGCGTATCGGTCGCGAGCCGCATCTCACGATACATGGCTGAAGACATCGCAGCCCGCTGGATGGGGATTCTCGAATATTATCGCTGAAGTGCAGAGGAGATCCGCCTCGGGAAACAGTCAAAGCCAGTGCGCGTCTGGTTCTTGGGTGACTTCTCACATCTGTATTTGGTGATTCAGGTGCCACCGGATCGAATCGTCGAAGTCGGCGAAGAAGATGCCATCGCGCTGACCGCGCCTGGCTTTTCGAAGGCTGTAAGGCTCGCTCACACAGCGGTTGCTGGTTTGATATAATCGCAGCCTTCTGCAACAATATAGGAGCGTTTCGGCTGCGTCGATTGCATTGCTGCTTCTTCGCGCGCGGCCAGTCTCCACTGTAACGCAAGGATCAGCAGCATCTTGCGAAATACGCGCATCACCATCTGCTGCCGATGGTCAGAGTGGACGCACTCGTCCGGGCAACGATAGGTGCGTCCACTCGCTCGCCACTCGACGTCGAGATCAGTGCAAAAATACCGCTTCGAGATTTATTGAGGCAGTGCCAGGATAATACCGACTGGATTGGATTGTGCTCAGCTACTCTAGTGCAGCCAACTGGCACTGGTGGGGATACCGCGCCGGTGGCAGCGAGTGGGGTCGCCATTCCTTGCCGACTGGTGCCTCACTCGCCGTACAATGAGCTAGCTGCCTTGTTGATGCCTTGGGAGTAGAGGCTTCGCTGGGCTATTCTCTTAAGTCAGCCACAGGCACCCGCTGCGCATCAGGGGTGCTTTGTGGTTAGAGGTGGAGGCCCCGTGCCGAGAAACGCCTCCACCTCGCTCTCTCAATCAACAAAATTAGCGAAACTCGATCTGACAGGCGGTGCCTCGTTGAGCGATGAGGTTGGTGTCCGTTGCCGTTAGGCTGCGATCATTTTCTCCTTCGTCATCGGCATCGAGCCGTCTGCCACAGCGTTGCTGACGAAGGGCTTCAAGACCTGGATGCCAGCATTACCTGGATTGAAGACCAGGGCCAGGGCGAACTCAGCGACGTTGATCGCGATAGGCGCCAAGCACAAAAAGTCGAATAGCTGATGATAGATTGGCATGTTCGCGATCACGATCGATCGCGGCGACCAACTCCTGAAGGGTCATCCCGCGCTCGCGGGCGATCTCTCTCAAACTGTTCCAAAACTCGGCTTCAAGGCTGACGCTCGTCTTGTGGCCTGCAATGACAATCGAGCGTTTCGAAACCGAAGACTTCATGCCTTCTCCCCCGCGAAATCAGCCATCGGTACCATATGACCGCATGGCTCTGCGGGCAAGAAACCCCCCGGCTTTGTACCTAGCGAAACGCGTCCCACAAGGCGATTGCTGAGGATGATTAGCAGCACCACAATCGTGAGCACGATCACCCAAGTGCTGAGTTCAAGCATTGCTGGCAAACGAAGCGAATAGTTTGAACCTGTGGCCTTAGCAACACAGTCAACGGCGAGCGCTTAGAGTATTTCTTGGCAGTCCCAGCGGGGATTGGGGGAAAACCGCTGCGGCAGCAGAGGGCCCCTGGAGTTGTCCTCCGAGCCTCCAGGGGCTCTCACAAAACGCTG
>Ga0318549_10000271_pt1 | contig 10867 bp, 6 predicted proteins | sample GRESIP169b2f22_FD_203666 | JGI IMG/M metagenome (GOLD analysis project Ga0318549, IMG submission 203666) | Tropical soil microbial communities from Luquillo Experimental Forest, Puerto Rico - GRE.SIPMG.169b2f22 | ecosystem: Environmental > Terrestrial > Soil > Tropical forest > Bulk soil... | reverse complement strand
GCGCCGCTGCGCCAGGCGCCCTCCCCCGATGCGCCGCTCGACACCGAGGCGCTCAAGGGCGAGCGCGTGACCGTGTACGAGATCGAGGAAGGCTGGGCGCGGGGCAAGCTCGAGGCCGATGGCTATGCGGGCTTCTTGCCCGCGAGCGCGCTGCGCGCTCCCGGTCCCGCGCCGACCCACAAGGTCGCGGCGCTGCGCACGCTGGTGTTCCCGGGGCCGTCGATCAAGCTGCCGCCGCTCGAGGGGCTCGCGCTCGGATGCCGGCTCGCCGTCGCACGCAGCGAGGACGCGTTCGCGGTCACCGCCGCGGGCGGCTACGTGCCGGCACGCCATCTCGTTTCCATCGACAGCCATGAAAGCGATTTCGTCGCGGTCGCCGAGCGCTTCCTGGGAGCGCCCTATCTGTGGGGCGGCAAGACGTCGCTCGGCCTCGACTGTTCGGGCTTACTGCAGGTCGCGCTCGGCGCGTGCGGCGTTGCCTGCCCGCGCGACAGCGCCGTGCAGGAAAAGGCGCTCGGCCGAGCGCTCGCGATCGCTCCCTCCGAACTGCGGCGGGGCGATCTCGTGTTCTGGCAACGGCACGTCGCCATCGTGCGCGATGAGGCATCGCTCGTTCACGCCAATGCCTTTCACATGGCGGTCGCGTTCGAGCCGATCGCGCAGGCGATCGCGCGCATCCGCGCCAGCGGCAGCGAGGTGACGAGCATGCGGCGGCTCGATGTGCCGGCGTCTTAGTCCTTCCGCACTTGATGTAGCGACACGTACTCGGTGCGCTCCCTCGCCCCGCGCAGCGGGGAGAGGGTGGCCCGAGCGCAGCGAGGGCCGGGTGAGGGGCAGGCTCGCATCCGACTCAACGCGCAATGCCCTGCAGCTTCGCAAGAATCACGGTGAGAACGCCCTCCTCGTTGGTCAATATGTCGGAATTCCAGAATCGTAGCACGTGATAGCCCTCTGCGTTGAGCGCGGCATCGCGCGCGCGGTCCTTGCGATTATCCGCATGCTGCCCACCATCGACTTCTATGACGAGCCTTTTCTTGCGACAGACGAAATCAACGACGTAGGATCCGATGGCCTCTTGCCGGACGAATTTAAAACCGCCTAGCCGTCTGTCGCGCAGCGCGAACCACAACTTCGTTTCAGCGTTGGTGGCTTGACGGCGAAGGCGTCGCTCTAATCGAACCTTCCCTCGTCGCGGTCCGCGCATAGGTCTGCCCCTCACCCGGCTCGCGCCTTCGGCGCTTGCCACCCTCTCCCCGCGCAGCGGGGAGAGGGACCACACCGAGTTTGCCGCTCTTATTCATCGCGAAGCGGTGAGGCCACACCCCTCAATCCGCCGAAACGCCGCTCGCCTTGATCGGGGGGCTCCAGCGCGCGATCTCGCCGGCGACGAACTTGGCAAAATAATCCGGGCTTCTGCGCTCCGGCGGCGCGATCTCCTCGCCGAGGGCTTCGAAGCGCTCGCGGACATACGGTGTGTCCAGCGCCTCGCCCATGGCCTGATTGAGCCGGCGCACGATCGGCTCCGGCGTGCCTTTGGGCAAGAACAGGCCCTGCCAGGTGCTGATTTCAAAATCGAGACCCTGCTCGCGCGCGGTCGCGACGTTCGGCAGGACGACCGGTCGCCGCGACCCTGTGCTGGCGATGGCCTTGATGGAATTGCTCTCGATCTGCGGCAGCGACGTCGACACCGAATCGCAGACGTAGTCGATGCGGCCGGCCATCAGGTCCTGCATCGCGGGCCCTAGGCCGCGATAGGGAATGTGGGTGACCTCGACCCCCAAAGCCGCGTTGAAAAGAATGCAGCTCACGTGCGACGCCGAGCCGGCGCCGGCGGAGCCGAATTTGACCGTCGCCTGGTTCGCCTTCACGTAGGCGATGAACTCGGGCAGCGAATTCGCCGGAAACGTCTTCGGCGTGATCAGCACGCGCGGCGACTCGACGACGAGGCCGAGCGCGGTGAAGTCGGCAATCGTGTCATAGGGCGGCTTCTTGTAGAGCGCCTGGCTCCAGGCGTGGGTGCCGCTGTTGCCGATCACGAACTGGTATCCGTCGGGCGGCGCCTTGGCGACGCGCAGCGAACCGACCGTGCCGCCCGCCCCGCTCGGATTCTCCACCACCACCTGCTGGCCGAGCACATCGCTGAGCCCTTGGGCCAGGATGCGACCGGCGACGTCGCTGGGGCCGCCGGCGGCGAACGGCACGACGAGCGTGAGCGGCCGGCTCGGAAAATTTTGCGCCGACGCCATGCCGGTCGCGGCCAGCAGCGCGAGCATCGCGCCCAAGACGTTCACGCGCGGGTTAATCCCTCGACTTCTGATGCCCATGGTTCGTCCCTGATTGCATGACACGTCGCGTGCCCGCGCGCAGCCCATGCATTATCGCCTCGGTGCCATGGGCCGGCCATCGCGAAGTTGGCACAGATAAGGTTGGCGCCGTGATGCCGCTGCGCGCATAGGCCAACGCCGCCCAAGCATGCGGGAAGTCGGGGATGCGGGATGTCGGCCCCCCGCGCGCTGACGGCCGACACGTTGGAGTTGCGCCATCCATTGTAAATAACAATCGGAAACAATAGAACGGAGCCGACGATCGTTTCCCACAGCCGCAGGTTGGTTCTTCTTCCCGTGGCTTCGTTTGGCCAAAACGCGCCAGCGGCCGGCGCGCGCCTTGTGGTCCTATCTCACGATGTCAAACAGCCCATCTCGTTCCCGCGACGCACTTTTGCGTCCGGGGTTTGCAACTTTGCTTCGCTCACCCCGAATCGAGGGGTGGGCGGAGCGCCGAGAGTCGTTCGGGTGCTGCGCTGAGCACCCGTTGGGCGTGCCCTCGGCGCGTCACAAGACGCGCGTGAACGCGCTTATGACGCGGCACGCCAGGCGCCTAGCGAGGCGCCTTGCGTCCCATGACGGGGGACGCTCGCCTCTCGGCGCTCCACCGTGGCGGTTTTTCACCCGGGGCCGCGCTTCCGGCTCCGGCATGACCCGGATCCGTGCAGCGAGCTCCTCGCAGCCGGGTCGTAGTGCCCGGCGGGCGACTTCCCGGGCCTCCCGGGGCAAGCGGTTACAAGCCGCCGCCGCAGGACGCCACGCCTCGCTCCGCCTTCAGGATCGTCTCTAGAAGACGCCCCTCGATGAGCGAGGCTGGAGAAGCTTATAGCGTAGCGTCATATCGTAGTCAACTAATAAATTCGTTACGTAGCCGAAAATGCAGCCAAATGCTCGCTGCGGCTGTTGAAAAAGGGCGCGGTTTTGAGCCCGAGTGCATGGATATCCGTGATGAAGATCAACAGCCCAGCCAGCTTCTGGCCCCCTGCACGATGCCGAATTCGGATGCCTGCTTGATGGAGTTGATGGTGTCGCCGCCAGCGTTCGCGAGCCCGATAATTTCACTTTGACGCCTTCGCCTGCAGCAGGAACGAGGAGAAGTCGTTGCCGGGAAATGGATGGACTTTGCCGAGGACCTTGGTGCCCGCACTGTCGTCATGCGGAACAAATCTTTGGCGCAGATAAACAAGACCCAAGGACGTGGGCAAAGCAACCAAGGAGTGTCGCCCTACGCGATGCAGAGCGGGAAGGACCGAATTCTAACTTCGATCCGCTCTGCCAACTTGCCCCGGCCCTGAACGGCTGGGGCTTTTTACGCCGTCCGGCGCGGCGGCCACGCCCTGGGTGCGCTAATCGATGTGATTGATGTCGTCGGTTGATGAAAGGGACCGGGTAGCTCGCGATCCGGGCTTCGAGCGGCGGTCGTCAGGTCGAATTTTTCAAGGTCAGTTATAAGAGAGCGCGCGATGCTCGAAACCGTCGCCGCTGGCTATCTGCGAACGCTTCCGGTGACGTTAGCTCGGCAATCCACCAGTCTCTGAGGCTATGATCTTCGGCGTAGGATTCAGCATCGCCGCCATCGGCGAACAAGCCGACGATTTGGAAGCCATCCGCAGGACTGCCGCATATCAAGATTGTCGTAGGCATGGCTCAGATACCCCCTTCTCTTGCACGCCGGAAGTTCCTGTTATGCAATCAATTCCATTTTTCGTGCCGCTTCATTCGCCTGTTCACAGGCAGCGGGCTCCGTCTCGGTAACGCCGCGCGCAACAACCTCGCGGCCGTTCTTGATGACTTCCCAATACCAGTGGCCATCTTCGCCATTGGGCATAATGCGGAATTCAACACCGTTTCCCATTGTAGGTTGGGTCCTTCGGCCCGAAATGATGATCGGGGTAAATCAGGACACTCTCTACTGTGCCGCACTCAGAGCACACGAACGCGCGAAGGCCCGGCTCGCGGCCCCAAGGAGAAATATCAGCCACTATTTCCATCCTCCCGCCGCACTGCTTGCAGGCCAGGTCTGACAACGCCACCATTTCGCTTGCCCATCACTACTCACACTCACAACGCATAGACGGGCCGGACGGTTCCGCAGGAGATTCCCTGGGATTCGGCATGTGAACTCTGCTTCGACGGCAGCTCATGCGCCAGTTTCTGGCCACTCGCTTTCGACCACGGCGCGCATAAAAAAGGAAAGCCCCGGCCGCAAGCATCGGGAGCGAGACGGGTGGCATATTTGCGTTCGCGAGTCAGAACCTAGCGCGCCATACGCCTCGGCAAAAAAAGAGCAAGTTTTGAAAGCTAATCGCGGTGACATTTTTGCAAGGGGATTGGGAGACTTCCCTGCCTGAAAACGACCTGAGGAAACTATCCTAATCAAGCATTTGTCAACCTGGCTTTGGCTCTGACGAGATCCGTGGTGTCAAAACCCTCGCGAAAAGATCCGTAGATCTCGCCAAGTTGCGGGCGATACGCGTCGGCGTTGCCTCTCAGCTCGTACAGGTCATAAATACTCACGCAAAGTCTAAGTTCGAAAGATTTGGCTTTCTGTTCGCGCGAGATCTCAAGGCCCTTGCAAAAACAACGCTCCGCCTGATCCAGATCTCGATTTGATCGCAGATGTGTTTCTCCAAGCAAACGATATATTTCAGCCGCATAAAAGCGCTCGGAGTTCTCTTCATCGAGTCGCAATTGCGCTTGGTGCAAAAGGTCGAACGTTTGCGCGTAGCGTTCGTTCTTTATGCAAACGTCCGCCAGTAACCCCAAAGTGTACGACTCAAACAATAAGGCGTCGGTGGCCCGTTCTTTTTCCAAACCTGCCTGAATCTCGGCAATACCTTTCTCAAACTCGCCTTGCTGGGCAGTTGCCCATCCGCGCAAAATCAGAGCCATGGCCAGATAGTGCACGAACCCACGCTCTTCGCAGAGTGCGATTGCCGCGTCGGCCTGGCCTGCGACAACGGTAGCCTCACCGCGAAACTGATGCACGCGGAGGCTTATCGTTCGTGCCATTGCCTCGCTGAACGGATGTTGAGATGTATCTGCATAACCGCGCGCCTCAGTGCAAATCCGCAGCGCCTGATCAGGATAGCCGAGAAACCAGAGTGCCATGCCGTCGTATAGCCTTACATGAACTCGCGGGTCTTGCGCCGACAGGTCGAGATACGCCGCGGCCTTGCTGTCTTCGCACATGCTCATGCTGCGTTCGAGCGCCGCATGGGCAGCGGCAAATTTCCCGCGGGCAAATAAGGTGAACCCTAGAGCTTCGTGGGCAAGAACCTTGAAAACCGAGCCATCTGCATTCTCGGCTGTATTCACCAAATGTTCGGCAAGGGTTTGAGCTTCACCCAGCGCTCCACGAAGGAAATTCCAGGTCCATAAACCAAACACCGCAGGCAAGGTGTGTTCGTCAAACCCGCTTTCTTTGCACAGCTGCAGCGCTCGCGTATACGCATGCTTCACACTGTCAATGCTCCAGCCCTTAATCGACCGGAGGGAGTGGCCAAGCGACGTTTGAAGCAGCAACTCCGACTTGTTGCGTAGCATCGGGTCGTCGATATTGGGAAGGAGGTCCAAACCACGAGCAAGATGGTTCAGCGCCTCGGCATTGGCCGAGCGTCGGGCTGCATGCTGTCCAGCCTTAAGCCAGTGATCGATGGCGGGCTCAACAAGGCCGGCTTCTGTGAAATGGTGCGCCGCGATTTCCGGCTGGTTCGCCACGACGTCGGCAAACCTCTCCTCAAGTGTGCGCGCAATCTTGCCGTGCAATTGCTGCCGGCGGCTCTTGAGCAGGCTCTCATAGGCCGCATCCCGCACCAGCGCGTGCTTGAAGCTGTAAACGGCTTCCTCCGGCTCGCCCCGGCGGAACACGAGCCCAGCCTGCTCGAGTTGGGCCAGTCCGTGCTTCAATGCGCTTTCGTCGCGTCCAACCACCGCGCGCAGCAAGGAATAGGAGAACTCACGCCCGATGGCGGCGCCGATTTGAGCGATCTCCCTCACCGGCGCCAGGCGGTCGAGCCGCGCCATCAGAGAGTCTTGAAGCGTGTCCGGAATGGCGAGCGGCGGCAGCGGCCCTTCAAGCCGATAGCCCTCGGGGTCCTCGACCAGGATGCCCGCCTCCAGCACCGCCTTGGTGAGTTCCTCGACGAACAGCGGGTTGCCGTCGGTCTTGGCGACGATCTGTTTCATCACTTCGGCGGGCAGCACGCGTCCGCCGGTCACCCGCGCGACCATGCCCTCAACGTCGTGGCCATCCAGGCGACCGAGCGTCAAGGTGCTGACGTTGGGAAGACCAACCCAGGGCGGCTCGAACTCCGGTCGGAAGGTGAACAGTGCAAGGACCGCGAGTTGGCGCATCCGCTCGACCGTCAGATCGAGGAGCTCGAGCGAGGTGGCGTCCGCCCACTGCAGGTCCTCGAATGAGAGCAGGATCGGTTGCCGGCGGGCGAGACCCTCGAATTGATCGAGCAGGGCCGCCAGCGTGCGGCGGCGCTGCTGCGTGGGGCTCAGCGCAAGCGGCGGATAGCGCTCGCCGAACGGGATCGACAGCAGCGCGGCAAAAAGCGGCGCTACAGCTTGGACCTGCGATGCGCCCATGGCGAGGAGCCCTTCCAACTTATCAAGGCGTTGCTCGGACGTATCGTCGGCCTTGAACCCGGCGGCCCGCTCCAACTGGGCGATGAACGGACGAAGCGCGCTGTTGGTGTCGTAGGGCGAGCATTGATAACGCAGGCGCGTGTGCGGCTCGCCGGCGATGCGCTCGGCGAGAGCCGCCACAAGGCGGGACTTGCCGATCCCCGGCTCGCCGGAGATCAGCACGATCTGCCCTTCGCCCTTCCAGGCCAGCCGTTGGCGCTCCAGCAGGAAGTCGAGTTCGTCCTCGCGGCCGATGAGATCGGTCAGACCCGCCACGCGGATCGCCTCGAAGCGACTCTCGGAAGCCGACACGCCTTCGACCACCCACGCCGCCACCGGCGCGGCAATGCCCTTGACCTCGTGCTGGCCGAGGTCGCGCAGACGGAACAGATCTCCGAGCAAGCGGCGCGTGGAGGCGGCAACGACGATTGTCCCGGGCTCGGCCAAGGTCTGAAGGCGAGCTGCAAGGTTCGGCGTTTCGCCGACCAGAGCATGCTGCCGCAGCGCACCCTCGCCGCTAAGGTCACCGACCACCACCAAGCCGGTCGCGATGCCAATCCGGACCGCGAGCGGTTCCGCGGCGTGCGTCTCGAGCCGCGCAACGGCGGCAATGATATCTAGCCCCGCCCGCACGGTTCGCTCGGCATCGTCTTCGTGCGCGCGGGGATAGCCGAAATAGGCCAATATCCCGTCACCCCGGAATTCGGCGATGAAGCCGTCATAGGTGAGCATGATGCGGGCGCAGGCGGCGTGATAGGCATCGATCACGGCGTTCATGTCTTCCGGATCGAGTCGGGCCGATAGGGCAGTCGAGCCCACCAAATCGCAGATCATCACGGTGAGGTGACGGCGCTCGGCTTCGTCACGCGCCACCGGTTCGGTCGCTGTTTCAATCGGTGCAGGAGCGACCCCATCAAGCTCCGCGATCGCGCGCAGAATCTTGCGGCGATGCCCAAGCAGAACGCCGAGATCCTTGAGGTCTTGCTCCGTCAGATCGCGGATGACCGAGAGGTCAATGCCGTTGTCGGCGAACCGTTGGGCGTACTCACTCAGGCCGATCGATGCTAGCCATTCGGCAATGCCTTTCATGGCACGTCCCGTCGATGGCGTGCCGCATCATACGCCCTTAGTGTTCCGGCGCCATCGCGCAGTGCTTGAATCTGGAGCACGAGGTCCACCACACGGCGTCGAAGCTGTGCATTCTCGGCTTCGAGCCGCTCATGCAATCTCCGCCCATCAAGCCCCGTGATTTCAGAGTTCCGCGGTGGCAGACTTGGTCTCTTGAAGGCATTTCCATTCAAACGGCCTCTGGCTTGCCAAGCACGCTCACGTGCAAGCTGCAGGCTCAGTACGTTATTCATGAATCATCCCCCACTATCCCCACCCACCCAACCATAGGGTTGGATGGTATCCAGGTCTTCCGGAATGCTCCCGATCGATGACGTAAGACGCAAAGAAGCCCCGCGTTGGCGGGGCTGAGTTCGGAAGAAACCATCGAAGATGAGCACCGCACACGCGGTACCGGTCGACGGCTTCGGGACTAGGCCCGTCGTTGCGCGCGCGATGTGATGGCGATCACAAAAATGCGCTTTTTTTTCCCGCGTGTTGCAGAGATGTCCGCCTGCACGACCGCTAAGCCAGTCCCATGTCCGCTTTCTCGAACCGGTGCCTCTTAGCCGGATTATGTCGTGATGTTTCAGAGGTGCCATGAGCCGTCATTTTCGCCGAACGGGACTGTTATGGAATATCGGCCGGATCACTCCGGCTTGATGTTGGCTGCTTTGATCACCTTGCCCCACTTCTCGGTGTCGTCGGCGATGAGCTTGCCGAATTCGGCAGGTGCCATCGGCGTCGGCTCAACGCCCACATCAGCAAGTCGCGCCTTTAGCTTCCTGTCGGCAAGGCCCGCATTGACCTCTCTGTTGAGCTTGTCAACAATGTCGGCTGGGGTTCTCTTAGGCGCACCAACGCCGTACCATCCAGTCGCGTCGTAGCCCGGTACGAACTCGCTCACTGTTGGGATGTCCGGCAGCGCCGTGGAGCGCGTGGCGGAGGTGACCGCTAGAGCGCGCAGCTTTCCGGCTCGGATATACTCGATTGATAGCGTTATTGTTGTGAACGCGACTTGCACCTGCCCGCTGAGCAGATCGGGCATAAAACTGATCCGATACGGCACGTGATTCAAGTCGACGCCGGCCATCACCTTGAATAGCGCACCGGATACATGGGACAAGCTTCCAGTCCCGGCCGATGCCATGTTGATCTTGCTCGGGTTGGTTTTGGCGTAGCCAATGAACTCAGGAACACTTTTGGCCGAAAGCAATGGATTGACTGCCATGACAAACGGGATATTGCCAATGCTTGCGACGGGCGCGATGTCGCGGATGAAATCGAATTTGAGATTTTGGTAGAGCGCGGCGTTTATCGCGTTCGCCGCAGTGGCACAGAGGAGAGAGTAGCCATCCGGGGCCGCGTGCACGAGCGCCTCGGTCGCGATAGTGCCGGCGGCGCCCGGCCGGTCCTCGACGACGACTTGCTGACCGAGCCGCTCCGACAGCCATTGACCCATCAGGCGGGCGGCGATGTCAGGCCCACTACCGGGAGGAAAGCCGACGATGATGCGCACCGGCCGCGTCGGATAGCTTTGTGCCCACGCGAAGCGCGGTATGGCCGGTAGCGCGGCAGCGCCGGCGGCCAGATGCAGAAAATTTCGGCGGGGAAGTTTCATTTTTGAACCTCCCTCACATCACTCGATCACCTCGTCGGCGCTGGCGAGCAATTGAGGCGGCAGCGTGAGCCCGAGCGCCTTGGCCGTCTTGAGGTTGATCACAAACTCGAACTTGGTCGGCTGCTGGACTGGCAAGTCGTTGGGCCTTTCGCCCTTGAGGATGCGATCGACATAGGATGCTGCCTGCCGGTATGTCTCGAGCAGCTCAATCCCATAGGACATCAGGCCGCCGCTGGCGGCGAAGTAGCGGGCCGGATAGACCGCCGGCAGGCGGTGCCGGGCGGCGAGCGCGACGATCGATCGACGGTTCGTCGCGGTGAACAGGTCCGGCAGCACGAGGAGCGCGCCATCGGATGCGCGCGCAAACTGCTCGATCGCGCGTTCCATCTCGTCCGCGTTGTGAACCGCCGCGGCAGACGGCTTTACCGACAACACCGGCGCGGCGGTCTCGACTGCCCGCGCGTAAAAGAGCGGCGCCGTGTCTGGGTTGAAGAGATACGCGGCGCGCGAGATGTTCGGAGCGACAAGTTTCAGCAGTTCAAGCCACTTGCTGGCAATCGAAGGCTCGAAATTGGTGAAACCGGTGAGATTGCCGCCTGGTCGCGCCAAGCTTTGGACCACGCCGGCGGTGACCGGGTCGCTGACCTGGACAAACACCGTGGGCGTCGTGCGCGTGGTATCCCTGACCGCGATGGCGATGGGCGTCGTATTGGCCAGGATCACGTCGGAGCGCAAATCGAGCAACTCGTTGGCGAACTGGCGCGCATGGACTACGTCGCCCGCACTCCAGCGATAGATGAACTGGATATTGCGGCCCTCTGTCCAGCCCAGGGCGTGAAGGGCCTGCTTGAAAACCATGACCCGCGCCTGTCCTTCCGGGTCATCCGCGATTCCCATCAATACGCCCACCCGCCGCACGCGATCAGGCTGCTGTGCGCGCGCCGCAAGCGGCCACGCGACCGCCGCGCCGCCCAGAAGGATCATGAACTCACGCCGCTTGATGTCGGACATGGGCCTTCCTCCCGCCCGCCCGGGGAGTGACCACAACCAGCCGACCTGACCGAAGCAGTCGGTCTGCCGCAAGCTCAGTGTGCCGCGGGGTGACCGGCAAATCCTTGGGGCAGTCCTTAATTGTTCTTAATTTTTCTTATTCGCGCTCCCAAACCAGAATGCTGATCAT
>Ga0318549_10000268_pt1 | contig 10878 bp, 13 predicted proteins | sample GRESIP169b2f22_FD_203666 | JGI IMG/M metagenome (GOLD analysis project Ga0318549, IMG submission 203666) | Tropical soil microbial communities from Luquillo Experimental Forest, Puerto Rico - GRE.SIPMG.169b2f22 | ecosystem: Environmental > Terrestrial > Soil > Tropical forest > Bulk soil... | reverse complement strand
CTTCCCGACCATGATCTTGACCAGCCAGGCCGCGCACCACGCGGGACCTGTCGGCGACCTTGGTTGGTCCCTCATGTGGACCACGTTGCTCTGTGTCGTCGCCGCAATCCGCCTGTCGTCGACCACCTGGCCCATCGGACTGCCGGGGTCCGCCATCCCTCAATCGCAAATCGGGGCAGTGACCGCACCGCTCCCCACCGAGGTTGTGCCGGATCACCCTCGGGTGCCGGCGTCCGATGTCGTGGTCGATGGGGCCTCAGTTCCAACACGCCTCAGCGTGCCGCGGACTCCGTGGTCCGCCTCGCTGTGGGCAGCCGTGCGGGATTACCGGCGTAACCGCGTCCTGTGGGCGCTGCTCCTCGGCGTCCCCGTGCTCTTCGTCGCGCTGGCGGCGGCCGAAACCCCTACCACGCCGATGCCGGTCGCGCTCGTCGACGGTGCCCGGCAATTCACGACCATGATCCCGTTGCGCCATATCCACGCCGGGGAGATGGCTGCAATCGCCTCCGCTCTGTTGGCGGGGATCGCCGGGCTCTTCGTGGTCACCGGTGCCATCGACGGCGACCGGCGGCTCGTGCTGGCAGGCCTCCGGCCTCGGCAGGTCCTTGCCGGTCATCTCGGCGTGATCGTGGGAGCGGCCTTGCTCACGAGCGCCGTCTCCATCGCGGTCTCAGCGGCGTTCTTCTCCCCACAGTTCTGGCCGGAGTACATCGCCGCAATCGTCTTGGTCGCACTGACCTACGCCATGATCGGGGTGTTGCTCGGCCCCTTGGTCGGGCGCCTCGGGGGTTTGTACCTCCTCTTGCTTCTCTCGATCGTGGACGCCGGCTACGGCCAGACCGTCATGTTCCACCCGGTTCCTCCGGCGTGGGGCGGGTACCTGCCCGCCCGTGGCCCAGGGCGACTCCTCGTGGACGGATCCTTCACGTCCGGCTTCGAGCAGTACAGATCCTTGTTCGTTGCGCTGGCGTGGCTCGCGGCGCTCACCGTCGCCGCAGCTCTCACCTTTCGCCGCCAGATCGGAGTCCGTCAGGTTGCACCGCTCCGCCGTCACTCCGAGCTGATTCGACGTGAGCCTCTCGGAACGCCCGGCGGCGTTGTTTCGTCGGATCTTTCCCAAACGCCGTCGGCGCCGGTTGCACGAGACGCCCTAGATCGAGGCCCTTCACCTGTGCCACAGCGCCATTTCGTCTCGACTTCGCAGCTCACGTCGCACCTAGGGGCAGAACCCGAGGAAGGAGGAGCATCATGAGCATCGACTCAGACAACAGGCAAACCCAAGACGATTCGAGAAACGGTCGTGCGCGAAGAGGACGCCGGTTCTCTCTCAACATCACCCCGGCGGAGCGCGTCGGGCGGATCGTTCTCGGCGCAGCAAACGCCATCATCGGGGCATTGCTGTTGGCCACCGCTGGGTCGGTGCTCGCCGTGACCCTCGAGGTCCTGCTGGTTGCCGCCGGACTCGACCTTGTCATCACCGGAGCACTGGGGCACTGCCCGCTCTACGCCAGGCTCGGCCACGTGCCGGCATCGCTTCGGGGGTCGTCATGACGGTACAGAAGAAGTTCGATGTCGCCCCGCCCGAGGGTGACCGTCACACGAATGGAGGCATGAGGCACGGTCACAGCTGGATGATGGTCGCCTGCTGCATCCCCATGCTCGTAATCGCGATCGTGCTCGTTGCCACCGGGATTGCCGGCGTCGGATTCATCTTCATCGCCGTCATGTGCACGGTCATGATGGCCATGATGATGGGCGCCATGGATCACGGAGGCGACAAGACCTAGATGACCAGACGGACGTCCTCGGATGCGTCCCACTGCGCTTGCCATCGTCGTCATCGATGTCGGGCCCCAATCCATGGCGAGACGGGCGCGGCCGCGCTGATTGGAGGGTATCGATAGCCATGACGAGTGAACATCCGTCGTCGGTGGAAGAGCTCTCCCTCTGGACCGGCGAACCGCTGGCCGAATTGTTGTTGTGGCAGTCGATCGGCCTGCTGCCCGACGCCCCAACCATTCCTCTTCCTCAGAGGTTGGAGCGGGTACGCCTCATTCGATTCGCGGTGCAACGAGGTTATGAGCCACAGCACCTCGCGGAGATCGCGTCAGCACACGGGGACATGATCGGGCACTTCGCGGAGCAGATCGGCGCAATGGTCGGCGAGCCGGTCTGCAGCGCCGCAGAGGCTGCCGAGCGGGCGGGCGTCGATCCCAGTTTGCTCGAGCGCCTCGGCGTCGCGTCCGGCCTAGGCGATCAGCCGTTTGCCGTCGAAGCTGATCTCAGGCTCGCTGCCCTCCTCAAGACGGTTGTGGACCTTGGTCTTCCATCTGAAGTGTTGACCCAGATGCTCCGGGTGATTGCGGACTCGACCTACAAGATCGCCGATGCCGGCAGTCGGTTGTTTCACCTCCATGTCCACGAGCAAATGCGCACGGCCGGCGCAGGAGGAATCGAACTGCTTTCTCGCACCATGGACTCGGCCGGACCCTTGCTCGGCTTGGTCGAGCCAGCGGTCATGTACTACCACCAGAAGGCATGGCAGCGAGCGTTGCGCGAAGACATGATGCTGCACCTCGCCGAGGATTCCACCATGCCCTCCGGGATGCCAGGCGAATTCACTCGAGCCTTTCTGTTCATAGACCTGGCGGGCTTCACGCCCATGACCGAGGCAATGGGCGACGCGGCCTCGGCCGAGGTGATCGACCGATTCTCCAAGTTGGTTCGAGACGGGGCAGGACACTGTTCAGGTCAGGTGATCAAGCAGATGGGCGATGCGTTCATGCTCGTTTTCACTGACGGTTACTTCGCTGGCCGCTGTGGCCTGGCCATCCAGCAGAGCGCTCGGGCCGAAACGCGCTTTCCGGCCTTACGCTTGGGGGCCCACGTTGGCCCGGTGCTTTACAGGGAAGGTGACTATCTCGGTACCGCGGTGAACACGGCCGCCAGGGTCGCTGCGGTAGCCACCCGACATCAGTTCCTCGTCACCGACGCGGTGCGCGCCCAGCTTGACCGTCTGGACGTGGAGATCATCGACGCCGGCGCTCGGGCGCTCAAGGGGTTGGCCGATCCGGTGCAACTGTTCGAACTGCGAAGCCTCGATTCGGAGAGACCAAAAGTGGTCGACCCGGTCTGCGGGATGGAACTGGATGAGGGCTCAGCCGAGGCAAACCTGATCTGGCAGGGGCTCCGCGTGCTGCTGTGCTCCGAACAGTGCCTTCGCCGCTTCCTCGACGAACCGAACAAGTACGAATCTGCGCTCGCAGAACCCACGACTTGACATGCGGCCGCTCTGGCTTTCAGCTCGACGTCTCGCAGCCATCGTTGACGTCTGAGACGAGCGTCGCTAGGTCTGCGAACGGCGGAGCTACTCGAACTTATCGAGTTGCCAGCTCGAGGAGGCCTCAGGGCATTTCTTCTGTTAGCCCTGATTCAGTATGGAACGGCCGGCTCCTCCGGCGTCCGCATTTACGTGGATCATTCACTTGTGCGGTGAACGGAGCCGACATACGGAGGGAAGGAGCCAGCCGTGTCCAGTATTGCTCACCGGGACTTTGTCCACCTGGGGATGGACGTCTCGAAGAATGCAATTGCGGTGGCCGTATTACCGCCCGATCGTGACAGGGCAGAGGTCGACAAGATCTTCCACGACGCCGACTCGGTGCGTCGCCTGATCAAGCGGCTTGGGCCGCCCAAGCGGATCTGGGCCTGCTATGAGGCGGGCCCGACCGGTTACGACCTGCAGCGCCTGCTCAATTCGATGGGGGTCCGCTGCGACGTGGTGGCCCCATCGCTGATCCCGAAGGGTTCGGGCGATCGGGTGAAGACGGACCGCAGGGATGCCCGGCGACTGACGGGGCTGCACCGAGCCGGCGAGCTCACCCCCGTCGCCATCCCCACGCCCGCCCAAGAAGGGGTGCGCGACCTGTGCCGGACCCGGGGCGACATGGTCCAGGACCTCACCCGGGCCCGCAACCGCCTGAGTGGTTTCTTGCTCCGCCACAGTGTGGTGTGGCGGAGCGGGTCACCTTGGACCGAACGACACCGCCGATGGCTCGGCACGCTGTCTTTCGATGACCCGGCGGTCGCCATCACCTACGCCCACTACCTGGCCACGGTGCAGCTGAGAGACACCGCACTCGAGTCGGTCGAGACCGATCTTCTCCCGTGGTGCGAGAAGGATCCCTTCGGCGACCAGGTAGCGCGTTTGGCTGCCTACCGCGGCGTGACCCGCATCGGCGCGCTCTGTCTGAGCGCGGAGGTGTTTGACTGGCGCCGCTTTCCCAAGGCTAGACCATTCATGAGTTTCACGGGGCTCGTGCCCGGAGAGAACTCGACCGGTCTCACCCAGCGTCGCGGCTCGATCACCCGGGCCGGCAACGCCCACCTGCGCGGCCAGCTCACTGAAGCCGCCTGGTCCTATCAACACGGTCCCAATGTCGGTGTCGGCATCAAAGAACGCCAAGCCGGTGTGCCACCCGAGACCGTGGCGCGCTCGTGGGCCGCCCAGGTTCGCCTGTGCCGCCGATTCCGCCAATTGGCCACCCACAAGAACGTGCGCTCGGTGGTGGCTGCCGCCATCGCCCGGGAGCTGGCCGGGTTCTTGTGGGCCGAGATGGTGGCCCAGGTCTGACCACTGTGGTCTTCGCCTCGGCCAGCGCGCGATCGGCGCCGCGTCTGGTCGAGCCCTCCACGACGCGCCGGAGCACCGCCGCAGCAGATCCGATCCTCGCCGGTGTTACGCCCACCACCGCCCTTTGTGACGATGTCATGGGCGCCCTGATTCAGAGGCAACTACCTGCGCATGGCTTTACTGCGATTTCGATACGCGTACATCATCGTGGCGGTTCTCCGATCCACTGCGCTCCGGCGCGTCGTCGATGGCTCGCTCGACCGCCACCGCCATCCGCACGGGAAGCGGAGTAGCAGCCTCCAACCTGACGTCAACACCGTTCGTCCTCACCCTTCGGGCTCCGGGCGCTCCGTATTGACCTCAGGGTCCCTCGACTGCTCAAGAACAATCAGGCGCCGCACCTATGGTGCGTCGCGGTCAAAAGACAGTGAAAGGGACCTCGGCGCGGGAGGTTGACAGGCCGTTCCACATCATCACCGGGTAGGTGACGCTCCTACCTGACAGAATCGCTCTATGCCTGCACTGCCTACGGGTTATGCGGTGCGCATAGGTCTTCTGCTGGCCGCTTGGATGGCACTGACAGGGATGTTGGTTGCCGTCGGCTTCGGCGTCGTCCACTCGTCCACGGCTGCAGCGTTTGACCGTCACGTGACCTCGACGGTGGTCGCACACCGGTCCCCGGCCCTCAACTCGGCCATGAAAGCGGTCACGTGGCTGGGCTCATGGGTCGCCCTGGTCATCGCGGGTGTCGTCGTGCTCGTGCTCGCTGTCCGTGGGCGACTTGCTTGGCTGGCCGTTGTGCTCGCTGTAGTGGCGTGGGCGGGCGAGACGGGCGGCGTCCAACTGGCGAAGCACGTCGTTGAGCGTCAGCGACCACCCGAGAACATCTGGCTCAAGACGGCCCACGGCTGGTCTTGGCCCTCCGGCCATATGGCCGCAGCCGTCGTCGTCTTCACCGTACTTGCCCTAGTCGTGACCTACATCTTCCCCTCCCGAGCCACACGGATCGTGGCATGGAGCCTCGCCATCGTCGCCATGGCTCTCGTGGGGTTTTCACGGATCGAACTCGGCGTCCACTGGACGACTGACGTATTGGCGAGTTTCGTCTTCGTCTCCCTTTGGCTCTTAGCCATCGTGACGTTGTTCACGACTGAACTCAAAGGGTCACAAAGGAACGCGGCTCTCTGAATCCGGTGCCCAGACAAGGAGGAGCGACTACGTCGCTTTGGGAGGCTCCTCGTGCGTTGTTGCCTCCCACACGTCTTCGGACAGCCGTATTGCGATGAGTCGCGCAACCGCGATGCCGATGCCAAGGGCGACAGCCCATGTCAGCGCCGCTCCCCATGTGACTTTCTGGTCACCAGGTCCCTCTGGGGGCGGTCTGCCGCTGACCCGACGCCAAATGGCAGTCACAACCCGTTGCGCAACCACCACAGAAATCGAGGTGGCGCCAGCACTGACAGCGCTCCAGACCATTTGCTTCTCTTTCTGGTTCACTGTTGGCACCGTAGGCCCACCGGGTGACACCCATCAACCAGTCAGTGTCTCTGTAGGGGCTGAACCTTCTCGATCAGCTCTTGGCAGAGGCATCCCAGACCGCCGGGTGGGAGGCAGGCCATAACCGTGAACCCATGCGGCATTGAGCCAAGGAGAGTGAGTGGTCTCCCCGGTGTCAGACTGAAGGTTGTGGTTGACCTCCCTGGAACGCCGCAGGTGCATCACCCAGGAGCCCAAGACCAACAGTCTGGACGAGGGGCTGTCCCCCCCAAGTTGACGAACCCTCCAGGGGCTCCACATTCCTCAGACACGGCTAGGGCCGAATCACCTCTCCGTCGGGCTCTGGGTGGCCTCCTTAGCCTGGCACTCGTCCTCTTCATCTTTCTTGGGGTGATTCCGCAGTTCGCGAGCTATCAGGACGCTTGGACGGCCATTTCCAACATGGGAGTGGGGTGGTTGGTCGCCATCCTGATCGCCGCCACCGTCAATCAGATCTCGTTCGTCTGGCCCTACCAGGCCGTGCTCGAGCACCTCCGTTTCCGCCACGGCTTCATCGAGACACAGACGACGACAGCCATCTCCAACACCGTTCCGGCCGGCGGTGCGGTGGCGATCGGAATGACCTTCCGCATGTTCGGCTCTTTTGGATTCGCCAATGTACCCATCTCGACCGCGGTTGTGGCAACCGGGATCTGGAACTTGGCGTTCAAGTTCGGTCTCCCCATCGTCGCCGTCATCCTGGTGGTCGTCACCGGACAGAACGCCGGAGGAGCGATCGGGGCGGCTGTCCTCGGCGTGGTGATCATCGTCATCTCGGGTGTCGTGCTGTGGCTGACGTTCCGAAGCGAAAAGAGCGCCCATTGGGTAGGCCACCTGGGGGACCGGGTCCTCAACTGGTGCCTGCACTTCTTCCACAAGCCCTCGTCGGACCGGCTCGAGACCTCAGTGCTCCATTTCCGCGACCAGACCAACGACATCGTCCACCGGCGAGGCTGGATGCTGACCGGGACGGTGCTGGCGAGCCAGATGGCGGTGTTCGTCCTCGTGCTCTTTTGCGTCCGCGGGGTGGGCATCGGTTCAGACGAGGTGAGCTTCCTCCAGGTGCTCTTGAGCTTCGCCGTGGCTCGACTGGCCGGCGCCATCCCTATCACCCCGGGCGGTCTGGGCACGGTCGACGCCGCGTTCATCGGCATGCTGACCGCATTCGGCGCCAACTCCAGCGATGCGTTGGCGGCAGACATGGTGTGGCGGGCCACCACCTACTTCCCGCCGATCTTCATCGGCCTCGGGACGTACGCGTTCTGGAAGCGCAATGACGCGAAAGGCATCTATGGTGCGCATCCCGACGCCGAAGCACTCGGCGCTGAGGGATGACGACCGGGTGACTATCGCCTCGGTGCAGGACGCCAACGCGTTACGCGAACCGTAGGCGTCGCTGCCACTTGGAGCTGGCTTGCCGCCACGCCGCGGAGCTTTTCGAGGCGGCCCGGAAGGCCCTTGAGGCCGGCTTGGGTCGCCCGCGCCAGGCTGGACATGCTCAGGAACGGAAGCGCCTCGGCGACGGGCGCCGGCCCGATACCGACAAGGGCGGTCGTCACCGCTCGGTCCGGTTCGACCACGATGGACTGGGAGGCCAACATCTCGGCGACGTCGCGCGCGAGGGCCCGCTCTGGAGCCGACGTCTGGGCGAATCCGAAGTCGATGATCCACGGGGCTCCCTCGTCATCAATCATGACGTTGGCCAGGCGGAGGTCGCGGTGGGCGATGCCGGCACCATGCAGAAGCGCCACCTGCGACCAGAGATCCTGGAGCACATCGTCGCTGACCAGGCGGACGTCGACGGAGTCCAGACTCTTCGCGTCCAAGCCGCGATGTGCGAGGAGAGTCGTGCCGTCATCGAGGGTGGCCAAGGCAACGACATCGGGGGTGCGGACTCCGGACTTCGCTGCAAGGAGGTCCAAGAGGGCTTCCACTTGGAGCTGCCGCTTTGCGGAGGTGAAGGGCCGTTCGTCGTCGAGGTTGCGGTATGCGACGAAACGCCAGAGCTTGAAGAGAAGGTCAGCATCGCGTTGATCGGCACCAACGGCTTTGACGAAGAGGTGTCCTCCCTCCGCCGTGTCGACGAAGAAGGGTGTTGAGCCACGCGCGTCGACATTGGCTTTGCAGACATTGACGACCGGCTGACCCGAGCGCTCGAGCGCGTCGCGCACCTGCGATGCACCAACACGGCCGCTCGGTGAGCCACCGATCAGGTGGACAAGTGCACCGACCGTCCACCCCAGAACGAATCCACCCACGACATCGAGCGGGAGATGTGCGCCGACGAAGATCCTGGCCAATCCGACAGTGACCGGCAACAGCCAGATCCAGCGCCGCCAGCGCCTGGCCAAGAAGGGGACGGCGGTCGCAGCGAGTGCGGCGGAAACGGCTGCGTGACCAGAGGGGAAGCCGAGCCCCTCAGCAGGTTGGCCATGGATCACGACACCGCTGATGAGTTCGGCGGGCCGGGCCCGATTCACCAGATCCTTGAGTCCGATGGCGGCGTAGTAGGCGATGAGGCCGGCAGCGAGAAGCTCGAGGGCCAGCCTAACGCGTCGGCCCAGCAACGAGATGCCCGCCATCACGAAGATCGCGCCATAAGTCCCCAGCTGCATCACCAACCACAAGAACCGGTACAACCAACTCGGCAAGCTGTTGATCAGGTGAAAGAGCGCCGTCTCGAAACTTGTGATCCGGGAGATGGAGGCAATGAGCGCACAGGCCGTCAGGAGGACAGAACCGAAGACCACGCGTACGACATCTCCTGGATGACGGCTATATGGAACGTCCGATCGTGTCGTCAGGCGCACGGTTCATTCTCTCAGGCGCGCTGTGGAGTGGGGTGTCTCATGGCGGCTTCGCTGCCAGAGGCGCACGTTGACGATGATTCTCCGGAAGCCGCCTCGCCGACGCAATGCGCATAAATCGGCATGCCCCAGACCCCCGGATCGGTGGGACATCTCGGATGCCAGTCATCCCATGGTTATCGTGATCCGGGTGGCTCCCGGTTCGTTTGGCTCCGATCTACGCCTCGTGCTGCAAAGCCTGACCGAGGTCCAGACCACCGAGTTTCTCCCACTGTTCTCCCTCGCTGAGCCAAACGCCAGAAACAGACGGGTGTTTCGCTTCGTCAAACCGAAGGCCCTGAGAAGGTGTTTGCGGTCGTCTTTGCGGAACTTTTCAGCGCAGACGGCAACCGAGACCTCTTGTTCAGCGTCCAAGTGTTCCCCGGCGATGAGGTTGTATCGATCGTAGGAGAAATCGAACTAAGCAGCCAAACGGGAACAGTGGCTCTGTTCGAGCTGTCCAGAACGGCGACGGAAGCACGGGACATTGCCGACGAAATCCGAGGAGCTGCGTCGGAAGTTTGTCGCCAACATGACCGGCTGGCAGCTTTGGCCGACGACGATTGAATCACCTGCCCCCTAACCGGTTCGGTGATGATCACGCGAAAGGTTCATTCGAACGTCGGACGACGCGTTATTGGGACACTAGCTCTCAGCTTTCGTAGCTGAGAACGCGGCCGTCGGAGTGGCACGCTGTGGCACGTTGGGGGCACGGCGACGCCTTGGTGACCGCAATCATTGACGGTTCGGGCTGACGAACTGCGTGACCTGCGACATCTCGCTAACCGCATCCTCAGCTTGGGAAGCCCATGAGTTGTGTCCGTGCGATCTGCGGTTTCGCATGAAAACCCAGCTGGAGCACTATCCGCACCTATTCGGTGGTATTCGCTATACCCCCCTTTTTGCTCTCGCGTGTGGCACGAAACGACGTCAATTTCGGAAGTGGCACGAAGTGGCACGGGGACGTCCGGGGTCCTCAGCCACAAAGCTGAGACCGGTCGAGATCGTCCCTGCCAGCTCGGCCGCCGCGGCCATCCAGCGCCACTCATGGTATGACCAGCCGTAGTGTTAGCGACTGATTCGGACCGCGTAGGCGTGGATTGGGCCACTCGGGATGTGGCCAGCCCGCACGACCGATTGCCCGACCGCCAAACACATCTGGTGCGTCGGGCAGCTCACCGACGTCAGGCTGTCATCGAGCAAATGGGATCCCATGTGGACCGCACCCAGATGCCACTTGCTACGGGACTGGACTTCGATCAGATAGCCCTGTTGGAGGGCAGCCTGACGCTGAGAAGTTGTGGCACCAGTGACCCCGCCGACCGCCACGCACGACGTTGCCTGGCTACACGCGACCGAGGTAAGAGAATTGGTCGCCCCGTTGGTGTTCGGAGATGGCACTTGAAGCCAACGAGAGCCAGCCAACCGCACGATCAAGGTGGACACGTTGATAACAGTGCCCTTTGTTACTGTGGGGCCACCGCTCCCCACGGCAAAGCAAGACGGTACGGTGCAAGCGACTCCGCTGAGCAACGGAGGCTGCGAGGTCGCAGAGGTGGCGGACCTGCTGACGACCGGGGCTGAGAGCGGCGTCCAAGTGATCCCCGAGGACGCGTAACCGTAGACCCCGCTACCCCCTCGGGCTGCGGTGACGCGTTGTCATCCCGATCCCGTCCGTCGGGAGGCCATCATACGACCGATAAGGTCACATATAAGGTCACAGCAGCGCTCTTTTCGGAGCCACGTGACCTTGGGGGATTCCACCGCTAGCCCTGTGAACTGGACTTTTCCTGGTGGAGGTGAAGGGACTCGAACCCTCGGCCTCTACATTGCGAACGTAGCGCTCTACCAGCTGAGCTACAC
>Ga0318549_10000261_pt1 | contig 10953 bp, 9 predicted proteins | sample GRESIP169b2f22_FD_203666 | JGI IMG/M metagenome (GOLD analysis project Ga0318549, IMG submission 203666) | Tropical soil microbial communities from Luquillo Experimental Forest, Puerto Rico - GRE.SIPMG.169b2f22 | ecosystem: Environmental > Terrestrial > Soil > Tropical forest > Bulk soil... | reverse complement strand
TTGCTGAATAGCTACTTGGTGTCCCGTGACAACGAAGATTCCTCAGCATAAGCCTCTGACCTGCAAAGAGGAATCTGTATTGTCAATCCTCGACTGAGGCAGTGTCCGGTTTGCCGGTTTTCAGTGGTCGGTGAGGGTGACTTCTGTCAATGAAGATTGCTCACGGATGGTTTTGCTGCTGGCGTGCGCGGCGGCTATGGCGTCCGGGTAGGCCGCGGCAAGGAACATTTCCTGGGAGCTGGATTCGGCAGTGGGCCGGCAGTTCGACTCGATGAGCCCCATCGTGCGGCGTTTCCACGACTGTTCGTCCGCCTCGGCGGGCGCCTGGATCGTGGAGTAGATCAGCTGCTCGATGGTGGAGCGGCGGAGGAGTCGGCGTGCCCGGCGTTCGGCGTCCAGGATGTCCGGGCAGTGCCTGACGCTGAACTGCGGTGTTCCCGGCCCGGACAGCCAGATTTCGTGCCGGAGGCAGACCTGGTGATGGGCTGGAAGGTGGACCGGGACCGGCTGCTGGATGCGGTGGGCTGCTGTGCAGAGGCGGCATGCGGTGACGGCCCGGACGGGCTGCCCGCGCTTCCCGCCGAAAGCGGGAAGCGCGTTCTTGATGCCTGTGATGGTTGAGCCGCTGACCACGGCGAGGCAGGCTGCGGCGTTGTCTGCCCAGGCGGTGAGCTGCTCGTGTTGCCAGCGGTCGTCGTGCCATCGGGTCTTGATGCGGAACCAGGACGGGAGGATGTCGAGCAGGGTATCGAGGCTGGTCCGGTTGGCGGTGGCAAGGCGGCCGAGGAACGAGGCCAGTGTTTCCCCGTTCACCGGGGAGCCCGGCACTGGCAGCGGGAACGGCTGCGGCTGCGGTGCCGGCGGCTGCAGGAGGTAGCCGCTGATTCTCGCGAGGTGGCAGTGCGGGCAGGGATGCGGCTGGATCTGGTGCCGTTCCATCGCCCGGTAAAAGGTCCTGGTGGTGCCGGGAAAGCCGAGCCCGGTGATCTCGGCTAGCAGTTCCGCGGCCCTCAGGTGCGGGTCGTCGGCGAGCCGTCGCCGGCAGTAGGCGGCGAACGGTGCGAAGTCGTCGTCCCTGGCAGCGGGCTCGCCGGGGGCGCGCCGTCCGAGCACGTAGTCGCGGACCGTCTGAGTGCTGTGGCCGTAGGCCTTGGCGATCTCGCGGATGCTTTTCCCTGCGGCATGCTCGGCCATGATCAGCTCGGCCCGGTCCCGGGGCAGCATGTTCGTCATCGTCTCGGTGCCGTCCGGGGCGGCGGGGCCTGCGCGGTCATGTCGACGGCGATCTGGTCGAGGCTCTTGCGGGTGAGCTTCTCGGTGCCGTCGAGGATGGCCTGGCAGGACGCGTCGCGCAGGAGCCAGAGCAGGCTTCCGATCATGCCGCGGGTGCGGCGGTGCAGGTAGTCCGCGAGCGTGACGAGGGCGCCGTCCTTGTGGCGGTAGAGCCGCAGGGATCCCTCGACCGCGGCGACGAGGGAAGACCATTCCCAGCCGGGGGTGAACGCGCTGGTCGGGACGAGGGTGAACCGGCCGGCGACCTGATCACCGCGAGGGCCGGCCAGCAGGGCCCCGCGGTCCAGGCCGATCCCGGAATAGACGAAGGTGGACGGCAGCCTTTCGGAGAAGTACTTCAGGGTGTCGGATGCCTCGGCGCCGGCCCGGGTGGTCATGTCCAGGTTGTGCAGTTCGTCCACGATGATCATGGTCACGCGGGTGTCCAGGCATATGCCGCAGACCGACTCGATCACGTCGGTGATGTTGGCCCGGCGGGGAACCGGCAGGCCGAGGAACCGGGCGATCTCCATTGCGATCATCTTGCCGGTCGCGGCCGGGGGGACGGTGATGTAGATGACGGGGATGTCGTCGCGGGAGCCCGGGTTCCGCTGCCGGCGGGTGACCTCGGCGGTCTTGCCGAGCTGGGTGATGGCCGTGGTCTTCCCGGTCCGGGCCGGGCCGGACACCATGAGCCCGGACCGGCCGTAATGGGCGAGGCGGTTCATCCGGATCAGGTCCCCGCCTCGTTTGACGATCCGTCCGATGACCGGGGTCTGGACCACGACCAGCCGGGAGTGGTGCTCTAGCCGCTCCTCGTCGTGCGCGGCGCGCTTGCCGTCTTCGAGCGAGAGCCAGTCCTGCTCGGGAAGCAGGGCCGGGACTGACGGCACGGCCGCGACGAACTGCCGCCATCCGGGCAGCGTGGTCAGCTGGACCGCGGGATCTGCACCGCCCGCGGCGGGCGGGGTTACCTCCATTTTTCTGCCTCGCGGAACGGGTCGAAGATCGGCATCGGGACGATGGCCTCCCCGTCGCCCGCCTCGCCGTCAGGCTCTCCGGCCGCAGGCTCATCTTCCGGCTCCGGCCCGGCCGGCACGGACGGTCCGACGGCCCGGGTGCGGGCGGCGACCCGCCGCTCCCGTTTCGCGGACGCTGCCGTGGGAACGTCGCCGGGGCCCTGGCCGGCCCGGGTGAGGAGGTCCTCGACCGCGTCGGCGAGCTCGGTCTCGGTGGCGGCGGGCATCAGCTTGCGGGCGTGGTCCCAGGCCAGTTCCCCGAATGGCGCAGCGACCCGGTGCAGCTGGGTCCAGAACACGGTGATCCAGCCGCCGTCCCGGTGGTCACGGACCCAGATCCGCGAGATGTCGTAAGGGTCGTAGTGAACCTCATGCAGCCCCTTGCGGGCGGTAACCCCGGAATGCTGCATCCGCAGCGGGTTCAGCTCCTTTCCGTCATAGACGCGGCGGCTGATCTTGATGCCGTAGGCGTTCACGGCCCGCCAGGTCGCGGGGAGCAGCTCGATGTAGTCCCCCGGCGACAGGGCCAGCGGCACGTAGCCGGCGGTCTCGGTCAGGGCGGCGTACTTCTCGTTCGGGCTGAACGCCCGCCCCGGGTGCAGCGGGTCGCGGAGCCCGTCATGCGGGCGGCTCTGCCAGATGATCAGCCACTGATCCAGCAGGTCCTGCAGCTCGGGCAGCGACCACACGGCCTTGTCCTCGACGCCGCGGCCGCGGTATTCCGGGCTCCGCCCGGTATAGCCGGACACGTACTGGGCGAACATCGTCGCCACCGACCCCAGCATCTTCTCGATATGCGGCTTATCGGTCCCGGTGGCCTTGCGGGCGGGCTGGAAGCTGATGCCCAGGAACGCGCAGGACGCCTTGAACGACTCCGACACGAACACCTTGCCGTGATCGACGACGATCATCTGGGGGATGATGACCGGCCGGGCCGCGGCACGCTCCAGCCGCTCGTCGATGCTGAGCATCCGCCGGAACGGCAGGGCCGACTCCGCCATGCGCATGGCCTCTGGCCAGCCCGGCCGCATCGGCTCCGGGGTCACGGTCCGGGCCAGCAGCACGCTGGCGTCCACCGACTTCGTCGTCGGCCGCAGCACGGCCGCGGTCACCGTCCTGGTCGCGACGTCGATGATCCCGGTCAGGTCTACCCTGCCGGTCACCCCGCTGTCCAGGCGGACCAGGACATCCAGCGGCGTGGAGTCGATCTGCATCACGTCACCGGGCGCCTGCGCGGGCACCCGCCCGAACGGCCCCTCGGGACGAGCGGCCAGCGACCGGCGCGTCCTCGCCGACCCGGTCGTGTGACGCCCGGCCCCCAGCCGGCCGAACAGGCGGTAAAGGGTCCGCTCCGACGGCAGCCTGCCAGGCTCGCTACCGTCCTCGGCGAGGATCTCCCTGGTCCGGCGGAACACGAACGCCGCTGTCCGCGTCGAGTCCTCTGCCGCCTCGCCGATCGCCTGCCGCATGGCCGCGACCACGGCTGCGTCAGCCCGGCCGTGCGGAGGCATCCGCCGCCGTGCCCGGTAATCGACCATGCCGGCCAGGCCCTGCTGCTGGTAACGCCGGCGGCGCTTGGCGACCGCACTCGCCGTGACCGGGTGCCCGGCAGCCGTCAGCTCGGCAGCCTTGGCCTGTTCCCGGCGGGTCAGCGTGACCGTTCTGGGGTCGTACTCCGGCCGCGGGACCGTGCCGTCCTCCGCGTCTGGCGGGAGCCCGGTCAGCACCTCCACGATGTGCCGTTCCCACCACCGTGCCTCCTCCACGGCCTCCGCGGGCAGGCCGTCAAGCACCGAGACCTGCGGCATCCCAGGCCGCGGCCGGGCATCCAGCACGGCAAAGTTCCCGTCCGCGAGCAGCCCGGACACGGTGACGGCGATGACCTCTCCGCTGGTGCCGGCAAGCCGGACCGACGTCCCCGATATCCCGATTACCACCTGGTCCCGGCCTCCGAACCGGACACGGTCCCCGATGCCGAGCCCGCCCGGCCGCCCGGTCACCGGGCACCGCCCGGAGCCGTGCCGGCGACGACAGGGGTCTCCGCGGTCAGCCTGGCCGCCAGGTCCGCGGTCAGCGCATGCCGCCACATCAGGTGGAACAAGGCCGGCAGAACCGCCATCGGATCGCCGCCGTCGGCGGCCCCGGCCATCAGTGGGGCCGGCCCGGCGAAGACCTCCAGCAGGAGGCGGGCCAGGCCCGGTGGGCCGCCGCACCGTGGATGACGGTACCGTGCCAGCCACGCGACGTTCGCCGCCAGCACCGGATCCGGGACGCCCGCCCGCCGGAAACCCCACCCGGCCAGCCCGCATGCGCCCCTCGTGACCTCGAACGCCTCCGCGTCCTTCTCCTCGATCCGGTCATCGGGACGCACGTCGACGACCAGGCCGGAACCATCGGCCATCCGGGCGAACAAGTCCGGCGCGTGACGCCGGGACCGGCCAGCCCCGTCACGCCAGTGCAGCCAGAACGGCTGCGCCGCGATCGCGGTGACCTGCGGATCGAAGTCCAGCAGCATCACGTGGTCACGCTCAAGCCAGGACTCGTACCCGACATGCGCCCCCGTGGTCACCGACCACCACAGGCCAGGCAGGTGCCTCTGGCTCCTGGCCCAGCGAAACTCCCTAGCCGGCATGAACGTCTCAGGCAGCAGGCCTGGCCACCCGGACGGCAACTCGCGGTGCTCATTGCCGTCTGCGTCGAGATAACACAGCTCGAACTCCGGGCCGGCATCCCCTGCCCCTGCTCCCTCGCACCGCCCCACAAGACACACTCCGTCCCTGCGGTCACGTAGTGAGGAAACTGTAGCGACAAAAGACCCCAGCCGAGCAACGTTAATTGACAAAGAAGAATGTTCGATGTCAGAGGACAACAGCCTCTGTCCTTTCCGGGGCAAGGTGTCGGTGTCCAGTGTCCTGTGCCAGCGATCTTGAGGCGTTGCCATCGCGCCAGAGGCATTGGGCGGAGTGCTGCCACCATGTTGAGGCACCTTGCTCCCCCGGGCCGCGCGATCGCCCGCGGCCGGTGTCTTGCCACAGAAGTTGAGGCATTGCCAGCGTGGCTCGGGCATCGAGCGGACCACTCCTTGCCGGATACGGCGTGCCTGAGGGGGCAGGTCTGCGGTTCGTCGGCTCGCACCGAATGGCCAGTTTGGGGGAGTCGTGGAACTGTCCTGCTGGAGGCGGCCGATGCGCTCGTGGTGCCGCTGGCTGCGCGGCGGTCCTGGTTCTGCTGCCACCAGCTGTCCGCCGTGCTGCTGCAGTTCGAGCGGCGCCGTACTGGGCGGGCTGAGATGGCCGCGCCGGGCCGGGCGCTTTGTTGGACGCGCGGTTGCGGGTGCTGAGACACGCGGCCGGGCGCCTTTGTGTGGGCCTCCGGCCGGGCCGGGCCGGGTAGGCCGTTGGGCGGTGGGCGGATAGGCCTTGCGGCATAGGTGGCCTGCTCACCTTGTGGCCGCTTGGCCGATGCCGGACCGGGCGGGTGATTCCTAGCGTGGGTGGCGTGCCGGAGCCCTGCTCGCCGGCACCGCACTGCTCAGCAGGCGCGACATCACCTGACCACCCACCCGCACCACCCCAGCACCACAAGCCCGGGCGACGAGGGTCGCCCGGGTGTCTGGAAGGACTGATGACCCGATGAAGCAAACGACGAAGGAGACAGCCGTGAGCACTCCCATTGCCCGTGTGACGGCAGCGCGGCTGGCAATCCGCGAGGCCAGGCCGCGCCGCCTCACCAGCGTGCTGCTTTGGGCTGGGCAGATCCTGCTGGGCGCGCTGTTCATAAGCTTGGGCCTGGCCAAGCTGAACGGGGGGCAAGTGCAGGAGTTCAGCCTGATCGGAGCAGGCCAGTGGTTCCGCTACTTTGTCGGAGCAGCCGAACTGGCCGGGGGGATCGGCCTGCTCACGCCCTGGCTGGCCGGGCTGGCCGCCGCCGGGCTGGCCGCCGACATGGCCGGCGCGAGCATCACCAACCTCACGGTGCTGCACAACACCTCATACGTCAGCATGGTCTTTGTGACCGCGCCGCTGTGCGCCGTGTTCGCGCTCCTCGCCTACGCCCGGCGGCAGCAGATCAAGGCCCTGTGGGCAGCCATCCGCCGGTAACGGGCGGCCGACCCCGGCACCGCTCATGCCCCCAGCATCGGAGGTGATGATGATGAGCCTCACCGAACTAGAGCGGCAGGCCCTGGGCTCCATTGCGGACGGCCTGGCCGGTTCTGACCCCCGGCTGGCTTCCATGCTGAACATCTTCAGCCGCCTGGCCGCCGGCGAGGAGATGCCGGTACGCGAGAAGACCCGGGTGCGGCGCGGGCGGTTGGCAGCTCACCGTCGGCGCCGCGCCCGGCGGTACCCGCGCCGGGGCATAACCCGCCCGCAAGCGCGCCGCCGGTACCCGCGGCTGGGCTGGCAGCAGGCCATGCTGGTGCTGGGGGCCGTTATCTCCGCTGCGTTGCGCGCGGAAATGATCGGCGCGGCGGCAAAGCTGGCCCGCCCGGCGGAGCCCAGGGTGCGGTAGGAGCGCGGGGTTCAGGGTGGCCAGTCGCCTCTGTGTGGGCCTCCCGCCGGGCCTGGTAGGCCGTTGGGGCCGGCGGATAGGCCTTGCGGCATATCTGGCCCGCTCGGCTTGTGGCCGCTCGGCCGATGCCGGGCCGGGCGGGTGATTCCTAGCGTGGTGGCGTGCCGGAGTTACCGGCATTACCGATGCAGGGAAGAGAATGATGAAACTACTTCGGCCAGCAGGACTTGCCGTGAGTGCGCTGGCGGTGCTTTGCGCCGCGTCGTGCACCACCACCGCAACGGCCCAGGCCACCACCAGCAGCCCGACGGCGGCGCGGCCCGCCGCCAACCCGCCCCCCAAACTCGCAGTGCCGCCGGCGACAGGGCCGGAGCACGTCGGCACCATCGCCATCGCGGTGTTCGACCCCTCCCGCCACCGCGAGCTGATGATCCAGATCTGGTACCCGACCCGGGCCACCCGCGGCCGCCCGGCCCCGTACTTCACCCCGGCTGTCGCCCGGCTGGTGGCCGCCGCCGACCACGTCCCGGTCAGCGTCACCACCACCATCGCGACCCACGCGTTCGAGGCGAGCAAGCCAGCGCCCGGCCGGCACCCGGTCGTGCTCTACAGCCCCGGCTCCAGCGAGATGCGCAACGACGCCACCGCCCTGGCCGAGGAGCTGGCCAGCCGCGGCTTCGTCACCGTGGGCATCGACCACACCGGCGAATCACAGTTCGTCCAGTTCCCCGACGGCCGCATCGTCCGCGGCACCTTCCACGACACCGGGACCCCGGCCAGCACCAACACCCGCGAGGTGGGCGTCCGGGTCGCCGACGTCGCCGCCGTCCTGCGCGCCCTCCCGGCGATCAGCCGGCACGGCCTGCTCGCCGGCGCGCTCGACCTGCGGCACATCGGCATGTTCGGCTTCTCCCTCGGCGGCGCCACCGCGGCGGCGGCCATGCGCCAACTGCCCGTCATCCAGGCCGGCCTCGACATGGACGGATCCCTGTACGGCGACGCCGTGACCACCCCGCTCACCCGCCCGTTCCTGCTCCTGGCCAACAGCCAGCACAGCTTCAACGGCGACGGCAGCTGGCGATCGGGCTGGCGGGAGCTGCACGGGTTCCGCAGGGAGATCCAACTGCGCCGCTCCGGGCACCTCAACTTCACCGACCTAGCCGGGTTCATCGACAGCCTAGGGCTACAGTCCCGCTACCCGGACGTCATCGGCACCATCCCGGCACCGGCCGCCATCACCGCCACCAGGGAACTGATCACCGCCTACTTCGATTACTTCCTCAAGCACGACCAGGACGCGCTCACCATGCTCAACGCGCCCAGCCAGCAGAACCCGTACCTCTTGCGCCTGCGGTGACCACCCAGCCCATCCGCAACAACCCCCAGTGAACGGCCCAGGGCCGGATTGGCGGCAAGGGCGGCAGTCAAAACACCGCCGCCCCGCCGTCATCCGGCCCACCCCTCATTCAGTGCCCGCAAGGTGCGATTATCTGATCGTGGCCCGCGACATGCCACAGACCTGGAGCCGCTCCCCGCGGGTGACCGTGGACCTTGCCTAACCCGGCGGTTCTACGCGCGGGTTCGCACCATCGATGACCGGTGCCCCCTTACAGCTAGTGTCCTCCGGCCAGGACTTGCGCCAGGCTCGTCCCGGTCCGCCAAAGACCGATACCGCTTCAAGCCGTCACGCCCACCCCGGACCGGCCCTGGGCGGGCCGGGTCAAGGCCGTCCGAGCGGGCCCAGATGAGGGACAGTCCTAACCACAGGTCCGCGGCCCCACGGCGAAATGCCTCACATCAACTGGCAGACCAGCACCGCAACCGCCCGAAATGTCTGCCACTCAAACTGAGACACCCCAGGTCGCAACCTGCCGCTGCCTCAGATGCCGATGGCACAGGACAACACGCTCGTGGTTAGTGTCCTGTTCAGGTGAAGGCTTCGCTGTCCGCGTGAACCTCGCGACTAAACTTCGTCGTTCAGGCTGATGCAGGCGGCGACCGACATCTTCCTGGGCTGGATGCGGGGCAAAGACGGCGACCGCGTCACCCGCGACGACTACGTGCGCCAGTTCCAGGACTGGAAGGGCAGCGCCGACATCGGCGGCATGCTCGTGCCCGGGGCCACCGTCTACGCGCGGATCTGCGCCGCGACCCTGGCCCGCTCCCTCGCCCGCTGGGGCGACCGGATCGCCATCGCCTCCTACCTGGGCAAGGCAGATACGTTCGACCAGGCGATCGCCGACTTCTCCTGCGCCTACGCCGACCAGGACGAAAAGGATTCCCAGGCGTACGCAGCAGCCGTGAAGTCGGGACGGCTCACCGCCCAGACCGGCCTATAGACCAGAGGCCCCGCCCGTCGCGCCCGCACCGTCCCACCAGCGGCGTGCAATCAGGACACTTACGGGGCGCCGGCAGCCGGGCCTGGCATGGAGCCGTCGTGCACAGCGTCGATCATCCAGCTTGTGTTCATCCCGGCAATGCCGCCCGCCGCCGCGCATCACAGAGCACTTTGCCCTTCGCCTGCTCCGCCCATCCTGGCCGACGGTTTCTCTCAGCTGGCGAGCCATTCCCGGGCGGCGGCCGACAGGGCGCCGACGCCGATCCTGATCGTAGGGTCCTCGACCGGTGCATACAGCGGGGAGTGGTTGGACGGCAGGCCGCCTACGATCCGGGCGATGTCCTGCAGGCCAGATGCCCCGGCGAACGCCGCCGGGTCCGCGCCGCCGAGCAGCCAGAACACGATCGGCGCTCCGGCGGCCGTGGCGAGCACGCCGACATCCTCACTGCCGGTGACCGGGCCGGGATCGATCACGTTCTCCGCGCCGACGGCGGCGGCCAGCGCGCCGCGCGTCCGGTCGACCGCGGCCGCGTCGTTGATCACGGCAGGCGCGGACTCCGTCAGCTCCACCAGCGGTTCCCTGGCCGCCCCCGAGGCCTGGGCCTCGGCGCGGACGATGCGCTCGATGGCCGCGAGCACCCTGTCACGCACCGCCGTGTCGTAGGTCCGGACATCCACCAGCAGCTCGGCCTCGTCGGGAATGATGTTGCCCTTCGTCCCCGCGTGCACGGCGCCGACGGTGACCACCGCCGTGTCGGTGGCGGAGACCTCGCGCGCCACGATGCCCTGCAACCGCATCACCGTGGCCGCGGCCATCACGACCGGGTCGACCGTGGCCTCCGGCCGGGACCCGTGACCTCCGGCGCCGTACAGCGTGATCCGCAGGGCATCGGCGGCCGCGAACGTCGGCCCGGCCCGCAGCCCGATCACCCCGGCCGGGATCGGTGCCACGTGCTGGCCGAGAACGACGTCGGGCCGAGGCACCCGCTCGAACAGCCGGTCGGCAACCATGCCCGCAGCGCCTTGAGTCAGCTCTTCGGCTGGCTGGAACACCACTACCACGGTCCCGGACCAGGCCGCGCGGGACGCCGCCAGCTCGCTGGCCGCCCCGAGCAGGCACGTAACGTGCATGTCGTGACCGCAGGCGTGCATCACGCCATCGACCCCGCTCGCGTACGGGAGCCCGGTTGCCTCCCGGACCGGCAGGGCGTCCATATCCGCGCGCAACAGCACCGTCGGCCCGTCGCCGTTGCGGAACACCCCGGCGACCCCGGTCGTGGCGATGCCCGCGATCGCCTCGAAGCCCAGATCCTTCAGCCAGCCCGCCGCAATCCCGGCCGTGCGATGCTCCTGAAATGACAGCTCCGGGTGAGCATGCAGATCCCGGTAGACACCACGAAGGCGGCCGGTCAACTCATCTCCCATGACACACAGCCTAAGCAGACAGGCCGCGCAGCCCCATCTCCGGCGGGCTGGGCACTGCGGGGTTGACAAGCTCCGCAGTCGGCAACCATGAGAGGATCGTCGGCGCCGAAACCGAAGAGATGAACTGAACAACCCCCTGCCCCAACCGTTCACGACGATTCTTCGAAGCCCAGCTGGCGGGAGGCGCCGGTGGCAGAGATCAACTGAACGGGACAACCCTCGTTGTCCTATATCGCGGAGGGCTGCGAATGTCAGAGACTTGGGTCTGTCAACTTAACGGTGTAACTTCTTTCTCTGTTGTTACTTGCGTCCCGCGCTGAGGCGGCCGTCAAAGGTGATGTCGAAGGCGTTGAGGGCGGCCTTCCACCGGTTGGTCCAGCGTTTGCG
>Ga0318549_10000255_pt1 | contig 11005 bp, 16 predicted proteins | sample GRESIP169b2f22_FD_203666 | JGI IMG/M metagenome (GOLD analysis project Ga0318549, IMG submission 203666) | Tropical soil microbial communities from Luquillo Experimental Forest, Puerto Rico - GRE.SIPMG.169b2f22 | ecosystem: Environmental > Terrestrial > Soil > Tropical forest > Bulk soil... | reverse complement strand
ACATCATTCAGATCGAGAAGCGCATCACCGCCGCCATCGACCGTCAGACCGACGCGGACGCGGCGAGGGCTGAGGCTGTCCGTGATGAGTTGCGCGCTCGCTGGGAGTCGGGAAAGCAAATGTTGGCCGAGAGAACGAAGCCGAAGGGACGCGGCCGGCCAGGAGTGCCCGCTAAACGGATGGCAGAACTAGTTGAGGCTACAAGGAGTGGTAGAGCCGATCTCTCGTACCGGATGCAGTTTGCTGAGCAGTATCCAACCGAAGATGATTTATCCACGGCCCTGGATAAATTCACCTCTTGGACGCAGGTGAAAAAGAGTTTGCCAAAGCCGCCTCGATCAGAGCATGGCGCACCCCACAAACCCATTCCACACCCCAAACACGATGAGGTTGTCGAGCTTCACGAGCAGGGTGCGAAACGTCAAGACATCGCCGATGCGGTCGGGATCAACCCGCGCTCCGTTGACCGTATTGTGCGCGAGGAACGCATCGAGGAGACGACCGCCCCCATCGACTGGAACACCGCCCCGGGCACCGCTAAGCAGAAGATCGAATCAGCGACCCGCCGGATACGCAAAGAACTGCAGAAGGAATTCCGCACCCGGCTACTAGCCGAACTCGACCAACACCGCGCAAAACTCAACGCCGACTACGCCGCCCACAAGGCCGCCTACGACGCGCAGAACGCGAAGATCAACGCGCTGCGCGACGAGGAACGCCGCCGCTACCAGCTCGGCATCGAAGTCGACCGCGCGAAAGGATTGATCGCGCTGGCTGATTACAAGCTGATGTTGTCATGCCTGCATCCCGACAGCCGCGCGTCGGCATCCGACGAGAAGCTGGCGAAAGCGTTTCGGCTGTTCAACGACGAGCGGATCAAGACCTTGCTTGTCAAAGAAATCTAAGAAAGGGAATCACCATGTCCGATAGGCCCCCCGACGACTCCCCCGACAACGACAAACCCTCCGACGACTCCCCAAACAACTCGTTGACCGACGAAATTCAGGAGGTGGTGCGAGAGCTCTACAACACCGACACATCATTCAGCGCGTTAATAGCTGGCCCCACCCCCGAGGGTGCCGTCACCCTCGGGCTGATCGCGGCGGCGCATCTGATCCGCAAGGCCGCACCCAAGGAGTCGTGCCTCGCCGTGGCGGACTTGCCGCAGGTCTACCGAGCACTGCGGATTGTCCTGCGCCGTTACGGCCTGCCGCCGGGCAAGTCGGCGTGAGTCATCGCCCGCCGATCGCGTAGCTGCCGGCACGTTCCCCGCAATACGGGCTGCAGTAAATCCCCGATGTATACACCTCGTCACCGTTATCAAGCTCCGCGGTGAAACACCAGATGATCGTCGCCCGCGAAAGCGGGTTGTGGGTGCCGCAATAGTCGCAGCGGAAGACGTCCGCCATGTTGGGTTCCTGTTCTCGTGGGAGCTTCCATGCTACGACGCGCGATCCTGTCGGGTCCCTGGTTTACCGTTACCACATGACTGTTACCCACGAGCGGAGGAGGGTCATGAGAGGCAAGTACGCCGCACGCGCCGCCAACCGGGAGGTGGCCCGTGACAATGAGCTCATCACCGAAAAGATGCGCCAGATAGACGAGCTGAACGCGACGATCGAGACGCTGAAGGCCGAGCTGGCCCATGAGCGCGCCGAGCGCAGCAATCTGGTGGTCCGGCGCACCAAGGAGATGATCGCCCGCGAGGTCGCGATCCCGCTCGCCGAGATCGAAGAACTCAAACGCCACCACAAGGCACAGATGCGCAAGGTCGCCGACCTGCTCGGCAGCACATTCAAGAGGCGCTCCGGTGCGCCGCGCAATTACTTCACCGAGATCGTGCCGCTGCTGATCCCCGAACCCAAGGAACAGTCCGAATACATCGACAGGTGGCTCAACGACAATGAGTAAAGGCGGGAAGAGACGCAACAAGCTTCAGTTCGGTGGCCGGCTGCATGTCGGGTCGCGGGTGATCCCGTGCTACTGGGATCGCGTGTCGCAGGCGATGAGATATCCCGGGGCGTTCGGGTTACGCGCCGCCCAGAACCGAAACGCGCGCCGCCACGGTGCCCGCGCCATCAAACGCAACCAGGCCGACCGCGCCGCGGCCGACAACTACATCGACAGGCTGATCGAACTCGAACGCCAGGTCGAATCCGAAGGCACCGGCGAACGGGTCGGCGACAAGTTCCGAATCTTCGACAAGGACGCCGATGAGTAAGAAGCCTAAGCAGTCTCGTCACCGCATCCCGGCCTGCGCGCTGGGGTTGAAGTCCGACCCGATCGACGAGCGTTACCAGATGGAAGTCGACATGTCGACGCACCGGCTCGAGCGCGCCTACGCCAAGGCGCAGAAGGCTCTGGCCGCGGCCGAGGCTAGAGCCGAACGGGCGCGCCAGGCGATGCTGGACGCCGAGGCCCGCCGGCGGCTGCGTGAGGCGGATCTGCTCGCCGAACAGGCGCGCCAGCAGCAGACCGCGCAACACGCACGTGAAGACCTGGAGCGCGTGAAGGAGGCCGCCAAGCGTCAGCGCCTGGCGATCGCGCGCCAGCGTCAGCTCACCGAATGGGAGCGGGTGCGCCGCGCGCAGCAGGCCAGAGAACGGGCGCGTCAGGCCGAGCTGGACCGGGCCCGCCGCCAGGCCGTGGAGGAGGCGCGCCGGCGCTCACAGGAGTACGACCGGCTGCTGCTCCTGGTCGAGGACCGCCGCCGCGAGCTTCGCGAGATCGAGAAGCTGATGATGCCCGAAGGTTACGGGCGTGATTCCAGGCTGCGGGTCGCGCGCCACGAGTCCGGGGCCATCACAATCCCGTTGGGTGCCACCACCGGCGAGCCGCTGAAGAAAGAATCCATCCCCGTTTTCCCGGTGACCGTCAAGCACATGCCCGACACCGAGCCGACCTATGACACCGACTTCTCCGACATCTACGACGAGGTCTACGACTATGAGACCTAGATTAACCATCAGCACCGCTTGACAAGCGGTAACGGCAAACGCCATGTTCGGTTTCTCGTGGGGGCTTCCATGCTACGCGGACGACCTGTCGGACCCATGTTTTACCGTTACCGTCATGACCACCGACACCCACCAGACCACCCGCCCCTACGAAACCATCGACGTCCCCGAAGCCGGCCAGGACGACGCCCATTTCTTCAGTGTCACAACGATTCTGAAAGCCCTGTCCAGCCCGGCGCTGGAATACTGGGCGATCAAACGATGCGCCCAAGACGCTATCGACCGCCAGGCCACCTGGAACGCGATGCTGTCCGAAGAGGGCCCCGCCGAGACGATCAAATGGCTGTGCAAAGCCCGCTACCGCAGCCCCAAACTCGAGCTCGCCAGCGAGAAACTGGGCACCGTCGTACACAAGGCATGCGAATACTATGCGCTGTCCGGGGAGAAACCCGACCGCGAATGGGTCGCCGACCTGGTCCGCGCTCACGGCGCCCCCACCATCGAGCTGGACTCCGAGGTCAACGTCGTCGGACGGATGCTCAACCAGTTCGACGGCTGGCTGCAACGCTTCACCCCGGAGTACACGGCGGCCGAGATGCCGGTGTTCAACGAACGGTTCGGCTACGCGGGCAGCCTCGACGCGATTCTGACGATCGGCGGGGTGCGGCTGTTGACCGATTACAAAGGGTTAGATCTAACCACGCCACTGGCAACACCCGACGGTTGGACCACAATGGGTGCGGTTCGGATCGGTGACCAGGTGTTCGGCATCGACGGCACGCCGGTGGTCGTCATCGCCAAATCTGACGTGCATCTCAACCGCTGCTACCGGGTCACGTTCGATGACACCACGTCGATCATCTGCGACGACGAACACCTGTGGCAGATCCGGTCGGGGTATCCGAACCATCCGGCACGCGCCGGTGCGGTATTGCGGACCGATCAATTGGCCAACGAAGTCCGCAGCCGAGTAACCGGCCAGCATCATTGGCAGATCGTGATGCCTGAGCCGCTACAGCTACCGATGCAGATGCTGCCTATCGATCCGTATGTCTATGGATGCTGGCTGGGTGACGGCTACCGCAACGGCGGAACCATCACGGGTATCGATAATGAGCTGTTCGACCTTATTCAGGCACGGGGTTATCACGTCGGCGAACCGCATGGCACCGATCCACACAAGACTGCGACCCGCAACGTGTTCGGATTACGCCGGCAGCTGCGCGCCGCCGGACTGCTAGGGCATCGGGAGATCCCGCAGATTTACCTCCGTGGCTCGATCGAACAGCGAATCGATCTGCTGCATGGATTGATGGATACCGACGGCTCATGGAATGCCACTCGAAACCAGGCGGTGCTGAGCACGGTTAATAAAGCGACGATGACCACTGTGTACGAGCTGGTCGTCAGTCTCGGTGAGCGGCCTTTGATTAACACCGTGCAGGGGCATGGGTTTGGCAAGGATCTCACCGTCTATCAGTTGACGTGGCATCCACGCCTGCATAATCCGTTCGCGTTGTCTCGTAAAGCCGATCGGGTGCATCTTTCAAGAGGACGCGTATGGCGGCGGATGATCGTCGATATCGAACCCACCCTGACCGTACCCACACAATGCATCACGGTGGACGCCGAAGACGGCTGCTATCTCGCTGGCACGCAGATGATCCCTACGCACAACACGCGCCGCGAACCGCTGACCGCGAGGGGTGAGGTTCAAACACCGTATGGGGAAACAGCTTTACAGCTCGCCGCGTATCGGCACGCTGAGCTCGCCGCCTACTTCCGGGCGCGGCGCGCCGAGAAGTATCAGCGTCGCTATTACTTACTCAGCCCCGACGAAAAGGGGATGGCCGCCAAGATGCCCGGGGTGGACGGCGGGTTGTGCATCATTCTGACGCCGCAGTCCTGCGAGGCATACCCGATCCGCTGCGATCAGGAGGTGTTCGATTTCTTCTTGTACTGCTACGAGAGCTGGCGGTGGCTCGAGGATGTCAGCAAGCGCGTCATCGGCGACGCCCTGATCGCACCCTGCGAATAACCCCACGAGAAAGGAATCCATCATGCCCATCATCGATGATCAACGCCGCCTGGCCGAGGTCGGGCGTATCCGGCTGGGACGCCAGTTGCAGACCCGCAGCGGCAAGAAGTATCCCGCCGCGCTGGACGCGTTCCGGTTGACCAGCCGCGACCGCAGCCGCATCGAAGACGCCGCGAAGCTTTACGGCGGCACCATGACCAAGTGGGATGAAAGCCCGTCGGGCATACCGGAATGGGAGGTCTACACCGAAGCCGACCGGCTGCCGGTGATCGTGCCGCCGTCGGCGATGGCGTTCTCCCAGAACTATGAGCTGTGGTCGGGTGGGGGATGTCAACGCCGCTGCGACGGTGTCACCGAGTACATCAGCGAGCAGCCCTGCCTGTGCGACCCGGAGAACCGCCAATGTGAGCCGCACACCCGGCTGAGCGTGATGCTGCGCGATCTCAAGGGGCTCGGGGTGTGGCGGGTGGATACGACGGGGTATTACGCGAAGCTCGAGCTCAAGGGCCAGGTTGAGACGATCGAGTTTTTCGCCGGCCGCGGCATGATGCTGCCCGCGATCCTGCGGCTGGATCAGCGCAGCATCAAACGCCCCAACGAGCCTTTGAAGCGGTTTGTGGTGCCGGTGTTGGATGTGGACGTCACGCCCGGGGAACTGTTGATGGGCACCGTGGCGGTGGCGCCCGAGGTTGGTATCACGTTGACGCAGCCGGCGTTGACTCCGGTGCCTGACAATGGGATACGCCCGAAGAGTATCGCTGATCAGGTCAAGGCGTCCGAGGCGATCCCGTCGCGCCGGCGTGCCACGCCGATTCCGGCGACGGGGATCGCGCCGCGCACCGCCGCCCAGGCCCACCAGCAGCCACCGCACGGACGCGCGATCGAGGATGCTGTCGAGGAGGATCGCGAGCAGCGCGGCGATCCCGCCGACGGCGCCGGCTTCGACGAGACACGAGCCTACGACGACGCGGTCGACGCGGCCCGCGAAGCGCAGAAGCAGGCCGCCGCCACCCAGGACCCGCCGCGGATGTCGACGCGTAACCAGTTGACGAAGCTGAACATCCTGCTCAACGAGATGGATTTCAAAAACACCAAGGAAGGCAAGCGGGAGAAGCTGGACTGGTGCATGGCCGCGGTCCGCACCTACGCGCCGTCGCCGTGGGCGGACCGGACGATCGACTCGAGCGCGGAGCTGACGTTCCATGAAGCCGCCACCCTGATCGAAGTCCTTGAGTCCGACAAGGATTCAGGTAACACCCAGGAGCAGAAATCTAGCGACGCTGAACCTGACGGCCAGCAAACAAACCAGGAGGAACACGACGATCCCGGCGCCGCCCAACTCATCGCGGGACTGGACCCCGAACCGGACGACTCCGATGGCGATGCTCATCTGAGCCGTGAACCCGGACCCGGCCAAATGAACCTCATATAACGTGACTGTTGCTGTTCTGTAATGCATTAGCGCACCGACAGTCCCAGATGTTGCGTCATGCTGTGAGATTCGTTCAACCCCGTGACACCATCACGTAACGCGGAGTATGGTTCGCCGCAGCGCCGATCCGATCGAATCGGAGCCCCGCTCGAAAATGCTGAAGCCAGGGATGGGGAGGATGACAGCGGCGCGAATACCACCAGCATCACCCCCGCGGGATATCCCTGCCCGCGCCGCCGCCGCCTCCGCGATCCGCGCGATCAGCCCCGACCCGAACCGGATCATGATCCTCTACTGGACGTCGTATCAGCTCGGGAGACTTTTTGCTGCGGTGGACCGTCGGGTCACCGCGCACATCCAGGCGTTACTGGGGGTCACGGCCGAACGATGAAGTGATGCAGCCCCGGTGCGCGACTACCGGGGCTGCATTCGGATACCAGCGAGAGACAGGATACCAGCAAATGTCTTCGGCAGACAGTCGTCAGGATGACGTCTCGTAATGACCGACACTCGTCTTCCTGACCGTTGGCTGACTGATCGGCGCATCCAGCGCCTCACCGACCGTGCCTATCGCGCGTTCTTCAACGCGCTCATGTGGTCAGTCGCCAACAGGACCGACGGCATCATCGAACCAGAAGATCTGGCACTGATTCCGGGCTTCACGCCATGCGTCGAGGACGAGTTGGTGGCGGCTGGAGTATGGATTGAACGCAACGAAGGGTGGCTGATCGCCGATTTCGGTGGCACACAGACCACTCGTGCTGAGCATCAATTGCTTGAACATATGCGGACGAAGGCTCGGGAAAAAAAGGCACGTCAACGGGCTGTTGCGGCCGGAGTGGGAACTGTCCCCGGGGACGGTCCCATCGGGACTGTCCCCGGGGACAGGAATAGGGACCAGACAGGACAGGACAGGACAGGAGAAGTACGAAGTACTTCTTCTGTCACTAACCAAGGTAACCAAGAGTCGTTACGTAACTTGGGTACGGAACTAGCGCGTCCACGCGATCACATGAATCGGCCGAGCATGTCGATCACCGCGCAAGTGAGCGGCGCGTCCGAACGAGCGCCCGAGCCGCCGCCACGCGATCATCACGTATCGCAGCGGGCTCGAGACTTGGTCAAGGCGGGGTTAACTGATCGGCTCTGGCGCGTGCGCGAAGTTCGCGCCGGACTTGAGTTGCATGTCGATCGGGCGCTCGATAACGGCACGGATGTCGCGGATATCGCCAAGACGCTCAGTGCCTGGAAGGGCAAGAAAGCCGCTGGCGAGGAGATCTATCCCGGCCATTTCCCGCACTTGCTCTCCGGGGTCATCGCCGAGCAGGACGCGACCCCGCAGGACATCCGCAACGGTCGGCCGATGGCAACCAGCGATAGGAACTTTCTGGCTTCCCAAGCCCTGAAACGACAATCTCCCACGAGAAAGGAACTCACATGATGGATCGCGACATCGTCGTCAATCTGCTGACGATTGCGCAGGCGAATGACCACCGGACGTTCGGCGTTGTCGACATTGAGCTCTGGTGCCGTGTGCTGGGAAATATCACCGAGACCGAAGCCGTTGACGCGATCTTGGCTCATCTCAAGGAGCGGCCTGGTGTGTGGCTTGAGCCGGGTCATGTTGTCGAGCGAGTTAAAGCGGCGCGACGTGACGCCTATCAGCGGATGGACCCCGATGAGCGGCCCTACGCCCAGCTCGGTGGTGGGCCAGTGATTCCGCCTGGTGTGCCGCGCGACCGCTTCGGTTTGGTCGATAAGTCCGCGCCCGATGACGAGGATTACCCGGCGGATTGGACGCCCGATCAGCGCAAGGCGGCATACTGGGCGAAGATCAACAGGCTGCGCGACGAGCACGAGCGTGAGCAGGCCGCCAGCAGGTTCGGCAGCCTGTTGAAGGCGCCGCCGGCCACCGCGGTGCAGAGGCACCAGGCGATTGAGTCGTTCCTGAACAGCCAGCGCGCGTTCGACGACCCTGACGACGATGAGATCCCGTACGTCAACGTGTTGACCGTGCCGTGCGGGTTCTGCAAGTCCGCGGTCGGCGAACAGTGCACGGTGTGGGGACTACCCGGCCGGCCGCGGGAGAAGCTCAAGAAGATCCCCGGGCATCCAATGCGGATCAGAGCCGCGGCGATCGAGGCGGGCTTTGACGCCGCGCGCGCCGAGCTGATCGTTGACGCGATGATGGCGCGGCAGGCCCGGCGGGCCCGCAACGGCTGGACACCCGCCGACATCCCGAAGCCGCCGCCCGAGCGCCGTTCTGACGGCGCAGCGGAGCCGCCCAAGGGGGATGACACCACCGAACCCCCCCGCGGCGATTACGCGCCCGATGCGACGGCAGGAAAGGGCATCCAGGCATGAGCGCGAAAGTCTACGTTCCTGAATGGGTCACCTGCGGCGGGTGCGACAGCCGCTGGACCGGGCTGGGGGTCTGCCACTGCAGTGCCTGCCATCGCACGTTCACCAGCATCAGCGCCTTCGATCAGCACCGCAGCGGTTCTCATGCGCTGGGCGCCCGGCACTGCCTGGACCCCGGGTCGGTGGGGCTGGTCCCGGTGACCAAACGCCACTGGAGCGGATGGGCCAACCCCGGTGAGAACCCCAGGTTCGCCGATGACTGAGCGTCCCGACTCCGACGCGCCGCGCTGCGGCTGCGGCTGTGCGCAGCTGTGGTCGGACCGCTACCACATGTGGCTCTGTGTTCATTGCGACAACATCGTTCAACTTCAGCAAACCGTTCAGCAAAGTGTCGAGGAGAGGCGCCATGATGAATTGCTGCATATGTCAACACCATTCCGGGCGGATGGAAATCTGCCCGACGTGCGCCCCGATGCTGTGGCCGCACCGGGTCGTGAACCACGGCGCGAAGAAGTTAGCTAGGACGATCATGCCGGTGCCCGCGCCGCTGGCCGTCGTGCCTTGAGCCGGCGTGTCCGGTTGCCACCGGGCGCCGGGTCGAGTTGTAATGGCACAGGCCCCCCGTCGGACACTCCCCCCTCGCCCGGCGGGGCCGGCCGACTCCCACGAGACCATCTGGAGATGCTGATGGATGTGCGTCGCGCACCCGCCGAACACTACGACAAAGCCGTCGAGATTCTCGAGCGCGCCGTCGAGCGTGGCGAGCCCGTGCAGTCGTATCTTGAAGCGATCGCGCATGCACTGCTCGGTCTGCTGCGCCACCAAATGAACCAAACCCGATAGCAATTCACAGGAGGACCACAGTGAGCGCAGCCGTCGAAATCACCATCACCGACGTCCACTTCCACCCCGACGAGGGCGAGCTGCACGGGCGCTCCGCGGACGGACAAACCCTGTACGTGCTCAAGCTAGCAAACGAACACGAAGTGGACGCGATGCGTGAGAACGGCTGCACCGTCGACGAGGCGTGCTGTCCGCGCTGCGATTTCGAGGACGCCATCAACGTGCTGGTGTACGCCGGGGAGTTCATCCGCGACAAGTTCGACCCGGACGCTCTCGGTCAACTCACGGCCGCGGAAGTGGAGCTTGTCGACGCCGGCCGCGCGTGGCTGGCCGAGGACGCGATCGCCCGCTGCCTGGACGAAAGCAGCGACCGTGACGAGCGTTAACGGCGAACCCAACGAATTCGAAAGCCTCGACGCCGAACAGCTGTCCAACAGCGCCTGGGTGTGGGTGTGGACGTCGATGGGCGGGGCGTGTCACCAAGGCGCCAAACAGTATCGGCGCCGCGCTGACGCGATCCGCGCCGGCCGCGAATGGCTCGCGAAACTGAAACTGGGTGTCGGATGAGCGACGACATCTGGGATTCGATCGACCCCCACGGCTACGGGCCGATGTACTTCGACAAGGCCGGTAATCCGATTTCGATGCGCCGCTGGGGCGAGCTGCGTGAGCGCAAGGACGGCACCACGATCAGTGACTACGCCCGGATCGGGCTCACCGACTTCGAGGGCGGCGTGTGGGTGTCCACCGTGTGGCTGGGCATGGACCACGGCTTCCACATCGGGCCCGGCCCGCGTAAACCGGTGATCTTCGAAACGATGGTGTTCTCCAATAACGACGCCTACCCCTACAACGAGGCGCAGATGCGCTATCACACCGAAGCCGAAGCGATAGAAGGCCATCGCCGCACCTGCGACGACATCGAACACGGCCGCCGGCCGTGGTTCCTTGAAGACAATGATGCTTTGTCCGATATGTCTGGCTGACGTGACCGCCGACTCCAGCGTGGTCGACCGCCACCTCAACAGCCTCACCGACGTCTGCCCGATGTCGGGACGAGAACCATTCACCTGGGACGAGCGCTCAACACGCGCCGCGGTCCCCAACCGTTCCGGCGGGCGCTGCGAAATGTGCGGGCAACGCGCGACCAACATGCATCACCGCAAGAACCGCAGCCAGGGTGGCCGCTGGTCACCAGCCAACATCTTGCATCTATGCGGATCGGGAGTCGTTGGCTGCCACGGCTATTTCACCAGCCACCCGAGCGTGGCCTATCTCATGGGTGTGAGCGTGCGCCGCGGTGATGAACCCGCCGACATCGCGGTGCAAACCCCGGCCGGTCTGCTGTGGCTGTCCGACGATATCGCGCCGCCG
>Ga0318549_10000248_pt1 | contig 11108 bp, 9 predicted proteins | sample GRESIP169b2f22_FD_203666 | JGI IMG/M metagenome (GOLD analysis project Ga0318549, IMG submission 203666) | Tropical soil microbial communities from Luquillo Experimental Forest, Puerto Rico - GRE.SIPMG.169b2f22 | ecosystem: Environmental > Terrestrial > Soil > Tropical forest > Bulk soil... | reverse complement strand
GGCCGGGCCCTCGACCCACACTCGCGCCTTTTGATTTGATCGAATTGCATTCGGTCCCCCGCTGTCAGCTAGGACCGGATTGCAGAATATCGAATTAGGGAGCCTCCGTCAGGAGGTATCAAAGCGAACGGGGCTGTCCTGAGATTGGCCCGGGCACCGTGCATCGAGCCATTGCGGAGGGCGATCTCGTGTGCAGGAAATGCAGGATCGCGCCGGAGGTGTCAGGCGAACAGGCACGCAGCCGATTGTCCGGGAGCGATCGGCCGGAGTGTCGGGTCGGTTTCGGCGCATACGGCGGTGGCGCGCGGGCATCGCGTCCGGAACCGGCAGCCGCTTGGCGGCTGGGCCGGATCGGGAGGCTCGCCCTCGAGTGCGAACGTATCGGTAACGCGACGGCCGCCGATGTCGGGGATCGCCGAGAGCAGCGACTGCGTATACGGATGCTTCGCCGCGCCAAACAATGCTTCGGTCGACGCGATTTCCACGATCCGACCGAGATACATCACGGCCACCCGGTCACACATCATGCGCACGACGGACAGATCGTGCGACATGAACAGGTAGGTGAGCGAGAAAGCGTGCTGCAACCTGCGGAGCAGTTTCAGCACTGCCGCCTGTACCGACACGTCGAGACCCGAGGTCGCCTCATCGAGCACGACGAGACGCGGGTGCAGCGTCAGGATACGGGCGAGCCCGACCCGCCGCTGCTGTCCGCCCGAAAGCTCATGCGGATAGAGATCGAGGTGGGTCAGCGGCAAGCCGACCTGTTGCAGGATCTCGCGGATGCGCGCGTTGCGGTCGCGTGGCTCGAGCGCCGTGTGCACGATGAGCGGCTCGGTCAGGGAGCGACGAACCGTCCAGCGCGGGTCGAGCGAATTGCCCGGGTCCTGGTAACAATATTGCAGCTTCGGCGCCGCTGCACCGCGCTCGCTGGCCGACTGGCCGGTGATGTCCTTGCCCTCGAACACGATCCGGCCGCCCCCCGGCCGGTGGATGCCCACGAGCGTCTTGCCAAGCGTGGACTTGCCGCAGCCCGATTCGCCGACGATGCCAAGCGTCTCGCCCGGCCGTACCTCAAACGACACGTCATCGAGCGCGCGCACGGCACCGGTCGTCCATCCGAACATGTTGCGGACCGGGAAGTCACGCGACAGTTGGTCGACGCGAAGGATTGGCGCTTCGCTCATAGGCGGCTCGCCTCGGTGATAGGATGATAGCAGCGCACCTGATGCCCGCCACCGAGCGGTGTGACAGCGGGCCGGTCCGAGAGGCATTCCTCGGTCGCTCGAAAGCAGCGGGGGTGGAAACGGCATCCGGCGGGTGGATGGACGAGTGCCGGAATCTCGCCGCCAATTTCCCGCAACTCGCGGCCTGGATGCGGCAAGCTTTCGAGCAAGCGCACTGTATAGGGATGGTGCGGCCGCTGGAAGAAGTCGTCGACCGGCGCGGTCTCCACCTCCTGGCCCGCGTACAGCACGGTGATCCGGTCGCAAATCTCGTAGGCGGTCCCCAAGTCATGCGTGGTGAACAGGACCGAGACGCCGCGTTCCTTGGCAAGTCGTTTCAACAGCTTGAGGATTTGCGCCTGGATCGTCGCGTCGAGTGCGGTCGTCGGCTCGTCGGCGATGACGAGCTCCGGCTGCGGCAGCAACGCCAGCGCAATCATCAGCCGCTGACGCTGACCGCCCGAGAACTCGTGCGGCAGCTTGCCGAACGCCTCTTCCGGCTTGGAGATCTGCACGGTGCGCAGCATCTGCAACACGGCCGCGGCATCGGCGCTGCGGCGCGCGCGGGGATAGCGACTGAAGAAGCCGGCAATGCCGCGCCCTTCTCGTGCGGCGCGTCGCGGCGACTTCCACTTCATTACTTCCATGGTCTGGGTCCGAATCGGGAACAGCGGATTGAAGGACCCGAAGGGATCTTGCGGGATGAAGGTGATACTTCGTCCGCGAATCTCGCTCTCGGCTTGCCAGCGCGGCATCGTGAGCAGGTCCTCGCCAGCAAAGCGGATCGATCCAGCCTCGCGTCGGGCATTGTTGGCCAAAATGCCGAGAATCGCATTGGCAAGCGTGGTCTTGCCGCAGCCGGATTCGCCGACCAGCCCCATGATTTCGCCCGGGCGGATCGTCAAGTTGACGCCATCGAGCACTTTGGCGACGCCGTGCTCCGTCGCGAACGAGACGCGGAGGTTCTCGACCTCGAGGAGATTATCGCCCGGTGCTTGCACGGCGAATCCGTGGATCGAGGACATCGCGCAACCCATCGCCCAGGAGGTTGAAGCCCATCACTACGAGAAAGATGGCAAGTCCCGGTGCCAGCGCATACCACCAGGCCTCGGGGAGGAATTCGCGCGATTCGGAGATCATGCGCCCCCATTCCGGCGCCGGCGGTGGCGCGCCGAGACCGAGGAAGCCGAGCGCGCTGGCGGTGAGGATGGTGAAGCCCATGCCGATCGACGTACGCACGATGATCGGTGACGTCACGTTCGGCAGCACGTGCAGCAGAATAATCCGCCACGCCGGCACGCCGAGCGCGATCGCGGCCTCGATGAAGGTCTCGTTCCTGAGCGAGTGTACCTCGGCGTGGATGAGGCGGGTGAACCACGGCCAATAGGTGACGGACAGCGCGAGGATGACGTTCTCAATGGAAGGGCCGAGCGTCTGCGATATGGCGATGGCGAGGACGATCTGGGGAACCGCGAGGAATATGTCGGAGATGCGCATCAGCGCCTCGCCAAGCCAGCTCTGCCGCCATCCGGAGACGAGGCCGATCGGAACACCGATCAGAAGCGCGGCCCCGACCGCCGTGATGGCGATCGTGAGTGTGATGCGAGCACCGAAGAGGATGCGGCTGTAGATATCGGCGCCCATCCGGTCGGTGCCGAAGAAATAGGCTTCCGATGGCGGCAGCAGCCGCTGGCGCGGGTTCATGTCCCACACCGCTTCAGGATGCGTGGCAATGAGCGGTGCCAGGACCGCGACAGCAACGAGCAGGAGGACGATCGCGAGGCCGGCTGCCGCGGCGGGATCGCGCAGCAATTTGCGCAGGATATCGAGCGCGGCTTTCATGTGGCCGCCTCGCGCGGATCAAGTACGGCGTGGCCGATGTCCACGATCAGGTTCACGATCCCGAACACGACGCCGGCATAGATGGTGAAGCCCATGACGGCCGCATAGTCGGAATGCAGGATCGCCTCGAACGCGTAGCCGCCGATGCCGGGCCATTGGAACACGGTCTCGATGACGACCGTGCCGGCGAGCAGGATCCCGAACAACAGGCCGATCTGGGTTACCGTGGAAATGAGCGAGTTTCGGAGGACGTATTTCCACACGATCAGCCCCACCGGAATGCCCATCGCGCGCTGATACATGACGAAGCTGCGCTGCAAGGTCTCAAGCATTCCAGCGCGGGTAAAGCGGACGACCGTCGCTAGCGCCGGTAAGGCGAGCGTGAGGGCGGGAAGCGTCAGGTGGGCCAGCACGTTGCCCAGCCGCCCGACATTGCCTTCCAGAAGGGCATCGACAACGTAGAAACCGCTGAGCGAGGGCGGAGGAAAGCCGGTGATGCGGGCTTGCAATGGAAACCAGCGCAGATCCATGGCAAAGAAGAGCTGCAGCAGCAGCGCGAGCCAGAAGCTGGCGACTGCCAAGCCCGCGACCGTGAAGACGCGGAGAAAATGATCGACGAATCGGTTGCGATAGAGCGCGGCGAGGACGCCGAGCGGGATGCCGAGCGCAACCGCCACGATCATCGCAGCGATCGTTAGCTCGATGGTTGCCGGAAGTCGCGCGGATAGGTCATCCCACACCGGTCGCGTCGTGAACAGGCTGGTCCCAAGATCGCCGGATAGGAGCTGCCGATAATAGTCGAGAAGCTGAACAATCAGCGGCCGGTCCAACCCCAGCTTTTGTCGCAAGAGGTCGATCTGCGCGAGCGAGGCGGTCTCGCCCGCGAGCAGAGCGGCGGGATCGGAGGGAATGACACGGGATATAAAGAAGACGATGGCGACGAGGCCAGCAAGCGTTGGAACAAGCCACGCTAGGCGTTTGAGAATGAGCGCGACAATTCGCATCTACCTCTCCCAGGAGGGCAGAGCGATCTCATGCAAATGCGCCAATTCAAGTGATTGGGTCTGCGTAGATTCAGCCTCCCCTACGTTCCAATCTTGTCTCAGCTCTCGCTCTCGTAATAAGCGGTCCGCATCTCTTGCGCCGATCCGATCGGGCAGAAGACGATTCCCTTAATCTTGTTCGAGTAGGGGCCGTACCACTTGGTATTGTAAATCCAAAGGCCTGCTGCATCGTCTACCACGGTCCGCGTTACCTCTTCGTAGAGCTTCGCCCGCTCGGCCTGATTGGTCGAACGCAGCGCTTTGTCAAGCAACTCGTCCACCTTGGGATTCTTGTAGTGTGCTGCATTCTTGAACGTGCCTGCCGTCGACGATGAGAACATCTCGCCGATCCAGTTGTGCGGATCCGCGTAGTAGGTCGAGATCCAGTAGACCGAAACGTCCGGCGTCGTGCTCGGGTCCTTGAATTTCTCGACGATCGTCGGCCACGGATAGCCGACAACCTTGGACGGCACGCCGGCCTTGGTGAGCCCATTCTGCAGCAGCTGCGCGGCTTGTTCGGTTTGCTGGAAACCGGTCAGGAAGGCGAGTTCGATCGGCTTGTCGATCTTGACTTTGGCTTGCGCCAACTCCGCCTTAGCCTTGTCGATATCCAGACTGTAGCCTTTTACATCCTTCGGCACGCCCCAGATCGTGTTGGGCAGCGGCGTCGGATTCCGCTCGACCAGCCCACCCAGGATGTCCTTATTGAAGCCGTCGTAATCGAACGCGTAGTTGATGGCGCGGCGCACGTGCACGTCATTGAGGGGCGCGCGCGTTACATTGAACTGGGCCATCATGACGCGCATTGATTCTGCTTCCAGAACCTGCGCATTGCCACTCGCCTTGATCCGGTTGAGCTGGTCGGTCTGCAGATAGCCCCCAATGCCCTGGAAGTCGTTGCGCAAGAGGCCGAGCACCCGCGTGTTGGTATCTTTCACGGCGCGGAACTCGATCTCATCGATCCATTTCGGACCCCAACCCTTGAAGTGGTCGGGAAAGCGTTCGGCGACGAAGCCGATCGCCGGATCGAACTGCGTGAGCTTGTAGGCTCCTGAACCCGCCGAATTTTTCGACAACCAGGCCTGGCCCCAGTCGCCGCCGCTCTCGCTTTTCTTCACGAGCGTCGCGTTGACAATATGGATTTCAGGGATGACCGAAAGGAAGATAGCCGACGGCTTCTTCAACTTGAACTCGACCGTATGATCGTCCACCGCCTTGGCGGCACCCGGCTCGACCATCGTCTTGAATAGGGAGGCTGCGCCCTTGCCGACCGCTAGGATGCGGTCGAGCGAGTACACCACGTCTTGGGCCTTCACCTCGGTGCCGTCGTGGAACTTGACGCCCCGGCGCATCTTGAAGGTGTAGGTGAGACCATCCGGTGAGATTGTGTAATTCTCGGCCACCCACGGCTCGAGCACGGCGGGGTTCCTCTGCCACCGCATCAAGCCGTCATAAATGTTGAGGCGCACCGCGACGCGACCAACGTCGAAGGCCGCGTGCGGATCGACTGTATCGTAGTCGCTTTCGTTGGCAAAAACGAAGCGCGTCTTCGCTGCCGCCGCAAATGTCGTGGCATCGAGCCCGGCCGCTATGGCAAGTGCCGTCGTGCCGCCATAGGCCATCAGCTCGCGCCGTGAGACTTCCAGGAATTTACCGCGATTGCGGTTGGGCATGGTAGCCTCCGCTGGATCAATTGGGATCGGCCCCGTTTGGCCTGGCACATTCTCGCGCTTTTCGACACGCAGCGACAAGTCTCATTTACGCCGTGGCACGCCCGCTCTTCGGCCGCCACGGCTCATGCATACCACTCGAACCTCGTGAGTCGGGGAGATGACTTGTCGCCAGCACCATGCCATCGTCATGGATGTTACCGTCTGACCGCGGGGATGGCGTGTGCCGGGCAATGAGCACGAGCGGCGATGTCAGCATTGGCGTTGATATCGGTGGCACGTTCACCGACGTGGTCGTGCGCCGTCCCGGCGCGCGGACGCGGATCATGAAAATCCCGAGCACCCGCAAGGACCCCAGCGTCGCGGTGCTCGAGGCACTCAAACAGATGGAGGCGGAATGGGCTTTGCCACCGCAGGAGGTCGCCCGCTTCGTGCACGGTACGACGGTTGCGACCAACGCGGTGCTTGAGCGCAAGGGCGCCTGCATCGGATTGATCACAACGCAAGGATTCCGCGATGTGCTCGAGATCGGCCGCCAGATGCGTCACCAGATGTACGATCTGGCGCTCGACCCAGAGACGCCGACGTTCCTTGCGCCCGGCCGCTTGCGCCGCGAGATCCGCGAGCGCATCAGCGCGACAGGCGAAGTGCTTGAGGCACTCGACGAAGCGGCGGTCACTGCTATCGCCGATGAACTTGTCTCGGCGGGCGCGCAAGCAATTGCCGTCGTGTTTCTGTTCTCATTTCTCAATAATTCGCACGAGCGCCGCGCTCGCGAGATCATCGCGGCGCGTCATCCGCACGTATTCGTCTCTCTCTCGTCCGAGGTCGATCCGGCCTTCCGCGAATACGAGCGCACTGTCGTCACGGCGTTTGATGCCTATGTTAAACCCGTGGTCGACCGCTATCTCGCCAATCTGGATGCCGGTCTGCTCGCCGCGGCGGTCCGCGCACCCCTTCAGATCATGCAATCGCGCGGCGGAATTTGCTCTTCGGCCACGGCGCGGCTGCGGTCGGTTCGGCTTTTCCTCTCCGGTCCGGCTGCCGGCGTGATCGGGGCGAGGATGGTGGGCGGGGCCGCCGGCTTGCACGACCTGATCACCGTCGATATCGGTGGCACGTCGTGCGATATCGCGCTGATAGAAGATGGCGCGCCGGCGTTGCGCTCGGAGGGCCGCATCGGTGGCTATCCGGTGCGCGTGAGCATGCTCGACGTCAACTCGATCGGGGCAGGCGGCGGTTCGATTGCGTGGCTCGACGCCACTCGCGGCCTGCGGGTTGGGCCGCAGTCGGCCGGCTCCGAGCCCGGGCCCGCCTGCTACGGCCGCGGCGGAAACGAGCCGACCTTGACCGATGCCTCCGTCGTCCTCGGCTATCTGGATCCCGAACACTTCGCCGGCGGCCGCCTCAAGCTACGGCCCGAGCTCAGCCGAAAAGCAATCGAGCGCGTGATTGCGCGCCCCTTGAATTTCACGGTCGAGCAGGCCGCCCTCGGCATCCACCGCATCGTCAATGCGCAGGTGGCGGAAGGCATCCGCCTGGTATCGATCCGGCAGGGCCACGATCCGCGTAGATTCACGCTGCTGCCGCTTGGCGGCGGGGGCCCATTGCATGCCTGCGCGCTTGCCGAAGAGCTCGGCGTCAGGCGGATACTGGTGCCCCGCCATCCCGGCGTGCTGTCAGCCGCGGGCCTGTTGGCCGCGCCCGTCGAGCACGAGGTCTCCACGGCGCTGCCGCGGGTCGTGGATGAGCTCGATCTCGTTGAAGTTCGAAGGACGCTAGAGCATCTCGATGCGCGCTGTCGCGCGCTGATGGCGCAGGAAAAGGTTTCGGCGGGGGACATCGCCCGACGTTATTTTGCGGATGTTTGCTATGCCGGTCAGGGCTACCACCTGGAGGTCCCATTCGAGCCTGATTCAGCCGACCCGTTCGCAGCGCTCACTACCGCATTCTTCGCGGCGCACGACCGAACCTACGGCTTTGCCCCGAAGGCGTCCGTCCGTCTGGTCAATCTACGGGCGGTCCATAGCGTCGCCAGCGCAGAATATGTGCCGGATGACTGGACGCCGGCCGGCAGCTCGCCGCTCACCCGCCGTGCGCGGATTCTCCTGCCCGAGCGCCAGGCATCCGTCGACGCCGCAGTCTATGATCGTGCCGCGTTGAAGGCCGGTGACGCCTTCGATGGCCCGGCCATCATCGAACAGGACGACACGACCACATTGCTGATGCCCGGCTGGCGTGCCCACGTCGACGGCCTCGGCAACCTGGTGCTCGAACGGACGACGAATTGACAGGAGTTGGACGTGGTCAATTCAACTCTGGATAGCTATTTGGTCGTGGCTAAGCGCGGCGAGGGAGCCTGGAATCCATATCCGCCGGTCGCGGTGATGGATTGCGGGCTCGCGGGTCGAAGCGCGCGTCCGGCGTGACGACGGAGATCACGATGTTGCGTTCAGGTTCGGCGCTTGATCCAGTCACCGTGGAGGTGGCGCGGCACAAGCTCGACGGGATCGCCAACGAGATGGAGCTCACCCTCCTGAAGAGCTCCTTCTCGCCAATCGTGAAGGAAGGGCTCGACGCCTCCGCCAGTTTGTTCACGCTGCAGGGCGAGACCCTCGCGCAAGCCGTCGCGATCCCGATCCATCTTGCGACACTCATTCCTTGCATTGCGCGCATCCTCGCCGAATTCCCGATCGAGACGATGCGCGAGGGCGACCTCTATTGCTTGAACGATCCCTACATCGGAGGCACGCATCTGCCGGACATCGCGGTCATAATGCCGGTGTTTGCGCGCGGCCGACCGCTGGCGTTTGCCGCTGCCATGACCCACCACCAGGATATTGGCGGCATGGCACCGGGATCGGTGCCGACCGACGCCACCGAGATTTTTCAGGAAGGCATCCGCCTGCCAGCGCTCAAGCTGAGAGACGGCGATCGGTTCAACGATACGCTGTTGAAAATCCTGCGCCGCAACGTCCGCATTCCGGATACGTTCGAGGGCGAACCTGATGGCGCAGGTCGCTGCCTGCAGCGTCGGCGCGCGCCGCCTTTCGGCGCTCGCGGAAACCTACGGCGACAACCATCTGACCGCCATCTTTGCCGAGTTGCTCGATCGTTCCGAAGCGATGACGAGCGATGCGTTGCGCGCGATCCCGAAAGGCACGTACAGCGCCGTCGATTTCCTCGACAACGACGGCATTGAGCTTGATCGGCGCATTCGTATTGAGGTCGCCGTCACCGTTGACGACGGCGCCATGACGATCGATTTCGCGGGCTCGAGCCCGCAGGTGCGCGGCCCGTTCAACGTCGTGCCGTCGGGAAGCCTCGCGGCCGCTTGCTACGTCGTGCGCGCGATCACCGACCCGACCATTCCGACCAACGGCGGCTGCTTCCGGCCGATTACGCTTAATCTGCCCGAGGGCTCGATCGTCAATCCGCAGGAGCCCGCGCCGGTCAATTCCCGCACGGCCACCATCAAGCGCATCACCGGCACGATACTGGCGGCGCTTGCCCAGGCCGTTCCCGATCGCGTGCCTGCCGACAGCGGCGGGGAGTTGCTCGTGCTTGCCTTCGGCGGCGTGCGGTACGACGGCACTTACTACGTAACCGGCGAGCTGGTCGCTGGCGGCTCCGGCGCGAGCGCCGGTAAGGACGGGGCCGACGTGATCGAGACCGACGCCACGAATTGCATGAACCTGCCGGCCGAGGCGCTCGAGCTCGATGCGCCGATCCGGGTTCATCGCGTCGCGTTGCGTCGCGATTCCGGCGGCGCCGGCGCGCAGCGGGGCGGCCTCGGCGCCTTGCGCGAATACGAGATCCTACACGGCGAAGTTCGTTTCACCCACCGCGGCGAACGGCACTTCATCGCGCCGAAGGGTCGCGCCGGCGGACACGACGGCGCGATGGCCCGCACCGTCATCTATCGCGTCGGCGGCGGCGAGGAGGTCGTGCCCTCCAAGCTGGTGACGACGCTACATGTCGGAGACCGGGTCGTGTTCGAGACCGCGGGCGGCGGCGGTTATGGTGATCCGGCTCGCCGCGACGCGCAAAAGGTGCGCGCCGATCTCGCCGATGGGAAGATCAGCGCCGAAGGTGCCAATATTTATGGTCCCGGCCGTGACGATGCCGGCTGACCGCGGCGAGGCCAGTGAGGCCGCCCCGATCCTGGGCAATTTGTCCCAGGCGTGGGTGTTCACAGCTACCGGATGGGCAAGTTGTCACACGCAGGTCGAGAACCCGCCGAAGCGCTAATCGAAGTCGGTAGGCGCGCCGGAGAACTTGACACCGAAAGTCAGCATTCAGCGGTCGCGGCCTGTAAGGGCGGGTGGGTCGCAATCGATTTGAGGTCGACCGTAGGCCTGGCGAGCTTGCCAAGGTCGGGGCGCGGGCGTCCGAGCCCTGGGATGTTGGCAAAGGCCTGTTCCATCGCCTCGGCCGCGTCCAGGAGCTCGCGGTCGCCGCGAAAACGGCCGGTGACCTGCAGGCCGAAGGGCATCGCGTGCTCGTCGATACCGCACGGAATGGAAATTGCCGGGTTGGTGACGAGCGTGACCACATAGGTCAAAGCGAGCCAGTGATAATAGTTGCGCAGTCGGGCGCCTTCGAGCTCCTCAAGATAGAGCTGCGTCCAAGGGAATGGCGATACCGGCACGGTCGGCGACAATACCAAGTCATAGTTGCGGAAACTCGCTTGGAAGCGCCGGAAAATTCGCGTCTGCTCGGCGTGGGCCCAGGCCATGTCTGCGAGTGTCATGTGGGCCGCCATCTCATAATTGGCGCGTACATTGGGGCCGAGCGAGTTCGGGTCTTTCGTGTAGGCGTCGCGGTAGCGGTCGACATAGCTTTGAGCGCGGACGACATCGAAGCACCGATCTGCCTCGCCGAAATCGAATTTGACCTCGTCACATGTGCTGAAAAGGTGCCGCATGGCTGCGATCCGACTGCGGAAGACACGCCGTACCTCCGCGCTAACCGGGCACTGATCAAAATCTTCTGTAAACGCCACGCGCAGCCGGCCCAGATCGACCGGCCGCGCGGTCGCAATCGCGATGCGGTCGAGCGGGAACGCGAGCGGTTCGCGGTCGTCCATTCCGATTTGGGCGGAGAACAGAAGTCGCAGATCCACAACACTGCGCCCCATTGGACCCAAAACCGAGATCGGCGTCCAGCCGAGCGGTCGTCCATCCATCGGCACGACGCCCGGCGACGGACGAAAACCCACAACGCCGCAGATCGCGGCCGGTATCCGTAGTGATCCCCCTGTATCGGAGCCGGTACAAACCGGGAGCATGTCACACGCCAGCGCGACCGCCGAACCGCCCGAGGAG
>Ga0318549_10000247_pt1 | contig 11115 bp, 9 predicted proteins | sample GRESIP169b2f22_FD_203666 | JGI IMG/M metagenome (GOLD analysis project Ga0318549, IMG submission 203666) | Tropical soil microbial communities from Luquillo Experimental Forest, Puerto Rico - GRE.SIPMG.169b2f22 | ecosystem: Environmental > Terrestrial > Soil > Tropical forest > Bulk soil... | reverse complement strand
GCTCGGAATTTCGGACAACACCGTCGGTGCGTAGAAGTAGCCCTGGGTGCCGATGCGCCGGCCGCCGGTGTGCAGCTTCGCGCCCGCACTGACCGCGCCGCCGATCAGGCGCTCCATGGCGTCCGGGCGGCGCGGGTTGGCCATCGGACCCATCTGCACGCCCTCCTCCAGCCCGTTGCCGACGCGCAGCTGCGCCGCGCGCCGGGTGAAACCGCTCAGGAATCTCTCGTACACGCCTTCCTGCACGATGAAGCGCGTCGGCGAGACACACACCTGGCCGGCGTTGCGGTGCTTGGAGGCCACCATCGCTTGCAACACCTGCTCGAGGTACGCATCCTCGAATACCAACACTGCGCCATGACCGCCGAGCTCCATGGTGGTGCGCTTGCAGTCCTCGGCCGCGAGCTTCATGAGGTGCTTGCCCACGGCCGTCGAGCCGGTGAAGCTCAGCTTGCGGATGATCGGCGAGGACAGCAGGTGCCGCGACACCTCATCGGGGACGCCGAACACCGCCTGGCCGACCTCTTTCGGCAGACCGGCATCGAGCAGGCACTGCAACACTGCCAGCGCCGAGGCGGGCGCTTCCTCCGCGGCCTTCATGATGACCGAGCAGCCGGCGGCGATCGGTGCGCCGAGCTTGCGCCCGGGATTGCCGATGGGGAAGTTCCAGGGGGCGAAGGCCGCGACCGGCCCGACCGGCTCGAAGTTGACTGTCGAGCGCATGCCGGCGGGACGCACGAGCTGACGCCCGTAGAGACGGTGGCATTCCCCGGCATAGAACTCGAACAGTGTGACGTTCATCATCACTTCGATGCGCGACTCGGCGAGTGTCTTGCCCTCCTCGAGCGTCGCGGTGCGCGCGATCTCCTCCTGGCGCTCGCGCAGCAGCCGCGCGGCCCCTAGGAGCACGGCGGCGCGCTGCTGTGGGGACGCGTCCCGCCAGAGACGAAATCCGCGCTGCGCGGTATCGAGCGCGCGATCGAGATCGGCGGCGTCCGCGAGCGGCAGCGCGCCGAGCGCCGCCCCGCTCGCGGGGTTGACGACGGTGTGGGTGCGGCGATGGCCGACGGGGATCCTCTCCCCGTCGATGATCATGTGCAGCTCGGGATAACTCATGGGCTTGAAGCCTCAGGCGGCGGACGCCTCGAGCTGCTCGAGCCGCGCGACCTCGCGGCCGTAGGGTTTGATACCGCGCGAGATGGTGAAGGCCGCGAGCGGCAGCAGGATCGCGGCCGTCAACGCGATGCTCTTCCACAAGTCGGCATCGTTGTGGAAGACGCGTTGCGTCACGCTGCCGATCAGCTGTCCCCCGATGGCTCCAAAGGCGATGAACATGAAGAGATAGATGGCCGTCACGCGGCCACGCATCTCGTTCGGCGTGATGCGCTGGATGGCCGCATTCTGCGGCACGGCGGATGCCAGGCCGACCACGCCGGCAGCGGCAGCGCATAGCAGTGCGAGCTCTCCCGTTGGCATGAGCGGACCCGCGACCTCGAATGGCACGATGAGGGCAAAAAGTATCGCGGCGGCGCGTACGTTGGCGTCCTTGTAGCGTTTGGCGAGCCATTCGGTGAACACCGTGCCGACGAAGGCGCCGAGCAGCCACGACACCAGGACCACGATGCTCAGCCAATGGCCGATACGGTCCGGCGTCCAGCCGTAGGTGCGGGCAAGGAATGTCGGGCGCCAGACCAAGAGTCCCTGAAACTCGGTGGCGGTGAAAGCGAGGCCGATGAAGAGCGGCAGGTAAGCGCCGCGGCGCGCCCAGATCTCGCGCAGCACAGCCATGAACGGCACTGCCTGGCCCACTGTCACCCCGCGCCGTGCGGGCTCCTGTGCGAGCAGCAACAGCACGGCGATAACCAGGCCCGGAGCGCCGACCATCATGAGCACCCACTGCCAGCCGTGGATCGTGAGTCCCATCCAGTGCGTGACCGGCCACGCCGCCACCATGGCGAGGAGCCACCCGCCCAGGGAGAAACCGAGTACGTTGCCGCTGATGAAGCCGAGCTGCAGGAAGCCGATGGCACGCGGGAGCCTCGCGGGCGGGAAGTAGTCCGCGAGCATCGAGTACGAGCCCGGGGCATGGGCCGAGCCGCCGGCGCCGACCAGCATGCGGCTCATGAACAGCTGCGCGAAGCTCTGCGCGAGCCCGCCTAGGGCGGTGATGCCGCCGATGAGCGTGACGCCGCCTGCGAGCACGTACTTGCGCGGGTACATGTCCACCAGGCGCGCGAGAGGGATCCCGACCAGCACGTAGAAGACGACGTTGGCGGGCCCGAGGAGAAAGCCCAGCTGCTCGTCGGTGAGGCGAAAATCGCGCTTGATGGACGGTGCCATCATGCTGAAGATCGTCAAGTCGAGGAAATTCAGCGCGGTGGCGAGAATGATGACGAACAGGCCGTAGTACGCCGCGCTGCGCGCGGGCCACCCCTGCGCCTGTGCATTCGCAGCCGCTACCGCTGTCGCACCCGCCGCCGGTAGTCCTGCGTCCGCCGCGGCCCCTGTCCCTGCGGGCACTTCCGCAACCATGTCCTCCCCCTCGCGCGCTGCGCTTTGCCAGCGCCAGACTGTATGTGTTAGATACAATATGACTCAGGGCGTTTTGTCCAGCGCTTTGTGAGCGCGCCTGGGCGTGCCGCATACGCAGGTGCGCCACCGCTCGACACATGGGGGAACGCGGCATGCAGAACCTGCCAGGCAAGACCGCATTCGTGACCGGAGGCGCCAGCGGCATCGGGCTCGGCATTGCCAAGGCCCTGCTCGGGGCCGGGATGAACGTCGTGATCGCGGATATCCGCGAGGACCATCTCGCGCAAGCGAGCGCCGAGCTCGGCGCGCCCGAGCGGGTACTGGCGCTGAAGCTCGACGTGACCGACCGCGCGGCCTACGCGCGCGCCGCGGACGCGGCCGAGGCGCGCTTCGGCAAGATCCACCTGCTCTGTAACAACGCCGGCGTGGCCGTGGTCGGACCGACCGAGCTGGCGACCTATGCTGACTGGGACTGGGTGCTCGGGGTGAACTTGGGTGGCGTGGTCAATGGCATCGTCACCCTCCTGCCGCGCATGCTCAAGCACGGCGAGGGCGGCCACATCGTCAACACCTCCTCGATGTCCGGGCTCGTGCCCCATGGCGGCGCCACCATCTACGGCACCTCCAAGGGCGCGGTGCTCAGCATGATGGAGTGCATGCGTCCCGAGCTCGAGTCGCGCGGCATCATCTGCTCGGCCTTCTGCCCGGGCGCGGTGCAATCGAACATCGCCGAAGCGCACAAGACCCGCCCGGCCGAGCTCGCGGAAACCGGCTACGCCGAAGCCGACAAGCGCCGACGGCAGAACACCGACTTCCTGCACCTGTTCCGCACCAAGGAAGAGATCGGTGAGCGGGTGCTGCAGGGGATCCTCAACGACGAGCTCTTCATCCTGACGCACAGCGAGTTTCGCCAGGGCGTCGCCGAGCGCGCCGAGGCCATGTGCGCATCAGTACCCGAGCTGCCCGAGAACGAGGAGTACAAGCGCACCTTCGGCTTCCTGTTCCGCAACCCGATCCACGCGGCCGAGACCGCGCGCCGCAAGCGAGGCAAGCCATGAAGGACTTCGAGGGCCGCACGGCGTTCGTCACCGGCGGCGCGAACGGTGTGGGCATCGGCCTGGTGCGGGCGCTGCTCGCGGCGGGCTGCAACGTCGCCATCGCCGACATCCGCCGCGCTTCCATCGACAAGGCGCTCGAGGCGCTCGACAACCCGCGAGCGATGGGCGTCGAGGTGGATGTGTCCTCGCGCGCTGACATCGCGCGGGCCGCCGATGCCGTGGAGGCGAAGTTCGGCGTCGTCACGCTGCTCTTCAACAACGCCGGCGTCAACCTGTTCCAGTCGATCGAGGAGTCGAGCTACGACGACTGGGACTGGATCATGGGGGTGAATCTCCACGGCCCGATCAACGGCGTCATGACCTTCGTGCCGCGCATGATCCGCGCCAGGCAGGGTGGCTACGTGGTAAACACCGCCTCGATGGCGGGCCTCCTCGCCGCCGGCACCTGCGGCATCTACAACACCACCAAGTTCGCGGTGCGTGGACTCTCCGGATCGCTGCGCGCCAGCCTCGCACCGCACGGCATCGGCGTCTCGGTGCTGTGCCCCGGGCTGGTGAAATCCTACATCTACGCCTCGGATGAGATCCGGCCGGAGGCGCTGAAGGCCGGCGCCAAGCCGGTGAATACCGAGTTCGTGCAGCGCCTGGCACAGGTGCACGAGTTCGGCATGGAGCCGGACGTGATTGCCGCGCGCGTGCTGGAGGCGATGCGCGAGGACCGCTTCCACATCTTCCCGCACCCGGAGTTCAAGGACGAGCTGAGCGAGCTGTTCGGCGAGATCCTCGCTGACTTCCGCGACTACCCCGCCGACCCGGGCCACGCGCAGCGCATCGATTTCGAGAAGACACGCCGCGAGAGCTACCGCAAGCAGCGCCGCGGACTCAAAGAGGGCTGACGATGCGCGTCGGGGCGCTCGATCACGTCAACATCATCACGGCGGACCTCGAGGGCACCGTGCGCTTCTATGCGGAGCTCCTCGAGCTCGAGCCGCGCGACGGGCCGCCGCCACTCACCCACGAGAATGCGCGCTGGATGTACGACGAGTCCGGCCGGGCCATCCTGCACATCAACACCCTCGAGTGTCCGCGTGCCTACGACCGCGAGGTGCGCGCCGGCCCGACCGGGGCGCTGCATCACGTGGCGCTGCGCTGCACCGGGTACGTGGAGGTGCTGGCGCGGCTCGAGCGGCGCGGCATCGGCCACCAGCTGAACGATGTGGCGGCGGTGGGTCTGCGGCAGATTTTCTTGCTCGACCCGAACCAGGTGCTGCTCGAGCTGAACTTCTTCGGTGGGTGAAGGTACGGAAGGAGCATCTTTCATGATCGGGTATGTCACGCTGGGTACCAATGATCTTGCACGCGGGGCCAGGTTCTACGATGCGATCGCCGAGGAATTGGGCGTCGGCCGAATGATGGAGACGGATCGCTTCATCGCCTGGGGCAAGCCCGGTGGCGGCGCCGGCATCGGGTTGGCACTGCCCTTTGACGGTAAGCCGGCTTCGGCAGGCAATGGCGTCATGGTGGCCCTTGAAGCCAGGGACAAGGCTCAAGTCGATCGCATTTACCGGCTGGCGTTATCGCTTGGCGGCAAGGACGAAGGTGCCCCGGGACCGCGCGGCGAGGGTTTCTATGCCGGCTACTTTCGTGATCTGGATGGCAACAAGCTCAATGCCTTCGTGATGGGTTGAGCGCGCTTCCGCAGGCTAGCCGCGCGCCACCCAGCCGCGCCGCAGGTTGTCGGCGCTGCCGCCGGCGGCGCGGTAATCGTTGCGCAGCCGCGCGAGACGGTCCGGCCCGGACATTTGCCGGGAGCCCTGCGTGCCCTGATGCGACCCTGGAGCATCGGCGAGCGTGGCGCGCAGCTGCGCCGGCACGCGCACCTCGAAATCCCGGGGCACGGGCTTGTAGGGGCCGGCCGGCGATATCCCTGCCCGGGCATCGAGCCGGTAGAGGCGCGCCGAATTGAGTCCGAGGATCTTGCGCCGGGCACTCTCATCGAGACGCGGGTAGCCGTACTTCTGCGCCATCGCCTCCGGGATCTGGAAGCGCCACAGCGCCTCGATCTGCCACTGCGGCGCCCCGTACCAGAGCGAGTCGGAGCCGAACACGATCCGCTCGGGGCCCCAGTACTTCAACAGCTGCCCGAGGATGTGGGCACACACCGTCGGAAAAGTCGTCACGGTCGCGGCGAAAGTCGTGCCGAGCTCGGCGTACACGTTCGGCAGTTGTGCGCACTGCTGCGCCATGCGCGTGACCCACTGCACGTCCGGCACACCGTTCAGCAGGCGACCCTCGCGCACCGCGCGCAGCGACTGCTGGCCGAAGAACAGCGGTGCCCACGCGGCGTGGTAGATGATGAAGTTGAATTCCGGCCAGTCGCGCGCCGCCCGCGGAATGTCGTTGGGGTTGCCCATGGCCGCCTGGTCGCTCGCCGGGTCGGACGGGTCAGCGAGCGTCGTCAGGCCCTTGTGAATGCAGATGTTGAAGAACCCGGGCCGCTCCTTGAGCTGTGCGCGGTTGCGGCGGATCAGCTCGTACGTCGGGTATGCGACCGCTTCGTCGTCGAGGCTCCAGCGCTCCATGCCCCGGGTCGGGTCGTCGTTGTTCTTGGCGGAGAACGCGATCGTGTAGCCCTTCCACGAGTCCGGACGGCACTCCTCGATCTGGCGCTGCATGAACTCGAGGTTGCTCTTTCCGGGATATAACTGACCGTGGGCCAGCATGCGCGTCGAGCCGGCGATGCGGTTGACGAAGTCGCGGACCGCCGCGGTCTGATAGCCGGTCAGGATCTCCGACGACAGCGACTCGGCGATGGTGCGCGGCGGGATTCCCGCAGCCGCGCCCGGGGGCATGAAGAGCCCGAGGGGCGCGTTGCTCAGCACCGCGACCGTGACGCCGCTGTCGAGGTAGACGTCCTTCACGAGCGAGGTGAGCATGAAGTCGCTGCCGGCGTTGGGAGTCTGTCGCAGCGAGTCGGTCCAGGCCGACCAGGGATTGCCGAGCTCGTCGGGGAAGCCCTCGGGGTTGAAGGGGTTCGCCTTGAAGCCTGCCGCGCTGCTCGCGGCACCGCTGCCCTGGGAAGCGGCGCGCAGCGGCTGGCCGGCCGCTCCCTGGCTGTCGCGCACCATGTGCAGCTGATCGTCGAAGACGAACAGATCCGCCGGGGGTGAGCGCTCGGCCGCCGCCGCCGGCTCGAAGAGCTCGATCGGACTCACATCGAAGAAGCGGCCGAACACCTCGTTCATCGCGACGAACGACGCCGCCATGCCACCCGCACCGGTAAGAAAGCGCCGGCGCGAGAGACCCAGCCCGCTCGCCGCGGCGTCCGCGAGTGCGATGAGGCGCGCCTCGACCTGGCGCTGTGCGCGCGTCTGGGCGAAAGGCACGTACTCGCCGTTCGAGACGTTACGTGTCGGTACGGCGGCGCGCAGCGTGTCCGCCGCGGCGGCGCGCTCGAGGCCTGCGAGCTGCTCGCCCGAGAACCAGGTGTCGCCGGAGCCCGGGTCCTGATCGCTCATGGATTCTTCCGCAACCCGCAGTGCCTGGCGATGAAGCGCCGGACTTCCGCGCCGATCTCGTCGTTCTCCGGGACCGCGCCGAAGCCGAATCCCGCGTGCGGCATGGCTTCCCAGACGTGGAGCTCCGCTTCGATACCGGCGCGCCGCAGTTTGCGGTGCATGAGGACGGAGTTGGACAGGAAGAGATCACGCGTCCCGGACTGAATGAGGGTCGGCGGAAAGCCCCGGCCGAAATCGGCGAAAAGTGGAGACACGTAGGGATCTGTCAACGCGTGTCCGCCCGCGTAGAGCGCGTTGCACTCGGGCAGCCCGCTCTTGAGAGTGACATCGAGCAGCTCGTTGGTGCGGAAGGTATCGCCCGCCTCGGTCAGGTCGGCCTCCGGTGTCAGCAGCACCACGGCGGCAGGCGGCGGCAGCCCGCGATCGCGAATCAGAAGCGTCACGGCCGCGGCCAGGTTGGCGCCGGCCGACTCGCCACCGATCACGATCCTTCGTCCCCCGGCGCCGGCGAGCAGCGCCTGATAGACGGCAAAGCCATCCTCGAGAGCCGCGGGAAAGGGGGACTCCGGAGGCGTGCGGTAATCGACTGACAGCGTCGTCAGACGAAGCTCATCAGCCGCCTTCGCGCCGAGCGCCTTCGCAAATCGACCCGCGCCGAAGACGAAGGCGCCACCGTGGAAGTACAGATACAGGGGCTGCGTCGGGTCGTTCGCTTCCGCCGGCGTACTGCGGTAGGTCATGACGCCCGCAACGCATTCTGTGTCGATGCGGCAGCGGCTCGCGGCGAGCATCTGCGCCACGAGCGGCTCCCAGAGCGCTTCGCTCGCCTCTTTGGCGCGTCGCCAGCCCTCGAGATCGCCCGGCGCGGGACGCGACGTGGGCGGCATGCGGGCGCTCTCCGCGAGCGCAGCGCGGGCCGCGGCGCTGATCGTCGTGGGAGGCCCGATCGTACGTGCCGGCAGCATGACCGGCGTGAGTCCGGGTGCTGAGGCAACGGCTTTCATACGGTCGTGCCGGGTGCCGTCGCTTGAGTGCCGCGTTGGCCTTCAGGTGCCGCCGCGCTGGCGCCATCCCTGCTTGTAGGTCTCGCGCACGACGCGGCTGTAAGGTATGGGGCTCACGATGGCGCGCACTTCGACCTGCTGGTGCGGCTCGACGGTGGGCTTGCGCGTGCCGCCGCTCTCCTCTCCCCACACCACCCGCAGCTCGGTGCCGTGCGCAATCTCCGGCTGGATCGTGGCGAGACTGAGCGCCTGCTTCTCGTTGTAACTGTAGCCGGTGAACATCGACAGGCCCACGGTCCTGCCATCGGCATCGATGACGCGGTCGTAGTTCGCCGAGGCGTAGTTGGCGAGCGGAACGTCGAAGAACTTGTACTGCTTGCCTTCCGGGTTGAAGAGCGAGCCGGTGATCTTCGCCATGTCCTCGGCATTCCAGGCGAGGGTGACTTTCCTGCGCTGGGTTTCCGGCTTCAGCTTCTGCAGCGCCTCGCGACCGTGGAACTCGTGATCGAAGCGGATGAACGAGCCGTAGCCGAGCTCGAACGGATTGAGGTAGTAGTCCTCGATGTTGCTGGAGACGAAGCTGCCGCCGATCGAGCCGGTCGCCTCGTAGCTGTCGACACCGAGCCACTGGCGGTAGGGCTTGAGCTTCTCGCCGGTGTAGATCGCCGGCAGCGGCGAGGGAATCCAGCCGGATTCCAGCGTGTTGGACGGATAGGCACGGCTGCCACAGGGGAGCATGCCGAATTCCCGCCCGGCGTCGAGAATCGCGGCACGGATCTCTTCCTGCTCGGCGTACGGTCCCCAGATCTCCAGCCCCGGCGCGCCCGACATGCCATGCCGCAGCGTCCGCACGGTGCGTCCGGCGATCTTCATGGTCGACATGTTGAAGAACTTCAGCTGCTCGAGCGGTCCGCCATTGAGCTTCTCGATGATCGCCCAGGCCTTCGGTCCCTGGATCTGGAAGCGCCACACGCTGCGGGTGACGGGCTTGCCCATCGGCCGCATCGGTGAGCGATCGTCGAGCTCGACGTCGACCTCGTAACCGCCGGTTGCCGCCTGGTAGCGCAGCCAGCTGGCGGCCGGTGCGCGGCCGACGTACAGCAACTCCTCGTCCGCGAGGTGGAAGAGTATGCCGTCGCCGATCACGTGTCCGTAGGGCGTCGTCGGCACGTACTGTTTGGCCTTGTTCACCGTGAAGCCGGCCATCGAATTGATCGCCGTATCGCTGAACAGCCGGAGCCCGTCCCGGCCGCGCACATACAGGTTCACCATGTGGTGCGTCTGGTCGAAGAGCACGGCGCTGTGCTGCCACGCCCACTGCTCGCTGCGCCAGTTGCTGAATTCCGCCGCGACCACAGGGTAGACATAGGCGCCGAGCTGCGAATTGCGCAGCATCTCCACGGCGTTCCCGGTCTTCGCCAGGATCTCTTCCAGATTGTGCGCCGCCATTATCGATCCCCCATTGCTGGCCGTCGCATCATATCGCATTTTGTAAGTGACACAAACGATCGGCCTGGCACACGCGGCGGCCGCGCCGTGGCGCGTCAGGGCGATGCCCGGCCGGGTGTTCAGGGGTTGGCGATCACCACTTTGCCGAACAGCTCGCGCGAGGACTGGTACGCGTAGGCGGACTTCGCCGCGGTGAAATCGAACACGCGGTCGACGACAGGCTTGAGCTGGTGCGCGTCCACGAATGCGTTCAGATCGCGCGCCATCGCGGCGGAGCCGACGAAGATTCCGCGCAGGCTCGCGCCCTTGACCATGAGCGGCATCGGGTTCGCCTCCCCCTGCATCGCTAGCACGCCGATGAGCGCAATTTCGCCGCCGAAGCCGATCGCCTGGATGGATTGCGCCAGCGTGCCGAGCCCCCCGACCTCCACCACGTGGTGGAGGGTGCCGCCGGCGAGCTCGGCCGCCCTCACTCCCCACTGCGGCACGGACTTGTAGTTGATGATGGCGTCGGCACCGAGCTCCTGTGCGCGCGCGAGCTTCGCGTCGCTCGATGAGGTCACGATGACCCGGGCGCCCGCGGCCCTGGCGATCCGCAGGGCGAGCAGCGACACGCCGCCCGTGCCGAGCAGCAGCACCCACTGGCCACGCTCGAGCGGACGCACCCCCGTCATCAGCGCATTCCACGCGGTCACCCCGGCACAGGGGAGCGTCGCGGCCTCCTCGAAGCTGAGCGAGCTGGCGAGCCTGACGACGCCCGCCTCGGGCAGGGCGACATAGTCCGCGAGCATGCCGCGGGCGGGCGGACAGCCGAGCGCATCCCCCTTCACCGCCGGCGGTGGACCCTCGCGCCAACCCTGAAAGAAGGTGCCGGCCACACGATCGCCGGGAGCGAGCGATTTGACCCCCGCACCGACCGCCTCCACGACTCCGGCGCCGTCGGAGAGCGGCGTGCCGGCCACCTTGATCGTTCCGCCGAAGTAGTGGCCCAGCGCGATTGCCTGATCGCGGAAGTTCAGCGACGTCGCGCGCACGCGCACCAGGACCTCGCCCGCGGCAGGCTCGGGCCGCGGCAGCTCGACGAGCGCGGCCTGATCGATCGAGGTGCACCCCGCCGGCAATTGCCAGGTGCGCATTTTGTTTGTCGTGCTCATCGTGCCCCCGACCAGGTGCGTAGCCCTGGAGCTGTGCGATCCTCACCGGAGAGCGCGCGCGCCACCGCCGGGCGCGCCCGCATCTTCTCAATCCACGCCACGAGCCTCGGTGCGCGCTTGCCGATCTCCATCTCCGGAAACATGCGCTCCACCGACACGCCGCACATAGAGAAGAAGTTGATGTCGGCGAGCGTGTAGTCGTTGCCCGCGATCCATTTCGTCTCGCCGAGCTGCTTCTCGACCTTGTCCACCGCGTAGAGGATCTTCTCGGTCGCGTAGGTGAGGTCCTTTTCGCTGAAACCGGAACGCGCGGTACGCCACTTGGTGCGCTGGTCCGGCAGCGGGATCCGCTCCATCAGCCGCTCGAACTCGCCGCTCTCGACGCTGCGCGCGATGATGC
>Ga0318549_10000245_pt1 | contig 11144 bp, 6 predicted proteins | sample GRESIP169b2f22_FD_203666 | JGI IMG/M metagenome (GOLD analysis project Ga0318549, IMG submission 203666) | Tropical soil microbial communities from Luquillo Experimental Forest, Puerto Rico - GRE.SIPMG.169b2f22 | ecosystem: Environmental > Terrestrial > Soil > Tropical forest > Bulk soil... | reverse complement strand
GTGACCTCCGCCGAAGCCACCGTGACCACCGCCAAACGGTCCGCGGCCGAAGGGACCGCCGACATGTGGCCCGGGACCGGGCCCGTACCCGCCCGCCGGCGGCCCACCGAGGATCGGGGGTAGGGGCAGCGGAATCGGCACCGGAACGGGTGCCAGCGGCGGCGGAGGAGCGGGCGCAGGAGCCTCGGGAACGGGAGCGAGCACCTGCGCCGGAGCCTCGGGAATTGGAGCGGGAGCCGCCGGCACCTGACCGTGCTCCGGCGCCGGAACCCCAGCAACCGGCGCGGGCGCGGGAGCCGCTGGCGCCGGCGCGGGAGCCGCTGGCGCAGGAGCGGGAGCCGCTGGTGCCGGAGCCGCCTCGGTGGGAGCGACGACGTGATGTTCCGGAGAGGGCTGCACCCCGGCGGTTGGCCGGATCGCGATCGCCAGCGAAACAACCAGCGCCCCCACACCGACGACGAAGATCGCCGCCAACGCGCTGCCAACCAGCCTGAACGACCTGCGCTCGTGATAGCCCGAGCTCACGAGCTGCTCCGCGGCGGTGTACTCGCCGGTATACGCGGCGCCGAAGTCGTCGTGGACTGCGCTATAGGCCAGCGAATCGGCGCCGGCGTCGGCAGGAGCGTCGACGTAGCCGGGGGCCATCGCGAACGGGTCGATGGTGCCGGTGTCCGGGTCCTGAGCGTAGGCGAGCGCAGTGGTGGACGACGCCGACAGCGGAGCATTCGCCGACGCGAGCGCCGCTCCCCGGGCCAACGCGGTGTCCGGCTCCTCGGGCGCCGACAACGGGAGGGTGGTCGCCGCCTCCAGCGCCGGCATGATCATCGGGATGTCGACGCCGGAACCGACCACGAAGACCGCGTCGGGGTGCGTCGCCAACGACTCGGCCTCAGAGACCAGCGTGGCCAGCTGGGTCACCGCCGCTTCGTCGTCGTCGGGCAGTGATTGTCGATGAATGTCGATGATCGAGCCGTCGGCGGAGTCGACGACCGCAAGGGTCGCCGTATCGGGCTCGATATACAGCAGCGCCGTGCGTGCGTAGTTGGTTTGATTGCCGACCGTTTGGGCCAGCGCGGCCGCGGCCAGAAACGCCGAGACCAACATCACGTTCTCGACCTTGTGGGCGGCCAGCGCGTCGCGCAGGGCGGCGGCGTCGATGGGGTCGGTAAAGGTGACCCCGGTCGATGCCAGTTGGTACCCGCCCTCGGCCGCGCCCTCCCGGGTCCCGAGGATCGCCGAGACTACCTGGTCGGCCGCGGTGACCGTTGCCACGTCATCCTCGGCGGGCACCTCGAAATTGTCTTCCTCGACGGTGGCGCCATCGCCATTTCCACCTTCGACCAGCACCACACGGACTGCCGTCGGCGCCATCGACACGCCAAGTACGGTGTCCATAGCTCCTCCATCGTCGTTTGCCAGTCAGCGATCTCGGGGACGGGGTCGTCGCAAGCCTCAGTGGCGCCGTACGTCGACGGTCCCCACTCTCTATTCCCCTAATTCCCCGATTTTACTCGTTTCCGCCCATCCCGGAACGGGCTAGGGGCCCAGGATCCCACGCCCCAGGTGCCGACGCCAATCGCCGCGATCGTCGTAATCGCTGTCCCCTACCCCGGAACCCGCCGACGGCCAGCCGACTAGATGAATGATTCCTGGTGATGTTGCTGGTGTGGCTGCTGTGATTTGAGGGCGAGGGCGGCCAGGCTCGGTGTTGCGAAACCAACGCCGAGCCGAGAGGACTCTTCGTGGACACCGACCTGGACACCCTCGCCACTGCACTGTATGTGACCTGTGATGACTTGCTAGCCACCTATCCCGAACATCGGCCGTGTCGCCCGATGGGTGGGTTTGATCCGGTGATCAGCGACGCCGAGATGATTACGTTGGCCGTGATGTCGGCGCTGTTGGGCTACACCAGCGAGCGGCGCTGGCTGCGTTACGCGCGCACCCACCTGGCGGCCATGTTCCCGACGTTGCCGGGCCAGTCGGGCTACAACAAGCGGCTACGCAGACTGGCCCACGTGATGACCTGGCTGATCGGTGCACTCGGCGCTGACAGCAGCATCGGCGGCGATGATGTGTGGGTCGTGGACTCCACCCCGGTGGAATGCGCCCGCTCGACCGAGACGGTCAAACGCTCGGAGTTGGCCGGCTGGGCACAGTACGGCTACTGCGCCTCGCATTCGCGTTATTTCTGGGGACTACGACTGCATCTGCTGTGCACGCTGCACGGGCTGCCGCTGGGTTGGGCATTGACCGGCGCCAAAGCCGACGAACGAGAGGTTCTGCTCGACATCCTCACGGCCACACCAGCATTGACATCGCGGACCTGGTCAAAGGTGACCATCATCGGCGACAAGAACTACTACGGCCGCGACTTCGAACACACCTTGGCCGACACCGGCGTCGCCCTGCTGCGTCCGGCCCGCAAAGGGGAAACGCCGCGAGCCGGGCAACGCTTCTTCAAACCGCTGCGCCAGATCATCGAGTCGATCAACGACACCCTCAAAGGACAACTCGACCTCGAACACCACGGTGGCCGCACCATCGCCGGAGTCGCCACCCGCGTCGCCGGACGCATCCTCGCGCTCACCGCCGCCGTCTGGCACAACGACCACCTCGGCCACACCATCCGCCGCTCGCTGACCCCCTACGACCACTAACCCCAGGAATCACTCATCTAGTGCGCGAGCGTAACGTGACTGCGAAAATCCGCCCAGTTTCTCGCAGTGGCGTTACGAAGCGCGAAGCGCGTAGCGCCAGCCTCAACGCTCTCCCTGTCACACCAGGGTTCGCAGGGTTGGACTGGCGACCCTTCGCGAGGAATTTGCGACTCTTTCGCGGCGCTGATCATGCTCGTGTGCACCTCTGAACTGACGGTGCGACCTGCAACGGTGCCAATCCTCAAACGCCTCACCAGAAAGTAGAACCGTGCCGACCAGCATCCGCAGCACCACAGCACCGACGACGAGTTCTCAGGTCGGAGCTGCAGCGACCGATGCACCGTCTGCGGACAGCCGGCCGTCGACTTCCGTAATCGCCGGCCGCGCCGGATGTTTGCGCTTGTATCCGATTGCGCTCGGCCTGGGCGGTCTGGGCGGAGCGTGGCGCACGGCCATCGCGGTGGGGGCGCCCGCCTGGCCGGCGGTGACCTTGTCGGTGCTAAGTCTCGGCGCGTGGATCACTATCACGGCGATGTATCTGCTTAAGGGTGGTCGGCGTCCGCGGGCATTCATCGAAGACATGCGCCACCCGGAACAGGGCTTCGCTTTGGGTTACATTCCGGTGATTCCGCTGCTGCTGCTGGCCCGCGCTCCGCGGACTCCGGGGTTCCGCATCCTTGATCTAGGGCTGGCCGCGATGTGGGCGGTCGGCACGGCGGCCCTTGTAGCACACTGGATTACAACTCCGCGTGATCGTCACGCGATACATCCGGGATTCTCGCTGCCAGTCATCGGCGGCCCGTTCATCGCGTGTATTTCGTTGCAGGCCAACGGCTGGCATGCTCTGGCGCAGGGGCTGTTCACAGTCGGTATCTATTTCGGGGTGACGTTCGGTTCTTTGATCGTTGGCCGGCTGATGACCGAACAACGGCTCACCGATGCGCGTTTTCCCACTCTGGCGGTACTGATGGTTCCTCCCGCGACGGCGAGCACCGCGTGTTTTGGCTTGAACGACAACCGGGTCACCACTTTCGGCATCGGCCTGGCGGCCGTGCTGGGGATGATGGCGCTCATCCAGCTGTTCATCCTGCCCGACTACTTTCGCCGCCCATTCACGATCTCATGGTGGTCGTTCAGCTTCCCGTTGGCCTCGACGGCGAATACCGTGGGCCACTGGGCGATTGCAGCGCCGAATCCTGCGAGCCGGCTGTTGACCTGGTCGACGCTGATAATTGCCACCGCAATCATTGGCTTGCTCGCGGTGCTCACCGTGCGGATCGTGTGGAGAACTTCTCGGTAGGCGCGGGCTGATCGCGTCCGACATGGCGACAACACATTGGTCGGCCGGCGCGATCAGCGTCGGCGACGGCGGTGTCGTCGGCCAGGAAGCCAAGCCCACCAGGCGTCGGGTCTCACTTCTTTGCGCCGGCTGCGATGCTGCCTTGACGAGCGAGCGAATCGACAGCAGCGGGCGGATGACGTGGGCCAGTGCCTACAATGACGTGCACTGAAGTGGCAGTCCAGTAACGGGAGACAGGACACCCCGTGGGTCCTTCAACCGGCGTATTTGATGTCGGCGATCAGCGGCTGGTCACTCCGCCGATTCGGGGGCGGGCGGACGAGCTGAAACTGATCGGCGCGCTGGTTGCCGCGGTGGCGCAGGGGCGTGGCGGGGTCCTGGTCATCGAGGGCCCGCCCGGCATTGGCAAGAGCCGGTTGCTAACCGAGGTGATGGCGCTGGCCGACAGGTGCGGGGTGCGCGCCCTGTTCGGTGAGGCGTTCGAGTATCAGCAGGCAGTGCCGTTCTTCTCGCTGTTTATGGCGACCCTGCGCGCCGATCCCCCGGTTGGAGATGCGGAGGCGCTGCGCGGGCTGGCCGGCTCGGCGGACCTGCGCTTCTGGGTGGTGAACGATCTGGCCGACGCGATTTATGCGGCGGCCGCGCAGACTCCGCTGGCGATCCTGTTGGAGGACATTCACTGGGCCGATAACGGCACGCTGTTGGCGTTGCGGTCGCTGGCCACCGCGCGGCCGGATGTGGCGGTGTTGTGGGTTTTGACCGTCCGCACCGGGGCGGGCGGGCCTGCGGTGCAGGAGACCTTGTCGGTGCTGCAGCGCGCGGGAGCGGCAGTTGTGCGGGTGGCCGCTATGTCGCCGGACGCGGTGGCCGACATGGTCTGCGACGCGGTGCGGGCGAGGGCGGATGCGTCGCTATTGAATTTGGCGGCCAAGGCGCACGGGAATCCGTTTCTGGTCAGCGAGCTTGTTGGGGGTCTGGGCGAGGAGGGCCGGCTCGATGTCTCCGGTGGGCGTGCGGTGGCCACTGGAGACGGGCTGCCGCGGCGTCTGGGGGCCGGTATGCAGCAGCGACTGGACCTGTTCTCCGATGGTGCTTCAGAGGTGGTGCGGGTGGCGGCGGTGCTGCCGGATCGGTTTTCGGCCGGCTTGTTGGCCGCGATGCTGGACCGGCCGCCGGTCTCGTTGCTGTCGGCGGTGGAGGAGGTGGTGCGCGCGGATCTGCTGGTCGAAGACGGTGAGCGGTTGAGGTTTCGGCATGACTTGCTGCGCGAGGCCACCCGGCAGTCGTTGCCGCAATCGCTGCGGCGGGCGATGGAGCGCCAGTCGGCGTCGGTCATGTTGAGGATGGGTGCTGCCCCGGCCGAGGTGGCCACCCAGCTGGCGCGCAGCGCCGAGCCGGGAGACGAACAGGCGATCGGGGCGCTGCGCCAGGCCGCGCAATCGGTCGGCCGCAGTGATGCGAGCGCGGCCGCGGATTTGAGCAAGCGCGCGTTGGAGCTATTGCCTGCCCAAGATCCTGACCGCGGGCCGCTAGTCGCCGAAACCGTGGGGTTGCTCAACCGGGCCAGCCGCTATGGCGAGGCCGAAGAATTGGCCGTTGCGGCGCTCTCGGAAGCGGCATCGCCCGAAGAAGAGGCCGAGATCCGGCTGCGTCTTCCGACGCTCACCAAGCACAGCACCCAACGGCGAGCGGAGGAGAACCGCCGAGCCCTGCAGTTGCGCAACATCAGCGAGGTCACCCGGGCACGGCATCTGGCCTGGCTGGCCTACAACCTGATGTTGCAGAAGCAAGATGGGCAGCACCAGCAGCGCGCGGCGGCCGACGAGGCTGCCGCGGCCGCGGCAGCCACCGGTGATCTCGAGGCCAGGATCCTGGCCCATGTCACTCTCGCTTTGCTCGACTGTGGGGAGGGGTACGCGGGCCGCGCGGTACGCCGCCTCGAGGAGCTTTCCGCGTTCGCCCGCACAAGTGACGTGACCTCAACTCATGACTTGGCCGCAATAACCTACGCGCTCCTGCTAGCGGTGGTCGGCCGGCTGGACGATGCGGCGGCCGGAGTCACCGACGGAACACAGCAAGCCCGCCGGGAAGGCAACGCGATGGTCCTTGATCTCTGGGCCACGATTAACGGGATTGTCCACCTCGCTGCGGGCCGATTGTCCGCCGCGCACGCCGCGGTTGAATCCCTGCCGCCCCCCCAGGAGACAGGCGCGACCGACGCGGACATGGTTCGCATGGTGATTCTGGCCGACGTGGCGGTGCGCACCGATGACCGAAAGTTGTTGCAGCAGACGGTCAATGACGCGCGCGACGCCTACTCCAATGGCACATCTGTGGTACGTCGGGGAGCGGCGCATGTGTTGGCGCTGGCGGCGTGGCAGCGCGATGACGTCCATGACGCGATGCGCTGGCTGGGCGGCGTCACCCTATTCGGGTCACCACTCTGGCCCCAGGTCTTAGATCAGGTGATCTTGGGTGCGCGGGTGGCCTCGGCCGCCGGCGATGCCGGCTTGCGCGCGCGTGTCCTGCAGGCCACCGAGGCGCTGGAGCGTGAACAGCCCCCGGTTCCACTGTTCGTGGGGGTGGCCGGGTATGCCCGCGGGATACTCGAGCGTGACGCCGCAGCATTGGTGGCTGCCGCGGAGTTGCTTGAATCGTCGTCGCGGCCGCTGCTTTACGCCGCGGCTGCCGAGGACGCCAGCGCTGAACTCGTGCGCACCGACCGCGCTGACGAGGCGCTCGATCAGCTCAACGCGGCATTCGACACCTACACGCGCCACGAGGCGCTCGCCGATGCGCGCCGGGTCGGCCGCGAGTTGCGCCGGCTCGGCGTGGAGCGCCGCATCGTGAGCCAGCCGCGAGTTAAGACGGGATCGGACAGCCTTACCGACTCTGAGCTCAAGGTAGTCAACCTCGTCGCACAGGGCGCGACCAACCGCGACGTCGCCACCGAGCTGCACCTTTCCCTTCATACGGTGAAAACCCATGTGCACAACGCGTTCACCAAGCTGGGCGTCAACTCCCGCGCCCAATTGACGCAGCTTATGCGCGGCACTGATTTGACAGACACGTCAAATACCACGTCGTCCTAGTACTACATCCACCCGGCACTAAACCTCAATCCTCGGGCGATGGTTTAGCGCTGCCCATCCGACGACCGTATTAGTCGACAACAAATCACGTTCTCACCCGGGCGACGCGCCGGTGAGGACACAAGGAAAAGAGCGGACAATGTTGAATGCGGCGCTTGGAATGCTGGCGATGGTGCCGGTGGTGTTCGGTGTCGCCGGGTACACAATGGTGTCCCGATGAGCGCCAACCTCACCAGCTCGGTCGGCGAATCAGCAAGCAGGACTGTAGATCTCGATGCACAGGCAAGTCGCTGGACCGATGGCGAGCTCAGCGCACGCTTTCAATCTGACGTGATCCCGCTGCGTGAACCGCTCTACCGCCACGCAGTGCGCTTGACCCGCAATCACGCCGACGCCGAGGACCTCGCTCAGGAAACGATGGTCAAGGCCTACGCCGGTTTCCGCACATTCGAGCCGGGCGGCAACTTCGCTGCCTGGCTACATCGGATCCTGATCAACAACTACATCAGCGGCTACCGCAAGCAGCAGTGTCGTCCGGTGCAACATCCGACCGCCGACATCACCGACATGGAGCTGGCCCCCAACACCGCGAACCTGGCCTCGGGCCTGCGCTCGGCCGAGGAGCAGGCATTGGAGAGGTTGGGCGACAACCGGATTCGGGCCGCGATGGAGGCGTTACCCAAGCCATTCCGCCTCGCGGTCTACTACGCCGACGTGGAAGGCTTCCGTTGCAGGGAGATAGCAGATCTCATGCGCACCCCGGTTGGCACCGTGTTGTCGCGGTTGCACCGCGGACGGTTCCTCCTGCGGCGCCTGCTGGCCGACGTCGCCCAACAACGCGGATACATCGCGGTTGCCCAACCGGCGTGACCCCACCGACATCGGCGCCAAATCAGTAGCTTGCGGCGCGCGGCGCCTGCACCGAAGGCCGTCTCCGGCTGGCTAACCCACGCTTCCTGCCAAGGAACTACAGAACCTCGGCATCGAAGAAACACAACCGAATAAACCCACCACATTGAAAGGAACCATCATGACCAGCAACACATCTAAAGAGTCTGGAGACTTCGACATCAACGCGCAGTTCCGCGGGGTGATGCACGAGCTTGGACTCTCGCCCGAAAACACCGGCGGCTCGATCACTTTCATCGGCGAAGACCCGATCTTCCCGAGCAAGCATCGGCTCGGGGCGTGCATCAGTATCCCGATGATGGCCGGGGCGGCCGGGATCGCCGACATCTGGCGCCAGCGCAGTGGCCGCGGCCAGGACCTGACCCTGGATGTGCGCAAGGCCATCCACGGCATCAACCCGATGTACAAAAACCCGGCGTACAGCGGGCCCACGGTCAACGGTTACCCGTACCAGCTGCCGTATTGGTTCAACAGCAACTTCGAGTTCGACGACCCCATGGCGTTTTACCAGTACCCGACCAAGGACGGCCGGATCTACGTGCCCGCGGGGCCCTACCCGAAGCTGCTGGAGAACATGGCCAGCTTCCTGCGCTGCGGGCCCACCCAGGACCAGATCGCCGAGGCAATATCCAAGTGGAACAGCGAGGAACTCGACGAGGCGGCCGCGGCCGCGGGGGTCGTGGGTGCCATCATTCGCACTCCCGAGGAGTGGGCGGCACACCCGCAGGGCAAGTGGCTGGCCGACAAGCCGTTGGTGGAGATCATCAAGATCGGCGACAGCGATCCCGAGCCGTTCACCCCGGCCGCGCGTCCGCTCGCGGGGCTGCGGGTGCTGTCCGCCACCCACGTGATCGCCGGCAACGTCGTTGGTCGCACGCTGGCCGAGCACGGAGCCGAGGTGCTGCAGATCTCCCACCCCGACGAGTTTGAGAACGAGGGCCTGATGCAGGACCCCTGCGCCGGGTTCACCTCGTCGGCGTGGCTGAATCTTAAAGAGCCCGAAGCCCTCAAGAAGGCCTACGAACTGGCCGCCGACGCCGACGTGTTCGTGGAAAGCTACCGCGGCCACAAGATGGCGAAGCTGGGTATGTCGCCCGAGGAACTGGCCGCGCGCCGCCCCGGGATCGTCTACGCCTCCGTCAAGGCCTACAGCCACGACGGGCCCTGGGCCGACCGGGCAGCGTTCGACATGGAGGCCCTCTGCGTCACCGGGTTCACCACCCTAGAGGGCACACCCGAAAAGCCCCAGTTCCCCGTGACCAACGTGATGAACGACTTCATCGCCGGCTACATCGGGGCGGCGGGCGTGCAGGCCGCGCTGATTCGTCGGGCCAAGGAGGGCGGCAGCTACGAGGTGCGGGTTAACCTGGCGCGCTGCGCGATGTGGTTCAACTCGTTGGGCACCTTCGACACCGACGTCCCGGGCTCCGGCGAGGAGAACCAGCCTCTGGCCCCGGACACCATCACCGTCCAGACCCCCTACGGGGAGTATTCCCGCCTGGCTCCGCCGGTGGAATTCTCCGAGACCAAGCCGTATTGGAGGGACCCGGTGCTGGTGGTGCGTGGGTCCAGCAAGCCGGCATGGAAGACCGCCTGAGAATTCCGGCTCGGGAGCCCGATGACGAACCACGGTGGTTCGTCATCGGGCCTACCGCCCGTCAGTACACGACACACAGTTACGCCAAATGAAACCCGTTGTCGGAAAGAGCTTTCGACGACGCAACGAAAGGAATAATATGAACAAGCCAACCGAACACCCGTCCGTTTTCCGCCACCTATGGGAGTCGATGCTCGGGCTGGGGCTGGTAGCCGTGGCCCTGGGTGTGGTGGTGCTGGTCTGGCCCGGCAAATCGGTCGTCGTCGCAGCAGCGCTGTTCGGCGTCTACCTGCTGGCCTCAGGCATCGCACAGGCCATCGCCGCCTTTACCGTCCATGTTCCCGCGAGCGGCCGCGTGCTGCTGTTCCTCAGCGGTGTCCTGTCGGTCGCGTTGGGCGTGTTCGCCTTCCACGACTTCAAGCATGGCGCCGCCGTGTGGGTCTTGGCCACCTGGATCGGAGTCGGATTCCTGTTCCAGGGGGTCGCGGTGACGGTGTTGGCGATCAACCACAACGGACTGCCCGAACGCGGCTGGCACATCTTCATGGGGGTGCTGACCACGGTCGCGGGCATGGTGGTCATTGCCTGGCCGATTACCTCGATCGAGGTCCTGGCGATCGTCGTCGGCGCATGGCTTGTCGTCATCGGGACCACCCAAATCGTGTGGGCCTTGAAGGCGCGCAAGGCGGGCACCAAAGTCGAGCACGTTGTCGACTCGTTAAAGCCGAGTCCCGTCGGCTAGCTCACCGTTCGGCAGGCTGAGGCGCCGTGCGCGCGTCTCAGCCCGCTGAACACCAATCGCCAACTCCGGCACAGTGCGCGAGCGTAACGTCACGGCGAAAATCGGCCCACCCTTTTCGCCGTGGCGTTACGTTCGCGAGGCCGGCGACAGCCGTGAGGGTGTCCCTGTCAGGGACTGACTGGCGACCCTTCGCCCGGAATTCGCGACTCTTTCGCGGCGCTGATGGTGATCGTGTGCACCTCTGCACCGACGGTGCACCGCGCAACCGCGCCAGCATCAAACTCCTCACCAGAACGTAGAACCGTGCCGACTTGCATCCGCAGCATCACAGCAGCGTCGGCAGACGGCCTGATGTCGACTTCCGTAATCGCCGACCGCGCCGGATGCATGCGCTTGTATCCGATTGCACTCGGCTTGGCCGGTCTGGGCGGAGCGTGGCGCACGGCCATCGCGTTGGGGGCACCCACCTGGCCGGCCGCAACCTTGTCGGTGCTCAGCCTGGGCGCGTGGATCACCGTCACGGCGATGTATGTGCTGAAGGGCGGCGGGCGTCCGCGAGCATTCATCAAAGACATGCGCCACCCGGAACAGGGCTTCGCCTTGGGTTACATTCCGGTGATTCCGCTGCTGCTGCTGGCACGCGGCCCGCGGACTCCGGGGTTCCGCATCCTTGACCTGGGGCTGGCCGCGGTGTGGGCGGTCGGCACGGCGGCCCTTGTGGCACATTGGATTACAACTCCGCGTGATCGTCACGCGATACATCCGGGATTCTCGCTGCCGGTCATCGGCGGCCCGTTCATCGCGTGTATTTCGCTGCAGGCCAACGGTTGGCATGCTCTGGCGC
>Ga0318549_10000241_pt1 | contig 11200 bp, 8 predicted proteins | sample GRESIP169b2f22_FD_203666 | JGI IMG/M metagenome (GOLD analysis project Ga0318549, IMG submission 203666) | Tropical soil microbial communities from Luquillo Experimental Forest, Puerto Rico - GRE.SIPMG.169b2f22 | ecosystem: Environmental > Terrestrial > Soil > Tropical forest > Bulk soil... | reverse complement strand
CGGGCCCTCAACATCAAGGCGGACTGAGGCCGATCCGCTGTCGATATTCCATAACGTCCCGTTCGGCGAAATCGCGGGCCGTGCCGACGATGCGATCGAGTAGCGATTTTTTGCTGCGCTGAGCCATGACGACTCAGCCCCTGTCAGCTCTCACAATGCTTCTTTCGCGTCATACAAGGCGCCGCGAGTTCATCACGCTGCTCGGCAGCGCGGCGGTGGCGTGGCCGCTAACGGCGCGCGCGCAGCAGGCTAAGCGGATGCGGCGCATCGGCGTGCTCACGAATCTGGCCGCGGCGATGCCGTCGGCATGATTGCGAAGAAAGGTCTGGCAGCCTTGCGATGGAGGCTCCTTCTCCTCGTCATGTACTTTGCAGCTGTGGTCTGCCCGACATCGAAGTTTCAGAGGATTGCGGCTATCACTGCGCCTTGAGGCCAATGATCTTGATCAATTGCTCCATGTTCTCGACCTCGTTAGCCACAAGCCTGCTCATCTCTTGCGGCGTGCTGCTGGCGACAATGTTGCCGTTTTCGGTCAACTTCGCGATCAGCTCGGGAGTATGGGCCGCCCTCACGAATTCCCGATTTAGCCTGTCGACGATGGCGGTGGGCGTTCCCGCCGGCGCCAACACGCCGGCCCAGTCAGCGACCCTGTGCGCGCCGAGCCCGGCCTCGATCAAGGTCGGAATGTCAGGCAGCGCGGGAAGCCGCGTCTCGGCGTCGACCGCGAGCGCCCGCAGCTTCTTGGCGTCCATATTCGACCGAGCGCTGTTGAAGGAGGCGAGGCTGAAATCCACGCGCCCGGTGATGAGATCGGCCATCACCGGCGCGCCGCCGCGATAATGGATGTATTGAATCGGCGTGTTGGTGGCGAGCGCGATCTTGGCGGCGAGCAGATGGCCGGGGGTGCCGGCGCCGGGAGAGCCAAGTAGCAGGCCGCCGGTCTTCGTTTTCCCCCAGGCGAGCAGCTCGGCCACGGTCTTTGCCGGGCTGTCCATGGGCACGACGAGCAGAGTCGGAAGCCGAAACGTCAAGCTAATCGGAGCAAAACCTTTCACCGGATCGTAGGGAGCGGGCGCCATGGCCGGGACAGAGCAAAACTGCGAGCCGACCACCGACAGCAGCGTGTATCCGTCCGGGGCTGCGCCCTGAACGCTGGCAGCGGCGACCGCGCCGCCGGCGACCGGACGATTTTCGATGATGATGTTCTGGTCGATATTTTTCGACACGACCGCTGCGTATTGCCGCGTGGTGACGTCGGTGATGCCGCCGGCCGCAATACCCACCAGGATGGTGATTTGCCTGTTCGGATAGTCCTGCCCCCAAGCGGGACCGGACACAGTCAGGGCGACCGCGAGGCCGCACAGGATCAAGGAATGCCAATTCATGGTTTCCTCTCTGCGAATGATTTCGGAGTCTCTGGGATCTTTTTTGGCCGCAGGCCGGCTCAAGCCGATGCCATTCCGCGGCGGCGCTCCATTGTCGAAGCCCGCGTAGCCTTTGTCCAATCCGGACACCATATGCTCGGCCTGCCCCCCAACTCGGTCATCGGCTGATGCCGCCCGCGGAATGACAGGTTGTAAAATCGTTCCGTTACCTCCTGACTAATCCTCGCCAATTCGATATCCTGCAATCCGGCCCTGGCTGGCGGGGACCGAATGCAATTCAATCAACTCAGACGGCGCGAGTTCATCACGCTTCTCGGCGGCGCGGCCGCGTGGCCGCTCGCGGCGCGCGCGCAGCAGCCCACGATGCCAGTGATCGGGTTTTTATATCACCAATCAGCCGATCCGTTCGCGCACCGTCTGCGCGCATTCCGCCAGGGCCTGAAGGAGACGGCTACGTCGAGGGCGAGAACATCGTGATCGAATACCGCTGGGCGGAGGGCCAATACGATCGGCTGCCGGTACTCGCGGAGGAATTGGTTCGCCGACAGGTTGCCGTCATCGTCGCCCCCAGCACGGCTGCGACGTTGGCGGTCAAGGCGGCCACTACGACGATCCCCATCGTCTTCGCGGCCGCCGAGGACCCGGTTAGGTTCGGTCTCGTCGCGAGCCTCGCTCGACCGGGCGGAAACCTGACGGGGATCAATTTTTTCAGTTCCGAGTTGGTGGCAAAGCGGCTGGAACTGCTGCGTGAGCTAGTGCCCAGCGCGGCGCGTGTGGCAGTGCTGATCGATCCGTCCATTGTTGGGTCGAGCGAGCGCGCGCAGAAAGAGGTCGAAACGGCTGCTCGTGCCCTCGGGCTGCACATCCAGATCCTCAACGCTACCAACAGCCGCGAGATCGATGCCGCATTTGCAGCGCTTGTGCGCGAGCGGGCCGATGCCCTCTTCGTCAACCCCGGCGGACTTTTCAACGGCCGGCGGGTTCAAATGGCCACCATGGCGGCGCGCCACGCGGTTCCCATGACATCCGCCACGCGTGAAATCGCCGAAGCCGGCGGGCTGATGAACTACGGACCCAACATCGCGGATGCGTGGCGTGTTGTCGGCGTCTATGCCGGTCGCGTTCTCAAGGGTGCGAAGCCGAGGGAACTGCCGGTCGAGCAGGTGAGCAAGTTCGAGCTTATCATTAACGCTCAAACCGCAAGGATGCTCAATCTCGAAGTGCCGCCGACGCTGCTCGCCCGCGCCGATGAGGTAATCGAATGATGTGAAGGGAGAGGGAAGTTCAAAAATGAAACTTCCCCGCCGAAATTTTCTGCATCTTGCAGCGGGCGCTGCCGCTGTCCTAGCCGTCTCGCGGACCGCTAAGGCGCAGACCTTTCCCTCGCGTCCGATCACAATGATCGTGCCGTTCGCCGCTGGCGGTACGCTCGATCTCACTGCCCGAATCGTAGGCGAGCACATGTCGCGCGCTCTCGGTCAGCAGATCGTTGTCGAAAATCTCGTTGGCGCCGCCGGCACCATCGGGTCGACTCGCGCGATGCGCGCCCATCCAGATGGTTACACCATCGAGCTCGGCCATATGGGGACGCATGCTTTCGCTGCCGCGCTCTATCCGAATCTCGCATACAGGCCAGATGTCGACTTTCAACCGATCGGCCAAGTCAGCGCGAATCCAATGCTGATCGTCGCAAGGAAAGACCTTCCGCCGAAAGACCTCAGGGAATTCATCTCGTTTGTAAAGGCCAACGAGAATAAACTGAACGTGTCGCATGCCGGCGTTGGCTCGGTATTTTTCACCACCTGCTTGCTGCTCAATGCGCTCCTGGATGTGAGCCCGACATTCGTGCCCTTCAACGGCGGCGGTCCTGCGATGAACGCACTCCTGGGTGGTCAGGTCGATTACATGTGCGCCGACGTGTTCACCTCCGTTTCACACCTGCGGGCAGGCACGATCAAGGCTTTTGTGATTGGGACAGATGAGCGTCATCCGATTCTGCCGGACGTACCGACTTCGAAAGAAGCTGGCCTTCCGGAATTCCGGGTATCAGCCTGGAATGCCTTGTTCGCGCCCAACGGGACGCCGAAGCCGATCCTCGACAAGCTCACAGATGCGCTTGACAAGGCATTGGATGACGAGAACACGCGCAAGCGTCTGCTCGAATTCGGCAGCGACATTCCGGACAAGGCGCAGCGCGGACAACAGCCACTGGCTGCTCTGGTAAAAAATGAACTTGCCCGCTGGACGCCGATCATCAAGGCGGCGAAGGTTAAGGTGGAATAGGCCGTCTACGGAGTAGGACGGCGTGATGACGCTCCTGACCACTAGGCCCTTGGCACCCGTTTACGGGTATGAGGGATTTTCAGCCGCATAGGCCATGACGCGGTTAGCTGAAATTTGATCTATGTCCCAGACTGAAAGGTCGCACCATGGGCTACGAAACCATCAACGTCACGCCGGTCACGCCCCGCGTTGGCGCCGAGGTCGACGGCTTGACGCTCGCCAAGCCGCTCAGTAACCGCCAGGTCGAAGAGCTGCACCAGGCGCTGGCGGAGCATCAGGTCCTGTTCTTTCGCGATCAGCCGCTTGACGTGGAAAGCCACAAGGCACTCGGGCGCTGTTTCGGCGAGTTGCACATTCACCCGAACACGCCGGGCCCGGAGGGACATCCTGAAATCCTTCCCATCCATGCCGACGCCAATTCCAAGCGCATCGCCGGAGAATATTGGCATTCCGACGTTTCATGTGACGAGGAGCCGCCGCTGGGCAGCATTCTGTATCTGCACACCGTGCCGCCTGTGGGCGGAGATACGCTGTTTGCGAGCCAGTATGCAGCCTACGATGCGTTGTCTTCACGCATGAAAGCCTACCTCGAAGGGCTCACGGCGACGCATTCTGGCGACCACGTCTATCGTGCGACCAATGTGCTGGTGGGACGTGACGACCGTGGCAAGGTTTTTCCGAAGGCGTCGCATCCGATCATACGGACCCATCCGGTGACCAAGCGAAAGGCGCTGTTCGTCAATCAAGGATTTACCACCCATATCGACGGGCTTCCTAAAGAGGAGAGCCGCGCCATCCTGAATTATCTATTCGAGCACTGCACCCGGCCGGAATTCCAGGTGCGGTTCCGCTGGCGGCCCCACTCGGTCGCATTTTGGGACAATCGCAGCGTTCAGCACATGGCGTTGTGGGACTATTACCCCCAGGTCCGCTCCGGCCGCCGCGTGACGATCAAGGGCGACCGGCCGTTCTGAGCCGCCGTATGGCCCATTTGGTCGCGATTGCGCCGGCCCGACTGCACGGTCACTGTTCCCTCAGCACCGCCTGATATGCAGCGGGGGGATTCTGCGTCACGTCGCCTTCGAGTTCGACCGTAACCCGCAGGGATCGGCCGATAAACCGAAACGGCCGCTGATAGGCATCGCTGACCGGCGCACCGGCATCGCGCCCGCAATTGAGTCCTGCCGTGGTGCCGTGCGTAGGCCACGTGCGAGGAATATCTAATGTGCCCGCGACGGCCCCATCGACAACGAGGCTCGCCCGGCCAGCACGTGGGCTCACGCGCTCGAATTTCAGCTGGATTACCCTCTTGCCAGGCCGTTGTGGAAAATCGACGGTCAGCGTGTGCTTTTGAGATTCTGAATAAACGTACTCATAACAGAGCTGTCGCTCTTTGATGTAGAGGACAAATCCGCCAAAGCGACTGCCCCAGGCAAGTATGATCCCTTCTGCAACTTCGTCCACATCGAGGTTGGCGGTCACCACGTAGCTGCGATCGCTGATATCGGGCGCCGACAATCGGTCGATTCGCGCCATGCCGCCGAGATACTCGTAGCGGGTGTTCGGGTTCATCCTGAGGCGTTCCGCTCCCCGCTCCCAATCGCGGTCATCGAGCGGGAGGACACCGTACTTGCCGGCCTCCGACCACCACAACTCGATCATCTTGCGTAACCTGTCGGGTTCGGCCGCTGCCAAGTCGTTTAATTCTGCGAAGTCGTCATCCAGGTGATAAAGCTCCCATTGGTCGGCGTCAAAATCGGTTCCTTTCGGATGTCGGGCCACTGCTTTCCACCCACGATGCCATATCGCACGATCGCCAAGCATTTCGAAGTGCTGGATCTCCTTCCGGGTAGGAACATCGGCCTCGAACGTATAGGCCATGCTGGTGCCGTGAAGCGGCATTTGCGGTGCGCCGCGATATTGTGTGGGCGCCTCAACTCCCAAGAGCTCGTAAAGCGTTGGCGCTATGTCGATGACGTGGTGAAACTGCGCGCGGACTGCATTGCGCGCAGAAATTCCTTGCGGCCAATGAATGATCAGCGGCGCACGAATACCGCCGCCATGGGTGTCCTTCTTGTACCACTTGAGCGGAGTGTTGGAGGCTTGGGCCCAGCCGGTCGGGTAATGATTGAATGCGAGGTCCCCGCCAATGTCGTCCAAACGCGAGAGACCGGTCTCGGGGGATTCCTCCTCGTACACCATATGCTTCCGCAGATTGAATGCCCCCGTAGGACCTCCTTCGGGGCTTGCACCATTATCCGATAAGAGAGCGATCAACGTGTCCTCTAGATTGCCGAGCGAATCGAGATATTCGATCAGCCTACCGATCTGCGCATCCGTGTGCTCGAGAAAGGCGGCATAGGTCTCTTGAAGCCGCGCGCAAAGCCTCCGGACATCGGGTGCAAGGTCGCGCCAGGGCGTCACTCCCGGGTTGAGTGGGGCCAATCCGGTACCGGCAGGGACAATGCCAAGCTTATGTTGCCTCTCCAAGCGTGTGGCGCGCACCGCATCCCAGCCGATATCGTAACGACCACGATATTTTTCGATGAACTGGCGCGGCACGTGATGGGGAAAGTGACATGCGCCAAACGCGAGATAGAGCAGAAACGGGCGGTGCGGCGCCGAGGTCTTATGGTCACGAATGTCGCCGATCGCGTGGTCAACTAGGTCGGCGCTGAGGTGATAGGCTTCACGCGGATGCAAATGAATCGGCCGATTGTCCTGGTACAACTCCGGATTCCACTGGTCGGTCAGCGCACCATGAAAGCCGTACCACCGGCCAAATCCTCTACCCAGCGGCCAGTTGTCCTGCGGACCGGCTGCATCGTAATGCGCGATGTTGGTCAGATGCCACTTGCCGACTGCGTAAGTGCCATAGGCGTGGTCGCGGAGAACTTCTGGGATGGTCGCCGCCTGCACGGTGACCTGCCCTCGGTATCCCGGATAGCCGCTTGACCATTCGGCGATAATCCCCATTCCGACGGCATGCGCGTTGCGCCCGGTAAACAGGCATGCGCGAGTAGGCGAGCACATCGAGGTGACGTGGAAATTCGAATACCGCACCCCACCTCTCGCCAGCCGGTCCATACACGGGGTGGCAATTTCTGAGCCGTAGCAGCCGAGGTCGGCAAAACCCACGTCGTCGAGAACGATGATTACGATATTGGGCGCCCCTTTGGGGGCGGGTAGCTCGTCCGGCCACCAGGGCTGGGAATCCTGATATGTCCTTCCGATGGAGCCTTTGAAGAGATGTTCGTTATGAGACATGCTGCCCTCCCTTTTGGAGGCAGCTCACATTGCCTCCGCTGCTCACAGACGCTCAACTGCTCAAGTGCACGCGGCGTGCTCTCGAGTGCCGATCACCTCCCGCACTTCTAATCGTGCAATTCAAGTATCTTGTTGCATCAATGTTGCTCATTGGACCGTCCCAAATTCTTTTCGCCGGCCTGCTAGATTCCATGCGGTCGGAGTCATTCAGCCGCGATCTTCGCCGCTTTGATCAGTGCGGCCCATTTGTCGATCTCGCTCTGGATGAATTTTTGGAGATATTCGGGCGACCTGCGCTCGGGCGCAATCAAAACGGAGCCGAACTCCCTCAGGCGTTCCTCGGTCGCAGGAGCGCTCATCGCGGCGACAGTGGCATTGTGGAGCTTCTGCACGATCGCCGCGGGCGTGCCCTTGGGCAAGACAAAGGAAAACCAGGCGCCGGCGTCGAAATTAGCAACCCCCTGCTCGTGTGCAGACGCCAGATTCGGAAGGGTCGGCGAGCGGTTTTTCGTCAGGACCGCGATCGCCTTCACAGAGTTGCCTTGGATGTGTGGGATCGCGAGCTCAGCGGCCGGGCACTGATAGTCGATCCGGCCGGCGATCAAATCCTGCATCGCCGAGCCGCCGCCGCGGTAGGGAACGTGCGTGATGTTAACGCCGATCGCTGCATTGAGCCCCGCACAGGCGAGATGGACTGAGGAGCCCACTCCGGCCGAGCCGTATTGCATCTTCGCCTGGTTCGCTTTCGCATGGGCGATGAACTCCTGCAGATTGTTGGCGGGCAAATCTTTGCGAGCGACCAATACAATCGGGCTCTCGGCGATCAGCGCGACCGGTGCAAAGTCGGTCACCGCATTGTAGAGCGGATGTTTGTAGAAGGTCTGGTTCACGGCAAGCGTGCTGGTGGTGCCGAGCAGAACCTGATAGCCGTCGGGCGCTGCCTTCGCCACGCGCGAGGCGCCGGTCATGCCGCCCGCGCCGCCGACATTTTCGAAGAGCACTGGTTGGCCCAAAAGCTCGGAGAGCCGTGACGCGAAGATTCGTCCCAAAACATCGCCCGCGCTGCCCGCAGCAAATGGATACACGATAGTTACCGGTCGGGTCGGCCAGTTCTGTGCTCTGGACTGCGCAATCGTTGTGACGATAGCTGTGACGGCGACGATCATTCTGATGGTCAGCATGATCCCTCCGCTCGCCAGACAGGTACACCGCCTCCTCCACGATGGAACATGCGCATCGCTACACTCGGGCCTCCGGCAAATCCGACCATCAAGCGCAACGGCCGCGTCGGATAGACTTGCGCTTGTGTGATACGCGAGACCGCCAGCAACGTGGGAGCCCGCTGCCAGATGCAGACATCGGCAGCGGCGAAGTTTCACTGAGGCCAATCCTTCTCCCGCCTCGTCATTCGATCACCTCGTTGGCGCGCGCGAGCAGCGTTGGCGGCACGTCGAGGCTGAGAGTCTTCGCGGTCTTGAGGTTGATGACTAGTTCAAACTTGGTCGGCTGCTGGACCGACAAGTCACTGGGCCTTTCACCCTTGAGAACTCGATCGACATAGGCTGCCGCCTGTCGATAAGTGTCGAGCAATTCGGTCCCATAGGACATTAGGCCACCGTTCGCGGCGAAGTAGCGGAACGGATAGACCGCGGGCAAACGATGCCGAGCAGCAAGCACGATGATTGATTGACGATTCGTTGCATTGAAGAGGTCTGGCAGTACGACGAGCGCGCTTGTGGATTGGCGGGCAACCTGCTCGATCACGCGTTCTAACTCGACCGCGCTTTGAACCGCTACAGCAATCGACTTTACTGACAACGACGAGGCAGCAGTCTCGACCGCCCTCGCGTACAAGAGAGGCGCGGTGTTTGGGTTAAAGAGATATGCGACTCGCGTGATGTTTGGAGCGACACGTTTCAGCAATTCAAGCCACGTACTGGCTATCGAGGGCTCGAAATTCGTGAAGCCGGTGAGATTGCCCCCGGGTCGCGCCAAGCTTTGGACCACGCCAGCGTCCACCGGGTCGCTTACCTGCACAAATATCGTAGGCGTCGTGCGGGTGGTATCTCTGACCGCGAGCGTGACGGGCGTCGAGTTGGTGAGGATCACGTCCGACCGCAAATCGAGCAGTTCTTTGGCTAACTGGCGCGCTTGCACTGCATCGCCGGCACTCCAGCGATAGATGAACTGGACATTACGGCCCTCTGTCCAGCCCAGGGCCTGCAATCTCTGCCGGAAAACCGCCATCCGTGCCTGTCCTTCAAAGTCATCGGCGATTCCCATCAATACGCCAACTCGCCGCACTCGATCAGGCTGCTGCGCACGTGCAGCCAGCGGCCAGGCCCCCGCGGCGCCCAGAAGGATCATGAACTCACGCCGTCTGATGTCGGACATGGGCCTCTCCCGCCCTGGAGTGACCACCAGCAGTCGACACGCCCAAGCGGTCAGTCTGCCGCACGCTCAGTCTCATGCAGAGTGGCCAGCAGGTCCTTGGGTCAGATCTGAATTGTTCTGGAATCGAGGCGATAGCTTCTGACTATGACCTGGATGACCTCTGCCAGCGGACTAGCTGGTAGTTGCGGTCTCACCTGCCGTCCAATCTGACGGTGCATAGATCGAAAATGCGGGCAAGAAATTCCCGTGTGGTCGAGATTTTTATTTTGACGAAGCTAGGAACAAATCGGTCAATTTGGCCGCGTGTAAAAGGTTTGCGGGCCGGAAAATTTACGATGCGCGCTTTGCCAATCTCGACCAACTTGTAGCATGAATGCATCGAACATGGAGCCATCCGGACACAAAATTTCCAGCATTAATCCCGCGTGTCTCAGTTTGAAATCCACCGACGGCTGGTGTCGCGCCTACTTCCAGCTCGTGTATGGTTAGCGGTGGGAGCATGGAGCAAATTGCGCGTGGCCGTTCGGACCAGAGAGATATATCGCGATGAGTGGTTGGGCGTGGTCTACTGATCGATCGTCGCCGCCTTGTCACGATCGTACCACCAGGTCTCGGGGATGCCGCGCGCGTAGCGCGGTTTGGCCGCTGGTCGGCCGAACACGTCCCAATAGGCGAGCCAGTGCGAGGCCTTGTACCAGTGCGGAACCCAATAGCGGCCGGTGCGAATCACCCGGTCGAGCACCCTGCAGGCCGTCGTCAGGCTCGTGCGGCCATCGGCTGCGATGATCCCGTCGATGAGCGCATCGATGACCGGATCGGAAATGCCGGCGAGATTCTGCGAACCCTTCATCGCGGCGGCCTGCGAGGAAAAATAACTCCGCAACGAGTCGCCGGGCGTGCTCGAAAAGGCGAACCGCTGAATCGTGAGGTCGAAGTCGAAATCATCGACCCGTTTGCGATATTGTACAGGGTCAACGACGCGCAGAGTCGCCTCGATGCCCAGCATCCCGAGATTCTTGATGAACGGCATGTGATGCGGCTGAAACGACGGCTCGTCTATCAAGAACTCGACGATGATTGGCTCACCCTGCAGCGTCACCCGCTTGCCGTCCTTGATGACGAAACCGGCCTCCTGCAAGAGCGCGCTGGCCTTGCGCAGCAGCGCACGATCCTGACCTGATCCATCGGAAACCGGCGGAACGAAAGGTTCTCCGAACACCTCGTCGGGCACCTTGCCGCGGAATGATTCGAGCAGGGCAAGCTCGTCCGCCGAGGGCTTACCGACCGCCATCATGTCGGAATTCTGGAACACCGAATGCGTCCTTTCATAGGACCCGTACATGATCTTCTTGTTGGTCCATTCGAAATCGAATGCATCGATGAAGGCTTCGCGCAGACGCTTATTCTGCAGTTTTTCCCGTCGCGTATTGAAGAACCAACCCTGCGCGCCCGAGGGGGTGTCGTCTGGAATAACATCGCGCTTGACGTGCCCCTCGCGGATCGCCGGGAAGTCGTAGCGCGTTGCCCAGGTGCGCGAGGTGAATTCCTCCCGGAATAGATAGCTTCTGGCAGTGAACCCCTCGAAGGCAACTTCGCGATCGCGGTAATATTCATAGCGCACGATGTCGAAATTGTTCTGCCCGCGCGCGACCGGCAGGTCGGCACCCCACCACTCTTTCACTCGCTCGTACTCGATATGGCGGCCGGGCTCGAAACCTCCGACCTTGTAAGGGCCGCTGCCAATCGGTACCTCGAGCGTGGTTTCGTCGAACCGACGGGCAGCATAATAGCTGCGCGAGAAGATCGGGAGCGCAGCCACGAACAGCGGCACGTCGCGAGCTCGATGGGCCGCGAAACGTACCACGACGGTC
>Ga0318549_10000233_pt1 | contig 11269 bp, 10 predicted proteins | sample GRESIP169b2f22_FD_203666 | JGI IMG/M metagenome (GOLD analysis project Ga0318549, IMG submission 203666) | Tropical soil microbial communities from Luquillo Experimental Forest, Puerto Rico - GRE.SIPMG.169b2f22 | ecosystem: Environmental > Terrestrial > Soil > Tropical forest > Bulk soil... | reverse complement strand
GAGCGCAGGTCGCCGCCCGCGAAGTCGACGACGAAGCGCCAGGCGAAGTGGCTGCGCTTCGCTCCGACCTGGCCACCGATGCCGGCGCGGGTCGCCACCACCTCCGCGAGCCTCGGGCCGTGGGGGTGCTCGCGGCACCAGTAGAGCCGATAGCCGTACAGGTATTCGGTGCCCGGCTGCGGCTTTTCCTCCGGCGTCCAGAACGCCACGATGTTGTCGTTCGTCTCATCGGGCGTCGGGATCTCGACCAGCATCACCGCGCCTTTGCGCCAGCTGGATTTCGGCTCGGTCCACACGCTCGGGCGCTTCTCGTAGAAGACGCCGTCGTCCTGGTACTGCGAGAACTGCCGCTCGCGTTGCATGAGCCCGAAGCCGCGCGGCGCCTCATCCATGTAGCTGTTGACGCGCACCGCCGCCGGATTGACGATCGGCCGCCAGATCCATTCCCCGGCACCGGTGCAGATCTGCAGACCGTCCGAGTCGTGGATCTCCGGCCGCCAGTCATCGGCAATGCGCCGATCGTTTTTGCCGACCAGGAACATGCTGGTCCCGGGTGCGATGCCGAGCCGCTCGATCTGGCGGCGCGGATAGAGCGCGCAATCCACATCCATGATCATGGTGTCGCCCGCCTCGATGACGAAACGGTAGGCGCCCGTCACGCTCGGTGAGTCGAGCAGGCCATACACCGTGAGCCGGCTGGATTCCTTCACCGGCCGCTCGAGGTAGTAGGCGATGAAGTCCGGGAACTCCTCGGGCTCGGCCATGCCGGTGTTGATGGCGAGCCCGCGCTGCGACATGCCGTACTGCATGTCGCCGGTGACGGCTCGGAAGTAGGAGGCGCCCTGGAACGCCGCGACATCGCGCGTCCAGTCGGTGTGGTGGAGGAGACGAAACCCGCCGAAGCCGAGGTTGGCCGGCACCGCCGCCGGCCGGACTCCCGCGTGCGTGTAATCGTACAGCGACGGATCGAAGGTGATCTCGCGCGCCGCGCCATTGTTGACTTCGTACATCCGCACCGGCTTGTTGAGCGTGTAGCCGGGGTGAGCAAACTGCACCTGGAAGCGCAATCCCTCACCGGCCCACAGCGCGCGCTCCTCGCGGTAGCGGATCGCCTGCCAGTGATCCCAATCGAGCGCCGCGATCACGGGCGGCAGGTGCCTGGCGGGAGCGACGTAGCCCTGCGCAGCGCGTGCGCGGGCGAGTCCCTTGAGACGCGCGTAGTCGAAGGGCGCCGGCGCGTCCTCGCGCGGTCCCGCTGCTGCCCCCGGCGCCGCGCCCGTGAGCAGCCACTCGGCTCCGGCTACCGTGAGGAGCGCAGCACTCGAGCGCAAAAAACCTCTTCGCGACATGCTGTGGCGCGCTCCTAGGCGGGTGCGGCGTCCGGCTGCACTTGCGGTGCGGCCTGCGCGAAGGCCGGCAGGCTCTCCAGGTGCGCGCAGATGGCGCGCAGCGTCGGATACGGCGTCACGTCGCAGTTGAAACGCCGCGCGTTGAACATCTGCGGCACCATGCAAACGTCCGCGAGTGTGACCGCCGTGCCGTACATGTGCCGCCCGTCACCGCTCAGGCGGGCGGCGTCGCGCTCGAGCGCCGCGAAGCCCTGCGCGATCCAGTGAGCGTACCACGCGTTTACCGCGCTCTCGTCGTGGCCGAGCGGGCTGCGCAGATAGTTGAGCACCCGCAGATTGTTGAGCGGATGGATGTCGCAGGCTACTGCCAGCGCGAGCGCGCGTACCGCGGCCCGCGCGGCCGGCTCGCGCGGCAGGAGCGGCGGCTGCGGCTGGGTCTCGTCCAGGTACTCGAGGATGGCGAGCGACTGGGTGAGCGTGCGCTCGCCGTCGACCAGCACCGGAATGAGACCGTGCGGGTTGAGCGCGCGGAACTCGCGCGTGTGCTGCGCGCTCTGCGGCGCGCGCAGATCCACCACCACGCTCTGCCAGGGGATGCCCTTCAGGTTGAGCGCGATGCGCACCCGGTAGGTCGCGGAGCTGCGGAAATAGCCATGGAGCTTCACGAGCTAGTCTTCCGCCGGCGGCACGATGGTGTTGCGCAGCACCTCGAGTCCTTCGACGCCGCCCTCGAGGCGGTCGCCGGGCTTCACCGGACCGACGCCGGCGGGTGTGCCGGTGAATATGAGATCACCGGGCCGGAGCTCGTAGAGCTTCGAGAGCGCGGCGATGATGTGCGGCACATCCCAGATCATGCGGCTGATGTCCGACTCCTGGCGCAGGGTGCCGTTCACGCTCAGCCAGATACGTCCGCTTGTCACGTGCCCGGCGCTCACCGGACGGATGGCCGCTATCGGCGCTGAGTAGTCGAAACCCTTGGAAGTATCCCACGGGTCGCCGCGGTCCTTGGCTGCCTTCTGCAGGTCGCGGCGCGTCAGGTCGTTGCCGGCGGCGTAACCAAACACCAGGTCCAGGGCCTGCTCCGGCGAGACATCACGGCGCCCGCGGTCGAGCGCCACCACCAGCTCGATCTCGTAGTGGAAGTTCGTCGTACACGGCGGATAGGGAACCTCCTCTTCGTTGGCGACCACCGCATCGGCGGGCTTCATGAAGAATATCGGCGGTGAGCGCTCGGGGTCCCGCCCGAATTCGCGGATGTGGTCGGTGTAGTTGAGGCCGACGCAATAGATCCGATGGACCGGGAAGCGACGCTCTGTGCCGGCCACGGCAACGCTCGGCACGGCGGACGGCAGGAAGGTGAAGTCGGTCATCGCGGCGGCTCCATGTACCTTTTGGGAGGCAGATTGCCACTGTGCAAACCGCTAGACTAGTTGCGATGAGTATCTGGCGCGTGACCCCAACACCCGAGGACCTCACCGCCCGCGGCAGCCGCAGCATGCCGGGCTTACTCGGCATCCGTTTCACCGAGGTCGGGCCGGACTTTCTGCGCGCGTCCATGCCGGTGAACGAGCGCACTCATCAGCCCTTCGGGCTGCTGCATGGCGGCGCCTCGGTAACGCTGGCGGAGACCCTCGGCAGTGTCGCGTCGATGCAGTGCGTCGACCCCGAGCGGTACCTGTGTGTCGGGCAGGAAATCAACGCCAATCACCTGCGCGGCGTGGCCTCGGGGACGGTCACCGCGACGGCGCGCCCGTTTCATCTCGGCAGCCGCAGTCACGTGTGGCACATCGAGATCCGCGACGAGAGCGAGCGGCTGGTGTGCGTGTCGCGGCTCACCATGGCGATCCTCGAGCGCCGTCCCGAGGAGCGCCCGAGAGTTCCTTAACCGGAGGTGCAGCGATGTCGACCCCCATTCCGCCGATGAGCGCCGAGGCGCCGCACGTCGATGAGTCGCTGGTCACCTACACGCACGTCATCTACGCGCTGCACGCGCTGTCGGTGATCATCGGCCTCGGCACGGTGCATACCATCGTCGGCAGCTTCATCTGGGGCGTGCCCTCGATCATCGCCGTCATCATGAACTACGTGCGCCGCGCGGCGACCCGTGGCACGTACCTCGAGTCGCACTTCCGCTGGCAGATCCGCACCTTCTGGTACGCGGTGCTGTGGGACGTGCTCATCTGGCTGGTGTCGGTGCCGCTGATGCTGGTCCTCATCGGCATCCCGCTTTTCATCGTCGCGCACATCGCGCTCGGCATCTGGATCGCCTATCGCGTCATCCGCGGTTGGCTGGCCCTCCGCGACGGACGGCCGATGTACGTATGAGCGGGGCGTTCTCGCGCGCGGGCGTCGGCGTGGTTCTCGCTACGACGCTCGCGCTCGCGGGCTGCGGCCAGAAAGGTCCCCTGTACCTCCCGGAGAAGCCCGGCGCGGTCGTCACGGCTCCCGCCACGGCACCTGCGCCGCCGCCACCACCGGCTGCGCCCGGACAGCCGCCACAACCCTCACCGGCGCCGGGGCCGCAGGGCGCGGCAGAGCCACCGCCAGCGGACGTGGCGGCGCCGCCGAAGAAATCCGACAAGGACGAGGACCCGCAGACACCGCACTGAAGCAATTTCGTGGGGACCCCGGCGGGATCTCAGGTCCGCACCAGGCCGCGGAGCGGCCGCGCCGCGGCACTGTCGGGAAACACATCCTGCTCGAGGGCCCGCGCGGGTATCGACAGGTGCTCTGAGAGCACGCCCTTGAGGACCGAGCGCAGATCGAGCGTGGGAGCGAGGTCACGCCCCTGGTAGAGCGCGCGTGACGACAAGCCGGGCCAGTCGGCGATCACGCGCCCGCCGGCCACCGCGCCGCCGACGAGAAACGCTGCCGTCGCCGTGCCATGGTCCGTGCCGCGCGTGCCGTTGATGGCGGCCGTGCGTCCGAACTCAGTGACGAGCAGCACCGCGGTGTGCTGCCACGCAGCGCCGAGCTCCTGATGCAAGGCCGCGAGTCCGGCATCGAGCTCGCCGAGGCGGCCGGCGAGTTGGCCCTGCGCTCCGCCCTCGTTGGCATGAGTATCCCAGCCGCTGGTATCGAACACCGCCACCTTCGGGCCGTCCTCGCGGCGCAGGAATCCGGCAGCCGCACGCACCACCTCCGCGTAGCGCGCGTTGCCGCGTGCGGGGCGGGACGCCGGCGCCTCGCCCATCATCGCCGCCGCCTCGCCGCCCTCATCCACGGCCATGGCGTCGGCGGCGAGCGCATCCGCCAGCCGTGTCGCGAGCAGCGCATCCCCGGCGTAGAGGTCGGTGATGCGCGCGAGCGTGTCGTCGTCGAGCCCCGTGAGCTTCGACCGTGACCAGGAGGTGACCGCCGCGGGTCCGCGCATCACGAGGGGTACGCTCTGCCCGAGTGCCACGCCGGCCTCGCGCACTGCCGGTCGCGGCGCGTTGCCGAGGGCCCGGTTGAGCCAGCCCGTCTGCAGGGCGTGCGGCCGCGGCGAGCCGTTCTCGAGCACGTCCTGGCCGTCGAAGTGCGAGCGCTCGCGGTAGGGGCTCGCGAGCGCGTGGAGCACGATGAGCTCGCGCGCCGCGTAGCACTGCTGCAGGAAGGCGAACGCGGGATGCAGCCCGAAGAAGCCGCCGAGCGGCAGCGCCCCGCCGCTCTCACCGGGCGGGCGCAGCGCGAACTCGCGCCGCAGCGCGGGGTAATCGCGGTCACCGAGCGGCGGCACCGCGGCGAGTCCATCGAGTGCACCGCGCAGGATCACCAGCACGAAGCGCGACTTGCCGGTATCGGGAAGCGCGAAGGCCACGCGCGCGCGGAGCAGTGCGCCGCCGGCGGCGAGTGCGCCGAGTCCGAGGAATTCACGTCGTTGGACCGCCATGCTGCCTCCGCGCCTGTCAGCGCCGCATGAACTCCGGTGCGGCGAGCAGCAGCGTGAGTGCCTGCGCGGCGCTCGCGGCGTGCGTGATCGCCTGGCGCGTCGCCCCGGTGAGGTTGGCGCCGAGCAGCTGCGGGGCGAGCTGCAGGGCGTCGCGCCGGTTGCCGAGCCGCGCACCGACGGCGTCGGCCCACTGAATGCGCTTCATCAACGCCGACGCGCCGTCCCAGTCGGCGCTGCGGTCGGGCCAACCCGCAGGGGCGCCGGGTGACCACGTTCTTTGCCCGAGCAGTTCGAAGGCGGCCGGCGGCGCGTGGTCCGCTTCGACCGGCAGCGCGAGTCCGCGGAAGCTCGAGACCACGTAGTCCGCAGGCGTCTTGTACTTCGCGAGCGGCTGCCGCCAGGCTTCGCGCGCTTCGATCAGCGCGGCGTACACACCCGGCAGATCGCCGCCGCTGCGCAGCCAGGCGTCTGTCAGGCGCGCCACCGCCTCGGGCGGCGGCTCATCCTCGATGAAGTGCCGCGCGAGCTTCGTGGCGATGAAGTGTGCCGTGGCGCGCTCGCGCGCCAGGTCGCGCAGCACGGCCACTCCCTGCCCGAAGCCCTCGTCGGGGTAACGACGGCCGAGCACCACCTTGGCGCCGGGCTCGTGCAACTCGGGTCGAAACACGAAGCGCCCCGGCTCGCCCCCGCCGAAGCGCGCGCCCGCGCCGCCGATCGACCAGCCGGAGATCACTTCGGCGAAGGTCGTGACGTCCTGCTGTGAATAGCCGCCGGCGACGCCGAGGGTGTGCAGCTCGAGAATCTCGCGCGCGAGATTCTCGTTGATGCCGATGCGCGCTGCCTGCCGCCGCGCGCGGCGCTGCGCCGCCTGCGAATTCGGCCCGACCGAGAGATAGTTGTCGAGATACAGCTGCATCGCCGGGTGCGTCTCGACCGCGAGCAGCATGTCCGTGAAGCTGCCGAGCACGTGTGGGCGGATCGCCTCGCGCTCGAAGCTGCCGGCGAGCCCGGCGAGAAACTGCTTGTCGATGGAGAGGGCGAAGTGGTTCGTCCAGAACTGCGTCAGCCTTTCGAGGAAGGGGCGCTCGGTCGCCACCGCGTGCTGCACGCGCGCGGTCACTTCGGTGGCGTAGACCGGCCGCAGCAATTGCGGCAGCCGTTTCTGCGCCGGGTCTCCGACACCGTTGGCGGCGCCGCCCGCCGCCCCCACCCTGCGCTGCGCCTGGATCTCACGGCGCAGATCGAGCGCCTGCGCGAGAATCTGCCACGAGGGACGCAGCTCCGGCGCCGTGAGCACGGGGGCCGGCGCCTGCAATTGCGCCCGCAGCCACTCGCGCGCATCGCCGCCGATCAGCGCGAGCTCGCCCGGACGGGCACCGAGCCCGAAACGGTTGGCAGCGATGATGGCGGCAATGGTCTGCGGCATTTGCCAGGATCCCGGCTCTCCTCACCCCATAGCGCGCCACAGCACCCGCGGGTTGACCGCGGCGGGGTTCGGGCGCGGTCCGTTATAATCGCGGCCCGCTTTCGATTTCACTTTCCATGGCGCCCAATCCCGACCTGGTTCTCGTCGACGCTTCGTCTTATGTCTACCGGGCGTTTCACGCCGCGCCCGCGGTGGCGCGCCTGTCGACTTCGCGTGGCGAGCCGACCGGCGCCGTGCTGGTCGTCATCAACATGCTCAACAAGCTGATCAAGGACTTTCAGCCGCAGCGCATCGCGGTGGTGTTCGACGCGCCGGGCAGAACCTTCCGCGACCAGCTGTTTGCCGAGTACAAGGCGCATCGCCCGGGTATGCCGGATGAGCTGCGCGCGCAGATTCCACCGCTGCTCGAGATCATCGCGGCCCAGGGGTTGCCCCTGCTGCGCGAGCCTGGCGTCGAGGCGGACGATGTCATCGGCACCCTCGCCTGCCGTGCGGCAGGCGAGGGGCAGCAGGTACTCATCTCGACCGGTGACAAGGACATGGCGCAGCTGGTGAGCGAGTCCATCACGCTCATCAACACCATGACCGACACACGGCTCGACCGCGCGGCAGTCAAGCTGAAATTCGACGTCTACCCCGAGCAGATCGTCGACTACCTCGCGCTGATCGGCGACAACATCGACAACATCCCCGGCATCGACAAGGTCGGGCCGAAGACCGCCGCGAAGCTGCTGTCGCAATACGGCAGCCTCGATGGTCTCATCGCGCACCTCGCCGAGGTACCCGGCAGGGTGGGTGAGAACCTGCGCGCGGGACTCGACACCCTCGAGCTCTCGCGCCGGCTCGCAACCATCCGCACCGATCTCGAGCTGTCGGTGTCGCTCGCCGGGCTGACGCCGGCGGCCCCTGACACCGCGAGGCTGCGCGAGCTGTACGGCCGGCTCGAGCTGCGCGGACTCCTGCGCCAGCTCGATGCGGGCGAGCTGCCAGGCATGCCGGCAACTGCGGCAGCGGCCGCGGCGCCACCCGTGACCGAGCCGGCTGCGCCGGCGCTCGCGGAAGCCTCACCCCCCGGGCACGAGTACGAGACCATCACCAGCTGGCCGGCGTTCGACCGCTGGCTCACGCGGCTGCGGCACGCCGAGCTCATCGCCATCGCTGTCCAGACCACGAGCCCCGACTACATGCGCGCCGAGATCGTCGGCGTCTCCTTCGGGCTCGACCCCGGCACGGCGGCTTACGTGCCGCTCGCACACGCCTATGCCGGTGTCCCCGAGCAGCTGCCGCAGGCCGAGGTGCTCGCGAAGCTCAAGCCGATCCTGGAGGATCCGGCGTGCGGCAAGGTGGGCCACAACCTCAAGTACCTCGCGCACGTGCTCGCGCACACGGGCATCAGGCTCGAGGGAATGCGCTTCGACACCATGCTCGAGTCGTACGTGTTAAACAGCGTCGCGACGAGCCACGAGCTGGATGCGGACGCGCAGCGCTATCTCGGCCTGCGCACGCTCACCTACACTGAGGTGGCCGGCAAGGGCGCGAAGCAGATCCCGTTCGACCAGGTGCCGGTGGAGCGTGCCAGCGAGTACGCCGCGGCGCGCGCCGACGTGGCGCTGCGGCTGCACGGTGCGCTGTGGTCGCAGCTCGCAGGCATCCCGCAGCTCGCCAGGCTCTACCGCGAGATCGAACAACCGCTGGAACCCGTACTGCTCGCCATGGAGCAGCACGGCGTGCTGGTCGATCGCGAGCAGCTGCGGCTGCAGAGCCGTGAGTTCTCGCGCCAGCTGCAGGAGCTGATGGTGCAGGCGCACCGCGAGGCCGGGCACGAATTCAACATCGAGTCGCCGCGCCAGCTGCAGCAGATCCTGTTCGAGCGCCTGCAGCTGCCGGTGAGACGGCGCACCCCCACCGGTCAACCCTCGACCGCCGAGGATGTGCTCGAGGAGCTCGCCGCGAGCTTCGCCCTGCCGCGGATCGTGCTCGAGTTCCGCGCCCTCGCCAAGCTCAAGTCCACCTACACCGACAAGCTTCCCGAGCTCGTGCACGGGCGCACCGGGCGCATCCACACCAACTACGCACAGGCCGTGGCCGCCACCGGCAGGCTGTCGTCGCTCGATCCGAACCTGCAGAACATCCCGGTCCGCGGCCCGGAAGGGCGCCGCATTCGCCAGGCGTTCATCGCACCTCCCGGCGCGGTGCTGCTGGCCGCCGATTACTCGCAGATCGAGCTGCGCATCATGGCGCACCTCTCGGGGGATGAAAGCCTGCGCGCCGCGTTCGCCGCGGACCGCGACGTGCACCAGGCCACTGCGGCCGAGGTCTTCGCCTGCGCGCTCACTGAGGTAACTGCCGACCAGCGCCGCACTGCCAAGATGATCAACTTCGGTCTGATGTACGGCATGTCGGCCTTTGGCCTGGCCCGCAACCTCGGCATCGAGCGCGGCACCGCGCAGCAGTACATCGAGCGTTACTTCCAGCGTTATCCGAGCGTGCGGCGCTTCATGGACGACATGCGGGTGCAGGCGCGCGAGCTCGGCTATGTCGAAACCGTGTTCGGCCGGCGGCTGTACCTGCCGGACATCCGCTCGGGCAACCCGCAGCTGCGCCAGTACGCCGAGCGCGCCGCCATCAACGCGCCGATGCAGGGCACGGCGGCCGACATCATCAAGCGCGCCATGATCAGCGTGCACGAGTGGTGCCGGAGCTGCGGAGCGCCGGCGCGGCTCATCATGCAGGTGCACGACGAGCTGGTGCTCGAGGCGCGCGCGGATGCCGTCGAGGCGGTCAGCGCCGCAGTCCACGATCACATGGTGAAGGCGGCCACGCTCAGCGTGCCGCTGCGCGTCGATGTCGGCACGGGCGCAAACTGGGACGAGGCGCACTGAGGCACACCATCGGTGGCAGGGCGGGCCGCGCGTCGCAAGGCGGCGACGCTCGGCGGGGCAGCGCTGCGGTGTCGGCGTCTTCACAGTGTCAGCGCCATCGCTGTGCTAGCGTTTCCCGATGGCGTGATTCCAGGGACGAGAGGGTTAATCATGCGCAAGCTCATGCTGCTCACGGTGCTGGCGCTCGGGGCGAACGCCGCCCGGGCTGACAACGGTTTCTTTTACGTCGGCGCGGGTGTCGTGCGGAACTCGGTGAGCGACATCACCGATCTCGGTGGACTACCCGATCTCAAGAACACCTCGTGGAAGGCGTTTGCCGGGGTGCGTCCGCTCAACTGGCTGGCGGGGGAGCTGGACTACATCGATCTCGGTAGCGGCAGCAGTACGACCACCTCCGGCAGCGGCAATGTCACCGCACACGCCGATGGCAAGGCGTTGGCCGCCTACGCCGTCGGGTTCCTGCCGATTCCGCTGCCGATCGTCGAGTTCTACGGCAAGGCGGGACTTGCGCGCTGGAAGCTCAACGGTGACGTCAACTCGCTCGTGTCACCGGGAAGTTTCTCGACCAACGGCACGGAGTTCGCCTGGGGCATCGGAGTTCAGGCGCACATCAGCATGTTCGGCGCGCGGCTCGAATACGAGAACTTCAACGTGCCGAACACGAGCGGCGCGAGCGTCGCATCGCTGTCGGTTTTTCTGAATTTCTGAGGAGGTCCTGCGCTCGCGGCCCTGCCACCCATACGGCACAGCCGAAGCCTCAGTCTGTGGCGCGAAAGATACATCCGCTTCAGCAAACTTATGATTTGAAAACATATTTTTTCTCAGCCGTGACGGAACTCTCCTGAACGGCCGGCGTCGAATCTATCGAGTGCATCGCACTCCCCGCTTCCCTCCCTGAGCGGGTAGACCCGGTTCATGAGACCTGTGCCGGGTTAGTCTGCCCCGGCGGTTCACACCGCCGGGGTTTTTTATTTCCGCGGTCTCACGAGCGCGACCCGAGTCCGAGCCAGCTGGCCAGGGTCTCCTGCGCCTCGTGCAGGCCGATACCCCGCAGCGCCGAGAACAGCTGCACCGTGCCCCGGCCGGCCAGGCGCGCCGAGGTGGCGCGCAGCACCGCCGCCGACTCGCCGCGGTTGAGCTTGTCCGCCTTCGAGAGCAGCACGTGCAGGCGATGGTCGCCCTGCGCCCATTCGAAGATCCCCTCGTCCCCCTCCGTCAACCCCCGCCGCGAGTCCACGATCACGAACAAGCCCTTGAGCGAAGCTCTCGCGCGCAGACCCTCGAGCAATGGCAGCCAGACGTCGCGCTCGGCTGCGGCGACACTCGCGTAGCCATAGCCCGGCAGGTCGACCAGGCGCCTCGCCGGGGCGAGCTCGAAGTAATTCAGAAGCCGCGTGCGGCCGGGTGTCTTGCTCGTGCGGGCGAGGCCGCGCCGCTGCGTGATGGCGTTGATGGCACTCGACTTGCCGGCGTTGGAGCGCCCGGCGAACGCCACCTCGGCGCCGACATCGGCGGGAAACTGCGCCGTTGCCGCGACGCTCGTGAGGAAGCGTGCCTCACCGAGGCGGCTCATGTTTGCAAGGCGTCGGAAAGCGCAGGCACGGCTCTAGTGTACAATTCGCCGCCCTTGCGCCATCGGCGGGGTCACGGGAAAGCGCAACAGATGCCGCAGAGCTTGACGGTCGGTTGGTTGGGGCAGCTGCTGGCTGCGGCGACGCTGTCGTCGCTCGCGACGTTGGCC
>Ga0318549_10000209_pt1 | contig 11691 bp, 10 predicted proteins | sample GRESIP169b2f22_FD_203666 | JGI IMG/M metagenome (GOLD analysis project Ga0318549, IMG submission 203666) | Tropical soil microbial communities from Luquillo Experimental Forest, Puerto Rico - GRE.SIPMG.169b2f22 | ecosystem: Environmental > Terrestrial > Soil > Tropical forest > Bulk soil... | reverse complement strand
TAGCGCATAGCCTCGATGAGCCGCCCCGGGCGGCTCATCTCGCCCGCGGCGGGCGCTGGGGCAAGAAGCCGGTCTAAAAGGGCCTCGGTTTCGGCCGCCACCGCGTCTAGCCGCGCCAAAAAAGGGCTGGTTTTGCCGCTCATTTTAGGAATCGCCCGCTCAGCCTTGTCGAAGCTTAATACCCAGCGTGTTACCTGGGTTCCTATCTAAGTTCCTATATCAGGTCCTAGAGCTTAAAGCCCGATGGGCGAAAAGAGGCCATCTGTGTCGCAAGAAATTATACAAGACATTATAGCGGCAATCGTGCTGGCGACCTGGCTCTATCTCATCGCGGCGCGCGGGGGTTTTTGGCGCGCGGCCGAACGTGATGATGTCGCCGCCTTGCCGGAGCGGCCGATGACACAATGGCCGGCGGTCAGCGCCGTGGTTCCGGCGCGCGACGAAGCCGAAACCGTCGGCGAGACCGTCGCCTCGCTGCTGCGCCAGGATTATCCGCGCGCTTTCAATGTGGTGCTGGTGGACGATCAAAGCCGTGACAGCACCGCGCGCATCGCGCGTGACGCTGCGGTGGCGCTCGGCGGCGGTGATCGGCTAGACATTATTTCTGGGCGGCCGCTGCCAGCTGGCTGGACCGGCAAGCTCTGGGCGCAGAGCCAGGGTGTCGAACACGCGGTCACGACGCCGACGTCCCCGGATTATCTGCTGCTGACCGATGCCGATATCGTCTTTGCGCCCGGCGCACTGCTGTCGTTGGTCGCGCGGGCCGAACAACACGGCCTCGTGCTCAATTCGCTGATGGTGAAATTGCGCTGCAAGAGTTTCGCCGAGCGCATGTTCGTGCCGGCATTCATCTTCTTCTTTCAGATGCTTTACCCGTTTGCCTTCGTCAATGATCCGCGGCGCGCCACCGCAGCGGCGGCGGGCGGCTGCATGCTGGTGCGCCGCGAGGCTCTCCAGGCGGCCGGCGGGCTTGCCGCGATCCGCGGCGCGCTCATTGATGATTGCGCATTGGCGAAACTGCTCAAGGCGCGCGGCAGAATCGCGATCGCACTCACCGAGCATGCGCACAGCGTGCGTACCTATCCAGCCATTGGCGACGTTCGCCGCATGGTCGCGCGCACCGCCTATGCGCAGCTCCGTTATTCGCCGCTATTGCTCGCCGGGGCCGTTTTGGGCCTGGCGCTCTCTTATCTTGCGCCGGTTGCGCTCGCGCTGTTTGCCGCTGGCTTCGCGCAATTTGCCGGCCTTTTCGCTTGGGCCTCGATGGCTATCGCGTTCCGGCCAATCTTGCGGTTCTACGGCATGTCCTCCTTCGGCTCCTGGCTGTGGGCGGCGGCGCTCCCGGCGATTGCGGCGATGTATATGGCTTTCACCCTGGATTCCGCTTATCAGCATGCCCGCGGCCGCGGCGGCATGTGGAAAGGCCGCGCTCAAGCCAATATTTAAAGCCAATATTTCTTGAAGTTGAGATGATCGACGCCACCACCTTACGTTCGGGCAAGGGACATCGGGACGAAAATTTCCCGGTCGCCTCCTTCGTCATTCACCCGCGCCATCGCGAGCCGATTTTGGCGTTCTATAATTTTGTTCGCACCGCCGACGATATTGCCGATCACGCGACACTGCCGGCTGCCGAGAAGCTTGCTTTGCTTGATCGATTGGAAGCTGGCCTGACGGGAGCAAACGACGACGACGCGGTTGCGGTTCGGCTGCGCCAAGCCCTTGCCGCGCGAGGGCTACCGCCCAAGCACGCGCAGGACCTCCTTGCCGCGTTCCGCCTCGACGTCACCAAGCTGCGTTATCGCGACTGGGACGATCTGATGTCCTATTGCGCGTTCTCGGCGATGCCGGTCGGCCGTTTCGTTTGCGACGTTCACGGCGAGAGCCGCGCGGTGTGGCCGGCCAATGATGCGTTGTGCGCCGCCTTGCAGGTCATCAATCATCTGCAAGACTGCAAGCAGGATTACCTCAATCTCGATCGCGTCTATATCCCGCAGGACGTGCTGAGCGCGAGCGGCAGCACTGTCCAGGCACTCGGCGCGGAGCGCGCTTCGCCGGCGCTGCTCGATTGCCTGCACACGCTCGCGGCGCGGACCGAGACGCTCCTGACCGAGAGCGATGGTTTTGCCGCGGCCATCGCCGACATGCGGCTATCCCTCGAAGTCGCGGTCATCAACACGCTCGCGCACCGGCTCACGCACATTTTGCGCCGGCGCGATCCGTTGAGCGAGAAGGTGCATCTTGGCATGGCGGCGGTTGCCGGCTGCACGTTGTTTGGAATTTTAACCGGCGCCTCGCAGCGCATCGGGCGGCGGTTCTCAGCCGTGTCGCACAAGCCGCGGGGTGCGTGAGTGCAAAAATCCACACAGACAGCCGAGCGCGCCGCTGAACGCGCCTCTCGCAGCTCGTTCTACATCGGCATGCGCATTCTGCCGCGCGCCCAGCGCGAGGCGATGTTCGAAATCTACGCGTTCTGCCGCGCCGTCGACGATATTGCCGACGATCCCGGTCCGCGCGAGGGGCGCCTTGCGGCGCTGCAGGCTTGGCGCAGCGATATCGACGCGCTCTATGCCGGCGCCGCGCCGGCGCGGCTCACAGGCCTCGCACGCGCGGTGCACGGCTTCGATCTGCAACGCGAGGATTTTCTCGCCATCATCGACGGCATGGAAATGGATGTGCTCGCCGACATCCGCGCGCCCGATCGTGCCACGCTCGATCTTTACTGTGACCGCGTCGCCTGCGCGGTCGGCCGGCTTTCGGTGCGGGTCTTCGGCATGCCACGCGAGGCGGGACTGGCGCTTGCGCATCATCTCGGCCGAGCTTTGCAATTGACCAATATCTTGCGCGATCTCGACGAGGACGCCGCGATCGGACGGCTCTATTTGCCGCGCGAGGCATTGCGTGACGTTGGCATCATCAGTACTGATCCGCGCACGGTGCTCGCGCATCCGCTCTTGGGGCAGGCCTGCGGCGAGATCGTTGCGTTGGCAAAGACCGAATTTGCGGCGGCAAACGCGATCATGGCGCAGAACCCCCGCCGCACCGTGCGCGCGCCGCGCCTCATGGGGCAGGCCTATCGGCTCATTCTCGATCGGCTGATCACGCGCGGCTTTGCGCCGCCGCGCGCGGCAGTGCGCCTGCCGCGGGCCAAAATCCTTCTCATTGTATTGCGTAATTTTTTGTGATGCCGCGCTCCGTTCATATCATCGGCGCCGGTCTCGCTGGACTGTCCGCTGCCGCCAGACTCGCCGCCCGCGGTGAGCGCGTTGTCGTCCACGAAGCCACTGCTTTCGCCGGTGGCCGCTGCCGCTCCTATCATGATGCGTCGGTCGGCATGACCATCGACAACGGCAATCATCTTTTGCTCTCGGGCAATCACGCGGCGCTTGAGTTTTTGGAGGCGATCGGTTCGCAGCACCGCTTGATCGGCCCGCCTGCGGCCGAATTCCCGTTCGTCGATCGCAAAAGCCGCGCGCGCTGGACGCTGCGTTTCAATGAAGGCCGGCTGCCCCTGTGGATTTTTGACTCCGCGCGACGCGTGCCGGGTACGCGCGCGCTCGATTATCTTTCGTTGGCGCGGCTGTTGTGGCCAATGGCAGACAAGACCGTTGGCGAAACCATCGCCGCCAAAGGTATCCTCTATTCCGGACTGATCGAGCCGCTTGTGCTCGCCGCGCTCAATATCGACCCGCCGGGGGGATCGGCGAAGCTTGCCGCCGCGGTGATCCGCGAAACACTCGCCGCCGGTGGCCGAGCTTGCCGGCCGCTGATCGCCCGCGATGGGTTGGCGCCGACGCTGATCGAACCGGCGCTTGATTATCTGCGCAGCCGCGGCGCGCAAATTAGGCTCGAGCATCAGTTGCGCGCCATGCGCTTTGCCGCGCAACGCGTCGAGGCGCTCGATTTCGGCGATGAGACGATTGCGCTTTCCGGTACCGACGCGGTCATCCTTGCCGTGCCGCCTTATGCCGCGGCGGCGTTGGTCCGGGGCCTCACGGTGCCGAACGAATTTCGTGCCATCGTCAATGCGCATTTTCGCATCGAGCCACCCGCGGACCAGCCGCCGATTCTCGGAGTTATCAATGCCACGACGCAATGGATCTTTGCTTTTCCGGGCCGGTTGTCGGTCACGATCAGCGCCGGCGACCGCTTGCTCGACACCCCGCGCGAAGAACTGGCGCGCACCATCTGGGCCGAGGTGGCGGAGGCGAGCGCGCTCCCGGCACAGCCTTTGCCGCCTTGGCAGGTCGTTCGCGAGCGGCGTGCCACTTTCGCCGCGACGCCGGCACAAGATGAGAAACGCCCCGGCGCACGCACCACATGGCGCAATTTGTTGCTCGCTGGCGATTGGACAAATACCGGCTTGCCCGCAACCATCGAAGGTGCGATTCGATCCGGCAATCGTGCCGCTGAACTCGTCGGCCAGTAAGGACGCGCGGTGACACCGTATGAGTGAAATCGATCTTGATTCCCATATCGATTCCGCCACACAGGCGCTGCTCACGCGCCAGTACGCCGACGGCCATTTTCTGTTCGAACTGGAAGCCGACGCCACGATCCCGGCCGAATATGTCCTCCTTCGCCATTATCTCGGTGAGCCGGTCGATGCCGCGCTTGAAGCCGGCATTGCCGCCTATCTGCGCCGCATCCAAGGCGCGCACGGCGGCTGGCCGCTATTTGCCGATGGTGCCTTCGACATGAGCGCGACGGTGAAGGCCTATTTTGCGCTCAAAATGATTGGCGATTCGCCGCAAGTCGAGCACATGCGCCGCGCGCGCGAAGCGGTGCGGCTACGCGGCGGCGCCGAGCGCAGCAATGTGTTCACCCGCTGCCTCTTGGCGCTCTACGGCATCGTGCCCTGGAGCGCGGTGCCGGTGATGCCGGTCGAGATCATGCTGTTGCCGAAATGGTTCCCGTTCCATCTCGACAAGATCTCGTACTGGAGCCGCACGGTGATCGTGCCGCTTTTGGTGCTGATGGCGAAGAAGCCGCGCGCCCGCAATCCGAAAGGCGTGAGCGTCGCCGAATTGTTCTTGGAGCCGCCGCGGCAGCTCGGCCCGACGCCCAAGGCGCCGCAGCAGAAGGCGTCATGGTTCTGGTTCTTCCGCGTCGTCGACGATGTGCTGCGCGCCATCGAGCCATGGTTCCCACAAGCGATGCGTCAACGCGCGATCGACCGAGCCGTCGCCTGGGGCGAGGAGCGGCTCAATGGCGAAGACGGGCTTGGGGCAATTTTCCCGGCCATGGCGAACAACGTGATGATGTTCGACGCACTCGGCGTCCCCGCCGACGATCCGCGCCGCTCTATCGCGCGCAAATCGGTCGATAAGTTGCTGGTGGTGCATGACGGCGAGGCTTACTGCCAGCCCTGCGTCTCGCCGATCTGGGATACTGGGCTTGCCTGCCATGCGCTCCTCGAGGTCGGCGGCGACCGCGCCGTGGCTGAAGCAAAGCGCGGGCTCGATTGGCTCGTGCCGAAGCAAATCCTGGATGTGCGCGGCGATTGGATCGCGCAGCGGCCGGATGTGCGGCCGGGTGGCTGGGCCTTCCAATATGCCAATCCGCATTATCCGGACGTCGATGATACCGCGGTGGTGGCGATGGCGTTCGACCGTATGCAGGAGGCGGGGCAGGGGGATTATGCCGGCGCGATCGATCGCGCCCGCGAATGGATCGTCGGCGTGCAGAGCGTCAATGGCGGCTGGGGCGCGTTTGATGCTGACAATGAATTTTATTATCTCAACAATATTCCGTTCGCCGACCATGGCGCGCTGCTCGATCCGCCGACCGAGGATGTCAGCGCACGCTGCCTGTCGATGCTTGCGCAACTCGGCGACTTAAAGAGCGCGGCGGCCGAACGCGCTCTCGCTTATCTCCGCCGCACGCAGCGCCCCGATGGCTCATGGTATGGCCGCTGGGGCATGAATTACATCTATGGCACCTGGTCGGTGCTTTGCGCGCTCAATGCTGCGGACGTCAAGCCGGAGGCGCCGGAAATGCGCAAAGCCGTCGAATGGCTCGCCGCCATTCAGAATGCGGACGGCGGCTGGGGCGAGGATGGTTCAAGCTACAAGCTCAACTACCACGGCTACGAAGCGGCGCCGTCGACTGCCTCGCAAACCGCCTGGGCGGTGCTTGGGCTTATGGCGGCGGGTGCGCTCGATCATCCGGCGGTCACACGCGGCATCAAATATCTCGCCGACTCCCAAGGCGCCGATGGTTTCTGGAACGAGCCGCGCTACACCGCGACCGGTTTTCCGCCCGTGTTCTATCTGCGCTACCACGGTTATGCGAAATATTTTCCGCTGTGGGCGCTGGCGCGCTACCGCAATCTGACGCGTGGCAATGCGCGGTGCGGTGCGTGGGGGATGTAGTTGGCATCTGACGAGTTGCGCAACAAAATTCAACTCATAAAGGCGTCTTCGCGCGAGATGCCGGCAACTCGGAATTCAGTGTGGTCACATTGACGTAACAAATATTGCGATTGATGAGGTCGTTTGCGCGGTCAGGCAGCAGATCCAACTAATTTTTAATATTGAGAAACGCTCACCTTATGAGCCGGTCTTGTCACGTCAAGTCCGCGCATCTGTAAGTCATCGGGTTTATTTGGTCGTTGTTGCAATATGACCACCAACTGAACGGCTTATCCACAAATAATGTGAAAACTGATTCGCTGGGGATCCGCCGTGAGAAAACTCCTGTTGATTTGCGCCGCACTGGCGACGATGGCAGTGCCAGCCTCGGCCGCCGATATGTTGGTAAAGAAGGCGCCGCCGCGCGCGCCGCTTCCGGTTTGGAGCTGGACGGGATTCTATATCGGAGGCCACATCGGCGGCGCTTGGGCCAAGTCCGATTGGTTCGAGGATCCAAACCAAAATGGCGATAACGCTCTCGCGCCTGTAGGCTTCCAGAACGCTTCAATCAGCTCTGCGGGGTTCATCGGCGGCGGCCAAGTCGGATTTGACTATCAGAACGGTTGGGCGGTATTCGGCGTTCAAGCCGACGCCGACCTTGCCGATATTAAAGCCACGCAAGGTGTCTGCTTTCTCCCCTTCGTCGCGGCGACCAATCTTCCCGTATCCTGCACGGCGCATCTTCACTCCGTGGGCACGGTGACCGGCCGAGTCGGCGCCGCGGTCGATCGCACACTACTCTACGTCCTCGGCGGATTCGCCTGGGCGCATGAGCAACTCAATTTGACATGCACTGGCTGTACCGCCATCGGCTCGAGCGACCCGTTCAACTCCGCGACCACGAGGGATGGGTGGACGATCGGCGCCGGCCTGGAATATGCCTTTGCCAGCAATTGGTCGGCTTTCTTGCAGTATAACTATATGGGTTTCGGCACGCGTGATCTGGTTTTCGTGGGAAATCCGGCGTCGATCGGCCTCGTTAACCAAGACGTTCGCGACCACATTAATGTGATCAAAGCTGGCATCAATTATCGATTCCATTGAAACCTGGCGCCGCGCAGGGCGCTCACAGCCTCAATTGATTCTCGCTGACGCGCACAACAGGAGCAACACGTAGGATGGGTTGAGCGGAAGCGAAATCCATCATTCAGTGCGTGTGATTGGTGGGTTTCGCTGCGCTTAACCCACCCTGCGCACGGCTTTCGTCATGGCCGGACTTGCTCCGCCCATCCACGCCTTTATTTTTGACTTCGCATTTAAGACGTGGATGCCCGCGACAAGCACGCGCATGACGTTACGTGGCGCTGGCTGAGGTCCGCGCGGCGTCCTTCGCCGCTTTCGCGCTTCGTTGGCGGGGATTTCTCGCCCACTGTGGATTTATGACCACCAGTTGAATGGCGCATTTTTCTATTGTCTGGCGCGTGGTCCCTCATTTCTGATGACCTAGTTGGGTCGGGGTCATGAAGAAGAAATTGTTTATGGCCGCGCTCGCGGCACTCGCCGCGACGCCTGGTTTGGCCGCTGACATGCTGGTGAAGAAGGCGCCACCTCCGCCGCGCGCTCCGGCTTGGAGCTGGACCGGGTTCTATGTCGGCGCGAATCTCGGCGGCGGTTGGGCCAAAACCGATTGGTTCGAAGATGTGAGCGGCAGCGGCGGGGGGCGGCCCGCCTGGCTTTCAGGATGCGTCGGTCAGTGCGTCAAGTGTATTGGGCGGCGGCCAAATCGGTTTTGATTGGCAGAGCGGTTGGGCGGTATTCGGCATCCAGGCCGACGCCGATGCGGCGGGCATTCGCGGCAGTGTGAGTTGTTTCCCGCAAGTGGCCAATACGCCGCAATCTTGCAGCATAAAAATCGATACACTGGGAACGGTGACGGCGCGCTTCGGCGCCGCATTCGATAAGACACATTATTACATCCTCGGTGGTTTTGCCTGGGAGCACGAGCGTCTCAACAATCCCGGAATGTTTGCGGGGGTGCCGTTCAACCCGGAGTTTTTCAGGAACGAGAGCCGGGGCGACAGTGGGCGCCGGACTTGAAACGATCCTTGCCGGTAATTGGTCGGTTTTTGTGCAGTACAACTACATCGGCTTCGGCCGGCGAGCTCTGGTGCTTACAGAGACGATCCCTGCGGCAGCGGTACTCGGGCCACCAACATTCACCGAAATTATCCGCGAGGACATCCACGTCATCAAGGCGGGCATCAATTACCACTTTAATTGGGGTGGCCCGGTCGCCGCGAGCCGTTGATCGCAGCACGGGTCGAGCAATTTCATTGTCGTCATGGCCGGACTTGATCCGTCAATCCACGTCTTTATTTTTGGCTTCGCATTTAAGATGTGGATGCCCGCGACAAGCGCGGGCATGACGTTACGCGGCGCTGGCTGATGTCCGCGCGGCGTCCTTCGCCGCTTTCTCGCGCGCCTCGTTGGCGCGAATTTCCGACAGTCGCAACTGGACCTGATTGTCGAACACGTATTGCGCCGGCCGCTGCTTGGAGAGATCGATTTCCGGCGCCATCGGTCCTTCGGTGCGCACGCCGCGCACCGCAATCCCGAACGTTTCAAGCGGATGCGCCATCATCGCTTCGGCGGCGGTCGCCTCGTAGCCGCAATGCGCCATGCAGTTTGCGCATTTTTCATAGCGGCCGGTACCGTAGGCGTCCCAGTCGGTCGCTTCCATCAATTCCGTGAACGTCTTGGCATAGCCTTCGCCGAGCAGGTAGCACGGCTTCTGCCAGCCGAAGATGTTGCGCGTTGGCATGCCCCACGGCGTGCAATGGAAGTCCTGATTGCCGGCCAGGAAGTCGAGGAACATGCCGGAATGCGTCAGATTCCAGTTCTTGCCTTTGCCTAGCGCGAACACACTGCGGAAGAGTTCCTTGGTCTTGCGTCGGTTGAGGAAGTGCTGCTGGTCGGGCGCGCGTTCGTAAGCGTAGCCGGGCGAGATTGAGACGCCGACGCCAAGCTCGGTGGTGAGGTCGAGGAACTTGGCGATGTCTTCCGCCGGATGGCCGTCGAAGATCGTGCAGTTGACATTGACGGTGAAGCCCTTGGCCTTGGCCGCTTTGATCGCGTCGACGGTTTTCTCGTAGCCGCCTTCCATGCACACGGACTTGTCGTGATGTTCCTTGATGCCGTCGAGATGCACGGAGAAGAACAGATAAGGCGACGGCTCGAACAGATGCAGCTTCTTTTCCAGAAGCAGCGCATTCGTGCACAGCGAGACGAATTTCTTGCGCGCAACGATGCCTTCGACGATTTCACCGATCTCCTTGTGGATCAACGGCTCGCCGCCGGGGATCGCGACCATTGGCGCGCCGCATTCGTCCACGGCGTCGAGGCATTCCTGGACCGAAAGCCGTTTGTTGAGAATGGCATCGGGATAATCGATCTTGCCGCAGCCGAAGCATGACAAGTTGCAGCGGAAAAGCGGCTCGAGCATGAGCACGAGGGGATAGCGCTTGCGCCCAGCGAGACGCTGGCGGAGTACGTAAGCGCCGACTTTCATTTTCTGTCGTAATGATACGCCCAAGGTTCTTATCCTCGTCGTTTATGTTTTTCGGATGTTAGATGGTTTCCGCGGCGGCGCGGCTTGGCGCGGCTGCGGCGCCTTCGACAAGTTCCGGCGGCAAGCGGAATTCGATTGTCTCGTGCCGGCCGGTGAGCTGGCTGACATCGACCGGGTTGAGCCGCCGCAGCGCTTCGATGACGTCTTCGACCAGCACTTCCGGCGCCGAGGCGCCGGCGGTGATGCCGACGATTTTGGCATTGCGGAACCAGCTCGGATCGAGCTCGCTGCCGTCGGCGATCAAATAACTCGGCGTGCCTGCTTCCTCGCCGATTTCGCGCAGCCGGTTGGAGTTGGAGCTGTTCTTGGCGCCGACCACGAGGATAACGTCGACGAGCTTGCTCAATTCGCGCACCGCGGTTTGGCGATTCTGCGTCGCATAGCAGATGTCGCGCGTTTCCGGGCCGACGATATTGGTGAAACGATTATGCAGCGCGGCGATGATGCCGCGCGTGTCGTCGACGCTCAACGTGGTCTGTGTCACATAGGCGACCGGCGTATCGGCGGGAATGTCGAGCCTGTCGACGTCGCCTTCGGTCTGCACCAGCGTCACCGGCTCGGCGATCTGACCCATCGTGCCTTCGACTTCGGGATGGCCGGCATGGCCGATGAGAATGAGGCGGCGGCCCTGCGCGACATAGCGCTTGCCCTGATTGTGCACTTTGGTGACCAAGGGGCAGGTGGCATTTAGAACCGGCAGATTGCGCGAGGCGGCCTCTTCCTCAACGCTCTTGGCTACCCCGTGGGCGCTGAAGATCGTCACCGCGTTGGGCGGCACTTCGGAAAGGTCTTCGACAAAGCGCGCGCCTTTGGCCTTCAGACTCTCCACAACATGCTTGTTGTGCACGATTTCGTGACGCACATAGACCGGCGGACCGAACTTCTGCAGCGCGCGCTCGACGATCTCGATGGCGCGCACGACGCCGGCACAGAAACCGCGAGGCTGGGCAAGTATCACTTTCATCAAGACCTCCCGGTTCGGCACCGGTTGCGTTTGGCTTTGCGTTTCACCTGCGGCCAGCTGCCGCAAGGCGGGCCGGTCATGAGGGATATTTGGGGTTATCTATGTTGCAGCGGGCCGGTGCGGTAGCTCTCTTCTTAACCCGCTCTTATCAAGTCTCTATCTCAGTTGGTTCCTTGATGGGCAAGGGATTGGTCAACCGTTAAGCGCGGCGAATGCCAACAAACCTCAAACCGGTACCCTAAAACCATGTATAAACCCACCTTTGAGCGAAAATGCCCTCCTTTGTCCAGCCGCAGACGCTATTCGCGGGACGAGGGCCTTGCCCATAACGCGTTGTCGTGCAACCGGTTCAACCGCTCCGTCATTGGTGTTTAGGGCCGATCTCGGTCGGCTGGTAAGCAGAATCCCAGCAGGATTGCGCATAGCTTCTGGACAACTGGCGCAGAGGTGAAATCGCGTCTAGGAATATAACCACGATTTCACTTTTGCGGCGGTTCGGGCATTGAGAGGCGGCCCAAACGAATCCATTTGCCTCGATTTTGCCGTTCTCGTAACGCCTGAAACCGCGCCGTCCCGGCGCCTTCCAGGCAAAGCCAACCTCCCATCCCGGTCATCGTAATCCGCGTACAACCATGAAAATGATCACCGCCTTTGTTGTCCGCGCGATCAGTTTTTGCGTGCAATACGCTGCCGCGGTGATCATCGTCTCGATCCTGCTCGCCATTCTGTCGTCCTGGTACGCGGTG